>ERZ511473.812-NODE-812-length-39062-cov-5.574349_pt1 | contig 39062 bp, 43 predicted proteins | sample MGYA00374947_ERZ511473 | MGnify/ENA primary metagenome ERZ511473 (study PRJEB26303, sample SAMN06343854) | sediment metagenome | isolation source: hot spring sediment | place: Canada: British Columbia | collected 2012-09-26 ... | reverse complement strand
CGCCGGACGGTACGCGGCCCGGGAGCTCGGCCCCGGGGAGACGGGGCGCGAGCTCGCCGCCCTGGCCGACCGGGCCGTGGCCCGCGCGGTCGCCGAGGCCGGGGTCGGTCTGCCGTTCGCCGTGATCGGGCTCGGGAAGCTGGGAGCGGAGGAGCTGAACTTCGCCTCCGACCTCGACGTCGTCTTCGTCTACGAGGGGGAGGGCCCCGGGGACCTCCGGAGGGCGAGCGAGGCGGCCGGCCGCGTGCTGGAGGTCCTCCGCGGCTGGGGGTTCGACCCCGACCCCGACCTGCGGCCCGAGGGGCGGTCGGGCCCGCTCGCCCGCTCCCTCCAGGCCTTCCTCGAGTATTGGGAGCGGTGGGCGGAGCCCTGGGAGTTCCAGGCGCTGCTCCGGGCCCGGCCCGTGGCCGGCGACCCGGGGCTCGGCTCGAGGTTCCTCGCCTGGGCCGAGGAGGTCGCCTACCCCGAGCGGCTCACGGTGGACCGGGCGGCCGAGATGCTCCGGATGCGGCGGCGGATCGAGCGGGAGCGGGTCCGGCCCCCGGACGCCGCGCGGTTCCACTTCAAGCTCGGCTACGGGTCCCTCGCCGACGTCCAGTTCGCGGTGGAGCTCTCGCTCCTCCGGCACGGCGGCGCGCACCCGGGGGTCCGCGCGCGGGGGACCCTGGAGGCGATCGAGCGCCTGGCGGGGGCCCGGCTCCTCGAGGACGGGGTGGCGCGGGCGCTCGGCGAGGCGTTCGTGTTCCTCTCCGACGTGAAGGACGCGCTCGAGGTCGACCGGCGGGTCCGGGCCGAGGCCCTCCCGCCCGACCCCGAGGCGCAGACCGTGCTGGCCCGCCGCCTGGGCTACGAGGAGTACCCCCGCCAGAGCTTCCTCGAGGACTACGACCGGATCACCCGCCGGGCGCGGCGGGCGATGGAGCGCGTGTTCGCCGAGGCCGTCGCGGAGGGGTGAGCCGGGGTCTCATCGGGCGGCGGCCTCGAGCACCGCGACGACCTGCTCCAGGCCCCAGGACAGGTCCTCCTCGGGGATCACGAGGGGCGGGGCCAGGCGGATCGTCGTCTCGTGCGTGTCCTTGGCGAGCACCCCGCGCGCCAGGAGCTCCTCGCAGCGGGCCCGGGCCGGCACGGCGTCGGGGGTGAGCTCGACCCCGGCCCAGAGCCCCCGGCCCCGGACCTCCTTCACCGCCGGCAGCCCCGCCTCCCGGAGCGCGCGGAGCATCCGCTCCCCGAGCACCCGGGAGCGCTCCTGCAGCTCCCCGGTCCGGAGGATCCGGATCACCTCGCGGCCGATCGCGCAGGCCAGCGGGTTCCCCCCGAACGTGCTCCCGTGCTCGCCGGGGCGGAGCACCCCCAGCACCTCCTCCCTCGCGACCACCGCGGAGAGCGGGACGATCCCGCCCCCGAGCGTCTTCCCCAGGAGGTAGGCGTCGGGGACCACGCCCTCGTGCTCGCAGGCGAACGTGGCCCCGGCCCGCCCGAGCCCCGACTGGATCTCGTCGGCCAGGAGCAGCACGCCGCGCTCGGTGCACAGCTCGCGGGCCCGCCGGAGGTACCCCTCGGGCGGGACGATCACCCCGGCCTCGCCCTGGACCGGCTCGACGAGGAACGCGACGACCTCGGGGTCGGCGAGGGCCTCCTCGAGGGCGCCCGCGTCCCCGTAGGGGACCGTGACGAAGCCCGGGGTGAACGGCCCGAAGTCGCGGCGGGCGGCGGGGTCCGTGGAGAAGCTCACGATCGTGACCGTGCGTCCGTGGAAGTTTGCGGCGCAGGCCACGATCTTCGCCCTGCCCTCGGGGACCCCCTTCACCCGGTAGCCCCAGGCCCGGGCGACCTTGATCGCGGTCTCGACCGCCTCCGCCCCGCTGTTCATCGGGAGCGCCAGGTCCATCCCGCAGAGCTCGCAGAGGTCCCGGAGGAAGGGCCCGATCTGGTCGTTGTGGAAGGCCCGGCTCGTGAGCGTGAGGCGGTCGAGCTGCCGCTTCGCGGCCGCCACCACCGCGGGGTGGCGGTGGCCCAGGTTCAGCGCGGAATAGGCGGAGAGGAAGTCGAGGTACCGGCGGCCCTCGACGTCGGTGACCCAGGCGCCCTCGCCCTCGGCGATCACCACCGGCAGCGGGCCGTAGTTCCGCGCGCTGTACCGCTCGACCAGCTCGACGTGCTCCGCCGCGGCTCCCGCCGCCTCCGACCGCTCCTCCGCCCTCGCCATCGTCACGCTCCCCGAACCCCGCTCCGTCGCGCCCGCGCGGACGCCTGGCCATGATACGGGGGTCGCGACCGGGAGGAGGAGCCGTGGATCGACGAAGCGTCAGCTCGGGATCGCCCTACGAGCCCGTGATCGGGTTCTCGCGGGCCGTGGCCGCCGGGCACCACGTCGCGGTGGCGGGGACCCGGGTTCCTCGACCCCCGCTGGCGCGTGGAGATCGAGGCCGACGCTGTCGTGGGCTGAGCGGGCGGGACAGGCGAGGGCCGGGCGCGGGCCCGGCCCTCGTGCGGCGTCCGCGACCTCAGATGTCGTAGTACAGCGCGAACTCCCAGGGGTGGGGCCGGAGGCGCACCTGGTCCACCTCGTGGAGGCGCTTGTACTCGATCCAGGTGTCGATCACGTCCTCGGTGAAGACCCCGCCCTCCAGGAGCCACTGGTGGTCGGCCTCGAGCGCGTCGAGGACCTCCTCGAGGGAGCCCGGCACCTGCTTCACCTGCGCCTTCTCCTCCGGCGGCAGGTCGTACAGGTCCTTGTCGATGGGCTCGGGCGGCTCGATCTTGTTCCGGATCCCGTCCAGCCCGGCGAGGAGCTGCGCCGCGAACGACAGGTACGGGTTGCAGGATGGGTCCGGGGTGCGGAACTCGAGCCGCTTGGCCGCCGGGGTCTTGTAGTAGAGGGGGATCCGCACGCACGCCGAGCGGTTCCGCTGGGAGTAGACGAGGTTGATCGGCGCCTCGTAGCCCGGCACCAGCCGGCGGTACGAGTTCGTGGTGGGGTTCGTGAACGCGAGGAGCGCCGGCGCGTGGGCGAGCAGGCCGCCGATGTACCAGCGGGCGAGGTCGCTGATCTGCGCGTAGCCGACCTCGTCCCAGAACAGGTTCTCGCCGTTCCTCCAGAGGGACTGGTGGGTGTGCATCCCCGAGCCGTTGTCCTGGAAGATCGGCTTGGGCATGAACGTGACGGTCTTCCCCGCCCGCCATGCGGTGTTCTTCACCACGTACTTGTACTTCATCACGTTGTCGGCGGTGCGGAGCAGGGTGTCGTAACGCATGTCGATCTCGGCCTGCCCGGCCGTGCCGACCTCGTGGTGGTGGACCTCCACCTGGATCCCGACCCTCTCCAGGTTCAGGATCATCTCGGTCCGCAGGTCCTGGTAGTGGTCCATCGGGGGCAGCGGGAAGTACCCCTCCTTGTAGCGGGGTTTGTAGCCCCTGTTCGGCTCGCCCGTGAGCTCCCGCTCGCGGCCGGAGTTCCAGACGCCCTCCATGGCGTCGATGTGGTAGTAGCCCTCGTGCTGGTTCTGGTCGAACCGGACCGCGTCGAAGATGTAGAACTCGCACTCCGGGCCCCAGAACGAGGTGTCGGCGATCCCCGTCTGCTTCAGGTACAGCTCGGCCTTCCGCGCGATGTAGCGAGGGTCGCGGGTGTACATCTCGCCCGTGACGGGGTCCCGCACGAAGCAGTGGATCGCGAGCGTGGGCCGCGCGGCGAAGGGGTCGAGGAAGGCCGCGTCCGGGTCGGGCACCAGGAGCATGTCGGACTCCTGGATCTCCTGGAACCCACGGATCGACGACCCGTCGAAGCCGAAGCCGTCCTCGAAGCTCGCCTCGGTGAGCTCGGTGATCGGCACCGAGAAGTGCTGCATCAGGCCGGGGAGGTCGCAGAAGCGCAGATCCACGACCACCGCCCCGGCCTCCTGGGCCATCGCGATCACGTCCCTCGGGCTCGCCATCCCGCCTCCCCTCCTCGTGGGTCCGTCGGTCGCGGCGAGGGTAGCCCCAGGGCGTCTCGGTTCGGTTTCCGGCGGGTTAATTCCGTGTTACGGGGCGGACGGGGACGGGCCCCGGGGGGGCGAGCCTCAGCCACCGGCCCGGACCGGGGCCCGGGCCTCGTCGAGGGGCGAACGGCTGGGGACGGGCACGAGGCGGGTGATGGGTCTCGCGATCCCCAGGCCGAACCGCACGAGGGCCACGACGACGAGGGCCACCCCGAGGGTCCTGAGTACCAGGTCCAGCACGCTCGCCTCCTCTCCTCCCCCTCGAGAACCTCGGCCGGGGCCCCGGCTCGGCGTAGGGCCCGCGGGGGTCATCTTCGGATGGCCCGGAAGGACCATGCGGCCGTCGCCCTCCGGGCCCCCGACCCGGTCGTCCGGCGCCCCCGGGGCCCTGGCGTCAGCCGTCGTCGAGGTCGGCCGAGCGGTACCCCACGCCCCGGACCGTCTCGATCAGGTGCTCGTGCTCGGGTCCGAGCTTGGCCCGGAGCCTCCGGACGTGGACGTCCACGGTCCGGGTGCCGCCGTAGAAGTCGTAGCCCCACACCTCGCGCAGGAGGGCCGGGCGGGTGAACACGCGCCCCGGGCGCGAGGCGAGGAACCGGAGGAGCTCGAACTCCTTGAACGTGAGGTCGAGCGGGCGACCGGCGACCGTGACCCGGAAGCTCTCGGTGTCGAGCACGAGGGGCCCCAGGCGCACCGTCTCCTCCCCCCCGCCCGCGCGGCGGCGGAGCATCGCGAGCCGGACCAGGATCTCGGCCTCCGTCGCCCCCGGGAACAGCAGTTCGTCGGCGACCTCGGGCCAGGGCAGCCGCTCGAGGTCCGCCCGCTCGACGATCGCCACGGTGGGGGTCCGTGGCTCGCGTTCCCGGGCCTCTCGGAGCAGCGCGTGGGCCTGCCCGGGGTTCTCGACGCCGTCCACGAGGACCGCCTGCGGGCGCAGGGCGAGGACGTGCTCGAGCCCCTCGCGCGAGAGGGGCTCGGTCTTGAGGTCGAGCTCCCAGGCGGGGAGGGCAGGGAGCGCCTCGCCCGGGCTGCGATCGGTGAGCAGGACGACGGCCGCCACGCCCGGCGAGCGTACCAGAGCCCCCGGGCCCGGGGTACCCTTGACCTGCGATGACGCGCCTGCCCGAGGTCCCGCGGTGCCCCGCGTGAAGCTGTTCGCCGCCCTGCGGGAGCTCGCCGGGGCGGGCGAGGTCGAGGCCCGGGGGCGGACCCCCGGCGAGCTCCTGGCCGAGCTCGCCGCCCGCTACGGCGAGCGGTTCGAGGCCATCGCCCGGGCCGGGTCGGTGGTCGTGGACGGGGAGCGGGCCTCCCTCGATACGCCGCTCTCGGGGGACGAGGAGGTCGCGCTCCTGCCGCCGGTGTCCGGGGGCGGCTACCAGAGGGCGGGCTTCACCACCATCAGGTAGAGGATCGCGAGCGTCAGGACCACGGCGGCCAGGCCGTAGCGCGTCGCCCGGGCCGCCACCTCCCGGTACTCGCGGGCCACGGCCGGGTCGTCGTCCCCCGCGAGCCGTTCCGCGAGGTCCCGCTGACGGCGGAACGTCGGGGCGTAGAGGGCCACGGCGAACACGACGATGCCCGCGTACAGGACGAGGGACGCGAGGAGCCACGGCGTCCCCAGCAGGTCCAGCCGGAGGAGCCACACCAGGACCAGCCCGGTGACGAGCTGCGCCACGTAGGAGGGGGTGGCGAGCCGCCGGTCCACCCAGGAGATCGTCCGGAGCGTGAAGGCCCGGACGTCCCCGCCCGCCCGCTCCGCCCGCCGCCCCCAGAGCCCGTAGGTGAGCGTGGGGCCGAGGGCCGTCACGGCCCCCAGCACGTGGAGGAACAGGAACAGGCGCGCCCAGCCGGCCCGGTCCACGGGCGGGAGTCTACGGGGGTGGGATACTGCGTGCCCGTGCGCAGGATCGAGCGGGTCCTCCTGATCGTGAACCCTGTGGCCCGGACCGTGTCCCGGCCGGTGCTGGCCGTGATCGAGAAGGCCCTCTCGGCGGACTTCGACCTGCAGGTGCTCGAGACCGTGGACCGGGGGCACGCCACCGAGGTCGCGCGGGACGCGGCCGGGCAGGGCATCGACCTGGTCGTGGTGTTCTCCGGGGACGGGACGATCAACGAGGTCGTGAACGGCCTCGCCGGCACCGACGTCGCGCTCGGGGTGCTCCCCGGCGGCGCCACGAACATCCTGGTCCGGGCCCTCCGCCTGTCCCTCGACCCGGTGGAGGCGGCCGGGGTCCTGATCGGCAAGGCCCTCGACGGCGAGGTCCGCCGGCTCCACCTGGGCGTGGCCGACGGCCGGTTCTTCGCGGTGAACTGCGGTGCGGGGATCGACGCGGCCGCGATGAAGCGGCTCGACGCCAAGTTCCCCCGTTCCAAGGAGGCGTTCGAGCGGGCCGCCTTCCTCGCCGTGGTCCGGGCGGCCCTCGCCACCTACGCCGGCAAGGCGCCCGACCTCACGGTGCGGGTGGACGACGGGGAGCCGTTCCCCTCGGTCTCGGTCCTCATCGGGCGGACCGACCCGTACACGTACTACAAGGAGCGCGGGCTCCGGATCACGCCGCGGGCCTCGCTCGAGAAGGGCCTGGACGTGCTCTCGGCCCGGAAGCTCCCCCGGCGCCGGCTCCTTCGGATCGCCTGGCAGATCTTCGGCTCGGCCCGCCACGTCGGCGGCCGCGACATCGACTACCTCCACGACGTCTCGCGGGTGGTGGTGGAGTCCGAGCGGCCGTTCCCGGTCCAGGTCGACGGGGACGTGCTCGGCGACCGGACCTCGCTCGAGGTCGGGCTGGCCCGCGACGCGATCTGGGTGGTGGCCTGAGCGACGCGATCAGGCCGGCGCGGACCCCGCCCCATCCGGCCCCGGTATCGGCGCCGGGGTCGAGCCCGCCTCGCGCTCGTGGATCCCGCACTCCCACCTGGCCAGGCCCGCCCAGCGGCCCGCCCGCTCCGGCTCGCCGGGGAACCGGAGGCGCGTGCAGGGGGCGCACCCGATCGAGGAATAGCCGAGGTCGTAGAGGGGGTTGTGGGGCAGGTCGTGCTCCCGCAGGTAGCGCCAGACGTCACGGCGCGTCCAGGTGGCCATCGGGTTCACCTTGACGATGTGCTTCCCCGGGACGAGCTCGTAGCGGTCCACGATCCTCGCGTCGGCGCGGGTCGGCGAGGAGTCCCGCCGGTAGGCGGTGATCCACGCGTCCAGCTCGCGGAGCGCGCGGAGCATCGGGCGGACCTTGTTCAGCTCGCAGCAGCGCTCGGGATCGCGCTCGTAGAGCCGGGCCCCGAAGATCGCCTCCTGCTCCTCGACCGTGTGGTCGCCGACGAGGTCCACGACGCGCAGCCCGAGCCGCTCCGTGAGCCGCTCCTTGAAGGCCAGGGTCTCGGCGAAGTGGAACCCCGTCTCGAGGAAGAGGACCGGGACGTCGGGCCGGATCTGCGTCGCGAGGTGCATCACGACGGTGCCCTCCGCCTGGAAGGCCGAGGCGATCGCGATCCGCTCGAACTCGCCCAGGGCCCATCGGAGGATCTCCCGAGGGTGGGCGTGCTCGAACCGCTCGTTCAGGGCGCGGAGCTCGTCGGTGGAGAGGAGCGTCTGCACGGGGCCGCCTCCTTGCCTTCGGGGCCCGAGTATAGGGGGAGGGTCGCCGCCGCGCCGCCGGCCTCGGCGGCCCGCATCCCGGCCGACCCGCTATCCTGGGTGATCCGGACCTGCCTCCAGGAAGGGAACGCGATGCTCGAGCAGGACCCGATCGCCCCCCACGGCGGCACCCTGGTGGACCTCCTCCTCCCGGGGCCGGAGGCGGAGCGCGCGCGGGAGGAGGCTCGCCGCTACCCGCAGCTGGTGGTCTCCCCGCGCGAGCTCTCGGACCTCGAGATGCTCGCGGTGGGAGCCCTCTCCCCCCTCACCGGTTTCCAGGGCGAGAAGGAGTACCGGCGGGTGCTCGAGGAGATGCGCCTGGGGTCGGGCCTGCCCTGGACGATCCCGGTCGTGCTCTCCCTGGCCGAGGAGGACGTGGAGCGGATCGGCCGGGCGGAGGCCGTCGCCCTCCTCCCCCGGGAGGGCGCGGAGCCCCTGGCGATCCTCGAGGTCGAGGAGGTGTTCCGGCGGGACAAGGAGGTCGAGGCCCGGAGCGTGTTCGGGACCACCGACCTCGCCCACCCCGGGGTCCGGGCCCTCCACGAGGCCGGGGCGTTCTGCCTGGCCGGGCCCCTCCGGGTCATCCGCCTCCCTCGCCACCGCGACTTCCGCCGCTACCGGCTCACCCCGGCCCAGACCCGGGCCGAGTTCCGCCGCCGGGGCTGGCGGACGGTGGTCGGCTTCCAGACCCGGAACCCGATCCACCGCGCCCACGAGTACATCCAGAAATGCGCCCTCGAGATCTGCGACGGGCTCCTGGTCCACCCCTTGGTCGGCGCGACCAAGGCCGACGACGTCCCCCCCGACGTCCGGATGCGCTGCTACGAGGTCCTGTTCGAGCACTACTACCCGAAGGACCGGGCGATGATCGCGGTGTTCCCGGCCGCGATGCGCTACGCCGGGCCCAAGGAGGCCATCTGGCACGCGATCTGCCGGAAGAACTACGGCTGCACCCACTTCATCGTGGGCCGGGACCACGCCGGGGTGGGGGACTACTACGGGACCTACGACGCCCAGCGGATCTTCGAGGAGTTCGAGCCGGGGGAGCTCGGGATCACGCCCCTCATGTTCGAGCACTCGTTCTTCTGCCGCCGCTGCGGCTCGATGGCTTCGCCCAAGACCTGCCCCCACGGCGACGAGGACCGGGTGGTCCTCTCCGGGACCAAGGTCCGGGAGATGCTCCGGCGGGGGGAGCGGCCCCCGGCCGAGTTCTCCCGGCCCGAGGTGGCGGACATCCTGATCGAGGCCATGCGGGAGCGCTCCTAGGCGTTCCCCCGCGAGGCAACGTCCAGGGCTTGGCCGATCGCCCCGGGGGGTGGTAGCCTGGGCCGGCTCCACTGGCCGGCGGCCGCATCGACCCATGGGGGCCGGCAGGACCGCTCGGGGAGGCACGGTCCGCGCCGCGCTCGCGGCGGCGGCGCTGCTCGGGCTGGGCTCGGTCCCCGCCCTCGCCGATCCGGAGGCGGAGCTCGCGGCCGCCAAGGACCGGCTGGCTCAGGCCCGGGCCGCGCTCGATTCGGCCACCGCCGCCTGGCAGGCGGCGGAGGCGAAGCTCGCTCAGACCGAGGACCAGATCGCCGCCACCCGAGCCGCGATCGCTCGGACCCAACGGAGGCTCGCGGCGATCGCGGCCCGGATCGACCGCCGGGCGCGGGCCGCGTACATGAGCGGGGTGGGCGGCACCATCGACCTGCTCCTGTCCTCGACGGACCTCACGGAGTTCTCGGACCGGCTCGAGTTCATCGGGGCCGTGGTGGAGAGCGACGCGGATCTCGTCACGCGGGCCGAGGTCACCCGCGAGGAGCTCCGGCGGAAGCTCGCGGACCTGGCGCGGCTCCGCGAGGAACGGGCCCGCGACGCGGCCCGGCTGGAGCAGGCCCGCTCGGCCGCGGCCGCGAGGGTCGACGAGCTCGCCCGCGTCGTGGCCGACCTGGAGCGGCAGCTGGAGGCTCGGCAGGCCCAGCTCCTGCTGGGGGTGGCTCCGTCGGTGGCTGGCGCGATCCAGGTCTGCCCGGTCCAAGGGCCGAACTCGTTCGTGGACTCCTTCGGGGCCCCGCGGTCGGGCGGCCGCACCCACCAGGGGATCGACCTCATCGCCCCCTACGGGACCCCGGTCGTCGCGGTCCACGCCGGGAACGCGGTCCGGAGCCCGAACCTCCTCGGCGGGCTCGCCGTGATCGTCTACCACACGAACGGGGACTACTCGTACTACGCCCACCTCTCCTCCTACGGGGCGGCGGGCGCGGTCCGGGCCGGCACCGTGATCGGCTACGTGGGGAGCACCGGCAACGCGGGCAGCGTGAACCACCTGCACTTCGAGTACCACCCGGGCGGGGGCGGGGCCGTCGACCCCTACGCCATGCTCCGGGCGGTGTGCTAGCGCGTTGCCCCCCTGCGTCGGCGGCCCTACGATGCGGTCGGGGTGAGCGGCAGGCAGGGCAAGCGGCGGATCGACCGCGTCCTGAGTCCGGGGTTCGTCGAGGGGCTCGGGGAGCTCGCCCTGGCCGAGCTGCGCGCCAGGCGGGACGATTGCCTCGCCGAACGCGAGTACCTCTCGCTCCTGCGGCGCCTGGTGCAGGGCCGGGCCGAGATCCTCGCCGCCGAGCTCGCGGCGCGGCGGGAGGCGGACCGGGCCTCGGAGCCGCTGTCGGAGCGGCTGGCGCGGATCCTCGCGCCCGAGGAGCCACGCGGCGCGTCCCGGGGGGAGGCCGTCCGGGTCGCGGTCCCCGAGCCCGAGATGCTCGCGGCCCGCCGGCGGGTCGAGCGTCTCGTGGCGGACGCCGGCCTGTCGGACCCCACGGCGCTCTCCGATGAGGAACTGGAGCGGGCCGTGGCGACGCTCGAGGCCGAGGAGCGGGAGGTCTCCCGCCAGCGGGCGGCGGTGATCGCCGTGCTCGACACCCTCCAGGAGGAGCTCAAGCGGCGGTACCGGGAGGATCTCTCCCAGGTCCTCTCCTGACACCTGCGTCTCGGCCGTTCGGGGGAGCGACGGCGTCCCCCGACGGCCCGGAGCGGCTCGGTCGGGGCTCCACCGGATCCGCCCGATCGCGGGATGGCGGGGAAGCGGTGGGACGGGGCACGCTCCCCCCACGCCGGCTCCGCCGGCTCGTGCGGCCCATGGACGACCACGCCTTCCGACCGGGGACCTCGGGCGGGGGGGACGCCGACCTCGCGGCCCTCCAGGCCCAGCTCGTCGTGTTCGCCCGCGAGCTCGGGATGCTGTACCACCTCGAGCGGGCCAGGAGCCGGGAGCTGGAGCGGGCCGTCCGGAGCGTCCACGAGACGTACCTGGCGACCATGAAGGCCCTGGCGCAGGTGGTCGAGGCCAAGGACGAGACGACCCGGGGCCACCTGGACCGGACCCAGGCCTACGGGCTGGCCCTGGCCCGGCGGATCGACCCGAGCCTGGCCGACCGCCCCGAGCTCGCCTACGGCTTCTTCCTGCACGACATCGGCAAGGTCGCGATCCCCGAGCGGATCCTATGCAAGCCGGGGCCGCTCTCCGAGGAGGAGTGGGGAGTGATGAAGACCCACCCCGAGATCGGGGCCCAGATCGTCGAGCCCATCCGGTTCCTCGGGGGGGCGACCGTGGTGATCCGCCATCACCACGAGCGGTTCGACGGGCGCGGCTACCCGGCGGGCCTGCGGGGGGAGGAGATCCCGCTCCCGGCTCGGATCTTCGCCGTGGCCGACGCCTTCGACGCCATGACCAGCGACCGGCCCTACCGCCCGGCGCGCCCCGTGGAGCGGGCCCTCCAGGAGCTCATCGGCGGCCGCGGCACCCAGTTCGATCCGGCGGTGGTGGAGGAGTTCGTCTCGCTGGTCGAGGAGGAGGGCGAGCGGCTCGCGGCGGCGGTCCGCGCCGGCTCGTCGTCCGACGGGTGGAGCGTGGATCCCACCCCCGGCGACCTCCTCGGCGTCGGGCCGCCCTGACCACGACCGGCGCGCGTTCCCCCACGGGCGCGGCGTCGCCCGCGACCCGGGGCCGAGCGGTAGGCTCGGGAGCCGTGCGCCCGGCCACCATCGCTCGCGTCCTGCGCTCCGGCCTCGAGGAGTCGGTGCACGTCGGGCACGTCGCCGTGTGCGATGCCGACGGCCGCCTCGTCGCATGGGCGGGGGACCCGCGGAGGATCGTGTTCGCCCGGTCCACGATGAAGCCGCTCCAGGCCGCCGTCTCGCTCGCCGCGGCCCACGAGGACCTCCCGGACCATGAGCTCGCGGTCGTCTGCGGGTCCCACAACGGCGAGCCCATCCACGTCCGGGGGGTCCGGGCCGTCCTGGCCCGGGCCGGGCTCGGCCCCTCGGCCCTCCGGTGCCCGCCGGGGTGGCCGCTCGACCGGGAGACGATGGCCCGGGCGTTCCGCCCTCGTCGGGAGCTCCACACCTGCTCGGGCAAGCACGCGGGGATGCTCTTGGCGTGCGTCCGCGCGGGGTACGACCTCGCGTCCTACCTCCAGGCCGGCCACCCCCTCCAGCGTCGGGTGCTCCGGGCCGTGCGGGCCGCCGCCGCCCCCGACGCCGTCGTCGTCGGGGTGGACGGCTGCGGGGTCCCCGTCCACGGGATGCCCCTGACGTCCCTGGCCACCCTGTACGCTCGCCTGGCCCGGCCCGAGCGCCTCGGCGCTCTAGCTCCCGGGGTCGCCCGCGCGGTGGCGGCGATGCGGGCCCGGCCGTACCTCGTGGCCGGCCGGGGCCGGGTGGACACGGCGGTGATGGAGACGGTCCCGGGGGTGGTGGTGAAGGGCGGCGCGGAGGGCCTGGTCTGCGCCGCGCTGCTCGAGCCGGGCCTCGGCGTGGCGGTGAAGGTCGAGGACGGCGGGGAGCGGGCCGCGGGCCCCGCGCTGCTCCGCGTCCTGGCCCAGCTCGGGTGGGTCGACCCGGCCGCGGACCCGAGGCTCGCCCCCTTGGCGCGGCGCCCGGTCCGGGGCGGCGAGCGGGTGGTGGGGGAGATCACGTCGGACCTGGCCCTCCGCCGGGCGGGGGGTGGACGGGGGCGGCGGCCGCGTAACATCGCCTGAAGCGCGCGCACGTTCCCGGGGGGTGGATGAGCACGTCTGGTACGCGGGTGGCCGTCCTGTCGGTGCACACCTCGCCCCTGGATCAGCCCGGCACGGGCGACTCGGGGGGGATGAACGTCTACATCCGGGCGGTCGCCCAGCGCCTCGTCCGCCAGGGGGTAGAGGTCGACATCTTCACCCGGAGCCGCGACGGCCTCCCGGAAGTGGTGGAGGACGTCCCCGGGGTCCGGGTGATCCACGTGCGGGCCGGCCCTCCAGCTCCGCTGCCGAAGCGCGACCTCCCGCGGTACCTGCCTCAGTTCCTCGGTGGTGTGCTGGCCCACGTCCGGCGAGCCTCCCGCCTGCCCGACCTCGTCCACAGCCACTACTGGCTCTCGGGGTGGGTGGGGCGGAACGCCAAGGAGATCTGGGGCGTGCCCCTCGTCGCCTCGTTCCACACGCTCGGGAAGGTGAAGAACTATTCGTTGGCGGGCGGGGAGGGACCCGAGCCGCCGGTCCGGCTGGCCGGGGAGGAGCGGGTGATCGCGACCGCCGACCGCATCCTCGCGCCGACGCCTGCCGAGGCCGCCCACCTGGTGGGGCTGTACCGGGCCGATCCGGGTGGGATCCGGATCGTGCCGCCGGGGGTGGACCACTCGCTCTTCGCGCCCCGGCCGAGGGAGCAGGCCAAGCGCCGCCTCCACCTCGGCGGCGCCCGCCTCGTGCTGTTCGTGGGCCGCCTCCAGCCCCACAAGGGGCCCGACGTCGCGATCCGGACCCTGGCCGAGGCCGTGGCCGCCGACCCCGGAGCCACGCGCGACGTGGTGCTCGCGCTGGTCGGCGGTCCGAGCGGGGACAGCCCGGGGGCCGAGGTGGCCCGCCTCATGAACCTGGCTTCGGCCCTGGGGGTGGAGGAGCGGGTCATGTTCTTCCCCCCGCAGCCGCAGGCGAGGCTGGCGGACTTCTACGCGGCCGCCGAGGCGGTGCTCGTGCCCTCCCGCTCGGAATCGTTCGGGCTCGTGGCCCTGGAGGCGCAGGCCTGCGGGACCCCGGTCGTGGCGGCGGCGGTGGGCGGGCTCCGGTTCGTGGTCGTGGACGGGGCGACCGGGTTCCTCGTCGAAGGGCACGACCCGGGTGACCACGCGGAGCGGCTGCTGCGGATCCTCCGCGACCCGCGGCTGGCCCGGAGGCTGGGGGAGCGGGGCGCCGTGCACTCCCGGGGATTCTCGTGGGACGCCACCGCGGACGAGGTCCTCGGCGTCTACCGCGAGCTCCTGGACGGGCGGTAAGGGTCGGCCTGACGGGATCTTGTCACTCTTTCTGGCGACCCTCGCTACCTGCGGAAATGGCCTCTGACCTGGGCGTTCGCCGGCTTGACCGCCCCTTGGACCCTGGGTAGATTGTGTCTCGCTCCGAGCGGCTGGAGCGGTCGAGTCAGGGAACCGAATGGGGGGCCCTGGGAAAGCCGTAAGGCCGACTGGGCGCACCTGCTCGTACGGTTGGGAAGGCCAACTAGCTGTGCGGGTGGGGAGGCTCGGGAGGCCCCAAAGCCCAACGAAAGGCCCGACCATAAGGGAACCGAGACGGCCGTTAGAGGTCGCTCGGGGCGCCTGAGCCCGAGGGGCCGATGGTGGCTGGAGGCTTCGGCTTCCGGCGAGCCAGAGGTCCCTCGGGTTCTTCTTCGTCGTCCTCGAACCGTCGCGGGCCGGTCGGCCCTCTCACCGTCCGCGCCCCCCAGGGCTCCCACCCCTATACTCAGCCGGACCCCGATGAGCATCCTCCGAGGCCCCATCCTCCGGGTCGCCCAGAACGGCTGGTTCCAGGCCGTGGCCACGAGGAGCCCCGCGGGGCGGGCGGTCGCCCGCCGCTTCGTCGCCGGGGAGACCCTGGACGAGGCGATGGAGGTGGTGCGGAAGCTCGCCGGGGAGGGGTTCTCGACGATCCTGAACCTCCTGGGGGAGAGCGTGCGGACCCCGGAGCATGCGAAGGCAGCGGCGGACGCCTACACCCGGTCCATCCGCGAGATCAGGGCGCAGCCGGGGCTCGACTGCGCGGTGTCGGTGAAGCCCTCCCAGCTCGGCCTCGACCTCTCGAGCGCCCTCTGCCTCGCGGAGCTCGAGCGGATCCTGGAGGAGGCGGAGGAGGCGGGGATCTGGGTCGAGATCGACATGGAGGCCTCGGCGTCGGTGGACCGGACGCTCGCGGTGTTCCGCGAGGCGAGGGCCCGCCACGAACGCGTCGGGGTCTGCCTCCAGGCCTACCTCCGCCGGACGGCGACCGACGTGTTCGAGCTGCCCGAGGGCTCGCGGGTCCGTCTGGTGAAGGGGGCCTACCTGGAGCCGCCGGAGGTCGCCCTCCAGCGACGACGGGACGTGGACCGGGCGTACGCGCGGCTGTTCGTGACGCTCCTGGCCCTGGGGCACTCCGTGGACGTCGCCACCCACGACCCCCGGCTCCTCGACGGCGTCCGCCGGTACCTCGCCACCCATCCCGCGGACCGGGCCCGGGTCGAGTTCCAGATGCTGTACGGTATCCGGCGGGACCTCCAGCGACGTCTGGCCTCGGAGGGGTACCCGGTCCGCGTGTACGTCCCGTACGGGACCGAGTGGTACCCCTACCTCACCAGGCGCCTCGCGGAGCGTCCGGCGAACCTGTGGTTCTTCGTCTCCAGCCTGGCCCGGGAGCTCCGGCCCGGGGGCTGAGCGGGGACCCCGAGCGCGAGGAGGAGGAGTGACGGACGGCAGGCGCGTCGCGTTCCTGGGCGCCGGGAAGATGGGGGAGGCGCTGGTCTCCGGCCTGATCCGCTCCGGTGGGCGGGCGGCCGACGAGATCATGGTCACGTGCCGGCGGGAGGAGCGGGCCCGTGAGCTCGCGGGGAAGTACGGGGTCCACGCCACGCTCTCCAATCCCGAGGCGTGCGGGTGGGCCGAGGTCCTGGTGCTGATGGTGAAGCCCCAGGACATGGAGGTCCTCCTGGGCCAGATCGCGGAGCACGTCCGCCCCCGGCAGCTGGTCGTGAGCTTCGCGGCAGGGATCCGGACCTCGTTCGTCGAGCGGCACCTGGTCGAGGGCGTCCCGGTGGTCCGGGTCATGTCGAACGTGCCGGTGATGGTGGACGAGGCGATGTCGGTGATCTCCCCGGGCAAGCACGCCCAGGACAAGCACCTCGCGATCGCCGAGGAGCTGCTGGGCTACGTGGGCCGCGTGCTCCGGCTGCCCGAGAAGCACCAGGACGCGATCACCGCCACCTCGGGCTCGGGGCCCGCGTACTTCTTCCTCCTCGCCGAGGCGATGATCGAGGCCTGCATCCTGCTCGGCCTCTCGCGGGACGTGGCGACCGAGCTGATCGTGCAGACCATGCTGGGCTCGGCGAAGATGCTCCGCGACACCGGGCGCCACCCGGTGGAGCTCCGGGAGATGGTGACCTCCCCCGGCGGGACCACGATCGAGGCCATCCGCCACCTGGAGGAGGCGGGCGTCCGGGCGGCCTTCCTGAACGCGATCGACAGGGCCCGGAGGCGGAGCGAGGAGCTCGCCCGGGGCGGCGACGACGAGCGCGAGGGGTAGCCGGCCGGCTGGCCCGCCGCGGAGGTGTCGATGGGACGGGGCGATCGGAAGAAGGTGCGCTGGGCGCACGACCGGGAGCGGAAGAAGAAGGAGCGGGAGCGGCGCAAGGCGCTGGAACGAGCCCGGTCGAGGCGGGGGCGGTAGGCGCCCGGTCACCGCGCCCGACCGTCGGACCGCGCCCGACCGTCGGACCGCGCCCGACCGTCGGACCGGCGGCCGGCGCCGGGCGCCTCGGTCAGGCGCGCCGGCCGATCCGGTTGGCGAGCACGCCGAACCCTTCGGCCTCCAGGTCCACCTCCGCGGAGGGCCACAGCTGGCGCCCGGGCCCCGCGCCCGGGAAGGGGGAGATCGCCACCGCGTCGCCCCGCCCGAGCCCCTCGGTCCGCGCGAGGTACGCGAGCAGCGCGAGGAGGTCGCGGGCCGCCCCGTTCAGGTTCCCCTTGGCCACCACCTCCCCGGCGACCCGGGCGGTGAGGAACAGGGTCTGCGGCTCGACCTCGTCCGCGGTGACGAGGCAGGGCCCGAGGGCGATCGGGGGGACCGTCGGCGCCGGGGAGGGGTCCCCGCTCGCGTCCCGGGCGCTCCAGTCGTTGGCGAGGGTGTAGCCGAGGACCCGGAGGCCCGGCTTCGCCCCCTCGAGGGGCCGTCCCCAGCCGCCGAGGACCGCCACGACCTTGGGCTCGTAGTCGAGCCAGGCGGCGCCGGGGGGCCAGGGGATCTCGTCGCCGGGACCCAGGACCCGCCGCTCCCCGGGCCGCGCGTCGGGGCTCCGCAGCGTGCGCGGGAACAGGGGGGAGAGCAGCCGCGGCCGGTCCACGACGAACGCCTCCGCCTCGTCGCCTTCCAGGGCGGCCACGGCGGCGTCGAGGACGGTGCCTCCGCTCGCGGCCACCAGGGCCTCCAAGGTGGTGGGGAAGGCGGGGTGCCCGACGAGGTCCGGTAGGTCGACCACCCGATCGGGGCGGCCGCCGCCCCCACCCCCGAGGATCGCTCCCAGCCGCCGGTGCCCCCTCCGGTCGTAGGACACGAGCCTCAAGGGAGCCCGATGATACGCCCCCCGGACCCCCGAGGCTCGCAACCCCCCTGGCCCGGCGGTCTCGGGGCGGCCCCCGGGCCCCTGGCTTGGGCCCGGGTGCCCGGGCCCGCTACCATTGAGCCGTTCCGGACGCTCCCGAAGGGAGGGACCTCCGATGGCAGAGCAGGGGTTCCGCATCACGTACGCGACGATGACCGCGGACGACGAGGAGCTCCACCGGGCTTACGACGAGGGGATCGAGCGGGCGCGGGCCTGGATCGGCCAGGAACGCCCGTTCTTCGTGAACGGGGAGGCCCGGATGGGCGAGGAGACGCACGAGGAACGCTCCCCGATCGACCGCGACATCGTCATCGCCCGCTTCGGCCAGGCGTCGCGGCAGGACGTTCGGGACGCGATCGCGGCGGCCGAGGCCTTCTTCCCCGAGTGGGCGGCGACGCCCTGGCAGGAGCGGGTTCGCCTCATCCGTCGGGCCGCCGACCTGATCACCGAGCGGCGGTACGAGCTCGCCGCGCTGATGGCGCTCGAGGTCGGCAAGAACCGCCTCGAGGCGCTGGGCGACGTGGAGGAGTCGGCCGACCTCCTCCGCTGGAACGCCCACGAGATGGAGAAGCACGACGGCTTCGTCGTCCCGATGCAGCCGATCGGCGCTCCCGGCGAGTACGTCGATGTCATGCGGCCCTACGGGGTCTGGGCGGTGATCAGCCCGTTCAACTTCCCGCTGGCGCTCGCCGCGGGGCCGTCGTCCGCGGCGCTGGTCGCGGGGAACTGCGTGGTGTTCAAGCCGTCGAACGCCGGGGCGGCCCTCGGGTGCCGGCTGTACGAGGTCTACCGCGATGCCGGGATCCCGGCGGGCGCGTTCCACCTCGTGACCGGCCGGGGTCCCGTGGCCGGCGACGAGCTCGTCCAGAACCCCGACGTGGACGGGATCACGTTCACCGGGTCCTACGAGGTCGGCATGGGGATCTACCGGTCCTTCGCCAAGGAGTACCCGAAGCCGGTGATCTGCGAGATGGGGGGGAAGAACCCGACGATCGTCACGCGCCACGCCGACCTCGACAAGGCGACCGACGGTGTGCTCCGTTCGGCCTTCGGGTTCCAGGGCCAGAAGTGCTCGGCCTGCTCCCGGGTGTACGTCGAGCGCGAGGTCTACGACGAGTTCCTCCGCCTGCTCACCGAGAAGACCGAGCGGATCCGGATCGGGAACCCGCTCGAGAAGGACGTCTACCTGGGGCCCGTGATCAGCGAGAACGCGCTCCGGACCTTCGAGGAGGCGGTGGCCGAGGCCCAGAAGAACGGCCGGGTGATCACGGGTGGGGAGCGGGTCACGGAGGGGGACCTGGCCCGCGGCAACTTCGTCCAGCCCACGATCGTGGAAGCGCCGCTCGACTCCTGGATCTGGAAGAAGGAGCTGTTCGTCCCGTTCGTGTCGGTCGCCCCGGTCGACTCCCTGGACGAGGCCCTCAAGCTCGCGAACGACACCGAGTACGGGCTCACCGCCGGCCTCTACAGCGAGGACCGGGACGAGATCCAGCGGTTCCTCGACACGATCGAGGCCGGCGTGGTCTACGTGAACCGGCGGGCCGGGGCCACGACCGGCGCGTGGCCGGGGGCGCAGCCCTTCGGCGGCTGGAAGGGGTCGGGGACGACCGGGAAGGCCTCGGGCGGCCCCTACTACCTCATGCAGTACCTGCGCGAGCAGTCGCGCACGGTGATCACGGAGTGAGCGCCGGCGCGAGGCGGGTGGGCGCCGAGGCCGACCTGGCCTCGGCGCCGGCGCCCCACCTCGTCACCGAGGTCCCCGGGCCCCGAGCCCGGGAGCTGATCGAGCGGGACCTCCGGGTCACCTCGCCCTCGCTCCCACGAGCCTACCCGCTGGTCCCCGCGAGGGGGTCCGGCGTGGTGCTCGAGGACGTGGACGGGAACCGCTTCCTCGACATGAACGCGGGGATCGCGGTGACCTCGACCGGCCACTGCCACCCGGCGGTGGTGGAGGCGATCCGCCGCCAGGCCGGGCAGCTCCTCCACTACTCCGGATCGGACTTCCACCTCCCGATCTACGGGGAGCTGTGCGAGCGGCTCGCGGGCATCGTCCCCCTGCGGGGACCCGCCAGGGCGTTCCTCACGAACTCGGGCACCGAGGCGGTGGAGGCGGCGCTCAAGCTGGCCCGCTACGCGACCGGGCGGCAGTACGTGATCGCCTTCCTCGGGGCGTTCCACGGCCGCTCCTACGGGAGCATCTCGCTCACGGCGAGCAAGGTGCGCTACCGGGAGGGGTTCGGGCCCCTCCTGCCGGGGGTGTTCCACGTCCCCTACGGCGACACCTCCGAGATCCGCGAGCGCCTGTTCCGGAGGCTCGTGGCCCCCCGGGAGGTGGCGGCGGTGGTCGTGGAGCCGGTCCAGGGCGAGGGCGGCTACGTCGTCCCGCCCGAGGGCTTCCTCCGGGAGCTCCGGGCGCTCTGCGACGAGCACGGGATCCTGCTCGTGGCGGACGAGGTCCAGTCGGGGATGGGCCGGACCGGGCGGATGTGGGCGGTGGAGCACTGGGGGGTGGAGCCGGACATCCTGCTCGCGGGGAAGGGGATCGCGAGCGGGATGCCCCTGGGCGCGATGGTGGCCCGCGCCGACCTCATGACCTGGGAGCCCGGCGCCCACGGCTCGACCTACGGGGGGAACCCCCTGGCCTGCGCCGCGGCCCTGGCCACCATCGACCTGGTGGAGCGGGAGCTCGCGGCCAACGCGCGAGAGGTGGGCGGGGTCCTCCTCGAGGGGCTCCGTGGCATCGCCGCCCGCCAGCCGCTCGTCCGCGAGGTCCGGGGACTCGGGCTGATGATCGGGGTCGCCTTCCGGGACCACCACGCGGCGGCCCGGGTGGAGGAGGCGTGCTTCCGCCGGGGCCTGCTCGTGCTGGGGTGCGGGGACGACGCCGTCCGACTGTCCCCGCCCCTCGTGATCGACGGGGAGCGCGCACGGGTCGCGCTCGCCGTCTTGGAGGAGGCCGTGGCCGAGGTCGCGGCCGCCGGGTAGGGGGCGTCCGCCGTGCCCGGGAAGGTCACCACGATGCGGGAGGCCGTGGCGGAGCTGGTCCGCGACGGCGACACCGTGGCCATCGAGGGGTTCACCCACCTGATCTGCTTCGCCGCCGGGCACGAGATCATCCGCCAGCGGAAGCGGGACCTCACGCTCTGCCGGCTCACCCCGGACGTGATCTACGACCAGATGGTGGGGGCGGGCGTGGCCCGCAAGCTGGTGTTCTCCTGGCTCGGGAACCCCGGGGTCGGATCCCTCCACGCGGTCCGCCGGCGGGTGGAGCGCGCGGACCCCGAGCCCCTCGAGATCGAGGAGTATTCCCACTTCGGGATGGTCTGCCGCTACCTCGCGGGCGCCGCGAACCTGCCGTTCTTCCCGCTGCGGAGCTACTACGAGACCGACCTGCCCAAGGTGAACCCGCTGATCCGCCCGATGCGGAGCCCGTACTCGGAGGAGACGGTGTACGTCGTGCCGCCGCTCCGCCCCGACGTCGCGATCGTCCACGTCCAGCGGGCGACCTCGCAGGGCGACGCGCAGATCTGGGGGCTCCTGGGCTGTCAGAAGGAGGCGGCGTTCGCGGCGGAGCGGGTGATCGTGGTCTGCGAGGAGCTGGTCGAGGAGCGGGTGGTGAGGGACGACCCGAACCGGACCGCGATCCCCGGGCTGATCGTGGACGCGGTGGTCGTGGAGCCCTTCGGCTGCCACCCGAGCTACGCGCAGGGCTACTACGACCGCGACAACCGCTTCTACCTCGAGTGGGAGGGGATCAGCCGCGACCCCGAGGCGCTCGAGCGGTGGCTCCGGGAGTGGGTGTACGACCTCTCCTCCCACCGGGACTACGTGGAGAAGCTCGGCCCGGAGCGGGTCGAGGCGCTCCGGCCGGCCGAGCGGTGGTCGGGCCGGGTGAACTACGGCGACTACGGGGGGACGCGCGCCGGGGCCTTCCCCGCGGAGGGAGGGGGGGCGTGAGCGGCTCCCGGGGAGGGGGGACGTGAGCGGCTTCTCGCGGAGCGAGATGATGATCGTGGCCGCGGCCCGCCAGCTCGAGGGAGCCCGCGTGTGCTTCGTGGGCGTGGGGCTCCCGAACATCGTGTGCAACCTGGCCCGGCGCACCGTGGCCCCGGGACTGGACCTGGTCTACGAGTCGGGGGTCTTCGGGGCGGCGCCGGCCCGCCTCCCCCTCTCGATCGGCGATCCCACGCTCGTCACCGGGTCGACCGCGGTCACGAGCATGTTCGAGCTGTTCGCCTACTACCTCCAGGCGGGCCTGGTCGACGTGGGGTTCCTCGGGGCGGCCCAGATCGACCGCTACGGGAACATCAACACCACCGTGATCGGCGATTACGCCGAGCCGAAGGTCCGGCTGCCCGGCTCCGGGGGGGCCTGCGAGATCGCGATCAACGCGCGGGAGGTGTTCGTGATCGTCCGCCAGGCCCGCCGGTCGTTCGTGGAGCGGCTCGACTTCCGCACGAGCCCGGGCCGGTCGGGCGACCCCGAGCACGACCGGCGGCGGGGGTGGTTCGGGAACGGGCCCTCCGTGGTCGTCACCGACCTCGGGATCTACGGGTTCGACGAGGCGACGGGGGAGATGACGCTCCGGTCGCTCCACCCCGGGGCCACGCTGGAGGACGTCCGGGAGGCGACGGGCTGGGAGATGAAGGTCGCGCCGGATGTCGCGGAGACCCCGCCCCCCACCGCCGAGGAGCTCCGGATCATCCGCGAGGAGCTCGACCCCGAGGGCGTGTACACGCGATGAGCCGGGTCTTCCACCGGGTCCTCGACCGCGAGCTCCCGGTCGCGGTCCGAACGGAGGGCGCGTGGGTGGAGGACGCCTCGGGCCGGCGGTACCTGGACGGGGCGGGTGGGGCGATCGTGGTGAACGTGGGCCACGGCGATCCCGAGCTGATCCGGGCGGCGGCCGAGCACCTGCGGCACCTGGACTACGTGCACGGGACGATGTTCACGACCGAGGCGGTCGAGGCCTACGCGGAGGAGGTGGCGCCGCTCCTCCCGGTGCCCGACGCGAGGATCTACCCGGTCTCGGGGGGCTCCGAGGCGGTCGAGACGGCCCTCAAGCTGGCCCGGGCCTACCACCTGGCCCGGGGGGAGGACCGGGACGTCGTGCTGGCCAGGCGGAACTCCTACCACGGGAACACCCTGGGCGCGCTCGACGCCTCGGGCCGGGAGCCGCTGCGGGCTCCCTACCGGCCCTGGCTGGGCCGCGCGCGCCACGTCTCTGCGGCCTACGAGTACCGGTGCCCGAACCCCGCCCACCCCGAGGGCTGCGCGGCCTTCTACGCGCGGGAGCTGGAGCGGGCGATCGAGGAGGCGGGCCCGGGCCGGGTGGCGGCGTTCATCGCGGAACCCATCTCGGGGGCCACCCTGGCCGCCGCCGTCCCTTGCGAGGACTACTGGGTCCGGATCGCCGAGGTCTGCCGCCGCCACGGGGTGCTCCTCGTCGCCGACGAGGTCATGACGGGGTTCGGGCGGACCGGCGCCTGGTTCGCCGCCGACCGCTTCGGGCTGCGACCCGACCTCCTCACGGCCGGGAAGGGGGCGACCAGCGGGTACGTCCCGTTCGGGTTCTGCGCGGCCTCGGGCGAGGTGTTCGAGGTGGTCCGGGCCGCCGGCGGGTTCGTCCACGGCTTCACCTGGTCCCACCACGGCCTGGGCGCCGCCGTCGGACGGGCGGTCCTCCGCCGCCTCCGCGAGGGCCGGCTCGTGGAGCGGAGCCGGGAGCTCGGGGAGCGGGTGCGGAAGGAGCTCGCCGCGGCCCTCGCCGACCACCCGCGCGTCGGGGACGTCCGGGGGTCGGGGCTGATGATCGGGATCGAGCTGGTCCGGGACCGGGCGACGAAGGAGCCGTTCCGGCGGGAGGAGCGCGCGGCCGAGCGTGTGCTCGCGGCGGGCCGGGAGGTCGGGCTCCTCCTCTATCCGAGCACCGGGCACGTGGAGGGCCGGGGGGATCTCCTGTTGCTCGGGCCCCCGTTCGTCCTCTCGGACGAGGAGGCCGGGCTGCTCGTGGAGCGGACCGCGGCCGCGCTCGACGCGGTCCGGTGAGCGGCCGCGCGGCCCTCGTCGTCTGCCGGGAGGCCCGGATCTACGACCACGGCCCCGGGCACCCGCTCCGGCCGGAGCGGGTGCTGCTCACCTGGGACCTGATCGAGGCCTACGGGCTCCACGCTGCGGCGGGGGTCCGGGTGGTCGGGTGCCGGGAGGCCACCGACCACGAGATCGCCCTGGTGCATGACCCGGCGTTCATCGACGCCACCCGCCGCGCGGGCCACGGCGAGGGGGGGCCCTGGTGGCGCTACGGCTACGGCCCCGGGGACAACCCCGTGTTCGATCGGATGCACGAGGCGGCGGCCCTCGTCGTCGGGGCCTCCCTCGTGGCCGCCGAGGAGGTCCTCTCGGGGCGGGCGGACCACGCCTTCAACGCGGCCGGGGGGCTGCACCACGCGATGCCGGCCCGGGCGTCGGGGTTCTGCGTCTACGACGACCCAGCGGTGGCGATCGCCTGGCTCCTCTCCCGGGGCGTGGAGCGGGTCGCCTACGTCGACGTCGACGTCCACCACGGCGACGGGCCCCAGGCGATCTTCTACGACGACCCGCGGGTGCTCACGGTCTCGCTCCACGAGTCCGGCGAGTACCTGTTCCCCGGGACCGGCTTCGTCCACGAGGCAGGGGCGGGGGAGGCGGAGGGGACGAAGGTGAACGTCCCCGTGCCCCCGGGCGTCACGGACGAGGGGTGGCTCCGGGCGTTCCACGAGGTGGTCCCGCCGCTCGTCGCCGCCTTCCGTCCCGGGGTGCTCGTGACCCAGCTCGGTTGCGACACCCACCACACCGATCCCCTGGCCCACCTGCGGCTCACGACCGCCGCCTACCGCGAGGCGGCCCGCACCCTCCACCAGCTGGCCCACGAGGCGGCGGGAGGGCGCTGGGTCGCGACCGGCGGGGGCGGCTACCAGTGGGCCCGGGTCGTCCCCAGGGCCTGGACGATCGCGTTCGCCGAGATGGCGGGGGCGGAGATCCCCGACGAGCTGCCCGGGGGCTGGGTGGAGCTCGTCGAGGCCCGGATCGAGGGCCCCGTCCCCGATCGCCTCTCCGAGCCGCGGCTGCCCGTCGCGAAGGCCGATGAGGAGGTGGACGACGTGGTCCGCGCCGTGAAGCGGCACCTCTTCCCCGCGCACGGCCTGGTCCCGTGACCCGGCGGGTCAAGCTGGTCTGCACGCTGGGCCCGGCGACGGCCGCCGCTGGCGCCGTCCGAGCGCTGGCCGAGGCCGGGGCCGGCGTGTTCCGGGTGAACCTCTCCCACGGGACCCCGGGGTCGCGGCGGGACGCCGTGGAGGCCGTGCGGCGGGCCGGGGAGGAGCTGGGCCGGGACCTCGCGGTGATGGCGGACCTCCCGGGGCCCAAGATCCGGCTGGGTGAGCTCGCCGCCGAACCGGTCCTGCTGCGGGAGGGCGCGCCCTTCGTGCTCCGAGCGGCCGGGGGGCCCGGGGACGCGACCGGCGCAGCGACGAGCTACCCCTTCCTCGCGCAGGACCTCCGGCCCGGCGACCGCGTGTTCCTCGCCGACGGCTCGGTGGAGCTCGTGGTCAGGGAGACCCGCGCCGCCGACGTCGTGACCGAGGTGGTCCGGGGCGGCCACCTCCGCTCCCGGGCCGGCGTGAACGTGCCGGCGGAGCGCCTCTCGCTCCCCGCCGTGACCGAGGCGGACCGCCGGGCGCTCCGCGAGGCGTTCGACCTCGGCGCCGACCTCCTGGCCCAGTCGTTCGTGCGCCGTGGCGAGGACGTGGCGGCCCTCCGAGCCCTCGCCGGCCGGGCCCCGATCGTGGCCAAGGTCGAGACCCGCCCGGCCGTGGAACGGGCGGGGGAGGTCCTCGCCCAGGCCGACGCCCTCATGGTTGCCAGGGGCGACCTCGGGGTCGAGCTGCCGATGGAGGAGATCCCCGTCCTCCAGAAGGAGCTGCTCCGGGCGGCGCGCGAGGCCGGGAAGCCGGCCGTCGTCGCCACCCAGATGCTGGAGTCCATGGTGCACGCGCCGCGCCCGACCCGGGCCGAGGCGAGCGACGTCGCGAACGCCGTCCTGGACGGCGCGGACGCAATCATGCTCTCCGCGGAGACCGCGGTGGGGGAGTACCCGCTCGAGGCGGTCCGAGCGGCGTCCCGGATCGCGGAGGTCGCGGAGGCTCGCGCCGGCCCGGGGCCGGGCGTGGTCCCGCGGCGCGAGGCCGACGACCCGGCGGCCGCCGTGGCCCGGGCCGCGGCCGGCGTCTGCGCGGTGGCCGGCGCCGTGGCGATCGCGTGCTTCACGCGGACCGGTCGGACCGCCGCGCTCATCGCCTCGGAACGGCCTCCGGTCCCCGTCTACGCGTTCTCCCCCGACGCGGCCACGCGCCGGGCGCTCGCCCTCCGATGGGGGGTGCGCACCCTCCCCGCCCCCGACCCCGCGGACACCGACGCGATGATCGCGCTCCTGGACCAGGGCCTCAGGGAGCGCGCGGGCATCGCGCCGGGCCAGCTGGTGGTCCTCGTGGCGGCCTCGCCCGCGGGCAAGGCCCGCACGAACATGCTGAAGGTGCACCGGACCGGCGAGCCGGTGCGCTGACCGGGCGGGAGGCCCGCCCCGCGTCGCTACCCGACCACCACCGTGCCCCGCATGAACGGGTGGATCAGACAGAGGTACCTGAACGGCCCCTCCGTCGATGCCCGCGGGAACCGGAGCACGTAGTTGCCGTCGCCCGAGGGCAAGTTCGCGCCCAGCACCCCAGAGGACTCGAGATCGCGGCCCAGGAAGGCGCCGTTCCCCGCCGGTGGCACGAACCGGTCGTGGAGCTCGAGCCCGAGCTGGGTGGGGTCGCTGCAGAACGGCGGTGCCGCGAGGTCCGGCGGGTCGTCGGGGCCCGGCCCGGCGTCGCCGTCGGGATCGCAGGCGACGCTGTCACCGCCCGCGATCGCCCTGGCCCGGTCGATGGGGAAGGTGACCGTGTGGTCCTCGTAGGTGAGGCTGTCGAAGTGCCACTGGACGCGGTCGCCCGCGCCGATCCTGAGGCGCTGCGGGTACATCGCGAGCAGGGCGACGTGGCCGTTGTCCACGCCGGCCCACGCGTCCCACACGCGGGTCCCGTCCGGCCTGACGTGGCTGGAGCGGGCGCCGCTGAACCGCGCGTGGAGGGCGAGGGCGGAGTCCGTGTCCTGCTGGATGGCCGCGTCCACCGCGTCGGCCACTTCTCCCGGGTCCGACGCCGGCGTCCCGGACCCGACGACGTCGACCCGCAGCCGCATGTCCGGGCCGTGGACGATGCAGACGACGTAGAAGCTGTTCCCGGCGCCGGCGTTCACCTGGACGCTGAAGTCGAGCGGGCCCTCGAGCGGGACCCCCGAGTTCACCACGGAGGACCCGGCGAAGGAGCAGGCCGGGAGCCCCGGCGCCCCGCAGGTCCGGTCGCTCGGGAAGAACGCGCCGAGGCCGAACTTGTACGACGTGGGCCCGTCGTCCGGGTCCGGCTGGGCCAGCGCGTAGGGCTGCGAGGTCCCCAGGGCCGCGCTGTCCTCGAACCAAGGGACCGGCCCCTCCCCCACCGGGAGGAACGTCGCGGTGTGGAAGCTCTGGCTGGAGAAGTGGAGCGTGTCGCCCTGGTGGACGTCGATCCGCCAGGGGAGGAAGCGCTGGGATTCCGCCGGCGCCCCCTCGAGGAACCGGCCGACCTCGACCTCGTAGGTCGCCTGGGCCCCCGCGGGGGCGGCGGGCAGCGCGAACGTCGCGAGGATGGCGACGAGCGGCAGGGGCCGGAAGCTGCGTCGGCGGGCCATGGGCGTCCTCCTTCCCCGCCCCGGCCCATCCGGGACGCCCGCCGACCCTATCACACGGCGCGCGCCGGCGCCGGGGCGATGGCGCGGGCTCAGGCGGTGACGACGATCCGCGCCGTCATCCCGACGTGGATCTCGCAGTGGTAGCGGAAGGTCCCGACCCGGCGGAACCGGCGCGAGAACGAGTCGCCGGGGGAGAGGATCCCCGAGTCCCAGAGGCCCGCGTCCGACGTCGTGGTGTGGGGGTTGCTGCCGCGGTTCACCCACCGCACCCTGGTCCCGCGCTGGATGGTGACGCTCCTCGGCCGGAACGCGTTGTCGCGCATCCGGATCCGCACCGTGGGGATGGCCCCGCGGACCGGGGTCCGGTCGGCGGCGGGCGCCGCCTGCGCGATCCCCGCCGGCAGCACCAGCAGGGCCGCGATGGCGGGGACGAGCAGGGCACGGGCGGGACGCATGGGACCTCCTCGGTCGGACGGCCTCGCGATGGTATACGGTGGAGCCGGTGGTCGGGATGCCGGGGAGCGCGGCCCAAGGGACGCATCCGACCAGGTACTGGCACCGCCTCCCGGACGGGCGGATCCAGTGCGACGTCTGTCCGCGCGCCTGCAAGCTCCGCGAGGGCCAGCGCGGGTTCTGCTTCGTCCGGGCCCGGGTGGGCGACGCGATCGTCCTCACCACCTACGGGCGGTCGAGCGGCTTCTGCGTGGATCCGATCGAGAAGAAGCCCCTGTTCCACTTCCTCCCCGGGACCCCCGTCCTCTCCTTCGGTACGGCCGGCTGCAACCTCGGCTGCCGGTTCTGCCAGAACTGGGACATCTCGAAGTCCCGGGAGGTCGACACGCTCGCCCAGGAAGCCTCGCCCGAGGAGATCGCGCTCGCGGCGGAACGGCTCGGCTGCCGGAGCGTCGCCTTCACGTACAACGACCCGGTGATCTTCATGGAGTACGCGATCGACGTGGCCGACGCCTGCCGCGCCCGCGGGATCCGGGCCGTGGCGGTGACCGCCGGCTACATGTGCCCCGAGCCGCGCGCCGAGTTCTACGCCCACATGGACGCGGCGAACGTCGACCTCAAGGGCTTCACCGAGGGCTTCTACCGCAAGGTCTGCTTCGGCGAGCTGCGCCCGGTGCTCGAGACCCTCGAGTACCTCCGGCACGAGACCGACGTGTGGTTGGAGGTCACCACGCTCCTGATCCCGGGGCTGAACGACTCCGACGAGGAGATCGACGCCGAGACCCGCTGGTTCGTCGAGCACCTCGGGCCCGACGTGCCCCTCCACTTCACGGCCTTCCACCCGGACTTCAAGATGCTCGACCGCCCCCCGACGCCGCCCGAGACGCTCCGGCGGGCCCGGCGGATCGCGATGGCCAACGGCCTCCGCTACGTCTACACGGGCAACGTCCACGACCCCGAGGGGCAGACCACCTCCTGCCACGGGTGCGGGGCGGCGGCGATCGAGCGCGACCGCTACCTCCTCGGGGCCTGGAACCTCACCGACGACGGGCGGTGCCGTTCCTGCGGGACCCAGATCCCGGGGGTTTTCGAGGGGCCGCCCGGGGACTGGGGGCCGCGGCGGCTCCCGGTGCTGGTGCGCCGCGCCTAACCCCCCTCCCGCCGGGAGGCGTGGAGGCGGCGGCTCGCCACCCGCACCCCCCACCGGTAGAGCGGAGGCGTGAGCACCCGGAAGGCCTGGAACGGCCCGAGCCAGCGCGGGATCGAGTACTCGGGGGCGATGCCCTCCCGGATGACCTTGACGATCGCCCGCCCCACCCGCCTGGGGCTCATCACGAGGCGGGGGTCCAGGTCGTCGTGCCGGAAGCCCTCGGTCCGCACGAACCCGGGGTTCACGGACGTCACCAGGACCCCGCGGTCGGCGAGCTCGTGGTACAGGGCCTCGCTGAAGGCCGTGACGCCGTGCTTGGTTGCCGTGTAGACCGAGGCCCCCGGGGTCGCGTAGCGGCCGGCGAGCGAGGAGACGTTCACCACGTGGCCGCCGCGTCGGAGCAGGAGCGGCAGGAACGCCTTCGTGCAGAGGAGGACCCCGAGGAGGTTCACCCGTACGATCCGCTCGATATCCTCGGGCGTGGGTTCCTCGAACCGTCCCCCGCCCGGGATCCCCGCGTTGTTCACGAGCACGTCGCAGCGGCCGAACGCCTCCTCGACGATCGCGGGGAGCCGGGCGATCTGGTCGGCCTCGGCCACGTCCAGGGCGACCGGCAGGGCCCGCCCGCCCCGGCGCTCGATGGCCCTGGCGATCGCCTCCAGCCGTTCCATCCGCCGCGCCGCGAGGACCACCGCCGCTCCCTCGCGGGCGAGGAGGACCGAGGTCACCTCGCCGATCCCGGCGGAGGCCCCGGTCACGACCGCGACCGCGCCCCGCAGCTCCACCCGCGCTCATCCCCCGGTACCATGGCCCGATGGACGTTATCGAAGCCCACGCGGCGCGTCTGCCGGCCGTCGACCACCGGTGGGTGCCCCGCCCCTTCGAACGGGCGGAGCTCGAGGCGGCGCTCGTCGAGGGCGGCGTGGCGGGGATCGTCTCGCACCCGCTCGAGAACGTCCGCCGCCACGTCCGGGAGCTGCTCCAGGGCGACCCGGACAAGCAGCTCGGGATGACCGGGCTCGGGGGCTTCACGGAGGCCCAGGTGCTCGGGCTGATCGGCGAGCTGGCGGGCTCCATCCTCGACCCCCGGGCGACCGACGGGCCCGTCGAGGTCGACCCGGCCCGGGTCCTCGACGCCTGCGAGGAGGCCGGCGAACGGCTCGCCCTGGCGTGCCGGCGCGGCGAGACCCTGGTCCTGGCCACCGGGCACCCCGTGGGGCTCGCGCTCCTCTACCTCGAGGTCGGGCGGCTGGTCGCGGCCCACGGGGCCCGGCCCATCCGGCCGGCCGACGGCGCGCGGTGGCGGGAACCGGGCCTGCATCGCACCTGGCGGATCCGCTACCTCGACCACGTCGCGATTCTGACCGACCGGGCCTCGGCCCGGCACACCCACGCGCCCGACGCGATGCACCGGATCCTCGCCGAGGCCCGACCCGACCTGGTCTTCGCCGACCACGGCTTCGCCGGGGCCGCGATCGAGGCGGGGATCGAGACCATCGGGATCGCGGACGTGAACGACCCGGCGCTGGTCGTGGCGCGGGCCCTGGGGCGGACCCGCACGGTGATCGTGATGGACGACAACGTGGCCCCGGACGCGTACTGGCCGTGCTTCCAGGCCATCGCCGCCCGCGTGCTCGGGTGGTGAAGGGGAGCGGTGGGCGGCGGACCGAGACGCCCCCGTCGGGGTTCCGGGTAGGATACGCGCGACTTGGCGAGGCGGCCCCTCACCGAAGCTCGTTTCGCGACCGTGCACGAGGTCGCTGCGCTGCTCCGCGTGTCCAGGATGACCGTGTACCGACTGATCAGGCAGGGCGACCTCCCCGCGGTGCGGGTGGGTCGCGGCTACCGCATCCGCGAGGAGGACGTGGACCGCTACCTCCAGGAACGGTTCACCGCCGCGGGCTAGCGGAGAGGGGCGCCTCCGGACCCGAGCGGTCGGGGAGGCGGGTTGAACGAGCACGAGGCGCTCGTCGGGCGCGCCGCGCGCGAGAAGCGGACGGTGCTCTTGGTCGGCGGGCTCGACACCGGCAAGACGACGCTCGCGCGGGCGCTCCTGCGCGCCGCCGTGGAGGCGGGCCGGACGGCGGCGCTCGTGGACGCGGATCCCGGGCAGAAGTCCGTGGGGCCCCCGGCCACGGCCGGGCTCCGGCTGGTGCGGGACCCCGCGGACCTCGAGCCCGGCCGGCTGGCCCGCCCGGACGCGCTGGCGTTCGTGGGCTCCACCTCGCCCCAGGGCCATCTCCTGGCCCTGGTGACCGGCGTCGCGAGGCTCACGGCGCGGGCCCGCCGACACGGGGCGGACATCGTCCTCGTGGACACCGACGGCCTGGTCTCCGGCATCTACGGTCAGCTCCTCAAGTTCCACGAGGCCCAGATGGTGGAGCCCGACCTGATCGTCGGGCTCCAGCGCGGGGAGGAGCTCCAGCCGCTCCTCGGGGTGCTCCAGCGGTTCTTCGGCGTCGAGGTGGTGGCGCTCGGGGTCCACCCCGACGTCGTCCCGACCACCGTCGAGCAGCGGGCGGAGAACCGGGAGCGTGCGATGCGCCGGTACTTCTCCGGGGAGCTTCACCGGTTCCGGGTGAAGCCGACCGTGTTCATGCCGGCCCTCCCGGAGCTCTTCGACCTCTCCTTGCTCGACCGGCTCCTCGTGGGGCTCTCCGACGGACGGGGGAACGACCTGGGGATCGGCTACCTCGAGCACTCGCGGGAGGAGGGGGTCCTCCGCCTGATCACGCCCGTGGCAGAGGCGCCCCGGGCCCTTAGACTTGGGTCCGTCCGTCTGGAGGAGAGCTTCCGCGCCAAGCGCGTCGACCTCCGGAACCTGTTCGGGACCGAGTGAGCCGAGGGGGATCCGCGTGCCGTCGCTGATCAAGAAGCGCCGCAAGAAGATGCGGAAGAAGAAGCACAAGAAGCTCCTGAAGAAGACCCGCTGGCAGCGCCGTCAGCAGGGCAGGTAGGAGCCGGAGGGGAGGGTCGTGCGCGCCGGGCCCGCCGCCCCTCGGCGGGCCGTCGCGGCCGCCGCGGCCGCCGCGCTCCTCGCGGCCTGCGGCGGGGGGGCGGAGGTCCCGCCCCGGCTCCTCGAGGGCTCGCGACCGGTATCGTTCCGCACCGACGACGGCGTGCGGCTGGCGGGCCGCCTGTTCGGGGAGGGCCGGACGGGGGTGGTCCTCGCCCACATGCTCCCGGCGGACCAGTCCTCCTGGTTCCCCTTCGCCCGGGAGCTCGCCCAGCGCGGCTACCTCGTCCTCACGTTCGACTTCCGCGGCTACTGCCCCGGCGGCGACGCGGGCTGCTCGGAGGGGGAGCGCGAGATCGCGGAGATCTGGCGGGACGTGGAGGCGGCCGTGGCCTTCCTCCGCGCCCGAGGAGCCAGCCGCGTGGCGCTCGTGGGGGCGAGCATGGGCGGCACGGCATCCCTCGTGGCCGCCTCGCACCTCGGCGAGGCGGTGGCGGCCGTGGTGGCGCTCTCGGCCCCGGTCGAGATCGAGGGGCTCGCGGCCGAGCGGGACGTGCTGGCCGGGGTCGTGGCACCGACCCTGCTCGTCGCGGGGGAGCGGGACGGCACCGCGGCGGAGGCGGCGGAGGCCCTCGGCGCCGGGGTGGCGGGCCCGGCGCGGGTCGAGATCCTCCCCGGGGGCGAGCACGGCACCGAGCTCCTCCGAGGGGAGCTCGCCGGCCGGGTCCGGGCCCTGCTCCTCGAGCACCTCGAGCGGTACGCGGCGCCATGACCCGCCCCATCGTGTTCCTCACCGACTACGGGCTCGAGGACGAGTTCGTCGGGATCTGCCACGCGGTGATCGCGCGGATCGCCCCCGGGGCCCGGGTGATCGACCTCACCCACGGGATCCCCCGCCAGGACGTGCGGCGGGGGGCCCTGGTGCTCGGCCGCGCGGTCCCCTACCTGCCGGCCGACGCGGTCCTCCTCGCCGTCGTAGACCCGGGGGTCGGGTCGGCCCGGAGGTCGGTGGCGGTGGAGGCGGCCTCCGGGCTCCTCCTGGTCGGTCCGGACAACGGGCTCCTCTCCCACGCGTTCGAGGCCGCGGGCGGCGCGGCGCGGGCCGTCGAGATCGCCGCCCCCGAGGTGGTCCTCCAGCCGCCCTCCCGGACCTTCCACGGCCGCGACGTCTTCGCCCCGGCCGCCGCGCACCTCGCGCTGGGGCGCCCCCTCGAGGCGCTGGGCCCAGGGGTGGAGCCCGCCAGCCTGGTGCGCCTGGAGGTCCCGCGGGCCCGCGTGGAGCCGGGGCGCGTGGCCTGCGAGGTCACCGGCGTGGACCGCTTCGGGAACGTGCAGCTCTCGGCCACCCCGGCGGACCTCGCCGCCGCGGGGCTCGGGGAGGCGTTCCGCCTCGGCCACCGCTGGGTGCGGTTCGCGGACACGTTCGCCGACGCGCCCCCGGGCGAAGTCGCGGCCGTCGAGGACTCGCAGGGCTACGTGGCGCTCATCGTGAACGGGGGGAGCGCCGCCCAGGCCACGGGCCTCCGGGCGGGCGACGAGGTGCTCCTGGCCTGAACGGCCGGCGCGCGGGCGACGAGGTGCTCCTGGCCTGAACGGCCGGCGTGCGGGGCGGGCGGTCTCCGCCGACGCCGGGCCGGGCTCACGGCGAGGTCACCGCCGGAGGAAGGGGCGTCCCCGGGACCGGCCCCGGGTAGGGGCCCCGGTCCTGCGACGCCAGCAGCGCTTGGTAGGCGGCGGCCCCCGCGAGGAGGAGGCCCAGGACGATGAGCGTGATCGCCGTGAACCGTCGCACGGCCCGAAGCTAGCAGCCGCCGCGGCCGGGCCGGGGCCGTCCCCCGCGGCCCGTCGAGAGCGGCAGGCGGTCCTCGCAGAACGCGCGGCAGTCCCGCATCACGCGGAGGAGCGCCGCCCGGTCGTCCAGGTAGCGCCGGAGATCGAGCTCGAGGGAGACCGAGCCCCGGAACCCGCGGGCGGCGAGCCGGTCGAGGAGCGCAGCGAGCGGGAGCACGCCCTCCCCGAGCGGGAGGTGGGAGTCCCAGCCCCGCCCGGCGTTGTCCGAGAGGTGGACGTGGACCAGGCGCTCCCCGAGCCGCTCCACCGCCTCCACCAGCCCGATCCCGGCCACCGCGGCGTGGCTCGTGTCGAGGACCACCGCGGGGAACCGGTCGAGGTCGGCGAGCTCCACGCTCCCCGCGTGGAACCGCACCGCCCGTTCGTTGGGGAGGCGCACGGGGAACATGTTCTCCACGGCGATCGCGACGCCGGTCGCCGCAGGGAGCTCGGCCAGGCTCCGGTCGATCCACCGGCGGTACCGCCGCTGCCACCGGTAGGGCGGGTGGACCACCACGAGGCGGGCGCCGACGTGTTCCGCGGCCTGCACCGCGCGGTAGACCTTGGTGACGGGATCGGTCGTCCATACCCGGCGCGAGACCAGGAGGAAGGGGGCGTGGATGGCCTCCACCGCGAGGCCGAACGCCGCGGCGAGGTCGCGGACCATCGCCGGGTCCTGGGTGGCGGGGTCCCGGGTCACCATCAGCTCGACGCCGGTGTAGCCGGCCTCGGCGATCGCCGCGAACGCCTCGCGGAGCGGCCGGCCGAAGAAGGCCGCCGTCGAGAACAGGAGCGTCGGTCCCTCGGCAGCCACGGGGCCCATCCTATCGGCGGGCCGAGGCCCGTCGCCGTATGCTCTGCGGTGCGATGTGGGCCTTCCCCCTGGTCGCGGCGGTGATCGCCCTCGGGTTCGCCGGGCTCCTGGGGCGGCGGTTCGCGGAGGGGCGACGTCCCTTCGACGCGCTGTGGGCCGTCGCGCTCCTCCTGTACGCGGTGGCGTCGGGGGCGGTCGTCGTCGGCCTGCTCGCGGGCTGGAACGCCGCGACGTTCCGCACCTACTGGGCGCTCGGGGCCGTCCTGAACGTCCCGTACCTCGCGGCGGGGGAGGTCGTCCTCCTGTTCCGCGACCGCCGCGTGCTGTGGGCGGTCCTCCTGGTCCTGCTGTTCGTCTCCGGGTTCACGGTGGCCCGCGTGGCGACCGCGGCCCTCGACCCGAGCGCGCTGGACCACGACCTCCCCCTGGGGCGGGAGGTCTTCGGGGCCGGCTCGCCGGCCCACCGGCTCGCGCAGCTCGTCTCCTACCCCGCCTACCTCCTCCTGCTCGCCGGGTGCGCGTGGTCCGCGTGGCGGATGCGCGGGCGGCGCGAGCTCCGGGACCGGTTCCTCGGGACCGTGGGGATCGCCACGGGCGCCACGGTGGTGGCGGTCGCCTCCGGGGTGGGGGCGGGGTTCCAGGTGGTGCCGGTCTTCTCCGTCGGGCTCGCGGTCGGCATCGCGGTGATGTTCTGGGGGTTCCTCCGCGCCGCCCGCCCGGTCCCGGCGCGGGTGTGAGCCGACCCCGGGGGACCCTCGGCCGCCGGTCCGGCGTCAGCCCAGGGCCGCCGACCAGCGCCGCGCCCCGGCGGGAGCGGGCCCCGGCGGCACCGCGGGTTCCTCGGTGATGAGGATCTCGTCGAACCGCGCGCGGTCCACCGCGAGCTCGAGGATCACCACCCCGTCCTCGGGGACGAAGTCGGCGAGCGGCTCGTACGCGCCGTCCCTCCCGGCCCAGACCCGGTACACGTGCCCGGGCGCGGGCGGTGGGACGCGCTCCCCGACCAGGACCACCCGCTCGACGTTGGGGATCCCCACCAGGCTGCCGCCGCCCGGGGGGTCCTCCTCGCGGAAGCCGAGCGGCGAGGCTCCGGCGGGCATCCCCGCGACCGCGGAGGTGAGGGTCCCGAGGAGCGAGGAGGCCTGGTCGGCCCGCCGACCGAGGTTGACCGCGAGCCCGCTCACGGCGACGAACGCGGCGACCCCGGCCGCGAGGAGGGCGGGCGCCGCGCGGGTCCGCCGGCGCGGAGCCCCCGCCACGGCGCGGCGGAGGCGGCCCAGGAGGATTTCGGGCGGCTGGACGGGGGGCGCGTCGAGGGCCAGCTCCCCGGCGACCGTCCGGAAGCCCTCCAGGGCGTCGCGGCACCGGGGGCAGCCGGGGACGTGCTCGACGAGGAGCCGGTCGGCGGCCGCGGCGTCCGGGGGGTGGAGCGCCCGCAGCGCGTAGGCCGCGAGCAGCTCCTCGAGCGCCTCGTGCTCCTCCCGCACCCCGTCCCCTCCCATCGGGTCAGTCCTCGCGCAGCAGGATCCGGCGGAGCTTGCGCATCGCCGCGAGCGTCCGGGTCTTCACCGTCCCCAGGGGGATCCCGAGCTCCTCCGCGATCCGGCTCTGGGTCTTGCCGCCGAAGTAGGCCATCTCCACCACGGTCCGCTGCTCGGGCGGCAGCGCGCGGAGCGCCTCGCGGACCTCCGCCCGGCGGGGGCCCAGGGAGACCTCCTCGACCACCGCCTCCGCTACGTCTTCGCCCACCGGGGGCTCGAGGTTCGCCGCGCGCTCGGCCCGGCCCCGGAGCCGCTCTTCCCGCCGGACGACGTCGACCGCCCGGTGGTGCACGAGGGAGAGGAGGAAGGTGCGCAGCGGGCCGCGGGCCGGGTCGTAGGCGCCGGGCGCCCGCCACAGCGCGAGGAACGCGTCGTGGACGACCTCCTGGGCGAGCATGGGCTGGCCGGTGACCCGGAGGGCCAAGCCGTAGGCGGCGGGGGCGTACCGGCGGTAGAGGGCCTCGAAGGCTTCCGCGTCGCCCTCCGCGAGGCGCCGGTGCAGCTCGAGGTCGGTGGCCTGGTCCTCCACGGGCTCGTTGTACCACCGCCGAGGCATCACGCGTGGTTGCTAGCATCGCCGCCGGTGCCCGCCCTGGTCACGATGTTCTCGCGCCCTCGCTGCGGCCTCTGCGACGAGGCACGCAGGGTGATCCTCGCCCTCCGCGAGCGGATCCCGTTCGAGTTCGAGGAGGTCTCGGTGGACGGGGACGACGACCTGGAGCTCGCCTACGGGGTGCGGGTGCCCGTGGTGCTGGTCGACGGCGAGGAGCTCTTCGAGCTGGTCGTGGACGGCGAGGCGCTCGCCGCCGCCGTCCGGAACCGGACTTCGTGAAATTGAGAACGGCCCCTCCGGCGGCTACCATCGCCCCGTGCGTGCCCCTCGGAGCCCACGTGGACGCGCGTGAGATCCCGGAGGCGACCGTGGCCCGGCTGCCGGTCTACCTCCGGGCCCTGGTCGACCTCGCCGAGGCCGGGGTCAGCACCGTCTCCTCGGAGATGCTCGCCGCCGCCGCGGGCGTGAACCCCGCCAAGGTCCGGAAGGACCTCTCGCACCTCGGGTCCTACGGGACCCGGGGGGTGGGCTACGATGTCGCCTACCTGATCCATGAAATCCGCAGGGAGCTCGGCCTCACCCAGGACTGGCCCATCGTGATCGCCGGGGCCGGGAACCTCGGCCACGCCCTGGCCAACTACCGAGGGTTCCCGGAGCGCGGGTTCCGCGTCGTAGGGCTCGTGGACGTGGACCCGGCGAAGATCGGGGAGGTGGTGGGCGGGGTCCGGGTCCGGCACCTGGACGAGCTCCCCGGGATCGTCCGGGAGCACCGGGCCGCGATCGGGGTGATCTGCGTCCCCGCGTCCGCCGCCCAGGACGTCGCGGGCCGGATGGTCGCAGCCGGGATCCGCTCCATCCTCAACTTCGCCCCGGCCCGGATCGCGGTGCCCGAGGGGGTCTCGGTGCGGAAGGTGGACCTCGCCACCGAGCTCCAGATCCTCGCGTTCTACGAGCAGCGGAAGGCGGTGCTGATGGACGTCGGGCGCCGGCCGCGGTCGGTCATCGGGACCCGAACGGCGCGGGTCGCGACGTCCGCGGAGGCCGGCGCCCCCGGGTAGCGGGCGGCCCGGCCGACCGGGGGCCGGCTACTTCGAGATCGTGATCCAGAGCCCGACGAAGATCGCGAGCACCATGAGCCCGAACAGGATGAACTGCACGCTCCCCTGCTCGAGCAGCGGCGGTTCGGCTCCGAGCACCCGCACCTCCTAGGCCGGCCCGTACCACGGCGGCGCGGTGCCGCCGGTCAGGATCTCCTTGCGCTTCCGCTCCGCCCGGTCGAGGAGCGGCAGGTGCGCCGCGAACAGCGCGATCGACCCCACCAGGAACATCACCGAGTAGCGGGGGACGCTCCCGCTGTCGTGCCGGAGGAAGACGGTGACCGCCGGTCCGCCGCCCCGGTAGAAGGCCTCGGCCGCCGCGAGCGGCGTCTTCCCGTCCTCGGCCGTCGCGAACGCGACGTCCTGCACGATGAAGTCGGCGGGCGGGATCGCGCGCACGTCGGTCTCGGGGATGCCGAGCTCGCGGTTGGCCTCTTCCGCCAGGAAGTCCTGGACCGCGCTGGTCACGGACTGGACGGAGGAGGCGAGCCCCTCGCCGGAGCGCCACGGCCCGCCCGGGTAGTCCCCGATCACCTCGTACCCGAGATCGCCGGGGGGCCCGATGGAGGCTCCGAGCGGGACCCAGGCCGGCTCGGACCCCCGGGGCCCGAGGTTCGTGGGGGTCTCCAGGCCCTGGGAGTAGAAGCCGAACAGCCACAAAGACGAGAGCAGGATCATCCAGCCGGTGAACGAGACGGCGAGGACCAGGTAGCCCATCCAACGCCCGAAGACCGCGGCGAGGAGGAGGTAGACGCTCCCGACGAACAGGACGAAGCCCATGACGACCGCGAGCGTGCCCTTCACCATCGTGTCGCAGTGGACCTCGAAGCCCAGGCAGCTCGCGGCGATCATCCGGCGGGCGAGGGGCTCGGGGAGGCCGCGGCCTCCGGGTTCAGGCACTTGTTCTGTTCGAAGGGGACGGTCTCGCGGTTGAGCTCCACCAGGTAGAGCACGATGTCGGTGATCTGCTGGTCGTCGAGGGCCCCTTGGTAGCGGATGCTCCACGATGGCATCCCCGCCGAGGGCCGCCCTTGCTCGATGGTCGTCCTGATCTCGTCGACGGTGAGTCGCGCACAGACCGTCGTCAGGTCCTTGGATAGGTTCACGAGAGGTTGGCCGGTGTCGGGGTTCACCCCGATCTGGACGGGGAGGCCACCTCGGAGCTCGGGGCCGTGGCACCGGGTGCAGCCCACGCCGAGCTGGTTCTCCTCGGTGAACGGCAGCACCGCGAGCCGTCCTCGCTCGATCGCGTCCGTGACCAGGTCCCGCTCCTGCGCGAGGTTCTGGCTCGGGTCCTGGAGCCACACGAGGGGGATCCAGACCACGAAGAAGGCGACGAGCAGCACCCCCCAGCCCTGGAGCTTCTGGAGCAGCGGCGTCTCGAGGTCGGCGTCGGAGGGTCCGGGCCGCATGGCCCGCGGGATCTCGACGCCTCGCGCCGGCCGCTCGCGCAGCCCCAGGTAGAGCGCGGCGACCACCAGGATGATGCCGCCGCCGACGGCCAGCACGATGCCCTGCAGCGGGGTGAGCGCGAGCATCATCCCGCCGCCACGCAGAAGGGTCCCGCCGGGCCCTTGCCCAGGGTGTCGGTCCCCCGGGGCGGCCCCAGGATGA
>ERZ511473.810-NODE-810-length-39096-cov-5.042031_pt1 | contig 39096 bp, 41 predicted proteins | sample MGYA00374947_ERZ511473 | MGnify/ENA primary metagenome ERZ511473 (study PRJEB26303, sample SAMN06343854) | sediment metagenome | isolation source: hot spring sediment | place: Canada: British Columbia | collected 2012-09-26 ... | reverse complement strand
CCGCTGCACCCGCCGCTCGCTCGAGGTGACCGTCCCCTCCGCCTCGCACCAGGCGAGGGCCGCGGGGAGGACGACGTGGGCCAGCTCCGCGGTCTGCGTCATGAGGACGTCCTGGACGACGAGGTGGTCCAGGCCGCGGAGGAGCCGGACCGCCCGCCCCGCGTCGGCCTCGGTCGTGGCGGGGTTCTCCCCGATCACGTACAGGGCCCGGAGCTCGCCGTGCTGCATCGCCTCGAACATCTGGGTGAGGTGCAGGCCGCGCTTCGGGATGATCTCGCAGCCCCAGGCCTCCTCGAACCGGCGGCGGGCCTCGGCGTCCTGCTCGATGTCCTGGAAGCCCGGGAGCTTGTTGGGGATGGCCCCCATGTCCCCGCCGCCCTGGACGTTGTTCTGGCCCCGGAGCGGGTTCAGCCCGCTCCCGTAGCGCCCGACGTGGCCGGTGAGGAGGCCGAGGTTGATCAGCGCGAGGACGTTGTCGACGGCGTTGTGGTGCTCGGTGATCCCGAGGGTCCAGCAGATCTGGGCGCGGTCGGCCTTGGCGTAGGCGTGGGCCAGCTCCCGGATCACGTCCCTCGGCACACCCGTGATCTCCTCGGCCCGCTCGAGCGTGTAGGGCTCGACGCACGCCCGGTACTCCTCGAAGCCGGTCGTCGCCCGCTCGATGAACGTCCGGTTCTCCAGACCCGAGGCGATGATCTCCCGGCCGATCGCGTTGGCGAGCGCGATGTCCGAGCCGACGTCGATCCCGAGCCACACGTCGGCCCACCGGGCGGAGCTCGTGCGCCGCGGGTCCACCGCGTACAGCCGCGCGCCCCTGCGCACGCCCCGGAGGACGTGGTGGAAGAAGATCGGGTGGGTCTCCCTCGCGTTGGAGCCCCACAGCACGATCAGGTCCGTGTTCTCGATCTCCTCGTACGAGCTGGTGCCGCCCCCCGCACCGAACACCGTGGCCAGACCGACCACGCTCGGCGCGTGTCAGGTGCGGTTGCAGCTGTCGATGTTGTTGCTGCCGAGGGCCTGGCGGATGAACTTCTGCGCCAGGAAGTTCACCTCGTTCGTGGCCTTCGAGCAGCTGAACACCCCGACGCCGTTCGGCCCGTAGGCCTCGCGGGCCGCCCGGAGCCCGGAGGCGGCGCGGTCGAGGGCCTCCTCCCAGCTCGCGGGCCGGAACCCGTCGCCCTCGCGGACGAGCGGTTCGGTGAGCCGGGTCTGCGCCTTCCCCATCTCACCTCCCTCGGAAGACGTGCGCGCCCCCATCCTACGACCTGCCGTCGAGCGCCGGGAGGGCGGTTGCTCAGCGCGCGACACGCTCGGGGTGGGAATAGACGTTGAACCGGCCCTCGCGGACGAAGCCCACGACCGTGAGGCCCAGCCGCTCGGCGGCCTCGACGGCGAGCGACGAAGGAGCCGAGACCGCCGCCACGACCGGGACGCCCGCCACGGCGGCCTTCTGCACGATCTCGAACGAGACCCGGCCCGAGACCTGGAGGATCCGCTCAGAGAGCGGCAGCTCCCCCCGGAGCAGGGCCTCGCCCACGAGCTTGTCGACGGCGTTGTGCCGGCCCACGTCCTCCCGGACCGAGAGGAGCCGGCCCTCCGCGTCGAACAGGCCCGCCGCGTGGAGCCCCCCGGTCTGGTCGAACACCCGCTGGGCGCGGCGGAGCTCGCCCGGCAGGCGCGCGAGGATCTCCGCCCGGACCGCGAACCCCTGCGGAACCGGTGCGCACCGGACCTCCACGTCCTCGAGGGCGGCCTTCCCGCAGACCCCGCAGCTCGAGGTGGCGTAGAAGTTCCGTCGGAGCAGCGCGGGGTCGAGGGGGCGCGCGAGCTCCACCGTGACCACGTTGTACCGCTCTTCCTCCGGCCCGGGGTCCTCGCAGTAGGAGACGCGGATCACGTCGTCGCGGCCGCGGATCAGGCCCTCGGTGAGGAGGAACCCGCAGGCGAGCTCGAAATCCCCGCCCGGGGTGCGCATCGTCACCGCCACCCGGGCCGCCTCCTGCCCGGGCCCCCGGGCCCGGATCTCCATCGGCTCCTCGGTGGCCAGGCGGTCGGCTCGTTCCTGCGCCCGGCCGTCGCGGAACGCCAGGATCCGGGCGGTCGTCACGTTCCGTCGCACCGCCGGCTCGGCCATGGCGCCACCATCGCCATCATCGCAGCCCCGGGTCCCGCCGGCCAGTCCGCCCGGCCCGGTGCGCGGTGCGCGACGAGGGGCGGTTCCCCCGCCCGGGCGTCCGCTATGCTCCCCGCGACCCGATGGAGACCTCGCTCGAGATCGCGCAGCGGGCCCGGCTCCGCCCCATCCTCGAGGTGGCCCTGGAGGCCGGCCTGGAGGAGGCGGAGGTCGAGGCCTACGGGCGGTACCGGGCCAAGGTCGATGCGGCCGCGGTCCTCGCCCGGCTCCGCGACCGCCCCGAGGGGAAGGTGGTGCTGGTCACCGCGGTCACGCCGACCAAGGCGGGTGAGGGGAAGACCACGACCTCGGTGGGGCTCACCCAGGGCCTCGGCCGGCTCGGCGTCAAGGTCGCGCTCTGCCTCCGCGAGCCCTCGATGGGGCCGATCTTCGGGATCAAGGGCGGGGGGACCGGCGGGGGCTACGCCCAGCTCGTTCCCATGGAGGACGTGAACCTCCACCTCAACGGGGACTTCCACGCGGTGACCGCCGCCCACGACCTGCTCGCGGCGGCCCTCGACGCCTCGCTCTACCACGGCAACCCCCTCGGGATCGATCCGTACACGGTCACCTGGCCTCGCTGCCTCGACGTGAACGACCGCGCCCTCCGCAACGTCGTGATCGGCCTGGGCGGGCGGGCCCACGGGGTGCCCCGGGAAGCGGGGTTCGTGATCACCGCGGCCTCCGAGGTGATGGCGGTCCTCGCCCTCGCCTCGGACCTCCGGGACCTCCGGGCGCGGCTGGGCCGGATCGTGGTGGCCGAGACCCGGGACGGCCGGCCGGTCACCGCCGAGGACCTCCGGGTGGCAGGGGCGATGGCGGCGATCATGCGGGACGCGATCCGCCCGAACCTGGTCCAGACCCTCGAGGGGCAGCCGGCCTTCGTCCACGCCGGGCCCTTCGGGAACATCGCCCACGCCAACAGCTCGGTGGTGGCCGACCGGGTGGCGCTCAAGCTCGCCGACGTCGTGGTGACCGAGGCCGGGTTCGGCGCCGACCTGGGGTTCGAGAAGTTCTGCCACATCGTCTGTCCGGCCGCCGGCATCCGACCGGCGGTGGCCGTGGTCGTGGCCACCGTCCGGGCCCTCAAGGCGCACGGGGGGGTCGCCTTCGAGCGGCTGGGCGAGGAGGACCTCGAGGCCCTCAAGCGCGGCTCGGAGAACCTCGCCGCCCAGCTCGACGTGATCCGGGCCTTCGGGGTCCCCGCGGTGGTGGCGGTGAACCGCTTCCCCACCGACACCCCCCGCGAGCTCGCGCTCCTCGAGGAGCTGGCGGGGGAGGCCGGGGCGGCGAGGGTCGCCCCCCACGAGGCCTTCGCGCGCGGCGGGGAGGGCTGCGAGGGGCTGGCGCGGGCCGTGCTCGAGGCGGTGGAGGAGCCATCGGACTTCCGGCCCCTCAACCCCCCGGGCACCCCGCTGCGGGAGCAGATCGAGCGGATCGCCACCCGGCTCTACGGGGCCGAGGGCGTCGACCTCCTCCCCCAGGCCGAGCGGGACCTCGAGCGGGTCCGGGCGATGGGGCTCGGGACGGTCCCCGTCTGCATGGCCAAGACCCACCTCTCCATCTCGCACGACCCCGCGCTCCTGGGGCGGCCGCGGGGGTTCCGGCTCCCGGTGCGGGCCCTGGTGCCCGCGGCCGGCGCGGGGTTCGTCGTGGCGCTCTGCGGGGACATCCAGCGGATGCCGGGGCTCGGCCGCGAGCCCGCGTTCACCCGGATCGACCTGGACGACGAGGGCCGGATCACCGGCCTGGCCTGACCCGGGCCGGGGGCCGGGGGCCGGCGCAGGTCACGCCGGGGGGGCGCAGGTCACATCCTGGGGCGGCGCTTCTCCGGATCGTGGATGAGGGCGGGGCGACCGTCGCCGGGACCGAGTCCTCACCGAGCGCGACCTCCACCACGTTCCCCATCCCCGCCTCCTCGGTCCGCAGGACCGCCAGGCCGATCACGCCGAACCGCGGGCTCCGGGTCGGGCTCGTGAGGACGCCCACCGGCTCCCCGTCCTTCGTCACCTCGGCCCCGTACTCCGGGACCTCCTCGGTCTCGAGCGCGAGCGTGACGAAGCGGTTCGGGGGCCGCTTCGCGATCTCCCGGAGGCGCTCCTTCCCCAGGAACTCCCCCGGCGCGTCGAGCGCGACGAGCCGGTCCATCGAGAAGTCGTAGGGGGTCCGGGTGTGGGGCTCGTAGTCGTAATCGGTCACGATCAGCCCGGCCTCGATCCTGAGGATCTCGATGGCCGCCACGCCGAACGGGGCGGCCCCCGCCCGCACCAGGACCTTCCACAGGTCGGGCGCCCGCTCGGGCGTCGTGAAGAGCTCGTAGCCGAGCTCGCCGCCGAAACCCGTCCGCGACAGCCATACCGGGACCCCGCCGACCTCCACCGGCTCCGGGACGAACCGGAAGTACCGGAGGGCCGAGAGGTCCACCTCGGTGAGGGGCTCGAGCAGCTCCCGCGACCGCGGCCCCTGGAGCCCGACGTGGGGCATCCGGAGCGTCACCGGCTCGATCTCGACGGCCATCCCCTCCGTGACCCGGGCGAAGAACCCGGCGTGCCCGCTCGCGTTCGTCATCACCCAGACCCGCTCGTCCGCGACCCTGTAGACGGTCCCGTCGTCGATCATGAGCCCGTCCTCGTCGAGGAACGCCCCGTAGCGGACCTGGCCGATCTCGAGCCCCAGCACGTCGTTCGAGTGCACGAGCTGGGCTGCCCGCAGCGCGTCGGGCCCGCGGAACTCCCACTTGTTGAGGGGCGAGACGTCCCAGACGCCCACCCCCTCGCGGACCGCCCGGTACTCGGCCTCGACGTCGCCGAACCCCTCGGTCCAGTACCACCCGCCCTCGGCCACGAAGGTCGCCCCCATCGCCGCCTGGACGTCGTAGAACGCCGAACGGATCGTCTGCTCTCCCATCTCGTCCCCCTCGAGCCCAGCGGCAGGTGTATATCGCGTTCTTGAACGATGGTTCAAGCCGCGGCCCGACAGCGCACCAGCTCGCGGTCCGTGACGACCACGTCCACCGGGACGTCGCCTTCCCCGTGGGGCACCTCGTCCACGAGCTGGAGGTGGAAGCAGATCCCCACGCGGAGGGCGTCCGGGCGGGTCCGCGGGAGGAAGCGGTCGAAGTACCCACCGCCGTAGCCGACGCGGTAGCCCCGGCGGCAGAAGGCGAGGCCCGGGACGATCACGACGTCGAGCTCCCCGGGCGGGACCACTTCGCCCTCAACCGGCTCGAGCGCGCCGAACGGCGCCCGGGCCACGGGATCGCCCGGCCGGTAGGCACGGGCCTCGAGCTCCCCGCCCGCGACCCGGGGCAGCGCCACCCGACGGCGCTCGCGGACGAGCCGTTCCACGATCCCCGCCGTCGGCACCTCCGAGCCGAACGAGGAGAAGACGAGGACGGTCCCCGCCCGCGCGAGCTCCGGGAGCGAGAACAGCCGCGCCTCCACGGCGCGCCCCATCGCTCGCCGCTCCTCTTCGGGGATCTCGTCGCGGAGCGCGCGGGCCCGCGCCCGCAGCGCCCGCTTGGCCGCCCGGAGGGCCCCGGGGTCCGTCACCCCCGGCTCCGGAGCCGGGGCAGGACGGCCCGGGCGAGGAGCTCCACCCGGTCGGAGGGTCCGGCCGGCACCAGCACGGCCCAGGTCGCGCCGGCGTCCGCCAGCCGGTCCAGGAACCCCACCAGCGAGTCCGCGCTCCCCGCCCAGATCTCGCTCTCGAGCATGCCGCGCTCCCGGCGCCGCTCGAGGAGCCGGGCGGCCTCCCCGCCGTCCTCGCCGACCAGCGCGATCCCCGCCCACGTCGCCTCGGCCTCGCGGCCCGAGGCGGCGGCCTCCTCCCGGAGGAGCGCCGCTTTCCGGCGGAAGACCGGGACGTGCATCCCCCATCCGTTCCAGCCGTCCGCCACCCGGGCCGCGATGCGGACGACCGCGTCGGCCTGCCCGCCGAGCCAGACCGGCGGACCCCCGGGGGTCGGGGGCGGCGGGGCGAGCGGCCCCCGGAGCGGCGGCACCCACGCCCCTCCGGGCCAGGCCTCGCCGGCGAAGAGCGCCTTCAGCGCGCGGACCGTCTCCTCCAGGTGCGCCCGGCGCTCCCGGACGCCGAGCGAGGGGAACCCGTAGGTACGGTGCTCGGGCTCGTCGATCGGGTCCCCGGTCCCCACCCCGAGGATCACGCGGCCCGGCCCGGCGATCCCGTCCAGCGAGCAGGCCAGCTTGGCCAGGAGCCCGGCGGGCCGGAGCACCGCCCGGGCCACGAGCGTGCCGATCGCCAGGCGCTCGCTCCGGGCGGCGACGTTCGCGAGCACCGTGAAGGCCTCGAGCGAGGGCCGGTCGGGGGGCGCCCCCGGGGGGAAGAAGTGGTCGAACGCGAACACCCCGTCGAACCCCAGCTCCTCGGCGCGTTCCGCGGCGGTCAGGACCTTCCCGGCGTCGCCGGAGAAGAGCGGGAGCACGAGTCCGATCCGCACGGCTCAGGCCCCCGCCCCGTCGAGGGCGAGCGCCGCCGCCCCGACGGCCCCGGCCTCCGGCCCCAGGGCCGCCGGGACGATCGGCACCTCGGGCCGGTGCTCCCGGGCCTCGACGGCGGCCGCGAAGGCCCGCCGCGCCGGCTCGAGCAGCAGGTCCCCGGCCTCCACGGCCCCGCCCCCCACCACCACGAGCTCGGGGTCGAGGATGTTCACGAGCCCCGCGATCCCCTCCCCCAGCCGCCGCCCGACCTCGGCCAGGATCCCCACGGCCGCCTCGTCCCCCTCCCGCGCTGCCCGGGTGACGAGCGCCCCGTCCACCCGCTCCGGGTCGCCCTCCGCGAGACGCGCGAGGAGCGACCGCGGCCACCCGGCCACGACCCGCCGTGCCGCGCGTTCGATCGCCGTCCCGGAGGCCACCTGCTCCCAGCACCCCAGGTTCCCGCAGCCGCACCGCGGGCCTCCCGGCTCCACGATCACGTGGCCGACCTCGGCCGCGAACCCGTGGGCCCCGCGGAAGGGCCGCCCGCCAGCGATGATGCCTCCCCCGATCCCCGTCCCCACCGTGACCAGCAACATGTCCGCGGTCCCGCGGCCCGCGCCGAACCGGTGCTCGGCGAGGGCGGCCACCGCGGCGTCGTTGTCGACGACGCAGGGGAGGCCCGTCGCCGCCTCGAGGCGCTCCCGGAGCGGGAACCCCCGCCAGGGGTTGTTCGGCGCGAAAGGGATCACGCCCCCCGGCCAGGTGACGAGCCCCGCCGCGCCGACGCCCGCCGCCCGGACCTCCGGCGTCCGCAGCTCCCGGGCGATCCGCACGATCTCCGCGAACGTCCGTTCCTGGTCCTCGGCGGGGGTCGGGGCCGTCGCCCGGGCCTCGACCACCCCCCCAGCCGTGGCGCGGACGCCGGCGATCTTCGTGCCGCCGACGTCGATCCCGATGGCCCGAGCCTCCACGGCGGCCGCGGCCCTCAGAACCGGAGGAACGCGCCGATCCCGCCCAGGTCGGCGAGCTCGGCGTCGGCGTTCACGGTCTCCACGTGCGCCCCCTGCCGGAGGGCCAGGGCGACGGCGGCCTCCACGACGTCGGGGACCGGACGCATCTCGTCCCCGCACGTCGGGCAGGCGCCCGGCTCGAGCGACGGCCGCCCGCAGGCCCGGCAGGCGGCGCCCGGCAACGATAGGTCCACGTCCACCAGGAGCTCGCCGACCCGCCCTGCGGCGAGCGCCTCGAACGTCGGCTCCGGGCCGACGACCGCCCCCCGGTCCCCCGCCGCCGCCTCCGCCAGCGCCGCCACGCGCGCGCGGTCCCGCTCCCGCGTGATCTCCTCCTCGACGGCGAGCGACCGCTCGAGGACCTGCTCCGGGGTGGCGACCATCGGGAGGTGGATCCGAGCCCGCACCCGCTGGGCGAGGTAGTCGTGGAGCTCGCGCTCGAGCTCCGCTACGACCTCCTGGGGCCCGGCCAGGACGAGGTGATCGAAGGGACGGACCTGGAACCGGTGGAACAGCGCTTCGGCCACGTGCTTGAGGTGCCGCTGCCGGTGGTCGTCGACGTGCCGCTGGTAGCGCATCTGCGCCCACCCGCCCTGGTCGTGGCGCCCCGGGACGTCGTCCCAGACGTCGGACTCCTCCTCGATGCTGCCCAGCTCCGCGACGAAGATCCGAGCCTTCTCGGAGTCCACGAGGACCGTGCAGATGGACGGGTAGGTCTCGAGCAGCTCCTCCAGGGGGATGACGTCGGGCTCGGGCCCCACGACCGCGCGGTTGCGGACCGGGCGCGGGAGGGCGAACGCCTCCCAGAGCCCCGCCTCGGAGCAGGAGAAGAGGGCCAGCCCGCGGACCCCGTCCCGCTCGAACCGCTCCCGGACGTAGGTGGACATGGCCTCCAGGTCGGCCTCGACCGAACGCCGGGCGTCCCGGTCGAGCTCCTCCGCCTGGTGCCTCGCGGCGCGGACGAGCTCCTCGAGCCGGACGAGGTAGTCGGCCTTCCGCGGGAACCGTCGCCCGTCCACGTTCAGGTAGAGCGAGGTCACCGGGGCTCCGCCCGGGTCCCAGGCCGCGAGGGCCCGGACCGTCTCCCGGTCCAGGTGGGCCGTGGGCGGATCCGCCGCACGCCGCGTCATGCGATCTCGATCCGCTCGAGGGGTCGCTCCCCTCGCCCCAACCCCTCCACCCGCGCGTCGAGGACCGCCCGAGCCGCGAGCAGGAGCTCACGGGCGGCCGCCAGGAGGTGCTCGACCGCCTCGGGCGAGGCCCCCCGGGCGACGGTGAGCGCCATCCCCACCGGGCAGAAGCCGACCGGGCACACGGGGGCGGCCTTCGCCGGCTCCTCTGCCCGCGCCCCCGCCCGGGACCGCGTCGACCTCCTCGCGCGTGCCTCAGCCATCCGCAGCCCTCCTCCCTCCGGCCTCGGCCGTGTCCGCCGGGCGGGGCTCCCGGGCGAACACGATCTCGAGGTCGTCCCCGTCGAAGGCGGCCCGCTGGACGTCGAGCCGCCGGAGCATCTGGGGGAGGATCAGGGTCCGCTTGTAGGACCCGACCCGTACCACCAGCTCCTCCCCGCGGCGGTGGACGTCGGTGTCCTCCCGCGCCACGAACGGCAGGCGCAGCGCCAGGACGTACGCCTGCCCCCGCTTCCGGACCCGGATCGGTTCGTCCCGGTACAGGACCCGTACCGGGTCGAGGTCGCCGTAGACCTCCTCGCCCATCCGCTCGAGCAGCTCGAGCCCAACCATCTCCCGGTCGAAGAGCCGGGCGGTGAGGATCGGGACCGGCTCGAAGGACTCCCGGACCGCCGCCAGGTGCTCGGCCTGGATCTCCTTCCACTGGCCGAAGTAGGGGTCGGTCACCGTGTCGGGCAGGAGCCGGTTCACGACCACCGCGTCGACGCGGTAGCCGAACAGCGAGAGGTACGTGTAGGTCCGCCGCGCCTCCGCGATCACCATCCGCTCGGGGTTCACCACGAGGCGCACCGTCGAGGACCGGGAGTCGGTGAGGATCCGCCGGACCGCCTCCAGGTTCCGGTGGAGCCGTTCCACCGCCCCGAAGAACCGGTCGTTCGCGATCGGGAGGGAGGTGATCCTCGTGACGAGCGGCCGGACCCCCTTCACCACCCGCCGTTCCACCGGGAAGATGCGCTCCATGTACCAGTTCATGACCTCGGGCAGCGACAGCAGGCGGAGGGTCTCGGCGGTCGGCGCGCAGTCCACCACCAGGACGTCGTACCGCCCCCCGTCCACGTGCCGCTTCACGTCGATCAGGCTGAAGATCTCGTCCAGCCCCGGGATCACCGACAGCTCCTCCGCCTGGATCGTCTCCACCCCGGCCCAGTTCATCAGCGCCACGAGGTAGTCCTGGATCTCCCGCCAGTGGGACTCCAGGCGCTCCTGGGCGTCGATCTGCTCGGCCCAGAGATCGGGGCCCACCTGGGTCGCCTCGCTCCCCACGGCGAGGTCGAAGGAGTCCGCGAGCGAGTGCGCGGGGTCGGTGCTCATCACGAGCGTCCGGTGCCCCGCCCGGGAAGCCCGGACGGCGGTGGCGGCGGCCACGGTCGTCTTGCCCACGCCGCCCTTCCCGGTGAAGAGCAGGACCCGCATGCGTCCTAACTCTACCCATCCGGCGCCGGCCCGCGAGCGGGGCGCCCCGATCAGCCCCGCTCGACGCGCCGCTTCAGCCGCTCCAGCGCGTTCTCGATCACCCGCTTCGCGCCCTCGGTGCGGACGAACCCGGGGACCAGGACCCCCAGGTCCACCTCGAGGCGGTAGACCACCTCGGTCCGGTCGTCGTCGAGCTCGGTGAGGAGGTACTCCCCGCGGATGTCGCGGACCGCCCCCCGGGCCTCCTTCGTGGTCCACGATACCCCCGCGTCGCCCGGGGCGTAGCGGTACACGAGCGTGTAGCGCGCCGGGCCCAGGACCGGGACGTCGACCTCGAAGGCCACCTCGGTGGCCCGCCCGCCCTCGCCGCGCTGGAGGACCTTGGCCCGCTTCACGTCGGCCCACTCCGGGTAGGCCTCGTAGTCCGTGATCACGTCCATCACATCGGCCAAGGGGGCATCGATCACGATCGAACCCTCGGCGCGGGCCATGTCCCGATGGTACCGGTCGCCAGCGACCCGGGGCCGCGGGTCCCGGCCGGGGCGCGCTCACCGCCCCGCGGCCGCCACGATCGTGAGCACGACGAGCAGGCCCGAGGCCGCGATCAGCGCGACCGATCCCCAGAGGAACGCTCGGGTCGGGACGAGCGGCTGGCCCCCCTCCGCCACGCGGTGGGCCTCGAGGGCGGAGAGCACGTAGACCGCGAGCGCGGCCGCCCCGTACAGCCCGGCCACGAGCGCCGCCGCCGCCCGCCACCCCGATACGAACAGGGCCGCCATGCCGAGGGTCCAGGCGAACAGCACGCCCCGCAGCAGCCCCTCCCCTCCCCTCCCGAGCGCGGCGTGCCCAGCCCCCGGGAACAGCAGGGACCGGACGACCGCGTCGCGCGGCGAGATCTCGGTGCGTCGACGCTCCTCGAACAGCCGGGCGAACGGGGTGCCGCAGACCTGGCAGGCGTCCACGTCGAGCGGGTTGCGGTCCCCGCACGTCGGGCAGGGCCACGCCGGGGGGCCGGAGCCGGAGGCCCCCCCCGGGACGGTCCCCGAGGGCGCGGCTCCCCGGGGCGGGGCCCCCCCGTCGCCCTGGGGCCCGGGCTCGGCCGGCACGGGGTACGCCTCCCGGCGGCGAGCTCCGCCGTCCGGCTCCCCCCCGGGGACGAGCCGGGCGAAGCACTGTCCGCACCACTCCGCCCCCGGCCCCACCAGGGCTCCGCAGGATGGGCAGCGCCGCTCGGCCGTGGACCTCCCGGCGTCCGCTCCCGCCATGGGGTCGAGCCTACCCCGGCCTGGGCCCTCGTTCGACAGCCTCGCGGAGCCAGCCGGCGAGGACCGCGGCGATCCGGGGCCAGGTGAACCAGCGGAGCACCCGCTCCCGGCCGGCCGCCCCCATCGCCCGGGCGCGGGCGGGGTCCGCGAGGAGCCCGCCGACCGCGTCCGCCACCCGCGCCACGTCGCGCCCGTCCACGAGCACCCCGGTCACGCCGTCCACGAGCGCCTCCCGCGCCCCGCCCGAGTCCCCCACCACCACCGGGCGTCCGCACGCCGCCGCCTCCAGGAAGACGAGCCCGAACCCCTCGACCTCGAGCCCGGCGAGCCGGCTCCGGCAGGGCAGCGCGAAGACGTCGCCGAGCGCGTAGTAGCGGGGCAGGTCCTCCTCGGGGACCTCCCCGGCGAAGACCACGCTCCCCGGCGGGGCCTCCGCAGCGAGGGCTTCGAGCCTCCCCCGGGAGGGGCCCTCGCCCACGACCACGAGCGTCGCGCCCGGCGCGTAGGCCCGCACCCGGGCCATGGCCCGGATCAGCACGTCGTGGCCCTTCCTGGCAACCAGGCGGCCCACGGAGGAGACCACGGGTCGGCCCTCGAGGCCGTGGCGGGCCCGGAGGTCGTCGGTGGGGAGGTCCGGGCGGAAGCGCTCCGGGTCAGCCCCGAGCGGCAGCACCGAGACGGGGACGCGGGACGGCACCGCGGTGCGCACGACGCGCGCCAGGAACCGGCTGCCCATCACCACCACCCTGGACGCGCGAGCCGTGACGGCCCGGAGCGCCGCGTGGGGGCCCGAGACCAACGAGAGCCAGTAGTCGAAGCCGTGGCAGGCCACGAGGTAGGGCGTGCCTCGACGGGCCAGCCCGGGACCCAGGACGGCGAGGGGCATCGCATCCCCGAACAGCACCACCTCCGCCCCGGTGGCCCGCACCGCGCCCCGCACCCGACGCGAGACCGCGGGCGTGGGCCAGATGAACCCCGCTGGGTCCCGGACGATCTCGTAGGGCTCCCCGGCGTCGAACCGCTCCGCCCCCTCCGACCGGGGCGCGTACACGCCCACCCGCTCCGGGGGGAGCTGGCGGACGAGCGAGTGCAGCGCACGCTCGATGCCGCCCACCCGCGGAGGGTAGTCGTTGGTCACGACCAGGATGCGGGGCACCTCCACGGCGGCCTATGCTGCCAGAGCCGGCCCACCCTCGCTCGCCCATCCCCGAGGGCCGCGAGGGCTGGCCCGCCGGGAGGGTCACCTGGAGCAGGCACGGGGCCTCCAGCCCCTTCCCTCCGGGGGTCCGTCTCTGGTAGGGATAAGGAGGTCGCCCCGGCGGCGGGGCCCCGACCCGACGGAGCGTGCGGTGATCGACGAACGCCTGTTGGTCCAGTTCGACCTGAGGAGCCTCCCGTCCGACCCCTCCCCACCGGACTTCTGGCAGGACCGCGCGGCGTGCTACGGCGTGGACCCCGACCTCTTCTTCCCCACCTCCGAGGACGAGGCCGGCCCGGCCCTCGCCTACTGCGCGAGGTGCACGATCAGGGCCGAGTGCCTGGCCTGGGCCCTCAAGAACGGCGAGCGCTACGGGGTGTGGGGCGGGATGACCGAGCAGCAGCGGCGACGGCTCCTCCGGTCCGTCGCCTGATCCGAGCCCCGCGGACCGCCGTCCCGCGGGCCCTTCGACCTTCGAACGTCTGTTCGCCGTCCTTCGGCGCCTCGCGGGGCCCGGCGGGGAGGCGGGTGCTGGCGGCACGGGCGACGCTCGAGGAGGGGATGCCCCTCTCCGGGGTGACGTTCTGCGCGGTCGACGTCGAGACCACCGGGGGCTCGCCCGAGGCGGCCGCGATCACGGGGGTGGGGGCCGTGAGGTACCGGGGCGCCGGGCGCCTTCCACACCCTCGTGGATGCGGGACGCCCGATCCCCGCGTCCATCACCCGACGCCCTGCCCCGCTCGGCCGGCGTCTCCGTGTTCCGGCGCCGCGGGGACCGGGTGCTGTACGCGGGGGAAAGCCCGGGACCTCCGGGCGCGGGTGAAGCGCTGCTCCTACCGCGACGACCGCCGCCGGGTCGAGGACCTCCCCGCCGAGGCCCGGGTCGTGGAGGGGATCCCCTGCGCCTCCGAGCTCGAGGCCCCGGCCCTCGACGCCCCGCGGCTACCTCTCCACCCGCCGCCTGGAGCTGGAGGGAGCCGAGGTCCCACCGGCCGAGCCGGTGGCGGCAGGCGCGGCCCTCCACCGGATCCTCGCCCCCCTGCGGGCCGCCGCGCGGGCGCCGGGGTCCGGCCGGTAGACTGGCGGGCGTGGAGCGGGCCGTCATCCTCGAGGGGGCGCGGACGCCGATCGGGCGCTTCCTCGGGGCGTTCGCCGAGGTCCCCGCCGTGGACCTGGGGGTGGCGGCGGTCCGGGAGGCGCTGCGGCGGGCCCGGGTCGAGCCCGGCGAGGTCGACCAGCTGATCTTCGGCCACGCGCGGCAGGCCGGGAACGGCCCGAACACCGGGCGCCAGGTCGCCTACCGGAGCGGCATACCCCAGGAGGTCGCCGCCTACAACGTGAACATGGCCTGCGGATCGGGGATGAAGGCGATCCAGCTCGCGGCCCAGGAGATCGCGCTCGGCAAGGCCGAGGTCGTGGTGGCCGGTGGGATGGAGAACATGAGCCGGGTCCCCTACCTCCTCGACCGCATGCGCACGGGCTACCGGATGGGGAACGCCGAGGTGATCGACGCGATGTACCGCGACGGGTTCCTCGACCCGCTCTGCGGGCTCGTGATGGGCGAGACCGCCGAGAACCTGGCTCGGATGTACGGGATCACCCGGGAGGAGCAGGACGCGTTCGCCCTCGAGTCCCAGCGGAAGGCCGAGGAGGGGAAGGCCCGGCGCGCGCTCGAGATCGTCCCGGTGGAGGCCCCGGGAGCGAAGGGGGCGACCGTGACCGTCGCCGAGGACGAGCACCCCCGCCCCGACACCACGCTCGAGAAGCTCGCCGCCCTCCCGCCGGTCTTCGACCGTGAGCACGGCACCGTCACCGCCGGGAACGCCTCGGGGATCACCGACGGGGCGGCCGCCCTCGTCCTGATGTCGGAGTCCCGGGCCCGGGCCGAGGGCCGCGAGCCCCTCGCCTGGCTCGTGGACTGGTCGTGGGCGGGGGTGCCCCCCGAGATCATGGGCATCGGGCCGGTGCCCGCCACCCGCGAGCTCCTCGACCGCACCGGGCTCCAGATCTCCGACTTCGACGTGATCGAGGTGAACGAGGCCTTCGCGGCGCAGGTGATCGCGGTCGAGCGCGAGCTCAAGCTGGACCGGGACCGCCTCAACCCCAAGGGCGGTGCCATCGCCCTCGGCCATCCCATCGGGATGAGCGGGGCGAGGATCACGCTCACCCTCGCCTACGAGCTCCGCGCGCGCGACCTCCGGCTGGGCCTGGCCACGCTCTGCATCTCCGGGGGACAGGGCCTCGCGCTGATCCTGGAGCGGGGATAGGGGGCGGCGTGGTCCACGCGGTCGTCCTGATCCAGTGCGAGATCGACCGGATCCCCGAGGCGGCCCAGGCCATCGCGGAGCTCGAGGGCGTCTCCGAGGTCTACTCGGTGGCCGGGGAGTTCGACCTGGTGGCGATCGTCCGGGTCGCCGAGCACGAGGACCTCGCGCGGGTGATCCCGGGCGGGGTGGCCAAGGTCGACGGCGTGGTCCGGACCGAGACCCTGATCGCCTTCCAGGTCTACTCCCGCCACGACCTCGAGCGGCTGTTCTCGCTCGGGTTCGAGGAAGGCTAGGGCTGGGCCGGGTCCGCGGGGGTGCTGCCGGGGAGCGGCCCCGGGAGCTGGATCGCCACCGGCAGGGCCGTACGGCCCCAGGCCTCGAGGTCGCCCCCGTAGCGGGGAGCGTACTTCTCGAGCAGCAGGCGCCTCGCCAGTTCGTCCTCCTCGGGGTCCTCGACCACCCGGGCCCGGGCGATGAAGTCGTGTCCGCCGATCCGCAGGCCCACCGTGGGCTCCCGCCGGACGTTCCGCACCCAGTCCGAAGCCTCCCCGCCGCCCGCGAGGAGGTACACGCGGTCGCCGCGGAGCGCGAACCAGATCTCGATCGTGTGCGGGCGCCCGCTCCGCCTCCCCGTGGTGGTGAGGTAGCAGTGGTCGAGCGAGGCGGGATCGGCCCCCTCGGCCATCCCCTACCGCATCGCCCACCACACGAGGGCGGCCACGATCGCCACCGCCGAGGCGAGCATCAGGAGGTCCGCCTTCTTCACCCGCCCCGGCTGCATCGCGTTGAAGCCCATCCCATCCCTCCTCACGGGCCACCGGGCGCGGGCAGCCGGTAGTACTCGCGGAACCGCTCGGGCGAGAGCCAGTAGATGTGCTGGCGGACGGTGGAGGCGAACAGGCGCGCCTCGGCGCCGTCCCGGCAGGCCCGCTCGTGGACCACGGCCCCGCAGGGGTCCAAGATCCGCACCGTCCAGCCCTCCGGGCCGTCCTCCACGGCCACCCGGTAGTCGTTGCGGCCCGGCTCCACGCTCAGCCTCCTTGGGCGCGCGCAAGCCGCTCCAGGTGCTCGCGGAGCCGGTCCAGCACCGACCCCGGATCGAGGACGAACCGGGGCTCGAGGTCCGCGATCTTCTCGAGCGCGTTCTCGAGCGTGCTCCCGGAGTCCTCGGCGTCCCGGAGCGCGTCGACCAGCACCACCGCGTAGTCGGGCTCGAACGGGATCCCGCACCACGGGCAGTGCCCACCGGTCCCGATCACCTGCTGGACCAGGAAGGTCCGCCCGCAGCTCCGGCAGGTTCCCTCGATCTTCACACCCGTTCCTCCTCGGAAGTGAGTTCGAGGACGCGGTCCGCGAGCTCGAAGGGGTCCACGGGCTTCACGAACCAAGCGTCCGCGCCCGCCCAGCGGGCGAGCCACGCGTCGTGCTTCCGCTCCAGCAGGATCACGATGGCCCCCCGATAGGGCTCGGGCGCGTCCCTGAGCGTCCGAGCCAGCGCGAACGCGCCCGCCCGGGAGGCGATCTCCTCGGCGATCACCACGTCCGGCCGCTCGCGCAGGGCGAGCCTCGCCCCTCGGTCGCCGTCGGGCGCCTCCAGCACCTCCAGGGGTTCCCCCACCCGCCGCTCGATGCTCCGCACGGCGAGCGCCAGGAGTTCGCGGGCCCGGGGGTCCGGCGCCACGACCAGGATCCTCACGGCCGGCATCGTACCCGGCGCGGGGGCGGCTCGCCCTCGGCTACCCTCGACGGGATGGACCCGCGCACCCGGGAGGGGCTCCTCGCCGAGGCGGCCGCGAGCTTCGCGATGGTCCTGGTCGCGGGGGGGACGGCCGCCACCGAACGGGCCACGGGCGTGGGACCCGTGGGCGTGGCCCTCGCCTACGGCCTGGCCGTGGCCGCGGCGGACGCCGCCCTCTCGCCGCCGGCCCTCGGGAACCCCGCCGTCTGCCTGGCCGGGTGGGCGCGGGGCGAGCGGACCGCCCGGAGCTCGGCGGCCCTGCTCGGCGCGGAGCTGGCGGGTGCGGTCGCCGCGGCCCTCGCGCTGTCCGTTGTCCTCCCCCCCGACCTGGCGCGGGTCTCCGCCCTCGGCACCCCGACCCCGGCCCCCGGCCTGTCGCCCTGGCGGGCCCTCGCCGCGGAGGTCCTGGGCACGTTCCTCGTGGCGCTCTGCGCGCTCGGGCCCCGCGGCCGGGACCGGTCGGCGGCGGCGGGGGCCGCGACCGCCGCCGCAGCCCTCCTCGCCCTCCCCCTCTCCGGCGCTGCGCTGAACCCGGCGCGGGCCTTCGGCCCCGCCCTCGTCTCGGGCACCTGGACGTCCTGGTGGGTTCCGTGGGCGGGGCCGGTCGCGGGAGCGGCGCTGGCCGCGCCCCTGGCGGGCTCCGATAGCATCCGGGGCCGCGACCGGAGATGACCTACCTGGACGAGGGATCGGGCGCCCCGACCTCGGAGGCCGCCAGGCGGGCCGCCGCCGCCGCCCTCGAGCTGTTCGGCGACCCCCTCCAGGTCCACGCGACCGGCCGCGCCGCGCGGAGGCTCCTCGAGCGATCGCGGGAGGAGGTGGCGGCGGCCATCGGGGCCCAGCCCGACGAGGTCGTGTTCACCTCGGGCGGCACGGAGTCCGTCGCGCTCGCGATCCGGGGGGCGGCCCTCGCCCGGCGCGACCGCGGACGCCGCATCGTGACCTCGGCCGTGGAGCACCCCGCGGTCCTCGGGGCCGCGGCCGCGCTCGAGGCCGAAGGCTTCGAGCTCGTCCGGGTCCCCGTCGACGAACACGCCCGCGTCGACCTGGACCGGTTCGCGACCGAGGTCCGCCGTCCGGGCACCGTCCTGGCGTCGCTCCAGCACGCCAACCACGAGGTCGGGACGATCCAACCGATCGCCGAGGCCGCCCGCCTCTGCCGCGAGGCCGGGGTCGTCTTCCACGCCGACGCGTGCCAGACCGTGGGACGGATCCCCGTCGACGTCGAGGCCCTCGGCTGCGACCTGGCGTCGCTCTCGGGGTGGAAGTTCGGCGCCCCGCCCGGCGTGGGCGCCCTCTTCGTCCGGCGGGGCGTGGCCCTCGAGGCCCACGGGGACGAGCGCGAGCGTCGGCGGCGGTCAGGCGCCCCGAACCTCCCCGGGGTCGCCGCCATGGCGGCCGCCCTCCGCGAGGCCCTCTCCGACCTCCCCGACCAGGCCGCGCGCCAGTGGCGGCTCACCGACCGGCTCCGCGCCGGGTTGGCAGACCGGGTGCCCGGCCTCCGCGTCCATGGACACCCCACCCAGCGGGTGCCGCACCTCGTGGGGTTCTCCGTCGCCGGCCTGGACCCGGAGGCCCTCATGCTCGCCCTGGACGACCGCGGCCTCGAGATCGGGGCGGCCGTCGCCTCGGGCTCCCCGGCCGAGCCCTCCCCGGTGCTCGCGGCGATGGGCCTCCATGGGACCCCGGTGTTCCGCGTCGGGATCGGGCGGAGCACGCCCGACGCCGCGGCCGACGAGCTGCTCGAGGTGCTGCCCGGGGTGGTCGCCCAACTCCGCCGGGTGGACGCCGTCTCCTCCTCGGTCCTCGCGCGGTTCCGCTGGACGGGGCCGGGGGGCGGACCCGCGGGTGGGGACCGGGGCTAACCCTTCACCTCCCAGACGTCGCCCGAGCGGAGCAGCTTCGCCAGGTCGCCCTTCCCGAGGCGCTCGGTGGCCGCCCGGATCTGGGCGTCCATCGCCTCGCCGTAGACCGGGCGCTCCACCTCGCGGAACACGCCGATCGGGGTGGGCTGGGTGGGGCCCGTCGCGAGGTGGGCCAGCGCGAAGGCCAGCGTGGGGGCTCCGTGGACGTCGTGCACCACGATCCGATCCTCGGGCGCCCGTTCGATGGGGACGATCTCCAGGCGGCCGTTGTCGCCGGCGACCACCGCCTTCCGCCCCTCGTCGAAGATCACCTTCTCGCCGTGGACGAGCCGGATCTGGTTGTGGCGACCCGACTCCTTGTCCCGGATCAGGTCGAAGGCGCCGTCGTTGAACACGTTGCAGTTCTGGTAGATCTCGACGAACGCCGCCCCCCGGTGCGCCGCGGCCGCCCGGAGCACCTCGGTGAGGTGCTGGCGGTCGTTGTCGAGGGTCCGGGCCACGAACGTCGCCTCCGCCCCCAACGCCAACGCCACGGGGTTGAAGGGGTGGTCGACGGAGCCGAACGGCGTCGACTTCGTGACCTTTCCCTCCTCCGAGGTCGGGGAGTACTGGCCCTTCGTGAGCCCGTAGATCTGGTTGTTGAACAGGAGGATCTTGATGTTCACGTTGCGGCGGAGGGCGTGGATCAGGTGGTTCCCGCCGATCGACAGGCCGTCGCCGTCGCCGGTCACGACCCACACGGAGAGGTCGGGCCGCGCGATCGCGATCCCGGTAGCGAGGGCCGGGGCGCGGCCGTGGATCCCGTGGACCCCGTAGGTGTCGACGTAGTACGTGAACCGCCCGGAGCATCCGATGCCCGAGACGAACACGATCCGCCAGGGCGGGATCCCGAGCTCGGGCAGGAACGACTGCACGGCCGCGAGGATCGCGTAGTCCCCGCAGCCCGGGCACCACCGGACCTCCTGGTCGCTCGTGAAGTCCTTCTTCGTGAGCGTGGCCACGCCGCCCCCGTTCCCCTGCTCGCTCATGCCACGCTCCCCGTCCGTTCCGCCTCCAGCACCCGGAGGATCTCCCGCTCCAGCTCCTCGGCGAAGATCGGGAGGCCCTGCACCTTGGTGTAGCTCACCGCGTCCACCAGGAACCGCCCGCGGATGAGGAGGGCGAGCTGGCCCAGGTTCATCTCCGGGATCAACACCCGCCGGTAGGACCGGACCACGTCCCCCGTGTTCGTGGGGAAGGGGTTCAGGTGCACGAGGTGCGCGGACGCGACCTTCGCGCCCTGCTCCCGCACCCGCCGGACCGCGGCCCGGATCGTCCCGAGCGTCGAGCCCCACCCCAGCACCAAGAGCTCGGCGTCGCCGTCGGGGTCGTCCACGGCGAGCGGGGGGATGTCCTCCGCGATCCGGGCCACCTTCTCCGCCCGCAGGTGGGTCATCCGCTCGTGGTTCTCGGGGTCGTAGCTGATGTCGCCCGTCCCGTCCTCCTTCTCGAGCCCCCCGATCCGGTGCTGGAGCCCCGGCGTCCCCGGGACCGCCCAGGGCCGGGCCAGCTTCTCGTCCCGGAGGTAGGGCAGGAACCCCTCGGGGGAGTTCGGTCCCGTCGCGAAGTTCGGCTCGATCCGGGGCAGGTCCTCGACCTCGGGGATCCGCCACGGCTCGGAGGAGTTCGACAGGAACGTGTCGGAGAGCAGGATCACCGGGGTCCGGTACCTGACCGCGATCCGCACCGCCTCGAGCGCGGTCTCGAAGCAGTGGGCGGGTGAGCTCGCCGCCACGATCGGGAGCGGCGACTCGCCGTGGCGGCCGAACATCGCCATCAGGAGGTCCGCGGCCTCGGTCTTGGTGGGCATCCCGGTGGAGGGCCCCGCCCGCTGGACGTCCACGATCACCATCGGGAGCTCCAGGGCGACCGCGAGCCCGATGGTCTCGGCCTTGAGGTCCATCCCCGGCCCGCTGGTCCCGGTCACCCCGAGGTGACCGGCGAAGGCCGCCCCCAGGGCCACGTTGGCCGCCGCGATCTCGTCCTCGGCCTGGAGGGTCCGGACCCCGAAGTTCTTGAGCCGCGCCAGCTCGTGGAGGAGCTCGGAGGCCGGCGTGATCGGGTAGCTCGCGTAGAACAGCGGGAGCCCGCTCCGCTCGGAGGCGGCCACGAGCCCCCATGCCAGGGCCTGGGCCCCCGAGACGTTCCGGTACAGGCCGGGCGCGGCGGGGGCCGGGCGCACCCGGTAGGACTGGGCGAAGAGCTCGGTGGTCTCGCCGAAGTTGTACCCGGCCTTGAACGCGGCCACGTTGGCCTCGAGGATCTCGGGCTTCCCGGCGAACTTCCGCTCGAGCCAGGCGAGCGTCACGTCGGTCGGGCGGCCGTACATCCACGAGAGGAGCCCGAGGGCGAACATGTTCTTCGACCGCTCGGCCTCCTTCTTCGAGATCGGCAGGTGCTCGGTGGCCCGGAGCGTCATGGAGGTCATCGGCACCCGGTAGACCTGGTAGCCGTCGAGGGTCCCATCGGTGAGCGGGTCGCTCGCGAACCCCGCCCGCTCGAGGTTCCTGGGGGTGAAGGCGTCCTCGTTCACGATGATGATCCCGCCCCGGCGCACCACCCCCAGGTTGGCCTTGAGCGCCGCGGGGTTCATGGCCACCAGCACGTCGCAGCGGTCGCCGGGGGTCGTGACGTCCTCCGACGCGAAGTGGATCTGGAAGGCCGACACGCCGTGGACGGTGCCGGCCGGGGCCCGGATCTCCGCCGGGAAGTCGGGCAGGGTCGCGAGGTCGTTGCCGAGGACCGCCGTGGCGGTGGTGAACCGGTCCCCGGTGAGCTGCATCCCGTCGCCCGAGTCCCCCGCGAACCGGACGACGACGTGCTGGGCGTCCTGGACGGTCTTCGTCATCTCCCCGGGCCGGCCCGCGCCGGCCTGCGCCTCCTTCGATGGACGTGGATGGATGGGGCCGCACCTCGATGGTAGCGCGTCGCTCCGGGTCGGACACCCCGAGCCGCTCAGCTTCGCCGTCCCGGCGAACCCCTGACCGCTGGTCAGGGCCCCCGGGGCGCCGCTAGCATCGCTTCCTACACCATGTCGGCGCCGCCCGCCCCCGTGTCCTCCAGCCGCCCCGCTCCCGGCGGGCCCGCCCGCGGGCCGGCTGCCGCTGAGCGCCTCGCCGCGATCCTCCGGGAGCGGATCGCGATCCTGGACGGTGCGATGGGGACCCGGATCCAGGCCCTGGGCCTCTCCGAGGAGGACTTCCGGGGCGAGCGGTTCCGGGATCACCCCCGGGACCTCCGGGGGGACAACGACGTCCTGAACCTCACCCGGCCCGACGCGATCGAGGCGATCCATCGCGCCTACCTCGAGGCGGGCGCCGACATCGTGAGCACGAACACCTTCAACGCCAACGCCGTCTCCCAGGCGGACTACGGGCTCCAGGACCTCGTCTACGAGCTGAACCGGGCGGGGGCCGAGATCGCCCGCCGGGCGGCCGACGCCTTCGGCGGCCGGTTCGTCGCCGGGTCCATCGGCCCCACGAACCAGACCCTCTCGCTCTCCCGCGACGTGGCCGACCCCGGGGCCCGGACCCTCACCTTCGACCAGCTGGCCGAGGCCTACGCGGAGCAGATCCGGGGGCTCGTGGACGGCGGCGTCGACCTGCTGCTCGTCGAGACGATCTTCGACACCCTCAACGCGAAGGCCGCGATCGCCGCGGCGAAGGACGTCGCCCCCGACGTCCCCCTGATGCTCTCGGTCACGATCACCGACCGGAGCGGCCGCACGCTCTCCGGCCAGACCGTCGAGGCGTTCTGGATCTCGGTGGAGCACGCCGAGCCCTTCAGCGTCGGGGTGAACTGCGCCCTCGGGGCCCGGGAGATGCGGCCGTTCCTCGAGGCCCTGGCCAAGGTCGCCCCGGTCTGGACGAGCTGCTACCCCAACGCCGGGCTCCCCAACGCCTTCGGCGGCTACGACGAGCTCCCCGACGTCACCTGCACCTACCTCCGGGGGTTCGCCGAGGACCGCCTGGCGAACATCCTCGGCGGCTGCTGCGGCACGGGCCCCGAGCACGTCCGGGCCATCGCCCGCGCCGTGGAAGGGCTCCCCCCGCGCATCCCGCCGCCCCCAGAGCGGTTCACGCGCCTGGCCGGGCTCGAGCCGTTCGTGATCCGCCCCGACACCGGCTTCGTGATGGTGGGCGAGCGGACCAACCTCACCGGCTCGAAGCGGTTCCGCCGCCTGATCGAGGCCGGCGACTTCCAGGGGGCCCTCGAGGTCGCGCTCGAGCAGGTCCGGGGCGGGGCCAACCTGATCGACGTGAACATGGACGCGGACCTCCTCGACGGCGTCCAGGCCATGACCCGGTTCCTCAACCTCGTGGCCGGCGAGCCCGAGATCGTCCGGGTCCCGGTGATGATCGACAGCTCGCGCTTCGAGGTCATCGAGGCCGGGCTGAAGTGCCTCCAGGGCAAGGGAGTCGTGAACTCGATCAGCCTGAAGGAGGGCGAGGAGGCGTTCCTCGAGAAGGCCCGCCGGATCAAGCGCTACGGCGCCGCCGTGGTCGTGATGGCCTTCGACGAGCGCGGCCAGGCCGAGACCGTGGAGCGGAAGGTCGAGATCTGCGAGCGCGCCTACCGGCTCCTCACCGAGGAGGCGGGCTACGCGCCCGAGGATGTCATCCTCGACCCCAACATCCTCGCCGTGGCCACCGGGATCCCCGAGCACGACCGGTTCGCCCTGGCCTTCATCGAGGCCACGCGGATCATCAAGGAGCGCTGCCCGGGGGCGAAGGTCTCGGGCGGGGTCTCGAACCTCTCGTTCTCGTTCCGGGGGAACGAGGTGGTGCGGGAGGCGATGCACTCGGCGTTCCTGTACCACGCGATCCGGGCCGGGATGGACATGGGGATCGTGAACGCCGGCCAGCTCATGCTGTACGAGGACATCCCGGCGGACCTCCTCGAGCACGTCGAGGACGTGATCCTCGCCCGCCGCCCCGACGCCACCGAACGCTTGGTCCGCTTGGCCGAGACCGTCCGGGGCGAGGCCACCCGCCGCGAGGTGGACCTCTCCTGGCGGGAGCGGGACGTCGAGGAGCGGCTGGTCCACGCCCTGGTCCACGGGATCGACGACTTCATCGAGGAGGACGTCGAGGAGGCCCGCCGCCGCTACCCCCGGCCGCTCGACGTGATCGAGGGGCCGCTGATGGAGGGGATGCGGATCGTGGGCGACCTGTTCGGGGAGGGGAAGATGTTCCTCCCGCAGGTCGTGAAGAGCGCCCGGGCGATGAAGCGGGCCGTCGCCTACCTCCAGCCCTACATGGAGGAGGAGAAGGAGCGGACCGGCGCCGCGGGCCGGCCCCAGGGGAAGATCGTGCTGGCCACGGTCAAGGGCGACGTCCACGACATCGGCAAGAACATCGTGGGCGTGGTGCTCGGCTGCAACAACTACGAGGTGATCGACCTCGGGGTGATGGTGCCCGCCGACCGGATCCTCGACACCGCCCTCGAGGAGGGGTGCGACCTCGTGGGGCTCTCCGGGCTCATCACGCCGTCCCTCGACGAGATGGTCCACGTCGCCGAGGAGATGGAGCGGCGGGGGATGCAGCTCCCGCTCCTGATCGGGGGGGCCACGACCTCGCGCCAGCACACCGCGGTTCGGATCGCGCCCGCCTACTCCCAGCCGACCGTGCACGTCCCCGACGCCTCCAGGGTCACCGAGGTGGTCTCCGCCCTCCTGGACCCCGAGCGGAGGCCCGCGTTCGACCGGGAGAACCGGGCCGAGCAGGAGCGTCTCCGTCGCCAGCACGCCGAGCGCGAGCGCGCGCCGCTCCTCCCCCTCGAGCGGGCCCGGGCCAACCGGACGAAGGTGGCCTGGGACCCCGCGGACCTCCCCGAGCCCCCGTTCCTCGGCACCCGGACCGTGGAGGTGGAGGTCGGGGCCCTCCGGCCCTACATCGACTGGACGTTCTTCTTCACGGCCTGGGAGCTGAAGGGCCGCTACCCCCAGATCCTCGACCACCCCAGGCACGGGGTCGCCGCCCGCGAGCTCCTCGAGGCCGCGAACGCCCTCCTCGACCGGATCGAGCGGGAGGGCTCGCTCGTGGGCCGGGGCGTCTACGGCTACTGGCCGGCGGCCTCCCAGGGCGACGACGTCGTGCTCGAGCACGGCGTCCGGTTCCCCATGCTCCGCCAGCAGGTCGACCACGGGGGCGAGCGCCCGAACCGCTGCCTCGCGGACCACGTGGCCCCGGCGGACGCGGGCCTCCGCGACCACGTGGGCGCCTTCGCCGTCGCGATCTTCGGGGCCGAGGACCTCGTGGCCCGGTTCGAGGCTGAGCACGACGACTACCACGCGATCATGACCAAGGCCCTCGCGGACCGGCTGGCCGAGGCCTTCGCCGAGCACCTCCACGAGCGGGTCCGCCGGGAGTGGTACGCGCCCGAGGAGCGCCTCACGCCCGAGGAGCTGATCGAGGAGCGGTTCCGGGGGATCCGCCCGGCCTTCGGCTACCCCGCCTGCCCCGACCACAGCGAGAAGCGGCGGCTCTTCGACCTCCTCGCCGCCGGCGGGGTCGGGCTCTCGCTGACCGAGACGTGCGCGATGCTCCCCGCCTCCGCCGTGGCGGGCATCTACCTCCACCACCCCTCGGCCCGGTACTTCAACGTCGGGCGGATCGGGCGCGACCAGGTGGAGGACTACGCGGCCCGCAAGGGCTGGACGCTCGAGGAGGCCGAACGCTGGCTCCGGCCCAACCTCGCCTACGAACCCCAGCCCGCCCAGGCCGCGCGCTCCGCGTAGGCCCCCGACGACGTCGGCGACCCGAGGTCGGCGACCCGAGGTCGGAACCCGGCTACGTCAGGGATCCGGTCCCGCCCGGGCCGCGGGTAGCGGGAGCATCCGGGGGGAAGGAGCTGGGCGAGGAGACCCCGGTTCGCCGAACGGCCCGTAGGTCACCGGCTCGCCTCCCGGGTCCACGTCCGCTCCCCGGAGCACCGGCCCGGGGACGTGGGCCGTCCCGTCGGGGCGGAGCCAGGCGAGCCCGCCGTCCGGGCTGCGCCGGATCGTCCAGCCGTGCTCGTGGACGAGGCGATGGTGGAAGGCGCAGACCAGTGTGAGGTTCTCGAGCGTCGTCCTGCCCCCGAACCGATACCAGGCGATGTGATGGGCTTCGGTGAAGGCCCTCGTCCCGCAGCCGGGGAACGTGCAGCCTCCGTCCCGGCACCGCACCTGGCGGACCATCCAGGCCGGGGGTCGACGCGGCTCCCGCAGGCGGTGGAGCACCCGCCCGGCGCGGTCCTCGTGGACGTGCTCCACCGCGCCGTTGCAGGACAGACGGGATGCGGCCCCGGGATCCGCCACCCCACCGGGTTCGAGCTGGGCCCGCGGCCGCAGATCCCCACCTGCGCGTGGAGGACGACCGTGGCCGGGCGGGGGCCTCGGCGCCCGCGCCGCCGCGCGTGCAGAGCGCCACCAGGGCGTCGGCCCGCCGCGCCGCCGGCGCGTACGCCGCGTCCTCCTCCCCGGGCATCACGGGGATCCCCCGGGCGACCTCCTCCATCGCGGCGGCCACCCTCGCGCCATCCGCCGCGGGGAGGTCGGCCTCCAGGTGGAAGCGCCTGCCCGCGTCGAAGAAGTACCAGGAGCAGGAGCGCTCCCTCACCGCGCGCTCCTCCTGCTCCCTCCCTCTCCGCTCCTCGAGCTCGCCCCGGCGCCGCATCGCTCCGTAGGAGACCCGCCGGGCCCAGGCGATCAGCCCTCGCTCGGTCGCGGGCGTGGCGAACCGACACAGCTCGAGGACCTTGTCCGGCCCGAGGAGGCCGGACGTCAGGGCGCGGGCCAGGTGGGGCAGGCGTTCCAGGGCGGATGCCGCCTGCACCATCCGCCTCGCCTCCCAGCCCGAGACCCCGTAGCGCATCTGGACGAGGTGGGCGGTATCGCGGGCGCCTTCGTCCCGGTACCGCCCGGTCCGCTCGAGCTCGGCGATGGCCGACAGCAGAGCCCGGAAGGCCCGCCCGGCCTCGGCGTGGGCGGCGTCGGCCCGCGCCAAGGGGTCGGCGGACACCGGTGCGGGCCCGGACGTCTCTCTACGCTGCATCTCGAACATCGGTTCGACCCTACCGCTGCGGCCTCCTGCCGTCTATGGCGTAGGTCACACTTCGAGCAGATCCCTCCGGGGGCCTCGGGGAGATTCCCCCGGCGCGCTCGTTCCCATCCCCTGGACGGGGCCGGCCGCATCACCCGGAGGGCCGGCGCGGTGCCGACGGCCGGCGCAGATCCGAACCCCACCTGGGCGCCGCAGCGGCCGTCGGAGAGAACAGCCTGGTAGGCTCGGCGCTCGGTGGGCGCGCTCTGGCACCCGTTCTCCGACCTCGCGCAGATCGAGCGCGAGGGCGAGCTCGTGATCGACCGCGGCGAGGGGGTCCACGTCTGGGACGAGCGGGGGCGCCGCTACCTCGACGCGACCGCCTCGCTCTGGTACTGCAACGTCGGCTACGGGCGCGGGGAGATCGCGGAGGCGGTCGCCCGCCAGCTCCGCCGCCTCCCGGCGTACTCGACCTTCGGCGACCTCGCCACCCGCCCCGCCCTCGAGCTCGCCGAGCGGGTCGCGGCGCTCGCCCCGGTGCCGGGGAGCCTGGTGTTCCTCACGAGCGGCGGGTCGGACTCGGTGGACACCGCCGCCAAGATCGCCCGCCGGTACTGGCAGCTCCTCGGGAGGCCGGAGCGGACGATCCTCGTCCACCGCAGCCGCTCCTACCACGGGATGCACCTCGGCGGGACGAGCCTCGCGGGGATCCCGGCGAACGCCCAAGGGTACGGGCCGCTCGTGGCCGACGTGCTCGAGGTCCCGTGGGACTCAGCGGAGGCGCTCCGGGAGGCGATCGACCGGGCCGGGCCCGAGCGGGTGGCCGCCTTCTTCTGCGAGCCGGTGATTGGCGCGGGCGGCGTGTTCCCCCCGCCCGCGGGCTACCTCGAGGAGGCCCGGAAGGTCTGCCGCGAGGCGGAGGTCCTCTTCGTGGCCGACGAGGTGATCACGGGCTTCGGGCGGTGCGGCGACTGGTTCGCGAGCTCCCGCTTCGACCTCGAGCCCGACCTCGTCACCTGCGCCAAGGGCGTGACGAGCGGCTACCTCCCGGCGGGGGCCGTCCTCGCCGCGCCCTGGGTCGTGGAGCCCTTCCGCCGCCCCGAGGCCGGGATGTTCCGGCACGGGTACACGTACTCCGGCCACGCCGCGGTCGCCGCGGCCGCCCTCGCCAACCTCGGGATCATGGAGCGGGAGGACCTGCCCGGCGCGGCCCTCCAGCTGGAGAAGGACCTCGCCGAGGCGCTCCGCCCCCTCGCCGACCACCCGCTCGTGGAGGAGGTCAGGGCGGGCACCGGCGTCCTCGCCGCGGTCCAGCTCCGCACCGACCAGGGCGGCTCGCTCCCCGCCCGGGCGGTGAGGGCCTGCCGGGAGGCGGGGATCCTCACCCGCGCCCTGGCCACGGGCGCGCTCCAGGTCTCCCCGGCCCTCACGATCTCCCCGGAGGAGCTCCGGGAGCTCGCCGACGGGATGCGAGCGGCGCTGGACTCGCTCGCCTGAGCCCGGACGACGCCGTGGCCCCCGTCCCGGCGGGGGGCCGCCGCGTCAGTGGAACGAGTGGCCGCAGGCGCAGGTGCCCTGGGCCAGGGGGTTGTCGATCGTGAACCCGGAGGCCTCGAGGGTGTCCACGAAATCGACCGTCGCCTGCGAGAGGTAGGGCGCGCTCATCCGGTCCACCACGACCCGGACCCCGAACTGCTCGTCGACGATGTCGCCCTCGGCGACCTGGTCGTCGAGGTACATCGCGTAGCGCAGGCCGGAGCACCCGCCGGGCTGCACCGCCACCCGGAGCGCGATGTCGGGCCTGCCCTCCTCGGCCAGCAGCTCCTTGACCTTCTCGGCGGCCGCCTCGGTGAGCCGGATGGTCCGCACGCCGGTGTCCACGAACGACATCCTAGCAGGTTCCCTCCCCCGGCCGGGGACCGCATCGCTCCGTTCCCGCGGATGCTCAGCGCTCGGCGAAGGAGGCCGGGGTGGCGCCCGTCACCCGCAGGAGCTCGCCGGGCGTGGTCCGGAAGACGGCGTCGGGCGTGCCCGCCGCCGCCCACACCTCGGGGAGCCCGAGGAGGTCCTCGTCGACGAGCATCCGCACGGGCCGCGGGTAGCCGAGGGGCGGCGTGCCGCCGATGGCGAAGCCCGTGGCCGCCCTGGCCTCCTCGGGCGTGGCCCGCCGGACCTCCCGTGCCCCCAGCGCGGCCGCCAGGCGCTCCGGGTCCACCCGGTTGGCACCCGAGGTGAGGGCCACCACGGGCTCCCCGTCGGCCACGAACACAAGGCTCTTCACGATCTGGGCCGCCTCGCAGCCCACGGCCCGGGCCGCGTCGGCCGCGGTCTTGGTCCCCTGGGGGAACCGCCGGACCTCCACGGCGAGCCCCGCCGCCCGCGCCGCACGCTCGAACCGCTCGACCGCGTTCGCCATCCCGTCCTCCCCCGCTCACGGCGCCGGGGGGGAGGTCTCGAGCCCCGCCACGACCTCGGCGGCCGCCTCGGCCGCGAGGTCCGCGAGCGCCGCCCAGGCGTCCCCCATCGCCCGCTCCTCGCCGAACCGGGCGACGAGGGAGGCCACCCGGACCCCGGGGACCTCGACGCTGGCCCGCCCGCAGAGCACGAGGGCCGGCACCCCGGCCTCCCGGGCCGCGCCCAGCACCCCGGCCACCACCTTGCCCCGGAGCGACTGGGCGTCGAGCGATCCCTCCCCGGTGACCACGAGGTCCGCGGCGGCGATCCGCTCGCGGAGCCGGACGGCCTCCATCACCACCTCCACCCCCCGGCGCACGTGGGCCCCGAGGAACGCGACCAGGCCGGCCCCGAGCCCCCCGGCCGCCCCGGCCCCGGGGACGTCGCGGACGTCGATCCCGAGATCCCGGTGGAGGACGGCCGCGTAGTGGGCGAGGGCCCGGTCGAGGAGCACGACGTCCTCCGGGCTCGCCCCCTTCTGCGGCCCGTAGACCGCGGAGGCCCCGGACGGCCCCACGAGCGGGTTGTCCACGTCGGTCACGGCGACGAACCGGACCCCCCGGACCAGCCGGCCGAGCTCGGTCGCGTCCACCCGGGCCAGGCGGAGCAGGGCGGCCCCGCCGGGCCCGATCTCCCGTCCCTCGGCGTCCAGGAGGCGGGCCCCCAGGGCCTGGGCCATCCCGGCCCCCCCGTCGTTCGTGGCGCTCCCCCCGATGCACACGAGCACCTCCGCCGGCCGGTCCCGCTCCAGGGCGGCCCGGATCAGCTCCCCGGTCCCCCGGGTCGTGGTCCGGGTCGGGTCCCGCCGCTCCGGCGCGAGGAGCGCGAGGCCCGAGGCCCGGGCCATCTCGATCACCGCGACCGGCCCCCGCGGCCCGGGCACGACCCCGTAGGCCGCGACCACGGGATCGCCGAGCGGCCCCGAGACCCTCACCGTCCGGAGCTCGCCTCCGAGCGCGGTCACGAGGGCCTCGAGGGTCCCCTCGCCTCCGTCGGCCATGGGGACCTCCTCGATCTCGTCGTCGGGCCGTGCACGTCGCCACCCCTGGGCGATCGCCTCGGCCGCCTCGGCCGCGGTGAGGGTCCCACGGAACTTGTCCGGCGCCACCAGGACCCGCATGGGTCGGATGCTACGATGCCCGCCATGCCCGCGAGCCCACCGGGGGGATCCATGCGCCGTCAGGAGCTGCTCGCTGCCGCGCGTGCCGAGCGCGAGGGGCTCGGTCGGACCATCCAGTACTTCCCCCCCGAGGCCTGGGAGCAGCCCAGCGCCTGTCCCGGCTGGTGGAACCGGGACGTGATCGCTCACCTCGAGGCCCAGGACACCGCCGCCGCCCAGCTCCTCGCCGGGGAGGAGCCGGTGGAGCTCGAGGCCTACCGCCGATCCCTCGGGGACCGGCCGTTCTCGGTCGACGGGTTCAACGACGTCGCCGTGGCCCGCCGCGCGGAGCTCCCGGTCCGGGAGGTCCTGCTCCGGTGGGGACGGGCCGCCGACGCCCTCCTCGCCTACGCCGCCCGGATCCCCGAGGAGGAGTGGGCGACGCGTCGGGTCCCGTGGCTCGCGGGGGAGATCGCGGTCCGCTACCTGATCCAGTCCCGGGTGGTCGAGTGGTGGGTGCACGGCGAGGACATCCGGGCCGGGGCGGGGATGCCGCCCCGGATCGAACACCCCCCGATCCACCTCACGATCGACCTCGCGATCAGGATGCTCCCCTGGGCCCTGGGCCGAGCCGGGCTCGCGTTCCCGGGCCGAAGCGTGCTGGTCGACCTGGAGGGGGCCGGGGGCGGGACCTGGCACTGGGGGCTCGGCGTGCGCGAGATCCCGCCCGAGGACAAGAAGCCCGATGCGTTCATCCAGGGCCGCGCCTACCCGTTCGCGCTGGTCGCGGCGCGGCGCGCTCCCGCGGAGCGGTTCCTCGACGACGGGAACCTGGTCGTGGGGGGCGACGAGGAGCTCGCGCTCACGATCCTGGAGCACATCCGGGCCTACCCCTGAGGTCCCCGGCCGGCGCCGGAGGCCGACGCCGGCCCTCGTCCGTACACCTTCCTGAGGTACCGTGCGTCGCGTGCGCGACCCCTGGTCGGATGCGTCCCTGATGCGGGCCTTCGCCCGCCGGGACCCGGCCGCCGCGGAGGCCCTCTACGAGCGGTTCGCCTCCCGGATCTACGGCCTGGGGATCGTGATGCTCGGGAGCGACGCGGCCGCCCAGGACCTGGTGCAGGACACGTTCGTGAAGCTCTGGCGCTCCGCCGACCGGTACGAGCCCTCCCGGGGCCGACTGGACACGTGGGTGCTGCTCGTGGCCCGGAGCCTCGCGATCGATGCCCTCCGCCGCCGGGTCCTCGAGGCCCGCACCCTAGAACGCGTGGGGGCCCCCGGGGAGGCCGACGTGGGGCCGGGGCCGGACGAGCGGGCCGAGGCCGAGGACCTCGCGCTCCGGGCCCGGCGGGCGATGGAGGCCCTCACGCCCGGCCAGCGGGCCGCCCTGGAGCTCGCCTACTTCGGCGGGAAGACCAGCGCCGAGGTGGCCGAGCTCGAGGGGATCCCCCTCGGCACCGCGAAGACCAGGATCCGCACCGCCCTGCTGAAGCTCCGCGAGGCGCTGAAGGAGCAGGAACGTGAACCATGACGAGGTCCGCGGGCTGCTCGCCGAGCACCTCCTCGGCACGCTCCCGGCGGCGGAGGACGCCCGGGTCCGCCGCCACCTCCGCGGCTGCGCGGCCTGCCGGCGGGAGGTGGCCGCCCTGGCCGAAGGCATCTCCACGTTCGCCAGCGCCGCGCACGACGTGCGCCCGCCGGAGGAGCTCCGGGACCGCGTGCTGGCGGTCCTGCGGGAGGAGTGGGCGGAGACGGCGCCGCCCCGGACCCGCCGCCCCCCGCTCGTCGCGGCGGCCCTCGTCGCGCTGCTCGCCGCGGCGGCCGTCGCGTTCGGGGTCCGGGGCGAGCTGCGGGCCGAGCGCTACGAGGCGGCCGCCGCGAGCTACCAGCGCCTGCTGGAGGCGCTGGGCGGCGACCGGGTCCGTGTGGGGACCCTCCATCCGGTGGGCGACCGGACCCTCCGGGGCAGCTTCGTCCTCTACGACTCCAAGGTCGGCCAGTCCTGGGCCCTGGTCCTGGTGCGCGCCCCGGGGATGGAGGGCCGGGCCCAGGTCACGCTCTGGACCCCGGACCGGCGGCGGATCGACCTCCACCCCCTCGAGTTCGACGCCGGCGGGGAGGCCGCGACCTGGCTCGTGACCTCCTGGGACCTCCGCCCCTTCGACCGCCTGTCCATCACCGCGCCGACGGGGGAGCTCCTCGCCCGAGGGACCGTGTGGGGCGACTAGCTGCCGCCCGGTACGGGCCTCGCGGAACGCGCCCCGGGACGCGTCGCCACCAGCCGGCGGACGTACCGCGGCCGGGCGCCGAACCGGTACTTGTAGGCGTAGTCGCCCTTGAGGAGGTCGAAGCCGGTGCAGCCCGCCTCGATCGCCCGCCTGATCACCTCCGCCACCAGCACCATCCCGGGCGCCACCCGGCTCCAAGCGTGGTCGAAGGCGGAGTTGTAGAGGTAGTAGCGTCCTTGGAACCGGAAGCCGATCGTGCCCGCGACCTTCTCCTCTCCGACCTCGAGGAACGCGAGCTCGAAGATCCCCCGGGGGAGGAACGCCTCGCCGAGCCGGCGGAAGAAGATCTCCATCCCCGGCTGCATGAAGACCCCCTTCGGGCCCTCGCTCGAGCGGTGGAGCGCGACGAAGCGGTCGAGGTCGCCCCCGAGGGTCTCCGGGGTGGCGACGCGGACCCGGTAGGGACCGGCCTCGTCCGCGAGCCTCCTGGCCTTCCGCCGGATCTCGTGGCGGAGCTTCCCGGGGAGCCCCGCAAGGTAGGCCTCCCAGGACCCGGGTAGGTCGAGGTAGGGGGCGACGCCGTTCCGGTCTTCGGTCACCTCCACCGAGAGGCCCTGGGCCTGCGCCGCCTCCCGCAGCCGACCGAGCCAGGCCCGATCCTCCGGCAGGCCGCGGAGGTCGGCGACCTCCCAGTCGTCCCGGTCCAGGAGGGCGGCCCAGAGCTCCTTGGCGAAGGCGTCGGCAACCTCGGGGAGCGCGACGGGCCCCAGGTAGTCCGTCACCTCGGTGCCGCCTAGGAACCGGAGGGTCCCGCCGATCCGTTCGAACGCGCAGGCACCTACCTGGCGCCCCTCGCCGTCCTCGGCGAACGCGAGCAGGAGGTGCTCGGGGGTCTCCCCGAACTCCTCCCAGTACAGCTTGAGGTAGGCGGGCGTGTGGAAGAACGTGCCGGCTGGGTCCCGGAGGACGAGGTCCGACCAGTCCCGTCGGGCGAAGTCCCGCGCGTCTTCCGAGAGGACGATCCGCATCAGGCGGGCTCCAGGACGTAGAGCGTGTGGGGGTAGGTCCGGAGCGTCGGCCACGTCGGCCGGTAGGTCTCCCGGTGGACGACCCGGAGCCCGCGGGCGGCGAACTCCTCGGCCCATGCGTCGGCCGAGCGGAACGTGCACGGCGTCGGCACCCCGTGCCGGACGTTCAGGAGGCGGTCCCAGGCGGCGTTGAACGCTCGGTCGAGCCTCGAGGCCGGGGTGTCCTCGGCCACGATCACCCGCTCCCGCGCGATCCGGCGGGCCTCGTCGATCACCCGCCCCTGGTCCTCGTACCGCTCCACGTGGTGGAGGACGAACATCATGAGCACCACGTCGAAGGAGGCGTCGTCCACCGGGACGCGGAACGGGTCGTCCTGGGGGATGAACGGCAGCGACCGCACCCGGTTCGGGTACTCCACGACGTCGCAGAGGGTTGGCCGGACCCCGGTCCGCCGGGCCAGCCACCGGCTCATGAGCCCGGTCCCCGCGCCGAGGTCGAGCAGCGTCTGGCCCGCGCGGAGGTGCGACGCGATCCGCCGCCCCTCCTCGTTCTCGCGCAGGAACACGGCTCTGATGCTACGGGGAAGGGAGATCTCATGACGCTCGTCGGGCACGAGGTCGCCGTAGACGGGCGAGGGCGGGCCCAGCGGGGGCCGACGGGGGGTCGCTACGCGCCGTGGGGGGATCTGCTCGCGGCCTCGCCCGCGCCCTCCAGCGCCTCCTGGAGGACGTCCCAGGCGAGGACCGCGCACTTGATCCTGATCGGGTACTTCACCACGCCCTTGAGGGCGATCAGGTCGCCGAAGGCGTCCTCGTCGGGCTCGACCTCCCCCGCCATCATGCCCCGGAAGCTCGCCGCGAGCTCCAGGGCCTCGCCGAGGGTCCGGCCCTTCACGGCCTCGGTCATCATCGAGGCGGAGCTCTGCGAGATCGAGCAGCCCGACCCTTGGAACGCGATGTCGGCGACCCTGCCGTCCTCCTGGTGCACGAAGACCGTGATCTCGTCGCCGCAGAGGGGGTTGTTCCGGGAGCAGGACAGCTCGGCCCCCGGGAGCTCCCGCTTGTTCCGGGGGTTCTTGTAGTGGTCGAGGATGACCTCCTTGTAGATGTCCTCGAGCGCCACGTCGCCTCCCGCTCAGACCCCGAACACGGCCCGCGCTCGCTCCAGGGCCGCCACGAGCGCGTCCACCTCCTCCCGCGTGTTGTACACGTAGAGCGAGGCCCGGGCCGTGGCCGGCACGCCGAACCGCCGCATGACGAGCTGCGCGCAGTGATGCCCGGCCCGGATCGCCACCCCCTCCTCGTTCAGCACCGTGGCCAGGTCGTGGGGGTGGATGTCCCGGTACCAGAACGAGATCTCCCCGCCCCGCACCGAGACGTCCGTCGGCCCGATGATCCGCGCCCCGGCCTCGACGAGCCGCTCCAGCGCGTAGGCCGTGAGCTCCTCCTCGTGGGCCCGCACGTTCTCCATCCCGAGCCCCGTGAGGTAGTCGACGGCCGCCCCCAGCCCGACCTCCTGGGCGATGTTCATCGTCCCCGCCTCGAACTTGTACGGCGGCTCCTTGTAGGTCGAGCGATCCGGGAACACCTCGAGGATCATCTCCCCCCCGCCGAGGAAGGGGTCCATGGCCTCGAGGAGCTCCCGGCGCGCGTACAGCCCGCCGGAGGCGGTCGGCCCCAGCATCTTGTGCCCGGAGAAGGCGAGGAAGTCGCAGTCCAGGGCCACCACGTCCACCGGGTGGTGCGGGACGAGCTGCGCCCCGTCGACGAGGAGGAGGGCCCCCACGGCGTGGGCGGCATCGGCCAGGGCCCGCACCGGGTTCAGCGTCCCGAGGGCGTTCGACATCCCGGTGACCGCGAAGAGCCTCGTCCGCTCGGTGAGGAGCGAGCCGAGGTCCGAGAGGTCGAGGAGCCCGTCGTCGGTGAGGGGCACGTAGCGGAGCCTGGCCCCCGTGGCCCGCGCCGCGAGCTGCCAGGGGACGATGTTCGAGTGGTGCTCCATCTCGGTGAGCAGGATCTCGTCCCCCTCCCGGAGGAACTTCCGGCCCCAGGCGTAGGCCACGAGGTTGATCGACTCGGTGGTCCCCCGGGTGAACACGATGCAGGAGGGGTCCGGGGCCCCGAGGAACGCCGCGACCTTCGCCCGCGCGCCCTCGTACAGCTCGGTGGCCTCCTCCGAGAGGAGGTAGATCCCTCGGTGCACGTTCGCGTTGTGCCGCTCGTAGAACTCCTGGAGGCAGGCCAGGACCTGGCGGGGCTTCTGGGAGGTGGCGGCGGAGTCGAGGTACACGAGGGGCTTGCCCTCCACCGTCCTCGAGAGGATCGGGAAGTCCTGGCGGATCCTGGCGACGTCGAGCGCCGCCGGCCGCTCCCGGGTCACCGACATCGCACCCCTGCCTCCTCCCTCACCGGCTTGCCCCCACCTCCGGGCCCTGCGCCGCCCCGACCGGCGGTTCGAGGCCCAGCTCCCGCCGGAGCCCTTCGTAGCCCACCCGTTCCAGCTCGTGGGCGAGCTCCGGGCCGCCGGACCTCACGATACGCCCATCGAGCATCACGTGGACGAAGTCGGGGGTGATGTAGTCCAGGATCCGCTGGTAGTGGGTGATGATCAGCATGCCGAGGCCGGGGCCGCGGAGCGTGTCCAGGCCACGGGCGACGGTCTTCAGGGAGTCGATGTCGAGCCCGGAGTCGGTCTCGTCGAGCACCGCGATCCTGGGCTCGAGGACGGCCAGCTGCAGCACCTCGTTCCGCTTCTTCTCCCCGCCCGAGAACCCCTGGTTCACGTAGCGGTTCACCATCGAGTCGTCGATCCCGAGCAGCTCCATCTTCTCCTTGAGGTGCTTGCGGAAGGCGAGCGCCGAGACCTCCTCCCCCTTCAGGTGCTTGTAGGCGGTGCGGAGGAAGTTCACGACCGAGACCCCCGGGACCTCCACCGGGTACTGGAAGGCGAGGAACAGGCCGCGCTGCGCTCGCTGGTCGGGCGTGAGCCCCAGGATGCTCTCGCCGTCGAGCAGGATGTCCCCCGCGGTCACCTCGTATCCCGGCCGCCCGAGGAGCACGTTGGCCAGCGTGGACTTCCCCGAGCCGTTGGGCCCCATCAGCGCGTGGGTCTCCCCCTGACGCACCGTGAGGTCGATGCCCTTCAGGATCTCCTTGCCCTCGACCGAGACCCGTAGGCCCCGGACCTCCAGCGTCGCCGGCTCACTCACCGTCCCTCACCTCGATCCAGACGTCGTCGTTCTCCGTGATGACCTCGAACACCTCGACCGGCTGGGTCGCCGGCAGGCTGCGCGGCCGGCCGGTGTCGAGGTCGAAGGTGGATCCGTGCTTCGGGCACTCGATGGTCCGCTCCTGCGGATCGAGCTCGCCCTCGGTCAGGTACTCGTGCGCGTGCGAGCAGATCGCGTCGATCGCCCGCAGGCCCGCCTCGCCGAGGTTCGCGAGCGCGATCTCGCGCCCCGCGGCCCGGACCAGCCGCACCGAGCCCGGCGGGACCTCCTGCAGCGAGCACACGCGGACCCGGGTCACCGTGAGAGCTCCTGCTCGATCGCCCGCGCGACGCCGTCCCGGACCTCCTCCAGGGGGATCCGGTCGAGCACCTCCTGGAAGAAGCCGAAGACGATCAGGCGCTCGGCCTCGTCCCGGGAGATGCCGCGGCTCTGCAGGTAGAAGAGGGTCTCCTCCTCGACCGGGCCCACGCTCGCGGCGTGGCCGCAGCGCACGTCGTTGGCCTCGATCTCGAGGTTGGGGATCGCGTCGGCCTTCGCGCGGTCGGAGAGCACGATGTTGCGGCAGGTCTGCATCGCGTCGGTCTTCTGCGCCCCCGGCCGCACGTGCACCCATCCGCTGTAGACCGCCCGGCTCTCGTCCCGCAGCGCCCCCTTGTACAGGAGGTCGCTGTGGCAGCTCGGCGCGATGTGGTCCTGCTCGGTCCGGTGGTCGAAGTGCTGCGTGCCGTCGGCGAAGAAGACGCCGAGCATCTCGCTCGAGGCGCCGGGCTCGGCGAGCGCGCTCTCGGTCTCCACGCGCGCGAGCGAGGCCCCCAACCCGACCGCGACCGAGCGGAAGTCCACGTCGCGCGCGAGGCGCGCCCGCTGCACCCCGAGGTGCACCACCCCCTCGCCCCACTCCTGGATCGAGACGTACCGCACCCGGGAGGCGGGCGCGGTGTGGATCTCGACCACCGCGTCCGACAGCGCCCGCGAGAGGTCCGGGCTCGCGTACCGGTCGATGAACGTCACCTCGGCGTCCTCCCCGACCACGACGAGCGTGTGCGGGAAGACCGCGGCGCCGTCGGCATCGAGCCAGGTGAGCGTCTGCAGGGGCTGCGGGACGACGACACCGTCCGGCACGTAGAGGAAGGTGCCGCCGGTGCGGAAGGCGGCATGCAGCGCGGTGAACTTCGTGCGCGAGCTCGGCACGAGCGCGTGGAGGTACGGCTCGACGAGCTCCGGATGCTCCCGGGCGGCCCGGTCGAGGTCGGTGAAGATCACGCCCTCCGCCGCGAGCGCCGGATCCAGGTGCGAGACGGCGACGATCGAGTTGTGCTGGATCTGCAGCCCGGCGCGCTCCCCCACCGAGCCCGCCGCCTGCAGGATCTCCTCGGCGACGCCGTCCAGGTTCTCGGCCGTCACGCCCGAGGCGAAGGGCTGGAAGGCGAGATCCAGACCGGAGAGGTCGGTGTAGCGCCACTCCTCCGTCTCCTGGGAGGGGATGGGGAGCGCGAGGAAGTCCGTGAAGGCCTGCTTGCGCAGGGCCTCGATGAAGGGCGGGGCCGCCGGCAGGCGGGCGAGCGCCTCCTCGTCGAAGGTCGTGGTCGAGGTGGTCATGGCGGAATCCTACCAAGGGGGTCGGATTCACGGCTCGCGGCGCCGCGAGCCCGGCGCGGGCCTTCCCGCTACCCGACCGCGCCCTCCATCTGGAGCTCGATCAGCCGGTTCAGCTCGACCGCGTACTCCATCGGGAGCTCGCGGGTGATCGGCTCGATGAAGCCGTTCACGATCATCGCGGTCGCCTCCGGCTCCGACAGGCCCCGGCTCATCAGGTAGAAGAGCTGGTCCTCGCCGACCTTCGAGACGGTCGCCTCGTGCCCGAGCGCGGCCGTCTCCTCCTCGACCTCGATGTACGGGTAGGTGTCCGAGCGCGAGTGCTCGTCGAGGATCAGCGCGTCGCACCGCACCGTGCTCTTCGCGTGGTGGGCGTTCGGCTCCACCCGGACCAGGCCGCGGTAGCCGGTGCGACCGCCGTCCTTCGAGACCGACTTCGAGGTGATGACGCTCGTCGTGTGGGGCGCCGCGTGGATGGCCTTGCCCCCGGCGTCGGTGTGCTGGCCCCGGCCCGCGTAAGCGACGGAGAGGATCTCCCCGCGCGCGCCCCTGCCGAGCAGGTAGATCGAGGGGTACTTCATCGTCACCTTCGAGCCGATGTTCCCGTCGATCCACTCCATCACGGCGTCCTCGTAGGCCGCGGCGCGCTTGGTGACGAGGTTGTACACGTTGGTCGACCAGTTCTGGATCGTCGTGTAGCGAACACGGGCGCCCTTCTTCGCGATGATCTCTACGACCGCCGAGTGCAGCGAGTCGGTCGTGTAGATCGGGGCCGAGCAGCCCTCGACGTAGTGCACGTAGGCACCCTCGTCGGCGATGATGAGCGTCCGCTCGAACTGG
>ERZ511473.801-NODE-801-length-39498-cov-4.324345_pt1 | contig 39498 bp, 37 predicted proteins | sample MGYA00374947_ERZ511473 | MGnify/ENA primary metagenome ERZ511473 (study PRJEB26303, sample SAMN06343854) | sediment metagenome | isolation source: hot spring sediment | place: Canada: British Columbia | collected 2012-09-26 ... | reverse complement strand
AAGGGCCCCGAAGAAACAGCCGAGAGGCGCAGGAGAGCCCTTTCCCCAAACTCGCCCACCGTCCGTGTGACAGTGCCCTGGCTGGCCCATTGTTGACAGGAAAACGGCGGCGGAGTACGCTAGCAGTGTACCGGCGACGGAGCCGGGCTCTGGCCGCCCGCTGTTCTGCCGATCCTCAGGAGGTGGACGATGAGCCGATTGCTCGAAGCGGTCCGGACGATGGGCTGTCCGTACGAGGCATCCTCCTCTGGTCGGTGGGCCAAGATCCTCCTCCCCGGGCACACGATCTATCTTCAGGAGTACGCCTGGGACAACAACTGCGTGCGCCACTACCTGGTCTATCACTGCTGTCCCGATCACCCTTCCGAGGCTCAGCGCTTCGTCTCCCTCGAAGAGGCGCTCCAGCACGGCGTCCTCCCCTGGCTGCCGCGCGTTCCGCTCCGCGTGTGACCGCGCGTCGCCTCCCTCCGCGCGCCCCAGGATAGCCGCCCGCCGCGATCTGCTTCTCCCCAGGGCCGTTCGGGTCGGGGAACGGACCGGGCTCCCCGACCGCTCTTGCCCCTACGGTCGGGGTGTGCCATGATCCAGTCGGCCGTGTGTTCTTTTCCGCACGAGGCGACCTCTCTGGCACGCCCCGTGAGCGCTCTGGCCGATGAGCCGGGACGGGGAGGGCGGTGGCCCTCGGGGCGGGGATGAGGGGAGATGCCGGGACGGCCGCTGGTGGGCGAGGGAGTGGGGAATGACCTCTCTTTTCTACGGTGGGATCGAGGGTGGTGGCACCAAGTTCGTCTGTCTCATCGCGGCGGCGCCCGACCAGGTGGTGGCGGAGACCGTGATTCCAACCACCACGCCGGAGGAGACCCTGGAACGGGTCATCACCTTCTTCCGTCAGCCCCGACCGGGGGTGCGCCTGGTTGCCCTGGGGCTGGCGATGTTCGGGCCGCTCGAGCTGAATCCGTCGGCGCCCAACTACGGCAGTCTGCTGGCGACCCCCAAGCCCGGCTGGTCCGGGGTGCCGGTGGTGCAGCGGCTGCAGGCGGCGCTGGGTCTGCCGGTCGGGGTGGACACCGATGTCAATGGCGCGCTGCGGGCCGAGTGCCGCTGGGGCGCCGGCCGGGGATACGACCCGGTCGTCTATCTCACGGTGGGCACCGGCATCGGCGGGGGGGCCTGGGTCCACGGCCGGCCGGTGCACGGGCTGCTGCACCCGGAGATGGGCCATCTGCCGCTGCCCGTCCTTCCCGGTGACACCTTTCCTGGCCTCTGCCCCTTCCACGGGCGCTGCTGGGAGGGTCTGGCGGCTGGCCCGGCGCTGGCCGCGCGGGTCGGGCGGCCGCTGGAGCAGGTGCCGCCGGAGGATCCGCTGTGGGATCTGGCCGGGCAGTACCTGGGCCTGGGGATCGCCGCCCTGGTCTGCACGCTTTCACCCCGGCGTGTGATCCTGGGTGGGGGTGTGGGCCAGCAGCCGCACGTGCTGGCCCGCGCCCGGCAGGCGCTCCGGGCCTACCTGAACGGCTATCTGCCCCGCCCGGAGCTGGAGACGGCGGTCGCGGAGTTTCTGGTGCCACCGGCCCTCGGCGCCCGGGCCGGAGTTCTCGGCGCCATCGCCCTGGCCGAAGAGGCCGCCCGGCTGGCTAGAACAGCAGCGCCAGGCTGAGCAGGATCACGGCGATCGCCAGGGTGGGAATGGCCGGTGTGAGCCCGGCCAGGGCCAGGACGGCCAGCACCAGGGCTCCCACGGCCAGAACGGTGTCAATCGAGAGGCCGGCGACGGCGGGTCGCATTGTCTTCCTCCTGTGGCGCCGCCCGCCTGGTGGCGCCTTGTGTTAAGGACGGGCGGTGGTCGCACGATGCGTGCCAGCCGGCCCGGTTAATCGTAGAGCTTGACGCCGACCTCGTGTTTCTTCACCCAGTCCCAGTCGATCTCGACCCCCAGGCCCGGGCCATCGGGCACCGGCACGTGGCCACGTGCGTCGATGGCGTCCAGTTCGTCGGAGTAGCCGTTCTTGTAAATAGGCGGCTTGGTGCGTCGGATCTTGGGGTGGACCAGACCGAGTTCATAGTAATTGGTGTTGCGGATGGCGGCCATACAGTGGCGGTGAGCCGGGCCCGGCGCGTGGATTTCGACGTCCAGCCCGAAGCCCTCGGCGGCGTGCGCGATCTTCATTACCCCGGTGATCCCGCCGTCGTAGTCGGCGTCAGCCCGCACAAAATCGGTCGCCTCGGCCACACAGAGGTCCACATGCGGCTCCAGCGTGCGCACGTGCTCGCCGATGAGGAGCGGTGTCTTGATCAGCTGGCGCAGTTTCCGGTGGGCCTGCTGCGAGATGCCCCCATCCTTGAAGGGGTCTTCGTACCAGAAGAAGCTGGCCTCATCGCAGGCGCGCCCGACCTTGAGGGCGTCGGCAAAAGTATTGTACTCGCAGGCCGGGTCGAGCATCAGATCCATGGTCGGCCCGACCCGCTTGCGGACCTCCAGGACCGTGGCGATCTCGCGCTCAATGGGCCCGTTGCCCCAGCCGTGGATCTTAAAGGCCGGGTAGCCCATCTCCCGACACTGCTGGGCGAAGTCGGCGAAGGCCTCGGGACTGGCGAGTCCGCCGTTCTCATCACCGTGGTAGGTGCTGGCGTAGCAGGGGAGCGTCCGGCGAAAGCCGCCGAGGAGTTCGTAGACCGGGGCGTTATAGAGTTTGCCGGCGATGTCCCAGAGGGCGATGTCGATGGGCCCCAGACCCATGCGGTCGAACTTGCGCAGCGCCCGCTTGACATCGTTGTAGATGCGCTCGCGCTCCAGCGGGTTCTTGCCCAGAAGGTAGTGAGCCACCATCCCGACCTGGGCGTAAGAGGCGGCGTTGCCGCCGACATATTCGCCGGTGATCCCGGCGTTCGTCTCGATGACGAAGACGTAGCCGGTGGTGCGCAGGACGTTGCCCGGCTGATAGACCTGATTGAAGCCATTGTAGTCGAGCCCCAGATCGGGGATCTCCCACCGGAACTGATGGATGCGGAGCCGGGTGATCCGGAGATCGCGCGCCATGGTGTTCCTCCTGTAATGGAGTCCGGGCAGTCTCTGCCCGGTCCACAGTAGCACGGCGCGGGTCGCAAGGCAACCCCGTCGGGGCTCCTTCCCAAACGCCCTATTGCGCGGGGCGTCGAGGGGATGCTAGGATCGGACCACGAGCGCTGGCTGGAGGAAACCGGCGATGCCTCTTGTCAATCCGCTGGCGGTTACCACCAACACCTACCACGGCTACCCCCTGGAGGCGGCGCTGCGCGGCATCCGTCAGGCGGGCTTCACGGCGGTGGAGATCGCGGCCGTCCGGGGCTGGAGCGAGCACCTAGCGCCGGACGCCTCGCCCGACGAGATCGCCCGTCTGCGGGCTCTGCTCGACCAGCACGGGCTCCGGGCGGTCAGCCTGAGCGGCCACAGTGATCTCACCACGGAGGCCGGAGTGGCCCAGTTCTTGAACGCCCTGGAGACGGCCGCCCGCCTGGGCATTCCCATCGTCAACACCGGCATTGGCGGCCACGCCGGCGGCGGGGAGGACGAACAGGCTTTCCTGGCGCGTATCGGGCGGGTGGCCGAGGCGGCGGCGGCGCGGGGGATCGTGGTGGCTCTCGAGACCCACGGCTCGATCCTGGGCACCGGCGCCCAGGGGGCGGCGCTGCTCGCCCGGATCGGCCATCCCTCCCTCCGTCTCAACTACGACACCGCCAATGTGATCTATTACGCCGGCGTCCGGCCGGAGGAGGACATCGTCCACGCTCTTCCCTACCTGGCCCATGTTCACCTGAAGGACAAGATCGGCGGGCCGGGGGTCTGGAACTTCCCGCCGCTCGGTCAGGGCGAGGTCGACTTCCCACGGATCCTCCGCACCCTGCGCGACGGCGGCTACACCGGTCCGTTGAGCGTCGAGATCGAATTTCAGGGCGAGCCCTGGCCGCCGCTCCCGGAGGTCGACCGGGCGGTCCAGGCATCGTACGCCTACCTTCAGCGGGTCATCGCGGAGATCGGCTGATGCTGCGAGTGGGAGTGCTTGGGGCCGGTTTTATGGGCTCGACCCATGCGCGGGCCTACGCTCAGCTCCCGGACGTCCGGGTGGTGGCCATCGTCTCCCAGAGCGAGCGGCGCGGGCCGGCGCTGGCCCAGGAGCTGGGCGCGGCCTGGTGGGCCGACCCCCAACGGGTGATCGACGACCCGACCATCGACATCGTCGACGTCTCGCTGCCCACAACCGAACACGCCCGCTGGACCATCGCCGCCCTTCGGGCTGGGAAGCACGTCCTGGTCGAGAAGCCGCTGGCCCTGACGCTGGCCGAGGCCGACGCCATCCTGGAGGCCTGGCGGGCCTCGGGCCGGATCCTGATGGTCGGGCACGTGCTCCGGTTCTGGCCGGAGTACGTCAAACTGGCCGAGATCGTGCGCTCCGGCCAGATCGGCCGACCCCGGATCGCTGTGGCCTACCGGCTCTCGCCGCTCCCGGCCTGGAGCGAGCTCTTCAAGCATCCGGAGCGAACCGGCGGGGCGGTGGTGGACCTGCAGATCCACGATGTGGACCAGTTCAACTGGCTGCTGGGCCGGCCGCGGAGCGTGGTCGCCCGCGGGGTGCGCGGTCCCTATGGCGGCTGGGACTACATCCTGACCACCGTCACCTACCCCGAGGCGGCGGCCACCGCTGAAGGGAGTCTGATTATGCCGCCGGGCTATCCCTTCAGCATGGGGCTGCGGGTGGCCGGCGAGCAGGGCGTGGTCGAATACCACTTCAAGGCCGAGGGCCCCAGCGTCGAGATGGGCCGCCAGGCCGGCACCCGCCTGACGGTGACCATCGGCGACCGGCCGACCGAGGGGGTCGAGGTCGAGACCTACGATGCCTACGCCGCCGAGGTCGCCTACTTTGTCGACTGTGTCCGCCGGGGCGAACAGCCCAGCCGCGTGACCCCGGAGGAGGCCCGCCTGGCGCTGCAGGTGAGCCTGGCCGCCAAGGCCTCGCTGGAGACCGGCCAGGAGATCCCGCTGGGCTAAAAGAGAGCGGCGGCCACGTTCTGGCCGGCCCGCTCCAGGAAGGTTTGGGCGAAGGTCCGGAAGCGGCCGGCGATGATCGCCGCCCGCGCCTCCGCCAGGCAGCGGACCAGGAAGCGCAGGTTGTGCAGACTGGCCAGCACCGGCCCCAGCGGCTCCTGGCTGCGGAAGAGATGGTGGAGGTAGCCGGCGCTGAACCGCCGGCAGGCCAGGCAGTCGCAGGCCGGGTCGATGGGATCGGCCACCTTCCGCCAGCGGCCCCGGCGCAGGTCCTGCCGGCCCTCGGGGGTGAACACTGTGCCGTGTCGCCCCAACCGGGTCGGCAGGACGCAGTCGAACATGTCCACGCCCAGGGCCACCCCCACCACCAGGTCCTCCGGCGCCCCCACGCCCATCAGATAGCGCGGCCGGTCGGCCGGCAGTTCGGCGGTCACGTCGGCCAGGACGGCGTAGGTGAGGGATTTGGGCTCGCCGACGCTCAGCCCGCCGATGGCGTAGCCGGGAAGATCGAGGGCCACCAGTCCCCGGACGCTCTGCCGACGGAGGTCCGGGTAGACCCCGCCCTGGACGATGCCGAAGAGGGCCTGATCGGGCCGCCGCCAGGCCGCCCGGCAGCGCTCGGCCCAGCGCTGGGTCCGCTCGACGGCCCGGGCCACGGTCAGACGGTCGGCCGGGTAGGGAGGGCACTCGTCCAGGGCCATGGCGATGTCGCTGCCGAGGGCGGCCTGAATGGCCATGGCCCCTTCGGGGGTGAGGCGATGGAGTGTCCCGTCCAGGTGTGAGCGAAAGGTTACGCCATTGTCGTCCAGAGCGCAGCGCGTGGCCAGGCTCAGGACCTGGAAGCCGCCGCTGTCGGTCAGGATCGGCCCCGACCAGCCCATAAAACGGTGCAGGCCCCCCAGGGCGGCGACGACCGCCGGGCCGGGGCGCAGGAGCAGGTGGTAGGTGTTGGCCAGAACGATCTGCACGCCGTGGGCCGCAAGGTCGCGCGGGGTGAGGCCCTTGACCGTGCCCTGGGTGCCGACCGGCATAAAGACCGGCGTGGGGATGGGGCCGTGAGGCGTCTCCAGCCAGCCGGCCCGGGCCCGCGTCGTGGGGTCGGTGGCCAGGCAGTGGAAGCGGACAGATGGTCTACAACCAGCCATGGGCGCGGTACCATTCGGCGGCCTGCCGCAGACCCTCCACCAGCGGGACCTGAGCCCGAAAGTCCAGCTCGGCGGCGGCCCGCTCGGTCCGACAGGTCCAGGCCGGCTGGTGCATCTCGCGGACCTTGGCCCGGTCGAAGGCGGTGGGCTGTCGGCGTAGCCGGGCCCAGAGTTCGCTCCCGAGCCCGGCCAGCCAGCCCAGGGGATAGGGGACCGGCACCGGCACCGGCCGGACCCCCAGGACGCGGGCGACGGCGGTCAGCACCTCGGCCACCCGGTAGACCTGGGGATCGGCCAGGAAGTAGTGGCGGTGGACGGCCTGCGGGGCCTGGGCAGCCCGCAGAAGCCCCTCCACCAGATCGGTCACGTAGACCAGACTCAGTTCGGTCGCCGGGCTCAGCCGTGGCAGGAGCCCACGGGCGACGGTCCGGAAGAAGGCCAGCGTCTCGGTATCGGCCGGTCCGTAGACCACCGGGGGCCGGACCACCGTCCAGGGGATCTCGGGGAAGGCCAGGGCAGCCAGCTCGGCCCGCAGCTTGCTCAGGCCATAGGGCGAGCAGGGGGCTGGCGGGTCGTCTTCGGCCCGGGGCGCTCCCGGCCGGCTCGGCCCGCAGGCGGCCAGGCTGCTCACCAGGACCACCCGTGGGTAGGGGGGGCCAGCCGCCCGGACGGCCTGGAGCAGATGGAGCGTGCCCCGGTAGTTGGCCTGGTGAAACTCCTGCGGGTCCAGGGCCTTAACCCGGCCGGCCAGGTGGAAAATACAGTCCACCCCGGCGACCGCGCTCCGCAGGGTGGTCGGGTCGCCGAGATCGCCGGCGATAAGCTTGGGGCTGTAGGGGCGCAGGCGATCCAGCCGGCTGGTCGGGCGGACTAAACAGTGAACCTCGGCGCCCTGGGCGCTCAGAGCGGCCACCAGGTGGCCGCCGATGAAGCCAGAAGCCCCCGTCACCAGACAGCGCCAGGTCATCGGTCTCTCGGTGCGTCGGACAGGTCGGCGGTGGCCAGGATGAGGCGGGCGATCGTCGTGGCGGCCTCTGGCCGGCTGAGAGCGCGGGCGCGGGCGGCCATCTCCGCCCGCAGGGCCGGCTGGTCGAGCAGGCGGCGGAGCGCGGCCAGGCAGCGCTGGGGAGTGGTGCCGGCGAAGCCCACTCCGTTCCGCTCGACCCACTCGGCGTTGCCCTCCTCCTGTCCCGGCAGGGTATGGGTGATGATGAGCGGCCGTCCGCTGGCCAGCGCCTCGACGATCGTCTGCGGCCCGCCCTTGGTCACAATGATATCACTCAGGTGCATCAGCTCGGGCATCTCATCGGTGAACCCCAGCACCCGGGCCGGCACCGGCCAGTCCAGACCGGCCAGCCGCTGGCGCAGACGTTCGTTGCGCCCGCAGACGATGAGCAGTTGCAGCCGGCGGTCGAGGGCGGCGATCCCTCGGGCCAGGGGCTCCAGGCGGCCGGCTCCTTCGCCTCCCCCGAGGAGAAGCACCGTCGGTCGGTCAGGGTCCAGCCCCCACCGGAGGCGCAGCGCGGCCGGCGGGGTGGTGATGGCCCCGAAGCGCGGGCCGACCGGGAGCCCGGTCAGGACGATCCGCTCCGGTGGGATCCCCCCCGCGATCAGCCGGGCCTGAACCTCGGGGGTGGCCGCCGTGTAGCGGTCGATGGCCGGTTCGATCCAGCTCCGGTGGACCGTCACCAGTTCGGTCACCGTGGCGATAAAGGGCAGGCGCCGGCCAAGGGCGGCGCGGGCGGCCAGGGCGAATGGACTGCAGAGGGGGTGGGCGATGACCACCACGTCGGGCTGCAGGCTCGCCAGCAGGGCTGTGGCGCGGGGGACCAGCCGGGGCCAGGCCGACCGGACGACCAGCCGGTAGAGGAGGGCGTGGTCGGTCAGGTGAAAGGCCAGCCCGTAGAGCCAGGGGGCCCGGCGGATGACCGGCGAATAGAGGCGGGTGAGGCGGTCGAAGAGGGTCGGCTGAGAGGTGGCGAAGAGGTCGACGATGGCCGGCCGGACCTGAGCCCCGGTCAGATCCGCCAGGGCCGTGGCGATGGCCTGGGAGAGGCGGCGGTGCCCCCCGCCGGTGTCCGACATCAGGATGGCCACGCGCATGCTCTGTCCATCAGGCGGTCAGCGGCTGCTCGTAGATCCGGTAGGTCTTGTAGTGGCGGCAGCCCAGGTTCCGGATCGTATTGTTCATCAGGTGGTTGTCTTCGAGGATCCAGGAGACCTCGGCGTCCTGATAGCCGCGTCGGTGGGCCCGCTCCCAGGCGTGGAGGATCATCAGCGCCTCGATCCCCTTCTTGCGGTGCTCCGGCACCACGCCCAGGGCCATGACCCGGATCGTGCTGATCCGACGTCGGTACCAGAGAAACTTCAGCAGCCCCAGGAGGCCGAGCCGGCCGTTCAGGTGGCGGAGGACCTGGTTGTAATCGGGCAGGACCAGGGCGAAGCCGGCTGGTTCCTCGCCCACCAGCGCGATCTGGACGAGCTCGGGCACTACCAGCGGTTTGAGCGCCCGGGCCAGGTAGGCGAACTCGGCATCGGTCATCGGCACAAAACCCCAGTTGCGCTCCCAGGCCCGGTTGTAGACCTGTTTGACGAGGGCCAGTTCGGCCTCGAACCGGGCCATCTGGCCGGGCCGGACGACCACGCCGGCCCGTTCGCGCAGGCGGTCGGCCAGGCGCTGGTAGCGCTGCAGGTCCACCCAGTCGCGGTGGATGTAGTAGGCGTAGAGGTCCTTGGCCTTGCGCAGCCCGCAGGCCTCCAGCAGCGCCGGGTAGGAGGGAGGATTGTAGGGCATCATGAAGACCGGCGGCCGGTCGAACCCTTCGACGAGCAGCCCGCACTCATCGTTGGTCGAGGGGTTGACCGGTCCGCGCATGGCCACCATCCCCTGGGCCCGCAGCCAGTCGGCCGCCGCCTGGAGCAGCGCCTGGGCCACCGCGACCGAGGGGACTGTCTCAAAGAAGCCGAAGAAGCCCACCGCCTCCTGGTGGACGGCGATGTGCTGCTGGTTGACGATGGCGGCGATCCGACCCAGGGGGTCGGGTCCCTCGTAGGCCAGGAACAGCTGGACGGTGGCGTGCTGGTGGAACGGGTGCTGGGCCGGGTCGAGCAGAGCCCGCTGCTGGAAAAGGAGTGGGGGCACCCAGCGCGGATCGCCCCTGTACAGACGCCAGGGCAGGCGCAGGAACACCTCGCGCTCGGCCGGGGTGGTGACGGGCTGGACGGTGGGGGCCATCGTCAGGGGACGACCTGCAACTCCCGGCCAACGCGGTAGATCGCCTCCAGGGCCTGGTCCACGTGCCGGGGCTCGTGAGTGGCCATGCAGCTGGTCCGCAGCAGGGCGTGGCCGGGCTCGACCGCCGGCGGAACGGCGGCATTGACAAAGACCCCGTTGTCGAAGAGGCGGCGCCAGAAGAAGCCGAGCCGCACCTCCTCGCCGATGATGATGGGGATGATCGGCGACTGGCTGCGGCCGGTGTTGAAGCCCATCGCGTCCAGCTGGCTCTTCATCCGATGCGCGTTGGCCCAGAGCTGGCAGAGCCGCTCCGGCTCGCGCTCAATGATGTCGAGGGCGGCCAGGGCGGCGGCGGCGCTGGCCGGGGGAATGCTGGCGCTGAAAAGGAAGGAACGGGCGTTGTGCTTGATGTAGTAGATGACGTCGGCGTCGGCGGCGATGAACCCCCCGGTCGAGGCGAACGACTTGGAGAACGTCCCCATAATGAGGTCCACCTCGTCGAGCAGGCCGAAATGCTCGGCCGTGCCCCGGCCGCGCGGCCCCATCACCCCGATGCCGTGAGCGTCGTCCACCATCAGGCGGGCGCCGTACTTCTTCTTGAGACGGACGATCTCGGGGAGGTTGGCCAGGTCGCCCTCCATGCTGAAGACGCCGTCGACTACGATGAGGATGCCGGCCTTGCCGGCGTGGGCGGCCAGCAGTTCCTCCAGTTCGGTCATATCGTTGTGGGCGTATTTGAAGGTCTTGCCGAAGGCGAGCCGGCAGCCGTCGACGATCGAGGCGTGGTTGGCCCGGTCGGCCAGGACGACATCGTTGCGGCCGACCAGGGCCGAGATGGTCCCCAGGTTGACCTGGAAGCCGGTGGTGAAGACCAGGGCGGCCTCCTTGCCGACGAAGCGGGCCAGCCGGTATTCGAGTTCGTGGTGGAGGTCCAGGGTGCCGTTGAGCAGCCGCGAGCCGGTGCAGCTGGTGCCGTACTTCTCGATGGCCTTGATGGCCGCCTCGCGGACGTAGGGATGCTGGGTCAGGCCCAGGTAGTTGTTGGAGCCGAACATCAGGATACGCCGGCCCCCGATCACCACCTCCGGGCCGGCCTGAGATTCGATGGGGATGAAGTAGGGATAGATGCCGATAGCCTCAGCCTGCTTGGGCTTGGTGAATTTGCGGCACTTCTCAAAGAGGTCCACGGACGATACCCTCTCCGCACCAGCCTGGGCAGGGTCAAACCGCAGCCTATATTACGCGAGCCGGGGACGAGGTGTCAAGGGGCCGGGCCGGGGCCTGCCGGGCGAGAGGGCGGGGTGGCTGGCGTCAGGTCAGCCCGCGTGCGGGCCAGCACCACCCGGTCGTCGCGGACCTCGGCGATGGCCTCAAAGGGCAGCTGCCATTCCTGCCGGGGCATCAGGCCGCTGCTGACCACCATGTAGCCGCTCTCGGCCACGCAGAAACGGGCGACCACCTCGCCGTCGCGCCTCTCGGCCGGACAGATCCCGGCCAGGAGCGCCAGTTCCCGCGCCTGGCCGTTCTCGTCGACCTGCCAGAGCGACTCGATGGTGCCCAGGTGCTGTCCATCGGCGGTGTACACGTCCATGCCAGGCCGGATTTCGAAGTAGGCGTAGAACTCCTCCTGGGCCATCGGCTCACCGGGTAGTGGTCTCGGCCGGGCGTTCGAGCTGTTCGCCCTCGAAGCCCCGCCCCACGTGGTAGGGGACGTCGATCACTATTGTATTGGGCCGGAAGAAGAGATGGAACTTGAGCCGCAGCGCCGTCTGATTGTGCAGCAGGTACTCCCACCAGTGGCGGGGGACGAACTCGGCCAGGACGACCGTGACCGGGCGGCGCGGATCCTGTTTGTCGATGGCGTCGATGTAGGCCAGGAGCGGTTCGACCAGCGCGCGGTAGGGCGATTCGACGATGACCAGCGGGATGTTCAGGCCGTACTGCTCCCACTGAGCCCGGAAGGCCTCGGCCTCCTCCGGGCTGAAGGCGATGTGGACCGCCGTCACATCTGGCGAGATCGAGCGGGCGAAACTCAGGGCCGCCAGGGCCGGACGGTCCAGCCGGCTGACCGGGACGATGACGGCCGGCGGCAGGTTCTCCGGCAGGACCCTTTCGCCCGGACGGGTGGCCAGGGCCCGGGCCAGCGCCTGGTAGTGGCGGTTGATGCCGAGCATCATGAGAATCAGGAGCGGCGCGGCCACCAGCACCATCCAGGCCCCGTGGGCGAACTTGGTGACGGCGATGACCACGACCACGATGCCGGTGGCCAGACAGCCGAAGCCGTTGATGACCGCCCGCCAGCGCCAGCCGGCCTCACGCCGCCGCCGCCAGTACTGAACCATCCCCAGCTGCGAGAGGGTGAAGGCGGTGAACACGCCGACGGCGTAGAGCGGGATCAGACGGTGGACGCTGCCTTCGAAGAGGACGAGCAGGAGAATGGCCACCACCGCCAGAGCGATGATCCCGGTCGAAAAGGCCAGCCGCTCGCCACGGAAGGCGAACTGGCGCGGCAGGAAGCCGTCGCGGGCCAGAAATGAAGCCAGGCGTGGGAAGTCGGCGAAACTGGTGTTGGCCGCCAGCACCAGAATAAGCATCGTGGCGGCCTGGACAACGTAATAGAACCAGGTCGGCCCGACCAGCGCCCGGGCGATCTGGGAGACCACGCTCTCCTGCTCGTGGGGATCGGGGATGACGCCGATGACGGTGGCCAGGAAGCTGATCCCCAAAAACATCGTGGCCAGGAGACTCCCCATCCAGAGGAGGGTGATGCGGGCGTTGCGCCACTCCGGTGGCTTGAAGGCCGGGACGCCGTCGGAGACGGCCTCGATCCCGGTCAGGGCGGTGCTCCCCTGGGCGAAGGCCGACAGGATGAGGAAAAGGGTGAGAGGGTGGGGCTCGGCCGGCGTCGCCTCCGGCGGAGGGGTATAGAAGATCGGCGCCCCGGTCAGCACCCGCCAGAGGCCCAGGGCGATGAGCCCCAGGATGCTGACGATGAAGGCGTAGGTGGGGAGAGCGAAGATCGTCCCCGACTCGCGGATACCGCGCAGGTGAGCCAGCATCACCAGGATGACGGCGAAGACCGCGAAGTCGACCTTGTAGGGGTAGAGAGAGGGGAGGGCCGAGGTCACCGCCGTCATGGCGGCGGCGATGGAGACGGCCACTGTCAGCACGTAGTCGATAAGGAGGGCGCTGGCCGCCACCAGCCCCGGCAGGCGGCCCAGGTTGTCCGAGGCGACAGTGTAGCTCCCGCCGCCACCAGGATAGGCCCGGATCGTCTGCTGGTAGCTGGTGACCACGATAGCGATGAGGACGACGATGGCCAGCGAGATCGGGAGGGTCAGGGCCAGGGCGGCGGTCCCGGCCAGGATCAGCACCCGCATGATCTCCTCAGTGGCGTAGGCCACTGAGGAGAGGGCGTCGGAGGAGAAGACCGCCAGCGCCTTGACCTTGCTCAGGCGTTCGTGGACCTCGTGGGCGGTCGGGATCGGCGGGCCGATGAGAAGGCGCCGAACCGTGTACCAGAGGCGGGCGAAGCCCGTCTTGGGGGCCAGGATCTCCTCGCGGGCCACCAGGTAGCCCGGCCGGGCCCGCTGGAAGCCGCGAGCGAAGGGACGGACGATACGAACGTACTGTTCGCCGGGCCGCCGACCCCGGCGAACCTCGCGCCACTCCAGGTCCGGATGGAGGCCGCTCGGACGCTGAGCCGCAGGCGAGGGGGAGGTCTGTTCGGCTGTTCGGGTCGGCTGCTCTTCCGGTGTTTCGGCCATTCTCGGTCTCCGGCGGAGTGCACCGGCTCCCCGTATAGTTTAGCATGGGAGAGATGGGCTGTGCGGAGAGAGGCGACGATGGGCGAGCAGGCACGGGCGGGGACCGAGCGGCGCGCCCTGGCCGAGCGCCTGGTCCACGAGGGGATCGGCGCCCTGGACCGTGGGCGGCCGGAGGAGGCCGCCGCGCTCTTCCGGGCGGCGGCCGGGGTAGACCCGGACTACCTCGACGCCTATAACCACCTGGGGCTGCTGGCCTACGACCGTGGTGAGTACGGCCAGGCGGCCGAGGCCTTCGCCCAGGCCCTGGCGCGGGCGGGCGAGGCCCTGGCGCAGGCGCCGCCGGGCCGGGCCTGGGCGGTGGTCGCTTTGCGGCCGGCTCTGCGGGCTCTCTACGGCTACGGCCTGGCCTGCTGGCGGCTCGGTCGGCTGGCCGAGGCGCTGGCGGCCTTCGAGCGGCTGCTCCGGCTCGACGCCGAGGATCATCAGGGAGTGCGTTATCTTATCGGCGGCCTCTACCATGCCCTGGGGCGGCTGGCCGAGGCCCAGGCCTGGTATGAGCGCACCCAGGACGACCCCCACGCCCGGTACAATCTGGGGCTCCTTCTCTTCGCCCAGGGCGATCATCGGGCCGCCGCGACCATCCTGCTGGGAGCTTTCCTGGCCAACCCCTATATTCCGGCGCTGCTCCTGGCCCGGCCGCTCCCCCCGACCGACTGGTGGCCGGCGGCCAGTACTCAGGACCTGACCTACGCCGAAGAGTACCAGCGCCTGTACGCCGACCTCTGGGCCCGCACGCCCGGCGCCCTGGCTTTCCTGGCTCGCCTGTGGGAGCACCCGGCGGTGCAGGCGCTGCTGGCCGACTTCCTGGCCGGGCGCCGGCAGGTGCTGGCCACCCGCGATCCGGAGGAGCGCTACCGTCTCCTGGCCGCCGAGGAGCGCCGCTTCCGCCCGGAGATCCTGGCCCGGCTGGCCGCTCAGGTGGTTGGCGGGGAGCGGACCTCCGGTCCCGCTGACGGTCGGCCGTAAACCCGGCAGGGCTGGTCGGTGGCGATCCCGGCCGACCCTATCGGGCGGAGGGACCCGGCTGACCGGGGCGGGACAGAGACCGGTCCGTGCACGACAGGCTGCTGATCAGGGGGCAGGCTGGCCGGGAGAGGGCGGCCGGCCCGGGCGGGCGGTCGGCCGGGCGCGCGGACGCAGGGCCCGGCGCAGAAGGAAAAGGGCGGCGGCCGTCTCCCGTCCCAGCCGGACGGCTGTCTGGCGGGCGGGGGTGGGCAGCCAGGTCCGGCAGGCGGGACAGCGCAGCCGGCTGCGGTGGACGGTCGCCCCGCAGGCCGGGCAGCGGACCGCCTCCTCCGGCGGCACGTGCTCCTGGACCAGAAAGGTGACGAGGAAGGTCACCGGTCCGCCCAGCAGGCCGGCCAGGAACCAGCGCCAGAAGTGGCGGCGCTTGCTGCTGGCGTGGAGCGCGCTGCCCAGGGCCAGGAGGGCCCAGATGAGGATTGCCGGGCCCAGGAAGGCCTCCATCGGCTCTCACCTCGGGTAGAGGGTGGCGTCGCCCTCGGCCAGCGGACGTTCGCGGTAGAGCAGGATGTGGTCGGTCCAGAGACCCAGCACCCGTTCCTCGGCACCCTCGGTTCGGCTCAGCGTGAAGTAGACGTTGTCGGCCGGGTCGGGACTGAGGGCGGCCCAGACCGGCCCCTGCGGCCAGACCTCGCCGCGAGCGCTCGCCTGGAACGAGCCGGTGCTGCTGACCCGCCAGGAGGTCCCCTCGATGGTGAGGATGACCGGCTCCTGGGCGGCGATCCCCTCGCGGACGTGGGCCTCAAAACGCCGCAGGGCTCCGCCGGGTCCGACCAGGGCGTCGAAGAGCGGTGTCCCCTGGTAGACCACCTGCCACTGCTGGCCCAGGTAACGGTGGTAGGGGAGCAGTTCGATCAGCCAGCCCTCCGAGAGGACCAGCCACTGCCAGCGGGTGAGCCGGCCCCCGACCTCCTCCTGGCAGTCCAGGACGGCCTCGACGAGATGGTCGCGCCCGCCGGCGACGAAGACCACATCGCCCGGCTTGGCCTCGCTCAGTGCGGGCTGCGCCTGTGGCGGCTCGGCCGGCCGCTCGGACTCCGGGCGAGGCCGTCGGAACGGTCCCCGCCAGAACAGTAGTCCGAGAACCAGCAGCACAACCAGTCCGCTCACCAGCCAGAGCTCCACCAACGCTCTCCGCAAGCGTATTCTCTCCCGGATCATAGCCGATCCGCCAGGCCAGCCGCCAGCACCGGCGGACGGTTCGCTCGGTGAATGCACCGTTCGCGGTACGGAGCGCGGGTGCGCCGTGGCGGCGGCTCTCCGGGCCAGTAAGGAGCGACCCCGGTGAGCGGCCGTTGACAGGCGGCGGCCGGTCTGACTATCCTCGGCCTGGGAGGCCGAGGGTCTGGCTTCCAGGGGGGGCGCCATGAGAGCAGCGGTTCTGGCGGCCGGGGCCGAGACGATGAGCCTGGAGGACCTGCCGACGCCGGAGCCACGGACCGGCGAGGTGTTGATCCGGGTGCGGGCCTGTGGCGTCTGCCACACTGATCTCCACGTCCTCAAGAACGAGGTGCCGTTTCCCCGGCCCTGCGTCCTGGGGCACGAGGTCGCCGGGGTCGTCGCCGCCGTGGGACCCGGCGTCGAGGGGTATGCGGTCGGTCAGCGGGTGGTGGGGGCGTTTCTGATGCCCTGCGGCCGCTGCGGCTTCTGCGTCCGGGGGCGCGACGATCTCTGCGAACTTTTCTTCACCTGTAACCGTCAGCGTGGCGTTCTCTACGACGGCCAGACCCGGCTGCGGCGCCCGGACGGCCAGCCGGTCTGGATGTACTCGATGGGCGGGCTGGCCGAGTACGCGGTGGTGCCGGCCACCGCGCTCGCGCCGCTCCCCGACGATCTGCCGCTGGAGGAGGCGGCCGTCCTGGGCTGCGCCGTCCTGACCGCCTACGGGGCGGTCCGTCACGCGGCCGATCTGCGGGCCGGGATGGCGGTGGCGGTGGTGGCGGTTGGCGGGGTGGGCGCCAGTCTGATTCCGATCGCGCGGGCGTTTGGGGCTTGGCCGGTGGTGGCGGTGGATGTTCGGTCGGAGAAGCTGGACCTGGCCCGGAGCCTGGGGGCCACCCATCTGGTCGACGCTGGCCGGGAGGACCCGGTGGCGGCGGTCCGGGCGCTGACCGGGGGACGCGGCGTGGACGTGGCTTTCGAGGCCCTGGGCCGGCCGGAGACGGTCGGTCAGGCGGTCGAGATGGTCGGCGATGGGGGCCGGGCGGTCCTCATCGGCATCGCGCCGGTTGGGGTCACCGCTCCGCTGGCGATCACCCGTCTGGTCCGGCGGGGGCTGCAGGTCGTCGGCTCCTACGGCGCCCGGACCCGGGCCGATCTCCCGGCGGTGGTGGAGCTGGCCCGCCGGGGCGTGATCGATCTCCGGCGCCTCGTCAGCCGGCGCTACCCGCTGACCGCCGTCAACACCGCCTACGCTGCCCTGGCGCGGGGGGAGATCGTCGGGCGGGCCATCATCGTTCCCTGAGCGACCGCGCTGGCCCCTTGACGGCCGGGCGCGTTTCGGCTATGCTGGCGGTAGAGCAGGCGGGTGCGGTCTCGACTGACCGGGGCCGGGTGGCCGTCACAGTCGGAGCCGGGGGCGGAGCGTGGTTCGGGCAGCGGTCCTCACGGCGGTCGGAGCCCCCCTCGAGGTGGTGGACCTGGAGGTGCTGGAGCCACGTGCGGGGGAGGTGCTGGTCCGCTACGCGGCCACCGGCGTCTGTCACAGCGACCTGCACGTCATCACCGGGGCCCTGCCCCATCCGCTGCCGGTCGTCCTGGGCCACGAGGGGGCGGGGGTCGTCGAGGCGGTCGGGCCGGGGGTGACACGCGTCCGGCCCGGCGACCATGTTCTGACCAGCTACATCCCCAGCTGTGGTCTCTGCCGCTTCTGCACCATCGGCCGTCCCAATCTCTGCGTCCTGCGCGACCGGCCGCGCCACCTGATGCTCGACGGCACCACCCGTTTCCGCTGGCACGGCCGGGAGGTCTACCACTTCCTGCAGGTCTCGGCCTTCAGCCCCTACGCCGTTCTGCTCGAACAGGGGGTGGTCCCCATCCGGCGCGACGCCCCGCTCGATGTGGTCTGCCTCATCGCCTGCGGGGTGATGGCCGGCATGGGGGCCGTGCTCAACCGCGCCCACGTGGCGGCCGGGAGCACGGTGGCGGTCTACGGCTGCGGTGGCGTCGGCCTGAATGTCATCCAGGCCTGCCGGCTGGTCGGGGCCGGCCGGATCATCGCGGTGGACGTCGTCGAACGGAAGCTGGCGCTGGCCCAGGAGTTTGGCGCCACCCACGTCATCGACGCCCGGCGGGAGGACCCGGTGGCCCGCATTCTGGCCCTGACCGACGGCTGGGGGGCCGACTACGCCTTCGAGGCGGTGGGCAGCGCCCAGACCATCGAGCAGATGGTGGCCTCGGTCCGGCGCGGCGGCATGGCGGTGGTCATCGGCGTCTCACCCCATGGGACACGGATCGCCATCGATCCGCAACTGCTGGTCCAGGAGCGGGTGCTGACCGGCAGTTCGTTCGGCGGCGCCCGGCAGCGGGTCGACCTCCCCATGCTGGTCGACCTGTTTATGGAGGGGCGGATCAAACTGCGCGAGCTCATCAGCCGGCGGCTCGGCCTGGACGAGATCAACACCGCCTTCGAGCTTTTGCGGCGCGGCGAGGTCGCCCGGAGCGTGATCGTCTACTGACCCGGCCGTCGGGAGGAGGGAGGCCCGGTGCAGACGGAGATGGCGACACCGGAGGTCCGGACAGGTCAGCGTCCTCCGGTCATCGACTGCGATATCCACGCCGAGGTGCCCACGGTCGAGGCCCTTTTCCCCTATCTTCCGCCCTACTGGGTCGAGCACATCACCCACACCCGCTTCAAAGGCCCCATCGACACCTACTATCCCCCGCAGTCGCCGGTGGCCGCCCGTCCCGGCAGCCTCCCGCCCCAGGGGCCGGCCGGGTCGAGTCTGGAGCTGCTCCGGGCCCAGGTGCTCGATCCGCTGAACGTCGAGGTGGGTATCCTGGTCTGCACCTACGCCATCGACAGCCTGCACAACCCCGACGCCGCGGTGGCGCTGGCCCGGGCGGTCAACGACTGGCTGGCCGAGGAGTGGCTGGCGAAAGAGCCGCGCCTGCGGGCCTCGATCGTTGTTCCCTGCCAGATCCCGCAGCTGGCGGCCCAGGAGATCGACCGGGTGGCTCAGCATCCCGGCTTCGTTCAGGTCCTCCTGCCGGCTCGCTCGTATTTCCCCTACGGCAACCGGATCTATCAGCCGCTGTGGGAGGCCATCGCCCGGCACGACCTGGTGGCGGCCATTCACTTCGGCGGGGCGCCGGGCACCCCGCCGACCCCCTCGGGCTGGCCCTCGTACTATTTCGAAGAGTACGCCGGCATGGCCCAGGTCTTCGCTTCACAGCTGACCAGCATCGTCTGCGAAGGGGTCTTCGATCTTTTCCCCACTGTCAAGGTAGTTCTGCTGGAGTCGGGGGTGACCTGGCTGCCGCCGCACCTCTGGCGCTTTGACAAAGAGTGGCGCAACCTGCGCCGGCTGGTGCCGTGGCTCAAACAGCCCCCTTCGGCCTACGTTCGCCAGCACGTCCGGTTGACGGTGCAGCCGCTCGACGCGCCGGCGGATCCTCAGGCGCTGCTGGCCGTGCTGGCCCAGCTGGGGGCGGAGGAGATGCTGCTCTACGCCAGCGACTATCCGCACGAGCACGGGGTGGACCCGGAGACGGTGCTTTTCCCCGCTCTCCCGGAGGCGCTGGCGCAGAAGATCCGGACCGAGAATGCGCGGGCGCTCTACCGCCGTCTGTGAGCGCGGGCGCCCGCTGAATGAGGAGGAGCGTCCGATGGTCGTCACGCAGACGCAGCCCCGTCCGCCACGGGCGCGGACCCGTCCGCCGATCATCGACTGCGACCTGCACAACGAACTTGACTCGATCAAGGACCTCTACCCCTATCTCTCCCAGCGCTGGCGCGACCATATCGAGACCTACGGGGTCCGCCCCTTCGCCGGCAGTTACTATCCCCGCTTCTGGCCCAACCGGGCCGACGCGCGGCCGCCGTCGGGCCGGCAGAGCGGCTCGGAGGTGGGCTTCACCCGCCAGCACTACCTCGACCCCTACAACGTGGCCTACGCCATCCTCATCCCGCTCACCCCGGTCGGGCGCCAGCCGAACCAGGCGCTGGACGCCGCCCTGGCCACGGCCGTCAACGACTGGCAGGTGGCCGAGTGGCTGGACCAGGACCCGCGGCTGCGGGCCTCGATCGTCGTCCCCTTCGAGGACCCACCCCGGGCGGTGGCCGAGATCGAGCGGCGGGCGGCTGATAAGCGCTTCGTTCAGGTGGAGTTCACCGGCCGGCCTCAGGAGCCGATGGGCCGCCGCAAGTACTGGCCAATCTACGAGGCCTGCGCCAGGCACGGCCTGCACGTGGTCTCGCACGCCTTCGGCTCCTACGGTCAGCCGGTCACCGGCTGCGGCTGGCCCTCGTACTATCTGGAGGAGCACATCGGCCCGGCCCAGGCCATGCAGGCCAATATCATCAGCCTGATCGCCGAGGGGGTTTTCGATCACTTTCCGATCAAGGTCGTCTCGGTCGAGAACGGCTTCGGCTGGCTTCCCTCGCTGATGTGGCGGCTGGACCGGAGCTGGCGGCTGCTGCGCAGCGAGGTGCCCCACCTCAAACGGCCGCCTTCAGAGTACATCCGCGAGCATGTCTACCTGACCACCCAGCCGATGGAGGAGCCGCCCGACCCGCGGCATTTCCTGACCCTTCTCGAGCAGTACGGCGATATGGTCGATCACATCCTCTTCGCCAGCGACTATCCCCACTGGGACGCCGACGAGCCGGACACGGCTCTCCCGGCCCGGGTTCCCGAGGCTATCCGGCGGGGCATTCTGTTCGAGAACGCCCGTCGTCTGTACAACCTGCCATGAAATACGTCGTCGCCCGCGTCGACGAGATCCCGCCCGGCGGCCGCAAGATCGTCGAGGTCGCCGGGCGCTCCATCGGTCTCTTCAACCTGGACGGCGAGTTCTACGCCCTGCGCAACCGCTGCCCCCACCAGGGGGGACCGCTCTGTCAGGGGCTGCTCCTGGGGATCGTGCACGGCGGGCGACCGGGCGAGTTCTTCTACGAGCCGCGCCGGGCCATCCTGGCCTGTCCCTGGCACGGCTGGGAGTTCGACATCCGCACCGGCCAGTCGCTCTGCGACCCGGTCCGGCTGCGCACCCGCCGCTACCCGGTCAGCGTCGAGAGCGGGCAGAGGCTGCTGGCGGCCGGCGAGAGTCCCGTGCCGAGCCGGGTTCGCGGCCCCTACGTGGCCGAAACCTACCCGGTCAGCGTCGAGGGCCTCTACCTGGTGGTCGAGGTGCCCGACTAGGGCCCGTCACTGGGGCCGGATCTTCAGCACCACCGCGTGGGCGAGTGGAAGGTCCGGCGGGAGGGTGACCACCAGCCCCTGGGGCTCACGCACCCAGGTGACCGGACCCGGCCAGCCCAGGACCTCGACCGTCCCGATCCGCTGCGGATAGAGCTTGAGATGAGAGCCCAGTGACCGGATGGTCACCGGCCCGGTCGGCTGGCCCAGGACGATGGCGTAGAGCGTATCGCCTTTGGTGGTGAAGCGGATGTCCTGGCTGGTGAAGGGCGGGCGCTCGCGTTCCCCGAAGGGGCCGCCGGTGACCTCGGTCGGGCCCTCGCCGTAGACCTTCCAGGGGCGGGTGCCGTAGATGGCCTCGCCGTTGGTCCGCAGCCAGGCGCCGATCTGGCGCAGGATCCGGACCTCCGGTTCGGGGATGGTGCCGTCCGGACGGGGGCCGACGTTGAGGAGCAGGGCGCCGTTTTTGCTGACGATGTCGGCCAGGTCGTGGATGATCGCGGTCGGCGTCTTGTACTCGTGGTCGCGGACGTAGCCCCAGGAGGTGTGGGAGACTGAGGTGTCGGTCTGCCAGAACAGAGGTCGGATATCAGTCAGAGCGCCCCGTTCGATATCGAGGACGGCCGCCCGCTCGGGGAAGGCGCCGAGTTTGTAGTTGATGACCACGCCCAGCCCCCATTCGGCCGCCCGGTTGTAGTAGTAGGCGGCGAAGTGCTGGAGATAGGGGGCGAAGGCCGGCTGCTCGATCCACCAGTCGAACCAGAAGACCTGGGGGCGGTATTTGTCGACCAGCTCGACACAGCGGGCCAGCCAGTCGTCCAGAAAGGCCTGGTCGGGCTGCGTGTCTTCGGGCATGGCGGGGCCGTAGAGGCCGGCGTAGCGCGGGTCGCGAACGTCGGAGTCGAAGCGAGTGCCGGGATGGAAGAACCACCAGTGCTCGGCCCGATGGCTGGAGAGGCCGAAGACCAGCCCCCGCGCCCGGACGGCCTGGGCCAGGTCGCCGATGATATCGCGCCGGGGCCCCATGCGGACGGCGTTCCACTCCGAGAGGCTGCAGTCGTACATGGCGAAGCCGTCGTGGTGCTCGGCCACCGGCACCACGTAGCGGGCGCCGGCCTCCTGGAAGAGGGCCGCCCACCGATCGGGATCAAATCGTTCACCCCAGAAGAGGGGAATGAAGTCCTTGTAGCCGAACTGCGCCTGGGGACCGTAGGTGGCCCGGTGGTGGGCGAACTCGCGCGTGCCGGGCCGGTACATGTTGCGCGGGTACCACTCGTTGCCAAAGGCGGGAACGGAGTAGACGCCCCAGTGGATGAAGATGCCGAACTTGGCGTCGAGGTACCACTCGGGAACGGTGTAGCGCTCCAGCGACTCCCAGGTCGGCGCAAAGGGGCCAGGGGGTATGACAAGCCGGGGCTGCGGTGCGCTCATCAGACGCTCCTTGGACGCAGGGAGTGCGGTGGCCTGACCGCCCGCTCCATGCTACCACAGGGGCCGGGTCTGGGAAATCCCTTCAGGCCACGCCCTCCGCGGTCAGGCGCTCCAGGACAGCCCGGCGGCGGTCGGTCTCCAGGCGGAGCCGGTCGCACATCAGGTGGCAGAGTTGCAGGATGCCGTCGTCGGCCAGGCGGTAGTAGACGTTGAGTCCCTCTTTGCGGCGGTCGACGAAGCCCAGGGCGTAGAGGACCTGCAGGTGCTTGGAGAGATTGGCCTGCTTGAGGCCGGTCTCGGCCTGGAGGTCGGTCACGGTCTTCTCACCGTCGCGCAGGGCGTCCAGGATCTGAAGGCGGGCCGGTTCGCCCAGCGCGCGGAAGCGCTCGGCGATAAGGGTAAGGACCTCGGAGGGCAGACGCTGACTCATCGATGGCTCACCTCCTGCAGCCGGGGGCTGGCTTCCCACCGGTCATGGATACGGCAGCGGCCCGACCCCTGTCATCCGGACCCTCCGGCCGGGAGCGGGGTCTTACCCCGCCGGTATCCGGCCGATCTTTCGCCTCTGGGGGCGGCTGGCCGGGCAGGAGATCGACCGCCGGAAGGCCCGGCGCCGGCCGGGCTTGACAGGGGCCTGGCCGGTCTTTATACTACCACATAGTTATATTTTCATCAAAGGGAACAGTTTCGGCCACGGCTGGGATCGGGGCCGTTCTCGCCCGGCGCCGGGCGGCTTCGACGCGGCGGTGGCCCGGGCCGGCCGCGCTCGGTGGACCGCGCAAGGAGGCGAACCCGTGATCTTCCAGCGTTTGGACGATGAAGACCTGGCTCAGGTGAGTTACCTGGTGGGGTGTCCGGTCGCCGGTGAGGCCATTGTCATCGACCCGACCCGCGAGACCGACCGGTACCTCCAGGCCGCCCGGGCGGCCGGGCTGCGGATCGTGGCCGTCACCGAGACCCACATCCACGCCGATTTCCTCTCCGGGGCGCGGGACCTGGCTGCCCGGACCGGGGCCCGGCTTTACCTCTCGGCGGCCGGCGATGCGGCGTGGCAGTACACCTACGCCGCTGCCGCCGGGGCGGTGCTCCTGCGCGGGGGCGAGACGGTCACCATCGGCCGCCTCCGCCTGACGGCGGTCCACACGCCGGGCCATACCCCGGAACATCTCTCCTTCCTGTTGACCGATATGGCCGTCGGCGACCACCCGGTGGGACTCTTCACCGGCGACTTCGTCTTCGTCGGCGATGTGGGGCGGCCTGACCTTCTGGAGAAGGCGGCGCGCGTGGCCGGGAGCGCCCGGCCGGCAGCCCGGGCCCTCTTCCGGTCGCTCCAGTGGTTCCGGACGCTGCCCGACTCTCTCCAGGTCTGGCCGGGGCACGGGGCTGGCTCTGCCTGTGGCCGGGCGATCGCCGCCCGGCCGCAGTCCACAGTGGGCCACGAGCGGCTGACCAACTGGGCCCTGCAGATCGCCGACGAGGAGGCCTTCGTGGCGGCGGTCCTGGCCGGGCTGCCCGATCCGCCGCCCTACTTCGCGGTGATGAAGCGTCTGAACCGCGAGGGGCCTCCGCTCCAGAACGAGAGGCGGCCGCCGGTTCGCCTCACCCCTGACCGGGTCAGCGGACTCCTCGCCCAGGGCGCCTTTGTCCTCGATACCCGTCCGGCCCAGGTCTTCGCCAGCGGACATCTCCCGGGGGCGTTGAACATCCCGCTCGGTCGGTCGTTCCTCTCCTGGGTCGGCTGGCTGGTCCCCTACGACCGACCGCTGATCCTGGTGGGCGGCGACCGGGACTGGTTGGCGCGGGGGGTGCGGGCTCTGGCCAAGATCGGGCTGGACCACGTCGCCGGTGCCCTCACCGGCGACGATCTGGTCGCCTGGGTGGCGGCTGGGGGCCAGCTGGCAACGGTGCCGCTGCTCTCGCCCGCCGGACTGGCCGGACGGCTGGGCGACGTTGTCGTGGTGGACGTCCGGGAGTGGGATGAATGGGCTGCCGGGCATCTCCCCGGCGCCCGGCACCTGCCGCTGGGCACGCTCAGGGAGCGGCTGGACGAGATTCCGGCCGATCGGCCGGTGGTCGTCTACTGCCAGAGCGGGAACCGCTCGACCACCGCCGCCAGTCTGCTCCAGGCGTACGGACGGCGGCCGGTCTTCGGCCTGGCCGGAGGGTTGACGGCCTGGCGGGAGGCCGGGTTGCCAGTCGAGCGCGACGTGGCCTGAACGGGATCAGCGGAGCCGCGCCTTCTGCCTGGCGGACTGCGGGCCAGAGCACCCGCCGGCGCTCCTCTTCGCCATCTCTGATGGTCGTGGCCTTCGACCTCGGCTGAGGTCTCCGCCGGGGTTCGGGGCCAGCGGGGCGTTCTCGCGACGCCTTCTGGCGGACTATCGACCGGTCGTCTTATCGCTCAGGGACGGAGGATATCCACGGGCGGCAGGGTCGAGAGGAGTCCGGCCTGGTGGGCGCGGTGGTAGAGGGTGGTCAGGGCCTGCTCGCCGACTGGGCTCAGGTCCAGGGTATCCGGAGTGACGACCTGGCGGATGAAGCGGTCGACGGTTGCGGGGTCGAGGTCGGGGGCGAAGGTGCGGGCGTAGGCGAGCGCAGCCGTCTCGTGGGCGAGAGCGGTCTCGAGGCTCTGGCGGAGCCGGCGGACCAGGGAGCGAGCGAGGGCAGAGGGCAGGTCGCGCCGGACGGCGGTCACGCCCAGGGGGATGGGCAGCCCGGTCTCAGCCTGCCACCAGTGTCCAAGGTCGCAGAGGCTGGTCAGGCCGGCGGACTGGTAGACGAGGGGGCCGGCGTGGATGAGGAGTCCAGCGGCCACTGTCCCCTGCCGGACGGCGGGCAGGATAGCGGTGTGGGGGAGAGGACGAAACGTCAGAGTGGCGGCCAGAGGACCCAGTCGAAGGCGCAGGAGGAGGAAGGCGGTGGTATCGGGGCCGGGGATGGCGATGGTCTGTCCGGCCAGGGCCTCAAGGTCCAGGGGGGCGCGGCCGATCAAGACGGGTCCTGGTCCCTGGCTCAGGGCCGTGCCGGTGGCCGCGATCTGATAGCGATGGGCGACCTGTGGGTAGACGGCGGCTGAGAGGGCGGTGACCTCGAGGTCGCCCAGGGCGACGGCCCGCTGGTTGAGCGATTGGATATCGGCCAGGACCAGTTCCAGCCGGTGGCCGGGGAGGGTCACCAGGCCGTGGGCGATCCCGTAGAGCAGGAAGGCGTCATCCGGGTCGGGGGTCAGTCCGATCCGGAGGGTCGGAACGGCAGTCGCCATCGTCTCTCCCGCACACCGCTCGGCGGCGTCAGTGGCACCCTCCCCAAGGCTAGGGTATCGGCGAGTGGCTGTCAACGGACGAGCGCCTGACCCGGTGCTGCGGCCGAAAAACTAGCGGCGTCAGGATCGGGTCAGGTATGATGGGAGAGAAAAAGGGCTGGTCTGGCTATGGCTGCCGCACCAGGTGGTAGTCGGGCCGGACCCCGGGCAGAATACCGGAGGGCATGCGTGCAGCACCTCAGTTACAACTTCCGCGATCCATTTGTCCGCCTCGGTCCCTGGGAGATCGCCGTCCGGGTGGCCACCTACGAGAACGTCTACGGCCTCGACCCCGACCGCCTGACCGTCATCGAGACCTCCACCGGCCGGTCCGTGGTCGCCGAGGGCCTGATGTGGGCCGGCAACCAGATGAAGGCCCCCGGCCGCGTGACCGCCGACCTGACCTTCGACGGTCAGACGGCCACGGTCCGCCTCGCTGCAGCTCTTCCCCGCACCATCCGTGGAGTCAAACTCCTCATCACCGGTCTTGGTCCGGGGACGCTCACTACCCCCTTCGGCACCACCTACCGCCTGCCCGCCCAGCCGGTCCGCCTGGCCTACCCCTCTATCGAACTCTCAACGCCCTTGGTCTTCTACCAGGAGGAGTCGGGACGGGTCTTCTACGCCCGCTCGCTCGACAGCCGCGTGCGCCGCAAGCGGATTACTCTCTACCAGGGCACGCCGGCGATGGAGTCCGACCGGCTCTTCCTCGAACTGGACTTTGAAGACCTGGGCCCCGAGCAGAGCGACCGGGTCACAGTCCCCGCCTGGGAGTTCGGCTATGCGACCGACCCCGAGGCCGTCCGGCAGACCCACCAGCGCCATGTCGAGGCCAGTTACGGGCTCCAGCCCTGGGAGGAGCGCGCCGACGTGCCGGACTGGGCCCGTGACATCGCCCTGGTGGTGGCCCTGCACGGGATGCACTGGACCGGCTACGTTTTCAATACCTACGCCCAGATGGCGGCGGCCCTGGAGACCATCTGTCAGGCGGTCCCCGGCCGGCACGTCCTGGCCTTTCTCCCCGGCTGGGAGGGCCGGTACTACTGGGACTACGGCACCTACCGGCCCGACCCGCGGCTGGGCGGTCCGGAGGGCTTCCGCCAGCTGGTGGCCCGGGCTGCGGCTCTGGGGGTGGTGCTGATGCCGATGTTCGGGGCCAACTGCGCCAATAAGGGCCTGGAAAACTACGAACAATGGGGGGCCCCGGCCGAGATCGTCTCGGTCGGCGGCTTCGTCTTCCAGGGCAACCGCCCCGACTGGGACGCCTTCCGGGCGCAGGACCACGGCTGGCAGGCCTGGCTCAACCCCGGCGCCCCGACCTGGCGCCAGCGCCTCCTCCAGGAGATCGGCCAGGTGGTCGAGACCTATGGTCTGCGGGCCATCTTTCTCGATACCCATCACGTCTGGGAGAACGATGCCCGCTACGACCTCTACGCCGGACTCCTGCGGCTGCGGGAGGAGTTGCGGGCGCGCCATCCAGGGCTGCTGGTGACCGGCGAGGGCTGGTACGACGCTCTGGGCGCGGTAACGCCCATCGTCCACGCCGGCTTTCCTGAGGCCTGGCCCGACCTCCTGGGCCGCTACTGCCGGATCTTCGGTCATCTGCGCTGGGGCGATCCCAGCCGTGGCAGCAGCGGCGTCCACGAGCAGGGCTACGTGCCCTTCCAGCTGGCGCCCGACCACCCGGCCTGGCTGCCCACTTTAACGGTGGTCGACGGCACGCTCGAACGGGCCCCCGAAAAGGTGCAGAGGGTCCTGACCCAGGCCCGCCGCCGGCTGGGGCTCGACCGAACATAAACGGTCGAGCGACCGTGAGAGGAACCAGGCGGGGTGGCGACGAAGACCCGAGGCGGTGCGACCAACGCGCCAGCCGCTCACGATGGGACGTCGCATAACCCAGCATGGGTCCCTCCTCGCAGACCGGCCATGGTCAGAGGAGGGGACCGCCGCCCTTCCTCAGGCGGCGGTCCCCAAAACCGAATGTCCCCCACGGGCCGGCGGCGCCCACAATTTGCAAGGGGCTACCGTGGCGAGAAGAGTTCGTAGAAGGGTGGAAACGTGCCCAGCAGGCCGAGCGCCAGCAGTATCACGGTCGCCGTCCACACCCGCTCGAAGCGAACATCTTTCCCCCGCCACAGGGCGCTCAGGAGGGCCCAGGCGACCAGCCAGATAACCACGGCGATGGTGGTCTTGCCCGACAGGGGGCCGACCGCGTCGGAGAAAGTCAGGAGCCTGGCGACCGTCCGGCTCGCCTGGGCGAGAGTCGTGAGCAGGCCAAGGGCGCAGGCGCCGATCCCGGCCGCGAGAATCGCAGCCGCCGCTGGTCCGTTCGGTCGTGGGGGAGTCTCAACGCCTGCTGGGGTCATCTCCGTTCCCAGCGGTGACTTCGGTTCCGGCGAATAAGCGCTCATGGTGTCCCTCCCTGGGAGCCTGAACTCAGGTGATTGGTGCCACTTTATTGAGGAAGGCGCCGAAGAGGCCGGCGATCCCGGCGGTTATGAAGGCGAGCGTGAACAGCACGAGAAGGGCCTGACGCACCCTGGGCTCGTACGCCAGACGTGGACCGTAGTAGAAAACAACGAACGCCACCGCCGTTGCCAGGAGAGGTGTCAGCCAGCCGACGTGCTCCTTCCATTCCATTCCCAACGTATGCCAGAGGCGAGTGGCCTCGCTGGCAAGTATCTTGGAACGCGGGCTGTCAGGCACCGGCGCCCGGTACCAGGGGTAGACGATCCAGGTGCCGGTGATCACGGTCAGCCAGGCGTCAATGGCCATCAGAAGCGTGCCGATCTCCAGACGAGGGATGCGCTCACGTAGCCCTCCGGGGGTAAGGAATTCCGGGCGGAGGCTCCACAGGCCGGCCAACCCCCCGGCGAAGGCGAGCAGGAAAATCGCTCCCAGGACCATTCCGTGGATAACCGTCCAGGCTTCGCGTTCCGTCAACGACATGGACACCCTCCCGTGTGAAAGTGGTGATCACGTCTCACGAGCGATATAGTCTCTTGTCCCCTCGCGCCTGACTACCCATGAGGGGAGGAAATGGGTGGTCCACACGCGCCTTATCGTCGCCTCCACCTCCCCGACCAGGGAGGTGGAAGCCGCCAGAGCGCCGGCGGAGAGTGGTCAAAAACACCGCCAGCCGTGAGCGTCGGACCACGGCGGGGGGCCGGTACACCCTTCCCGGGGCGAGGATAACGGGGAAAAGACGCCCTGAAGCCGGGCGGTCTTGACAAGAGGCAGGGGTATTCGGTAGTATACGCATGGGCGGGGGAAGTGCGGAAGTGGCTCAGTGGTAGAGCGTCTCCTTGCCAAGGAGAAGGTCGCGGGTTCAAATCCCGTCTTCCGCTCCCCCGTCAGCCGTACGGGCCCTGGGAACAGGGCCCGTTTTTATGCTATAATCACCGGCAGACCCGAACCACACACGCGGCCGCTGCCCTGCGCTTGCTGCGACTCCGGTGTGGGAAGCGGCCTTTCTCTTGTCCGACAGCAAAGGAGTGGAGCGCGTTGAAGGTCACGGCGGAGAGACTCCCTGATAGCCAGGTCCAGTTGAACGTCGAGGTCGAGCCGGAGCGGGTCGCCGCCTCGCTCGAGCGCGCCTACCGACGGATCGCGCAGCGGGTCCGTATCCCGGGCTTCCGACCGGGCAAGGCCCCCCGCCACATCGTCGAGCGCTTCGTCGGGCGGGAGCTCATTCAGCAGGAGGCGCTGGATAGCCTCGTGGCCGAGGCCTACCAGGAGGCGGTGCGGGAGACCGGTATCCGCCCGGTCGGGGAACCGACCATCGACGTGGTCCAGCAGGAGCCGCTGGTCTTCCGGGCCACGGTCCCGGTGATGCCCACCGTTGAACTGGGCGACTACCGGAGCATCCGTCTCAAGCCGATCGCCATCGATGTTCTGCCCGAGCAGGTCGAGCGGGTGCTGGACCAGTTGCGTGAGCAGTTCACCCGCTGGGAGCCGGTAGACCGTCCGGCGCAGGCCGGCGACCGGCTGACCCTCGACCTGGTGGTCCGGGTGGGCGCCTATACCACGCTCTACAGCCCGACCGGTGAGCCGCTCCTGCAGTCGGGCGAGGGCGAGGTCATCGCCGAAGCGGTGGCCGCCGATTATCTGCTCCAGCCGGACAACGAGGAACCGGTTCCCGACCTGGAGGAGGTCGTGCCGGGCTTCACCGCCCAGCTCCTCGGTCTGACGGCCGGCCAGCGGAAGGTGTTCCAGCTGTCGCTCCCGACCTCTTTCCCGGCCAAACACCTGGCCGGGCGCCTGGCCACCTTCACGGTGGTCGTCCAGGCCGTCAAGGAGAAGCGGGTGCCGGCCCTGGACGATGAGTTCGCCCGCACGGTCGGCGACTACGCGTCGCTGGAGCAGTTGCGGGCGGCCATCCGGGAGCAGCTGCGCCAGGAGCTGGAGCGCCAGGCCCGCCGGCAGCTCGAGCAGGCGGTGCTCAACGAGGCGGTGGCGCGCAGCCGGGTCGAACTGCCGCCGCAGCTGATCGAGCGGGCGGCCACCGAGATGCTGGAGGACCTCCGCCGCCGCCTGCGGCAGCAGGGGTTGACCTTGGAGCAGTACCTGGCCCTGACCCAGCAGACCGAAGAGGGGCTGCGTCAGGAGCTCCGCCAGCGGGCCGAACGCTCGCTCAAGGAGCACCTGGTCCTGCACGCCATCGGCGAGCGTGAGGGGATCACGGTCGAGACCACCGAGGTGACGGCCGAGATCGAGCGACTGAGCGGTGCCTTCGGTGAGCAGGCCGAGCAGGTCCGGCGAGCCCTCGAGGAGCCGGCGCAGCGCCAGGAGATCAGCGAGGATCTCTGGCACCGCCGGGTGCTCGACTTCCTGGTGGGGCTGGCCACGGCCGAATCGGCGCCCGCGGACGAGACCGGCCAGACCGCCACGACGGACGAGGCGGCCGCCCCGCCCACCACTGAGCCGGCGGGCGAGCAATCGTCCTGAGGCGCCGGAGCGTGGGGTTTCGGGTGGACAAGGAGGGAAACGGTCCGATGCAGATCGAACTGCCCAAGAGCATCATCCCGATGGTTATCGAGAACACGGGGCGCGTCGAGCGCGCCTTCGATATCTACTCGCTCCTCTTGCGGGAGCGCATCGTCTTCCTGGGAACGCCGATCGATGACCAGGTGGCCAACCTGATCATCGCCCAGCTCCTGTACCTGGAGCGTGAGGACCCGGAGAAGGACATCTACATGTACATCCACTCGCCGGGTGGCGTGATCACGGCCGGGCTGGCCATCTACGATACGATGCAGCTCATCCGGCCGGATGTCTCGACCATCTGCGTCGGCATCGCCGCCAGCATGGCCAGCGTGCTGCTGGCCGCCGGGGCCAAGGGCAAGCGGTTCGCTCTGCCGCACGCCACGGTGATGCTGCACCAGCCGTGGGGCGGGGCCACCGGCCAGGCGGTGGACGTCGAGATCCAGGCGCGAGAGATCCTGCGCCTGCGGACGCTGATCAACCAGATCCTGGTCAAGCACACCGGCCAGGATGAAGAGCGAATCATCCGCGACACCGACCGCAACTTCTGGATGAACGCCCAGCAGGCCAAGGACTACGGCATCATCGACGACATCCTGACCAGCAAGAAAGTCAAGTGACACCGGCGCCTGGCCAGCTGGCCAGGCGCCGACCGGCGCGGGAGGAGCCGATGACGGGGACCAGAGGGGGCTCGCGGGGCCAGTACCACTGCTCGTTCTGTGGTAAAGGGCAGGAGCATGTCCGTCGGCTGATCGCCGGCCCCGGCGCGGTCTATATCTGCGACGAATGCGTCGAACTCTGCCGCGAGATCATCGATGAGGAGCAGGCGCCACCGCGACCCCGGCCGGCGGCGACCAAGATCCCGACCCCGAAGAAGATCGTTGAGCAACTCAATCAGTACGTCGTCGGGCAGGAGCGGGCCAAGAAGGTCCTGGCAGTGGCCGTCTACAACCACTACAAGCGTATCAATGCCGGCCTCCAGTCCGATGACGTCGAACTCCAAAAGTCCAACATCCTGCTTATCGGGCCGACCGGCTGCGGCAAGACGCTCCTGGCCCAGACTCTGGCCCGGATCCTCGACGTGCCGTTCTGCATCGCCGACGCCACCTCGCTGACCGAGGCCGGCTACGTCGGCGAGGACGTGGAGAACATCCTCCTGCGTCTCATCCAGGCCACCGACTACGATATCGCCCGGGCCGAGCGCGGCATCGTCTATATCGATGAGATCGACAAGATCGCCCGTAAGGCCGATAACCCCTCGATCACCCGCGACGTCTCGGGCGAGGGCGTCCAGCAGGCTCTCCTCAAGATCCTGGAGGGGACGATCGCCAACGTGCCTCCCCAGGGAGGCCGCAAGCACCCCCACCAGGAGTTCATTCAGATCAACACCCAGAATATCCTGTTCATCTGCGGCGGCGCCTTCGAGGGGCTGGAGAAGATCGTGGCCCGCCGCCTGGGGGCCAAGCGCTCGCTGGGCTTCCGTACCCACCCGATGGACGAGCTGGACGAGCTGGAGGAGACCTCCTACCTGCTCCGGCACGTCACCGCCGACGACCTCCTGAAATTCGGTCTGATCCCCGAGTTCATCGGCCGCCTGCCGATTGTGGTCAACGTCGAGCCGCTGGGCAAGGCCGACCTCATCCGCATCCTGACCGAGCCCAAGAATGCCCTGGTCAAGCAGTACCAGAAGTTCCTGGCCCTCGATAAGGTCGAACTGGTCTTCCAGCCCGACGCCCTGGAGGCGGCGGCCGACGAGGCCCTGCGCCTCAAGACCGGCGCCCGGGGCCTGCGGACGATCATCGAGGACGTGCTCCTCGATGTGATGTACGAGGTTCCCTCGCGCGGCGATGTGAAAAAAGTCATCATCACCGCTGACGTGATCTACAAACGCCGCAAGCCTATCCTGATCGACCGCTCCGACCGCATCATCGAGGACTTCGAGGTCCAAGATAAGACCGCCTGAGTGCCCGGTGACGAGCGTCACCGGGAGTGCTGGACCGTCTGGCCTCCCCTCACCCTGACGGGGCCCCGCGCCGGTCAGGGGACCGGGCTCGGGTGTGCCCTGGCCAGGGCGAAGTGGCGGCGTGAGAAGGCTGGGGGTGCCGGTTGACAGGAGGGGACGGGCCAGGCATGATAGGGGTACGATGGTCTCTTGTTCTTCTCCGGGTCCCGGTGCCCGGAGAGGCCCGCCGGCGGTCCTGAAGGCTGACGGAGGTCTAGGCGAGGAATGGGGCGCTTACGGAGACCAACGAGGTTAAGGCGGGTGAGTGCCGCACCGCGCCGCACACCCTCCCTCCATCTCTCCCCGTCCGTTCCCGCTCTCCTCGAGTTCTACTCCGCGATTGGCGACCTCTCAGACGAGACCCTGATCCCGGCCCGGGCAGCCGCGCTCCTGCGCGAGATCGCGCGGGCCGATCGCGTCGAGGTCTTCGCCCTGGATACGGTCCGTCATCACCTGGTCCGGCTGGCTGCTGCCGGTCTGGGGAGCGATGGACCGCTCACTCTCCCGCTGGCCGATTACCCGCTGCTGGCCGAGGTGGTGGCCAGTCTGCGGCCACGGCGCATTCTCGGCGGCTGGTCTCCCTTCCCGCTGACCAGCCAGTCCTGGCCGCCACCCGGTGTCCGGAGCGTGTTCTGCGCGCCGCTGGTGGCCCGGGGCGAGGTGCTGGGCGTGGTCTGTGTCCAGTGGACGGCCTCTCTTCTGCCCTCGGTCCTCTCCCTGCAGTTCCTCGAGACGCTTATCCAGTTTGTGGCCGTCGCGCTGCTGAACGCTCGCCTCCACGCCGAGGTCGAGCGACGGGCCCAGCGTCTGGATGCCCTGAACCGGGCGGCGGCGGCCCTGGCCACGCTGGAGCTCGACCAGGCTCTGCCCCAGGTGGCGGCCGGAGCCCGACAGTGCACGGGCGCGGCGGTGGCGCTGGTCTGGCTGCTCGATCCCCACACGTCGTCTCTGACGCTGGCGGCCCGGGCCGATGCCCAGGCGACCGTGGCTCCGCCGACGCCGGCCCCGGTGGTCCCGGTGGAGGCGGCTCCGGTCCTGCGCGAGATCCTTGAGAACGGTCACAGCACGGTCGTCGCGGCCTCGACCCTGCCGCTCGGGCTGGACCAACCGGCCGGTCTGGCCACCGCGCTGGCGGTCCCCCTGATCGGCCGTCGGGGACCGCTGGGGGTTCTCGTCCTCGGCTTCGCCACCGAGCCCCCGGACCAGGCGCTGGTGGTTCTGGCCGAGGCCTACGCCAACCAGGCCGCTCTGGCCATCGAGAACGCGCGCCTGCACCACGATCTCAAGCAGGCGCTGGAGGCGCGCGGGCGTTTTGTCGCCATCGCCACCCACGAACTGCGGACCCCGCTGGCGGTGTTGAAGGGCAACATCCAGATCGCCCTTCGGCTCGTCGGCGATTCGCCCCTCCGGCCGATGCTCGAGGTTATCGGCGTCCAGGTGGCCCGGCTGGAGTATCTGGTCCGCGACCTGGCGGATATCATCCGTCTGGAGAGCGGGCGCTTCAGTCTGAGAATGGTCCCCTTCGACCTGGCGCGGTGGGTTCAGGAGCGGACCCAGCGTCTGGCGGTGCTGGCCCCCCAGCATCAGCTGGTGGTCGAGGCGGTGGGGCCGCTCAACGTTCAGGCCGACCCCGAGCGGCTGGAGAGCGTGCTGGCCAATCTCTTGAGCAATGCTTTCCGGCACGCCCCACCGGGGAGCACGGTCGTGGTGCGGGCCGAGCGCCAGGGGACCGAGGCGGTGCTGAGCGTCGCCGACCAGGGGCCGGGCATCCCACCGGAGCTGCAGACCCAGGTGTTCGAACCCTTTTTCCGGGCGACCGACGATCCGGGCGGGCGGCCGGCAGGCCTGGGACTTGGTCTTTACATCGCCCGCGAGATCATCGAGGCCCATGGTGGCCGGATCTGGGTGGTATCCCAGCCGGGCCAGGGGGCGACATTTTTTGTCGCCCTGCCGCTCACCGAATCTGCGGGGGAGGTCAGCTGACCGGTCGGCGGCACTGGACCTGCTCTGAGAGCCTGACCACGCCCAAGGAGTCGTCCTGATGAGCCGGAGAGGCAGCCGTCGTCTTCTGCTGGTCGCGCTGTTCGTGGCGCTGGTTGTGGTGGCCGTCGGCCTTCTCTGGCGCCGACGGCGGCCGGCGCCTGTTCCCGAAGCCGGTCCCGCCATCGCGCCGGTCTTTCCGCCGAGCGTGCCGGGGCCTGATCTGCTGCGGCCGGGTCTCCCGGTCTACGATAGCGGGGGCGAGGAGATCGGCGTCGTGCACCGCATTGGCGAGACGTTCTTCCACGTCCTGGGCGGGGCCTTCGCCGACCAGGATTACCATATTCCCTTCGACTTTGTCGAGCGTGTCACCGCCGAAGGGGTGTACCTGCGTGTCAGCCACGGGGTGCTGCGTCAGGGGAGCACTCCGTGGGAGCACCCCCCGGGGACCCACCGCTAGGTCCCGCGTCCGCCAGCGCCGGAGCGGCTGAGTGAGGGGCTCCGAGGGACCGCTGGAGTGCGGCTGAGAGCTGCGTGCGGGGAGTCTTGCCGTGAGTATCAGTGTGCCTATCCTCGAGTTTGACCCCGATCCTGAGGCGATCATTGAGCCAGCGCGCGTCACACGGCCCCACGATGTCCCCGAGCACTGCGTGATCTGCTTCTTCCGTGAGGTTGTTGAGAAGGTGAAGGTGGAGCACGGGGCCCGGGTCATCGCCAGTAACGCCTGGGAGGATGGTCCTCATCCGCTTTACGAGATAGCCTATGCTGGCCAAAGACTCGCTTTCTATCACCCCGGTGTCGGGGCAGCGCTGGCTGCCGGTCTCCTGGAAGAGGCTATTGCACTGGGGTGCCGAACGTTTATCGCCTGCGGGGGCTGTGGCGTTCTTGAGCCGGGTCTGGCCGTCGGCGCGCTGGTCGTCGTGTCGTCGGCCGTGCGGGATGAGGGCGTCTCCTACCATTACCTGCCCCCGGCCCGGGAGGTGCAGGCGAGCCCGCTCGCCGTGGCAGCGCTGCAAAGAGTGCTGGACGAGCGAGGCCTCCCCTATCGGGTTGGGAAGACCTGGACGACGGACGCACCCTACCGAGAGACGCGCGGGAAAGTGGCCAGACGACGGCAGGAGGGGTGTCTGACCGTCGAGATGGAGGCGGCGGCGATGATGGCTGTGGCGGAGTTCCGCCGTGTCGTCTTCGGCCAGATCCTTTACGCCGGCGACGACCTGAGCGGAACGGAGTGGGACCATCGCCGGTGGCAGTTCCAGCGGGAGGTCCGCGAGAGCCTGTTCTGGCTGGCGGCCGAGGCCAGCCTGGCTTTGCGAGGGACGCCGTGACTACTGTCGCTCGCCGCGATCGGGGTTTCTGGCCCGCCCTTGCCCCGCGCGCCCGCCCGTGCCATAATTGAGGGCGGGCGTTCGCCCTGGAGAGAGAACCGTGTCGCCGGAGCTGGAGCAGAAACTGGAGCGCCTGCGGTCCATCCTGCGCGACCTGGGCAGCGTGGTCGTCGCCTACTCGGGCGGGGTGGATAGCGCCTTCCTGCTCAAAGTGGCCTACGATACCCTCGGCGACCGGGTGCTGGCCGTCACCGCCGTCTCGGAGAGCCTGCCCGAGCGCGAGCTGGCTGAGGCCCGGCGGGTGGCCGCGCTTATCGGCGCCCCCCATCGTCTGGTTCGCACCACCGAGCTCCAGAACGAGCACTACGCCCGCAACGCCCCGGACCGCTGCTACTACTGCAAAACCACCCTTTATGATCTTCTGGTGCCGCTGGCCCGGGCCGAGGGCTACCGCGCTGTGGTCGACGGCCTGAACGCCGACGACCTGGGCGACTACCGCCCGGGCATCCGGGCGGCCCGTGAGCACGGGGTGCGCAGCCCCCTGCAGGAGGCCGGCCTGACCAAGGCCGAGATCCGGGCCCTCAGCCGCGACCTGGGTCTGCCGACCTGGGATAAACCGGCCATGCCCTGCCTGGCCTCGCGCATCCCTTACGGCCAGCGGGTGACCGCCGAGAAACTGCGCCAGATCGACGCGGCCGAGAGCTTCCTCCACGACCTGGGCTTCCGCCAGGTTCGGGTCCGCCACCACGATACCATCGCCCGCCTCGAGCTCCCCAAAGACGACATGCCCCGTCTCTTCCAGGACGGGCTGGCCGACCGCATCGTGGCCCGCCTCAAGGAGCTGGGCTTCACCTACGTCACCCTCGACCTCCAGGGCTTCCGCAGCGGCAGTCTAAATGAGACCCTGGGCCTGGCCGCGCGCGCTCCGCTGCACTTCCTGAATATGCCCCCCGGTCCGACCATCTCCTGACCGGCGGCCGTCTTCTGCGGGAGACCGCCGGTGTGGGCAAGGCCGGCGGACGGGCCGATCCGCCCGGCTGTGGGTGAGACGCGGGGTGCCGGCGGCCACGAGGATGGGGCCGCCCGGCCATCCACCCCTGAACCCGGGCCGGGCGGTCTGCTCTTTCGTCAGCCCGGTGGCCGGGGCTGCCGGTCCGGGCGACGGCGGTCGGTGGAGGCTGGCGGCACGCTTTTTGCTGGCCCGAGCGGTGAGTCCGGTCGGGGAGGTGCCTGTGCCGCCCTCGCCGCTGCTCCCGGCCTCGCCGAGCACCGCGCCGATCGCCGGCCTTTTTTGGGTGGTCACCGCCATCGCCGCCCTCGTGTTTCTGGGAGTGGAGGCCGGTTTCCTCTGGGCGGCCTACCGCTACCACCAGCGTCGGCATCCGGTCCCGGCCCAGTTCACCGGCAACGCCCGTCTGGAGATCGCCTGGACCATTCTGCCGGCGCTGGTGATGGTCCTGCTTTTTGTCCTGACCGTGCAGACTTACACCACCCTCCGCCCGATCTTTGCCAGCGAGCCGGCCAGCTCGCTGCTCATCACCGGCGAGGGGCGGCAGTGGGTCTGGCTCTTTCGGTATCCAGACGGCCGCCAGCTGGTCAACGAACTGCGGCTGCCGCGCGGGGAGGCGGTGGTCCTGCGCCTGCGGGCGCCCGACGTCATCCACGCCTTCGCCGTTCCCCAACTGGTTCCCAAGCGCGACCTTATCCCCGGTCGGGTGACCGAGATTCGTTTCACGCCGACCGTGGCCGGCGTGTACTACGGCATGTGCGCCGAATTCTGCGGGCTGGCCCACGCCCAGATGCTCCTGACTGTCTACGTTATGGAGCCGGCCGATTACCAGGCCTGGCTCCAGAGCGCGCCTTCAGGGCGGTGACCGGGGGAGGCCGATGGCACAGGCGGCGGTCCGACGGCCACCGGGCTGGTTGGAGTGGCTGGCCACCGTCGACCACAAACGGATCGGGCTGCTCTACCTGGGGACGACGTTCGTTTTCTTTTTGATCGGCGGGCTGCTGGCGCTGGTCATGCGGCTGCAGCTGGCCGGGCCCGATCTGCGTCTGATCCCCTTTGCCCTTTACAACCGTCTCTTTTCGATGCACGGGACCACCATGATCTTCCTGGTGGTCATCCCGGCGCTGGCCGGCTTCGGCAACTATCTCGTGCCGCTGATGATCGGCGCCCGTGACATGGCCTTCCCCCGGCTCAACGCCTTTTCCTACTGGCTCTACCTGGCCGGCGGGGTGCTTATGTACGCCGGGATCGTGGCCGGGGTCGTCCCCTGGGACCTGGCCGAGGCCGGCTGGACCGGCTATCCGCCGCTCTCCACCCTGCGCTACGCTCCGGGCCGGGGCCAGGACTTCTGGGTCCTGGGCCTGCACCTGGTCGGTCTCTCCAACCTGGTCGGGGCCATCAACTTTATTGTCACCATCGCCACCATGCGCACCGCTGGCATGAGCCTCTTCCGGCTGCCGCTCTTCGTCTGGGGGGTCTGGATCACCGCCTTTATCAGCCTGGTGGCCGGCCCCTCGCTGGCCGCCGCTCTGACCCTCCTGCTTCTGGACCGCCAGTTCGGTGGTCAGCACTTCTCACCGCCGGCTGGCGATCCGGTCATCTGGCAGCATCTTTTCTGGTACTACTCCCACCCGGCGGTCTACATTATGATCCTCCCAGCCTTCGGCATCATCTCCGAGATCCTGCCGGTCTTCGCCCAGAAACCGATCTTCGGCTACCGGGCCATCGCCTACTCGACCATCGCCATCGGCTTCATCAGTTTCCTGGTCTACGGTCACCATATGTTTACCGTGGGGATGCCGGAGATTCTCGACCTCGCCTTTGCCACCTTCACTGCGGTTATCGCCGTCCCGACCGGCATGAAGTTCTTCAACTGGCTGGCCACGCTCTGGCAGGGGGCGTTGCGCTTTGAGCCGCCGCTTCTCTTCGCCCTGGGTTTTCTGACCAGTTTTCTCATCGGGGGGATCACCGGTATCTACCTGGGGGTTGTGCCCATCGACTGGCAGGTGCACGATACCTACTTCGTCGTCGGCCATCTGCACTCTGTACTCTTTGGCGGCAGCATCTTCGGTCTTTTCGCCGGGGCCTACTACTGGTTCCCCAAGATGACCGGTCGTTTTCTGAGCCGCCGGCTGGGCGCGTTGCATTTCTGGCTGATGCTCGCGGGGTTCCATTTTACCTTTCTGCCGACCTTCATCCTGGGGCTTTTGGGGATGCAGCGGCGGATCGCCACCTACCCGCCGGGACGCGGCTGGGAGGGCTGGAACGGGCTGGCCACCGTTGGGGCGTTCCTCATAGCGCTGGGGGTGCTGGTCTTTCTGGTGAACCTGGTGGTCAGTCTGCGCCGGCCGGCGACGGCGCCGCCCAACCCCTGGAACGGAGTGACGCTGGAGTGGTTCACCGCCTCGCCGCCTCCGCCGTACAACTTTCTGGCCGTGCCCGAGGTCCGGAGCGCCCGGCCGCTGGAGGCGCTGGGTCTGGCCGGACCGGGGGTGCCGCTCCGGGCTCCGGTGACGGTCGGTCAATGGACCGGTCAGCCGGATGCCCCGATGTCGGCGGTGCTGGCGCTGCGGCGGCGGAACCTCCTCTGGGGGGTCGTGCTCTTCGCTCTGGCGGCGGCTCTCTTTGTCACGGCCCTGATGGTGGCTCCGTCCCTGCACTGAGGAGGAGCCGATGCGCGAGCGTCCGCCGCACGTTGTCGACCGGTTGACACGGGCGATCGTGGCCGGTTTCGTCGCCACCGCCACCATGACGGTGGTTTTGCTCCTGGCCTACGTCATCGCCACGGCGCTGGGCCGGCCGGAGCCGGCGCCGCTCTTCCTGCGCTGGCTCTGGGCGCTGACCCACAACCCGCT
>ERZ511473.797-NODE-797-length-39561-cov-4.263752_pt1 | contig 39561 bp, 36 predicted proteins | sample MGYA00374947_ERZ511473 | MGnify/ENA primary metagenome ERZ511473 (study PRJEB26303, sample SAMN06343854) | sediment metagenome | isolation source: hot spring sediment | place: Canada: British Columbia | collected 2012-09-26 ... | reverse complement strand
CAGCGCGTGGCGCGATCCTCTTGCCGCTCGCGCCCCCCCATGCTACAATTGCTCCCAGGTGATCGGCAGGGAGGAGAGAGATGCCGCGTCCCATTGATCCGCTGGGTCCGCTGCGACCGCCCGAGGTCGCCGCCCGATCGGCGGCTGCCCTGCCACGGCCTCCGCGTCCGGCCGCCTCCCAGCCCGAGGAAGCCGGCCCCCGCGCCCCAACACCGGCCAACGCCCCAGGGCAACGCGTCGCCCAGGCGGTGGCCGAGGCGCGGGAGGCGGCCCGCGCCGCCGGTCAGCGCATCGGTCCGGCGGTGAGCACGGCCGCCCGGACCGCCAACGGCGCTCTGGAGCGGACCACCACCCCGCCACGGGGGAACCGGCCGGAAGAGACCCCTCCCGCGGGCGGGCCGCCCGCCCGGCCGGAGAACCGTCCCGGTCCCCCCGCGCCTCAGGCCCGGGTCCTGACCGACCTGCTGGGGCTGACCGAGCCACCGCCCCGGCGCATCGACCTGCGCGCCTGAGGCGGAGAAAACACCCGCCCCCTCCAGCGGTGGAGGGGCGGGCGGCGCCGTCTGGTCTGGCCGGTCGTTTCTTCGGCGAAGGGAGCCAGGCCGGGACCCTGCTCACTCCGCGGCCGAGCCCGGGGCCGGGCTCAGGCTGATGCGGGCGAACTGACGGCGCCGTCCCCGGATGACCATGCCCTCGCGGACCACCACCCGAGCCCGCGGGTCGGTGATCCGCTGCTGATCCACCGCCACGCTGCCCTGCTCGATCAGACGCTTGGCCTCGCTCCGGCTGCTGGCCAGCGCGCAGGCGACCAGGAGATCGACCAGCGCCCACTCCCCGTCGCGCGGCAGGTAGCAGGTCGGCATCTCGGCCGGGATCTCCCGCCGCTGCACCTCGCGCTCGAACCGCTCGGCCGCCTGAGCGGCCGCCTCGGGGCCATGGAAGAACGTGACGATCTCGTGGGCCAGGCGCTTTTTGAGGAGCATGGGGTTGACCGTGCCGGCCGCCAGCTGGCGGGCCATCTCGGCCAGCTCGGCCTCCGGCACATCGGTCAGCAGCTCGAAGTACTTCAGGATGAGCTCGTCGCGCAGCGACATGATCTTGCCATACATGTCGTACGGGGGATCGGTGACGGCGATCACGTTGCCGTACGACTTGCTCATCTTCCGCCCGTCGGTCCCCTCCAGCAGCGGCACCGTGATAATGAACTTCTCCTTGTTCCTGAGGTCTTTCAGCAGCGTCCGCCCGCAGAGCATGTTGAACGTCTGGTCGGTCCCGCCCAGTTCGCCGTCCACGTCCAGGGCCACCGAGTCGTAGCCCTGCAGCAACGGGTAGAGGAACTCGTGCAGAAAGATCGGGCGGTTCTCGGCCAGCCGCCGCTGGAACATCTCCCGCTGGATCATCTGCTGGACCGTGAAGTGGGCGGCCAGTTCGATGATCTCTCTGGTCCCCATCCGGTCCCACCACTCGCCGTTGTAGCGGAGTTCGACCGGGTTGGTGGGCGAGGTGAAGTCCAGGATTCTGGCCGCCTGGTCCCGGTAGGTGCGGGCGTTGGCCTCGACCTCCTCGCGGGTCAGCTGGCGTCGGGCCTCGGCCCGCTCGGTCGGGTCGCCGATGCGGGCGGTGAAGTCGCCGATAAGCAGCGTGATGCGATGGCCCAGGTCCTGCAGCTGTCGCAGTTTGCGCAGGGCCACCGCGTGCCCCAGGTGCAGCTGAGGGCTGGTCGGGTCCACACCCATGTAGAAGTGCAGCCGTCGCCCCGACCGCAGCGCTCGCTCCAGCTCGGCCCGTGACGGCAGGATCTCCGCCACCCCGCGGGTGAGCACCCATTCGATGGCGTCCGGCGCCCGTTCGGGCAGCGAGAGCACGACCTCGGGCCGGGCCTGGTCGACCCGAACCACCGTTGTGCGGGCCCCCAGCCAGCGCTCGGCCCGGTCGGCCAGCTCGGCTGCGGCCTGCTGGGCCCGGATGTCGTCGAGGTCAGCGAAGGCGTCGATGGGGAAGAAGACCGTTCGGCTCTCCGGCCGCACCTTGCCGAGCTCACCCATCCGCCAGACCCAGCGCCGGGTCCGCACCATCAGGGCGTCGGCGTAGACGATCTCGCCCGGCGGCACCGGCTGGGCCTCGCTCTGGCCGAGGGGAACGAAGGTGTCACCAGGCTGACTGAACCGGACCGCGAACGGGCTCCGCAGCCGGTCCAGATCGTGGGCGCCGACCGGGACGAGATAGCGCAGGCTGATGGCGTTGGCCAGGTCGACGGCGGCGTTCACCCGTGGCGGGTCGCCCGCCAGCACCCGGCGGACCAGCGCCTCGACCGAGGGGGGATACTGCGCCGGGTCCAGGCCGAGCTGACGCAACGCCTGGTGCCAGGCCCGGATGGTCGGATGGGCGCTCGGCGGATGGTCCTGGAACTGGGCGCGGACGGCGGCCGCAGTCTCGGTCAGCAACGCCGTGACCTCTGGATGCTCCGGGGCGTTGTGGAGATCGACCGCCAGGACGCCCACCACCACATAGCGCGGGAACCGCGCGAAGACCTCGGGGGCGACACGGAACACGAAGTCCATCGGTGCTCTATCACTCCGTCTGCGGCCTCGTCGGGCAAAGCCATTCTTTGCCGCGTTGGGGAACAGTGCTCCCCAGGATTATAGATCGCCGGCCGTGGCGGCAGCACGCCGGGGCGGCCGGCTGGCCGTTCCCGCCTCCGCCCAATCTGCGGGCTCAGCCGGTGCCGAACAGGCGGTCGCCAGCGTCGCCCAGCCCGGGCACGATGAATCCGCGTTCGTTCAGGCGCTCGTCGATGGCCGCCAGATAGACCTCGACCTCCGGGTGGGTGGTGGTCAGGCGCTGGAGCCCCTCCGGGGCGGCGATGAGCCCCAGGAACGCGATCTGCCGGACTCCCCAGCGCTTGAGGATGTCCACGGCGGCCACGGCCGAGCCACCGGTGGCCAGCATCGGGTCCAGCACCAGACAGCGGTCCACCGTCGGCTGGTCCGGCAGTTTGTTATAGTACGCGACCGGCCGGAGCGTCCGGTCATCCCGGTAGAGACCGATATGCCAGACCTCGGCGGTCGGCACCACCGACCAGACGCCGTCGACCATCCCCAGCCCGGCCCGCAGGATCGGCACCAGGCCGAGGCGTTCGGCCAGAACCTCCCCCCGGGCCGGCGCCAGCGGGGTCTGGACCGTCACCGTGGTCGTTCTGAGCGCGCGGGTCGCCTCGTAGGCGAGGAGCGCGCTGACCTCGCGCAGGAGTTCGCGGAAGAGTTTCGGCGGGGTCTCAACGCTGCGGAGGAGGGTCAGCTTGTGCTGCACCAGCGGATGCTGGAGGCAGTGGACCGCCATTCAGACCTTCATCCGGGGGTCCAGGGCGTCGCGCAGGGCGTCGCCGAGGAAATTGATGGCCAGAACCGTCAGGAAGATGACCATGCCGGGATAGACCGCCAGCAGGGGATTGCGGAACATGTACCCCTGGGCCTCGGAGAGCATATTGCCCAGGCTGGGGTGCGGCGGCGTGATGCCCAGCCCCAGGAAGCTGAGCGTCGACTCCAGAATGACCCGCTCGCCGAAGCCCAGGGTCGAGGCCACGATGATCGGGGCGAAGGTGTTGGGCACCAGGTGGACCAGGATGATCCGGGCCGGCGAGGCCCCGAGGGCCCGGGCCGCCTCGACGAACTCCCGCTCGCGCAGCGAGAGGACCGACCCGTGGACCAGCCGGGCCACCCGCATCCAGCCGAAAAGGACCAGGATGATCACGATCACCGCCAGGCTGACGTTCTCGGCGCCGAAGAGGGCTTTCACCCCCTCCATCTCGCGCAGCATCTTCGACAGGACCAGCAGCAGCAGGAGCGTCGGCATGGCCAGCATAATATCGGCCGTCCGCATCAGGATGATCTCGACCCACCCCCCGCCGTAGCCGGCGATGGCTCCCACCGCTGTCCCCACCAGGGCGGTGAGCAGGGTTGAGACCAGGGCCACCGAGAGGGTGACCCGGCTGGCGTACATCAGCCGCGAGAGGATGTCGCGGCCCAGTTCATCGGTCCCCAGCCAGTGCTGAGCGCTGGGGTAAGCGAACTGGGCGTTGAGGTCGATGGCGGTGGGATCATAGGGGGCCAGCACCGGCGCCAGATAGGCGACGATAAAGAGCGCTCCCAGGAGGGCCAGTCCGGCCAGTCCCAGATGATGGCGACGGAAACGGCGCCAGATCAGCGCCCACTGGCTGAGCTCCGGAAGGGTGAGGACCTCCTCCTCATCGCGCGGATAGGGCTGGACCGCCGTGGCCATGCTCTCTCCTCAACTGTAACGGATGCGCGGATCAGCCACCGCGTAGAGAATATCGGCCAGCAGATTTGAGAGAATCACCACACAGGCGGTGATCACCACGATCCCCTGGACCACCGGCCAGTCCGAGGCGAAGACCGCCTGGAAGAAGACCTGCCCCATGCCCGGCCAGGAGAAGATGAACTCGGTGACCACCGCTCCGCTGACCAGCGCCGGGATCTCCAGTCCGATGATCGTGATGATCGGAATAAGGGCGTTGCGCAACCCATGCTTCAGGATGACGACCTGCTCGCGCAGCCCCTTGGCCCGCGCCGTCCGCATGTAATCCTGATTCAGAATCTCCAGCATGCTGGAGCGCATGAAGCGGCTCCACTGGGCGACGTTGAAGAGGCTCAGGACCGCCACCGGCAGGATCAGGTGACGCACCCGATCCGCCAGGTCAAAGCCCATGCCCGGCGTCATCATCCCGCCGGTGGGCAACTGGAAGGGCGTGTCTTTCAACACCACGGCGAAGATGATAATGAGCATAATGCCGAACCAGAAGGTGGGCATCGCGATGCCGAAGAACGAGAGGGCGGTGACGACGTAGTCCACCCAGGAGTACTGCCGGAGGGCCGAATAGATGCCGATCGGCAGAGCGATGAGAAGAGAGAGCAGCAGCGCGGTCCCCATCAGCAGGACCGTGGCCGGCAGCCGCTCGGCGATGACCGTGAGGACGGGCTGGCCATAGGCCACTCCCCAGGAGGTCCCCCAGTCGCCCACCACCACGTTCCGCAGCCAGGAGAAGTAGCGGATATACCAGGGCTTGTCCAGGCCGATGAGCTGGTTCAGTCGCTCGAGGTGGGCCTGGCTGACCCGGGGGCTGCCGAAGACGAGGGCGTCGAAGGGGCCCCCGGGCGCCAGGTTGATAAGGAAAAAGACGAAGGCCGAGATGATAAGCAGAAGGACGACGGTCTGGATCAGGCGGCGGAGCAGGAACGTCCCCATCGCTCCTCATCAATGAGCGCCGTGGGGAACACACCCCCCACGGCGCTCGGGGCAGTATTGGCGATCGTCAGGAGCGCAGCACCCACTCGTGGATGTTCCAGGTCTCGGGCGTGCTGGAGCCGGTGGGCCGGTAGTTCTCCAGATTGGCCCGGGCGACCGTCACCACCACCCGCTGGAAGAGCGGCAGGACCGGCAGCTCATCGGTCCAGAGGCGCTGGAGTTCGCAGTAGATCGGCTTGCGCTCCTTCTCCGAGAGGGACTGCGAACCGCGAACCGCCAGCTGGTCGGCCTTGGGGTTGCGCCAGCCGGGGAAGTTGTTGCCGGTGAAGTTGTTGGCTGGGGAGGGGATGTTCTTCGAGTGCATGTAGTCGATGCGGTCGGGGTCGGGCAGGCTCAGCCAGGTGTACATCCCCAGCTCAAAGGTGCGCTGGCGCAGCGGTCCCTTGGTCTCGAAGAGGCCGCGTCCGGGCAGGAACTCGAGCTGCAGGTCGATCCCGACCTGCTTGAGTTGTTGCTGGATGATCTGGGCGGTGGTCTTGCGGAGGGCGGCGTCGGTGGTCGAGAGTTTGAGGGTCAGTTTCTTGCCGTCCTTGACCAGGATGCCATCCGGACCGGGCTTGTAGCCAGCCTCGGCCAGCAGCTGCTTGGCCTTCTCCGGGTTGTACTCGTACTTGACCAGGCAGCTCTCATCGTAGGCCCAGGCCGGGCTGCCGGGCATGATCCAGGAGTGGGCCACCCGCGACTTGCCGTAGAGGACCTTCTCGACCAGCTGCTCGCGGTTGATGGCGTGAGCGATGGCCTTGCGGACCCGAACGTCCTTCAGGTGCTCGTTGTCGAGGTTGAAGTCGATGTGCTCCCAGGGGGTCCCGGGGATGTAGTAGGGTTTGTAGGTGCCCTGGGCGGCCAGCCGGTCGAGTTCGGGCGCCTTGTCCAGATCGGGGCCCTGGACCTGGGTCACCACGTCGACCTCACCGGCCTGGAGCGCGGCCAGCTGGGCGTTGGTGTCCTTGATGATGCGGAAGACGACGGTCTGGATCTTGGGCGCCCCCAGGAAGAAGTCGGGGTTGGCCTCCAGGGTGATCGACTGGTCGGGCACCCACTCTTTGAACTTATAGGGGCCGTTGCCGATCGGCTTGCGGGCGAACTCGCTGGCCTCCTGCTGGTCCGCCGGGATCTTGCTCAGGATATGGGAGGGGAGATAGCCGCCGACCGTCCAGTAGAGCGGATCGACGACCGGGTCTTTCTGGTCCTTGAAGTCGGCGTACTCCTTGGCGTCCAGCCCCCGGAAGCCCTTCTGGGCGGCCTCGCGGGCCTGGCGGGCCGACATGAACTTGTAGACCGCGGTCTGCTCGTCGACCACCGTGACGTCGTAGACCTTCTGGATCAGCGAGCGGTCGGCGATGGGGAACTTGGGATCGAGGTAGAGCTCCCACTGGTACCGCATGTCTTTGGCGGTCACCGGGGTGCCGTCGTGCCACTTGTTGCCCTTCTTGATCTTGTAGGTCACCTCAAGATGCCGGTCGTCGCCCTCGCCGACGAAGCGGGCGCCCCCGTTGTCCAGCGTCGGCACCTGCTCAACGCCCCAGGGGATATACTCTCCTTTATCGTTGAAAACGACCGGCCAGGCGAAGAGAGCGTACTCCACTTCGGTCTTGGCCATCATCGAGCCGATACCGGGGTGAAGGGTATCGGGTTGCTGCCCCATCACGATGACCAGCCGCGACGGCGCCGCCGGCTTGGCCGCCACCGTCGGGGTGGGCGAGGGCGCCGGCACGGGCGTCGGCGTCGGCGCCGGCTTGGCCTGTTCCGCTGGCTTGGCCTCGGCCGGCTTTTCGGCCGCCTTCGGCGCCGGCGTCGGCGTCGGCGCGGGCGCCGGCGCACAGGCGGCCAGAGACGGGAGCACCAGGGCCAGGACCGCGATGAACGTCAGCAGGACACGTGACGGACGCATCGGCTTTCCTCCTTCAAATTCCGTAGACCGTGACCCCTCAGCACACTCCCTCCCCCTGACCATCACCACCGCTTTCCAGCAGACGATCAGGCGGGCAACGCTAGGCTGCATTTTACTGGCTTGCCGGCGTCTTGTCAATCGTCTACGCTTACAATCGCCACACGGCCCATCGCTCCCGCCCACGGGCGGGTCGCGCCTCGGGTCTCCGAAGGAGGAGCCGTGTCTCCCCGTCGTCTGCTGGTCTTCATCGCCCTGGCGGTCCTGCCGGTCGTGCTGGCTGTCGTCCTGGTCGGCGTCGACCTGACGACGCTGCTGGGAGGGGCTATCTGGACCGAGAACGCCATGATCGCCGGCGAGGTTCACCAGGTGAGCGCCCCGGCCACCGGACAGGTCAGCGACCTGCTGGTCGAGGCCGGCGACGAGGTCGAACGGGGCCAGCCGCTGCTCACGCTGGTCCTGGCGCCGGGCGCCAGTCCCACCGCGCGTCTGGCCGCCCGGGTGCGGGCGCCGGCCGACGGCAAACTCCTGCAGGTGGCGGTCGTCCGGGGACAGATCGTGAACGCCGGACAGCCGGTCGCCTTCCTGGCCGATCCCCAGCGCCTCTGGGTGATGGCCTTTCTCGATGAGACCAGCGCCCGGTCGGTGCGGGTCGGGCAGCGGGCCGAGGTCTACCTCCCGGCCTTCGACCGGACGCTGACCGGCTGGGTGGCTGAGGTGCTCCCCGCCACCACCCCAGGCGGCACACCGCCGGCCACCCCCGGCGGACGGCCGGCCGGGGCTGGCCCCGCCCGTCCCCAGCCGGTGGTGCCGGTCAAGATCGCGGTGGAGACGCTGCCCGAGGGGGCCCTTCCCGGGCTCTCGGCCAGCGTCCGGATCCTCACCCGTTGACCCGCGCCGGCGCGCCGACCAGGGGCGGCTGCGGCAGGACGACGCGCACCCGTGTGCCCTGACCGGGGGCGCTCTGGAGGTCGATGGTCCCCCCATGGGCCTCGACCAGCGCCCGGGCCATCGTCAGCCCCAGCCCCAGGCCGGGCTGGCCGGCCGCAGCCGCCCCACGGTAGAACTTCTCCCAGACCCGGGGCTGCTCGTCTGGAGGAATGCCGGGGCCGGCGTCCGCCACCTCGATCCAGACCCCCTCCGGCTCCTGACTGGCCCGCACGCAGACCGGTCCTTCCGGCGCATAGCGCAGGGCGTTCTCCAGCAGCCGCTCGACCACCTGGCGGAGGCGGTCGGCGTCGGCGAAGGCCGGCAGCGCCGGGGGAAGATCGACCTGGAGCCGGCTGGCCAGCGGGCGGAAACGCTCATCGGCCACCACCCGCTGCAGGACCGGTGTCAGGTCGGTCCAGGCCGGCTGGACCACCAGCGTCCGGCGCTCCAGCCGGCCGAGGTCCAGGAGATCGTCGACCAGGCGGATCAGGACCCGGGCGCTGCGGACGATCTGCTCACCGATCTGACGGATCTGCTCGGGGGTGAAGCGCTCCCCCCGGGCCGCCATCAGCTGGGCGTAGCCGTAGATGACCGCCAGCGGCGTGCGCAGCTCGTGGGAGACGGTGGCGAGAAACTCGCTTTTCAGGCGGTCCAGAGCCCGCAGGGCCGCCGCCTCGGCCGCCTGCCGGGCCGCCTCGGCTCGCTCGACGGCCAGACGGACCAGGGCCTCGTTGAGGGCCGAGACCGCCCGGTAGCGGGCGATGATGACCGCGACCTGGTCGGCCAGAAAGGTCAGGGCCTCGACCTGGCGGGGATCGATGGGGTCGGCCGAGGGCAGCATATCCACGGAGATGATCCCCAGGATTTGCCCATCGGCCCGGAGGGCCACGCAGGCGTTGTTGGGCGGGGCGGTCGCGTCCACCACGGGGCGGGCGCCGTGGGCCGGCACCGCTCGTCCCGGCGGACGCTCCAGCCGCCGCAGGACCACCTGCTGGCCGGCGATGATCTCCCGCGAGCCGACGAACTGCCCGATCGGGAGGACGAGGTCATGCTCGTCGACCTCCCGACCGTCCCAGTCGGTCCCCCAGGTGCCGCGCAGGAGGCTGGGGTCGTGGGGCTCGAGGAGCCAGATGCCGGCCCGCCGGAAGCCCAGACGGAGCAGCCCGGCCCGCAGCAGGCGGAGACAGGCGTCAGGGTCGGACTGGCTGGCGGCCTCCGCCGCCAGCCGGCGGGCGATGGCCAGAAGCCGGCGCGGACGGAGCCGGTCCGACGCGCGCTCCGGAGCCATCAGTCCTGCTTTTTATTGGCCGCCGCCTCGACCTTGGCCAGCAGGTCCTGCAGGTCGAACGGCTTGGTGATCACCGCCTCGACCTGGCTGCGCGCCTGATAGTCCACGCGGCTGGTGTAGCCGGAGAGGATGATCACCGGCACCTTCTTGGCATCCCAGTCGTCCTTCAGCTCCTTGAGCACCTGCCGCCCGTCGCGGTCGGGGAGCGCCAGGTCCAGGATCACGGCCCGGGGCTTCTCGTCTTTCACGGTCTTCAGGACCTTCTCGCCGCGGCGGAGGACCAGCGGCTGGTAGCGGCGCTCCCGCAGGGTGGCCGCCAGCAGTTCGCACAGTTCGCCATCATCCTCAACGATCAGGATCTTTTTGACCTCACCGTTGGTCGTCGCCATGGCCATCCTCCTGAGGACCCGCGTGATGACCAGAGGATTCAGGCGCAGGAATTATAGCAGAAAGCACCTGATCTGCGGAACACGGGACGGCCGAGAGCCGGCAAGCCCCCTTGACAAACACCCGGCCGGCGCTACAATAGCAAACCGACTGGTCGGTCTACACCGGCGTGCGAGGTCCGCCGTGCGCAACCCTGCCAGCACGCGTCAGCGCCTGCTCGAGGCGGCCATCGAGGTCTTCGCCCGCAAGGGCTACCACGGGGCGGTGGTCGAGGAGATCGTCCGCGCCTCGGAGACCTCGAAGGGGGCCTTCTACTTTCACTTTCCCAGCAAACAGGATCTCTTCCTGGCCCTGGTCGACGACCTGGTCGAGCGCCTGAGCCAGCGGGTCGAGACGGCCATCGCCAGTCAGCGCGGCGGCGTCGCCAAGGTCACGGCCGCCCTGCAGACGGTCCTGGAGGCCTTCGCCAGCCACCGCCAGATCGCCAAGATCCTCCTGATCGACATCGCCGGGGTGGGGCCGGCCATCGACCGCAAGCTGCTGGAGACCCACACCCGGCTGGCCCGGCTCATCCAGCGTCACCTCGACCGGGCGGTGGCCGAGGGCGATATCCCGCCGCTCGACACCACCATCACCGCCTTCGCCTGGCTGGGCGCCATCAACGAGGTGGTCATCCGCTGGCTCTACACCGGCCAGCCCGATCCGCTGGACCGGGCGCTGCCGACCCTGCGGGCCCTGCTCCTCCGGAGCATCGGCCTGCCGCCGCCGACGGAGGGGTGAGACCGTGCCGTTCGACGATCTGGCCGCCTTCCTCCGGTGCCTGGAGGCCCAGGGTGAACTGGTCCGGGTGCGGGCGCCGGTCGATCCCGTCCTGGAGATCACCGAGATCGCCGGCCGGGTGGTTCGGCAGGGCGGGCCGGCCCTCCTCTTCGAGAGCGTCCGGGGGGCGGCGTTCCCGCTGGTGATCAATCTGTTCGGCAGCCGGCGCCGGCTGGAGCTGGCTCTGGGCTGCCCCCCGGCTCAGCTGGGGGCCGAGCTGGCCGCCGTGGTCGAACGACTCACGCCCCCCAGCCTGGGGGGGCTCTGGCGCAGTCGTCAGACGCTCCGACGTCTGCTCAACGGACGGGTGCGGCCGGTGCGGCGGGCCCCGGTCCAGGAGGTCAGCGAGCCGCCGGACCTCGGCCGACTGCCGGCGCTCCAGTGCTGGCCGGGCGATGGCGGCCGGTTCCTCACCCTGCCGCTGGTGCTGACCCAGGACCCGCTCACAGGCCGGCGCAACCTGGGCGTCTACCGCCTGCAGGTGTTCGGGCCCGACCGCACCGGCCTGCACTGGCAGATTCAGAAGGGCGGGGGCTTCCACTACGCCCAGGCCGAACGGCTGGGCCAGCCGCTGCCGGTGGCGGTGGTCCTGGGTGGCGACCCGGCCCTTTTGCTGGCGGCGGTGGCCCCCCTGCCCGAGCCGCTCGACGAGCTGGTGGTGGCCGGGGTGCTCCGGGGCCGGCCCACGCCGGTGGTGGCGGCCCAGACGGTGCCGCTCCTGGTGCCGGCCAACGCCGAGTTCGTTCTGGAGGGCTGGGCGTTCCCCGGCGAGCGGGCGCTGGAGGGGCCCTTCGGCGACCATTTCGGGCACTACTCGGCGGCCGCCCCCTTCCCGGTCCTCCACCTCCGTCGCCTCACCCGCCGCCGGCGGGCCATCTATCCGGCGGCGGTCGTCGGGCGCCCGCCCCAGGAGGACACCGTCCTGGGCGAGGCGATGACCGAAGTCTTCGCCCCGCTGGTCCGGCTGGTCCAGCCAGAGGTGCGCGACCTCTGGGCCTACGCCCCGGCCGGCTTCCACAACCTGCTGGTGGCGGCGGTCCGCGTCCGCTACACCAAAGAGGCCCTCAAAGCCGGACTGGGGCTTCTGGGCCAGGGGCAGCTGTCGCTGACCAAGTGCCTCATCCTGGTCGATGAGGAGGTCAACCCCCGCGACTTCGGCGCCGTCCTGCGGGCCATTCGGGCCTATTTCGACCCGCGCCAGGACTTCACCCTGCTCCCGGCGACGGCCCTCGACACCCTCGATTTCACCAGCGGCCAGATGCACCTGGGCAGCAAGATGATCCTCGATGCGACCCGGGGCGGCACCCGCGAGCCGGGGCTGGCGCGGCCGGCGGTCGGCGGGGAGGAGGCCCCTCCCCCGGCCCCCTCCTGGGACCCGCGGACGGTGGCGCCGATGGTCCGCGCCTGGCGCCTCTGGGCCGACACGCTCCTGGCCGTCCGGGTGGAGAGCCACGCCCGGGCCGTCCTGGAGCAGCTGGTTCAGGCCTGCCCGGTCGGGGGGCCGTCCCTCATCGTCGCCGTCAGCCCGGACGTGGACCTGCACGACGACACCGACCTCCTCTGGGGTATTTTCACCCGCTTCGACCCGGCCCGCGACGTTCTCTTCCGCGAGGTCCGCTGGCGGGGGGCGTGGCCAGAGCACCACGGCCCCCTGGCCATCGACGCCACCTGGAAGCCGGGCTACCCCGAGCCGCTGGCGATGAGCGACGAGGTCCGCCGGCTGGTGGACCGCCGCTGGCGGGAGTACTGGAGCACCTAGATGCCGCGCGTCTGGACCGTCCTGGAGGCCCTCAAGGTCGAGCACACCGTCTTCGCCCTGCCCTTCGCCTACCTGGGGATGCTTCTGGGGGCCAGCAGCCGGGGCGCCCCCCCGACGCTCCGCGAGGTGGTGCTGGTGACCGTGGCCCTGGCCGGCGCCCGGACGTTCGCCATGGCCGCCAACCGGATCGTCGACCGGGAGATCGACGCCCGCAACCCGCGGACGGCCAACCGGGCGCTCCCACAGGGGCGGCTGCGGGTGCGCGACCTGGCCCTGGTCGGCCTGGGCGGCCTGGGGATCATGCTCCTGGCGGCCTGGCAGCTCAACGTTCTCTGCCTGGCCCTGGCGCCGCTGGCGGTGGCCGTGCTCGCGGTCTACCCCTACACCAAGCGCTTCACCTGGCTCTCGCACGCCATCCTGGGTCTGGCCGACGGGGCCGCCCCGCTGGGCGGCTGGATGGCGGTGACCGGGGCGATCGGGCTGGAGGGGGTGCTGCTGGCCCTGGCGGTGGCCTGCTGGGTGGGCGGATTCGACCTCATCTACGCCTGTCTGGATGCCGACTTCGACCGGCAGGCCGGTCTCCACTCCGTCCCGGCCCGCTTCGGGGTGGCGACAGCCCTCCACCTCTCGACGCTGGCCCACCTGGCGACGCTGGGGCTGCTGGCCGTGGTCGGGCGGCTGATGGGCCTCGGGGTCCTCTACTGGCTGGGGCTGGCCGTCGCCGCCGGCCTCTTTGTCTACGAGCACGCCATCGTCCGGCCCGACGACCTCTCGCGCGTCGACGTGGCCTTCTTCACGGTCAACGGCTACATCGCCATCGTGGTCTTTCTGGCCACGGCGGGAGCGCTCTATGTCCCGGTCTGAGCCCCAGCGCCCGGTGGTCGTCGGCATCACCGGCGCCAGCGGCGCCGTTCTGGCCGCCCGGGCCGTCGAGCGGCTGGCGACCCTGGGCTATCCGCTCATCGTCACCTGCACACCGGCCGGCCGGCGGGTCTGGGCCGAGGAACTGGAGACGCCGTTCCAGAAAACGGCGGCCGCGTGGGCCGCCCGCTGGCCGGTGATCGTGGCCGACGTTCGGGACATCGGCCACCCCATCGCCAGCGGCAGTTTCCCCACCGCCGGCATGCTGGTCATCCCCTGCAGCACGGACGCTCTCTCGGCCTTCGCCACCGGTCGGGCGAGCAACCTGCTGGAGCGGGCGGTGGACGTGACCCTGAAGGAGGGGCGGCGGCTGGTGCTGGTGCCGCGGGAGACGCCGCTCTCGGCCATCCACCTGGAGAACATGCTGACCCTGGCCCGGCTGGGGGTGCGGATCGTGCCGCCGGTGCCGGCCTTCTACCTCAAGCCCACCTCGGTCGAGAGCCTGGTCGAGGCCATCGTCGACCGGGTGCTCCAGGCGCTCGACCTGCCGGGTTTCCGGCTGCGGCCCGAGGCCCAGTACCCGCCGGGCCGGGCTCTGGACACTGAACTGCGGAGGGAGTGATGGGACCCATCTGGCGCCGATGGAGCCTGCTGCTCGTGGGACTTCTGGTTCTTGCTGGCTGTCAGCTGCTCCGCCCCGGGACCCCGGCTCCGGCCACGCTCAAGGTCGGCCTTCTGCCCATCGTCGACGTGCTGCCGATGTACGTGGCCGAGGCCGAGGGGTATTTCCGGGAGGAGAACCTCAGTGTCGACCTGGTCCTCTTCGCCAGCGCTCTGGAGCGCGACGCCGCCTTCCAGGCCAAACAGCTAGACCTCCAGCTGAACGACATGATCTCGGCCATCCTGCTCAACAAGGACGGCGAGCAGCTGCGGATCGTCCGGCTGACCCACCAGGGGTCGCCGAGCAAGGCGCTGGTCTATATCCTGGCCGCCCCGAACAGTCCGGCGCGGTCGGCGGCCGATCTGCGGGGCCAGAGCCTGGCCCTCTCCAGCAACACCGTTATCGAGTACGCCGTCGACCGGCTCTTCCGCCAGCAGGGCCTGGACCCGGCCAGCGTCCAGAAAGTCGAGGTCACCCGCATCCCGCTGCGGGTCGAGATGCTGATCAAGGGCCAGGTGGCGGCGGCGGCGCTGCCCGAGCCGATGGCCTCGCTGGCTCTCCAGCAGGGGGCCCGGCTGCTCCTGGACGACAGCCAGAGCGGGGTCGGGCACAGCGTCCTCTCGGTCCGGCAGGACGTCCTGGCCGGTCAGCCGGAGGCGGTCCGCCGCTTCCTGCGAGCCTACGAGCGGGCGGTGACCGTTATCAACGCCCAGCCGGAGAAGTACCGGCCGCTGCTCATCGAGAAGGCGCGGGTGCCGGAGAGCCTGCGCGAGAGTTTCACCGTCCCCCGCTACCCGGCGGCCCGGGTGCCGACCCCGGCCGAGGTCCAGGACGTGATGGAGTGGATGGTCAGCAAAGGGCTGATTCCGGCGGCCATCCCCTACGAGAAGATGGTCAGCGACGCTTTCCTGCCCCGATGAGCATGATCCGGGTCGAGAACCTTTCGTTCGGCTACCGCCAGCCCGCCGAGCTCTTCCGGGACTTCTCCTGGACAGTCCAGCCCGGCGAGCGCTGGGCCGTCATCGGCCCCTCGGGCTGTGGCAAGACCACGCTGCTGTATCTTCTGGCGGGCCTGCGCCGGCCCAGCGGCGGCACGATCACCGTCGCCGGCCAGCCCCTTCGGGGCCCCCGTCTCCAGACCGGGCTGATCCTCCAGGATTACGGACTGCTCCCCTGGGCCCGGGCCTGGGAGAACGTGGCCCTGGGGCTGGCCATCCGGGGAGTGCCGCGCCCGGAGCGCCGGCGCCGGGCGCTGGCGTGGCTGGAGCGGCTCGGTCTTCAGGCGGTGGCCGACCGCTACCCCGCCCAGCTCTCGGGCGGGCAGCGCCAGCGGGTGGCCATCGCCCGGACCCTCATCCTGGAGCCGGACCTTCTGCTCCTCGACGAACCGTTCGCCGCCCTCGACGCCCTGACCCGTGAGGACCTGCAGGACCTGCTGGGCGCCCTCTGCGCTCAGACCACCATGGTCCTGGTGACCCACGACATCGCCGAGGCGGTCTTCCTGGCCCAGCGGCTGCTGGTCCTGGGCCGCCCACCGATCCGGCAGGGTCAGGTCATCGAGAACCCGGCGGCCGGCCAGCCGGGCTACCGGCGAACGGTCGAGTTCGCCCTCCGCTGCGCCCAGGTGCGCCAGGCCCTGGAGCGGGCTCAGGACCGCGTCGTGGCGGAGGTGGGCGGGTGAGGCGCTTCCTTCTGGCCGGGCTGATGCTCCTGGCGATCTGGCAGGGGCTGTCCTGGCTGGTACGCTCGCCGGTCCTGCCCGACCCGCCGACGGTGGGGCGGGTCTTCGTTCAGGCGCTGGGCGGGCGGCTGGGCGAGCACATGCTCGTCAGCGCTTACCGGGTGGTCGGGGCGATGGTCCTGGCCGGGCTGGTCGGCAGTCTTCTCGGGCTGGTCATCGGCCACCATCCGCGCTGGAACGCGCTGGCTGCGCCGGCCATCTACCTGACCTATCCCATTCCCAAGATCGTGTTTCTACCGCTGGTTATGCTCTTCCTGGGGGTGGGCGATGCGGCCAAGATCTTCCTCATCGCTTTGATCCTCTTTTTCCAGGTCCTGGTGGTCGTGCGCGACGCGGCGGCCAGCGTGCGCTTTGAACTGGTCCTGTCGGTGCGCTCGCTGGGGGCCACCCGCTGGCAGCTGCTGCGGTACATCTACCTTCCGGCCTGTCTGCCGGCGGTGCTGACGGGGCTGCGGGTCAGCACCGGGACGGCCATCGCGGTGCTCTTTCTCACCGAGTCGTTCGCCACCCAGGCCGGTCTCGGCTACTATATCCTGGTCGAGACCTGGGGGCGCATGGCCTACCCGGAGATGTACGCTGGCGTTCTAGCGATGAGCCTGTTGGGGATGGGGCTCTACCTGGTCCTGGACAGGCTGGAGCGACGGCTCTGCGGCTGGCTGACGGCCGGAGGAGGGCCGTGACCGGTCCCGTCCCCGAGGCCGTCCAGCAGATGTTCACCCGGATCGTCGGCCGCTACGACCTGATGAACAGACTGATGACCGCCGGCCGCGACCGGGTCTGGCGGGCGCGGGCGGCCGCGCTGGTGGCCGGCGGCCGCCGGGTGCTCGACCTGGGGTGCGGCACCGGCGACCTGAGTCTGGCGGTGGCCGCGGCCGGGGTGCCCACGGTGGTGGGCATCGACTTCGCGCCGGCGATGGTCCGGGTGGCTGAGGCCAAGCGCCGCCGACATCCCATGGGAGAACAGGTCCGCTTCCTGGTGGCCGACGCCCTGGCGCTCCCCTTCGCCGACGAGACCTTTGACGGGGTGGTCAACGCCTTCGTGCTGCGGAACCTGGCCGACCTGGACCAGGGGCTGGTCGAGGCCCGGCGGGTTCTGCGCCCTGGCGGGCGGCTGGTCTGCCTGGAGATCACCCATCCCCCGGCCTGGCTGGCCCCGCTCTTCTGGCTCTACTTCGGGCAGGTGGTCCCGCTGCTGGGCGGGATCGTGGCCGGCGACCGGGGGGCCTACGCCTATCTTCCGGCCTCGCTCCGGCGCTTCCCACCAGCCCCAGACCTGGCCCGGCGCCTGGAGCGGCTGGGTTTTACGAACGTCCGCTACGAGCGGCTGGGCCTGGGGACGGTGGCCCTCCACTTGGCCGAGCGCCCTCCCCATGAGCCCCGCCACGGCCGGTGAGGCCACGGCGAGGGGCCTCACCCGGACGGACCCGTCCGGCTTCGGCCAGCGTCCCCGCGCGCCGGCGGGCACTCAGGCGCCCTTCGACCGGTCGAGCAGGCCCACGCTGTGCTATCATGCTGGCCGATGAGCAGTCTCACCGTCCTCCCCCACCCTCGCCTCTCGCGCCGGCGGGCCGCTCGGTGGGCAGCGGCGATCGCCCTTCTGGGCGGCCTCCTCCTGCTCCTGGTCCGCTCGCCGCTCCGCGACGCCCTGGCGACAGACATGGTGGGCCTGGCCCAGACCGAGGCCGGCCAGACCTTCGAACTGGCCGGGCCAGCCACCCTGCGCCAGGAGTTCCGCCTGCCCCGCCCCGGCCTCCAGCGCCTGGACCTGGCGGTGACGAACCCCGACTACCGGGCGACCCAGCCGCTGGTCCTCCGCCTCACCCCGCTGGACGCCCCCGACCGGCCGCTCCAGCTCACCCTCCGTCCGTTTGAGGTCCCGGCGCGGGGGCTGCTGACTGTGCGGTTCCCGTCGTCGACGGGGCGGCGGTTCGCGCTCGATCTGGCCGCCCCCGGCGCCGCCCCGGGAAGCGGCTACCAGGTCACCCTGGGACCGGGAGCGGCGGTGGACGGCGGCCGGCTGCTGGTCAACGGCCGCGAGCAGGCGGGCAGCCTGACATTCCTGGCCTTCTACCGGCTCAGTCTGGGGGACATCCTGGCCGAGCTGCGGGCGGCCTTCTCGGTCCGCTGGCTTGGGCTCGGCCTGGGGCTGCTCCTGCCCGGTCTGGGGCTGGCGCTGGCGGCCGGCCAGCCGCTCCGGCCGGCGCTTCTCCTGGCGCCGGTTCTCAGCCTGGCCCTGGTGCCGCCGGTGCTCACCTGGGCCGCCGTCCTCGGCCTGGCGCCGGGGCCGCTCACATTGCCGCTGCTGCTGGTTCTGGGGGGAGGCGGGCTGCTCCTGGCCTGGCGGCGGCGTCCAGCTCAGACCGACTTCCTGCCGGCCGGCGAGGTCGCCCTGGCGCTCATTCTCACGCTCCTGGCCGGCGGGGCGAAGCTCCTGGCCGTGCGCGACTTCGATCTGCCGTTCTGGGGCGACGGCTACCAGCACACCTTCCTGACCCGTCTGGTGATGGAGCGGGGAGCCCTGCCGGATTCCTGGGAGCCCGACCTGCCGCTCGCCACCATGACCTACCACGCCGGCTTTCACCTGATGGCCGCCGTCGTCGGCTGGGGGCTGGGGCTGGCTCCTCCCCAGGCGGTCCTCGTCACCGGTCAGCTGCTCAACGCCCTCGCCCTGCCCGCCGCCTACCTCGCCACCCGCTGGCTGACCGGAAGCGGGACCGCCGGCCTGCTGGCCGGCGTCCTGACCGGCCTGCTGCTGCCCATGCCCTCATATTATGTCAATTGGGGCCGCTACACCCAGCTGGCCGGGCAGGTGCTGATGGTGGCGGCCTGGCCGCTGGTAGCCGGAGCGCTCGAGGATCGCCAGCCGGGGGCGCGGGGCCGCTGGTTTTTGGCCACGCTCCTGCTGGCCGCGGTGATGCTCACCCACGTCCGGGTCACCTATCTCCTCGGCCTCTGGACCGGCCTGGTCGTCCTTCTCTTTTTCCTCACCGCGTCCGGCTGGCCCGCCCGACGCGCGCTTCTCTGGCGGGCGGCCCTGCTCCTCGGCGGCAGCCTGGCCCTGAGCGCCCCGTGGTGGTGGCGCCTCTGGCACCACCGGCAGCAGTTCGCCAACGAACGTCCCCCGGCCGCCGACTGGGTCGCCGCCTACACCGCCTTCGGCGACTACGGGTTCGTCGTCGGCTGGGTCTGGCTGGGTCTGGCCCTGGGGGGGCTGCTTCTCGCCCTCCGGCACCGTCAGTCTCGCCTGCTCCTGCTCCCGGTCTGGCTGGCCGGTCTGTACGCCACCGCCAACACCACCGCCCTGGGACTGCCCTGGACACCTCTGCTCAATAATTTTGCGGTCGAGATCGCTCTGTACATTCCGGTGAGCGCGCTGGCCGCCTACGCCCTCGACCGGGCGGCCGGCCGGTGGCCAGGCCCGGCGCGCCAGCGGATCGCGGCCGGACTCGCCCTCCTGGCCGGGCTGCTGGCCCTGGCCGGTCAACTGGCGGTGCGCGACGACCGCTACCGGCTGGTCTACCCGGCGGACCTTCAGGCCTTCGCCTGGGTCCGGGAGAACACCCCGCCGACCGCCCGCTTTCTGGTCAACAGTCTGCCGGCGCTGGGCGATCTGGCGGCGGCGGGCACCGACGCCGGCTGGTGGCTGCCGCTGACCACCGGGCGCTCCACCACCCTGCCTCCGCTGCTCTACGTCAGCGAGCGCACCCCGCCGGGCTACCGCGACCTGATTCTCTGGCTGGCCCACCTGCCGCCCGAGGCGCTCGGCCAGCCGGAGATCCGGGCCCGTCTGCGCGCCCTCGGCATCACCCATGCGTACCTGGGCGTCAAGGGGGGACCGCTCCGGCCGGACCAGCTGCTCCGGGCCGGCGGCCGACCGCTCTACGCCCGCGAGGGGGTGTGGATCTTTGCCCTGGACTGAGAGGCTCACCCGGCGCTCACTGCTGACCGCCGGCGCGGGCTTCCTGGCCGGCCTGACCGGCGGCTACGCCCTGGGCCGGTGGGGTCCCGGCCTGCCGGACTGGCCGGGGAGGCCGTCCCCGTCCTCCGGTCCGACCGCGCCCACCGCGCTGCCCCTGGGCGTTGAGATCGTCGACATCGACCCGATCACCGGTCTGGACCTGGCCCGGCAGATCGGGGTGACCTGGGTTCGCCTGCTCCTGGGCTGGCAGGACCTCGAGCCGCAGCCCGGCGTCTTTCAGTGGGAGGCGGCCGACCGGCTCCTCACGGCGGCGCTGGAGCGGGAGCTGCGGCCGCTCGTCGTTCTGACCGGCGTTCCGCCCTGGGCGGGGCCCGAGCCCGGCGGACCGCTTGATGAGGCTGGACAGGAGGCATTCGCCAGATTGCTCGCCGCGGCGGCCCGTCGGTACGGCCCACGCGGGGTGAAACACTGGGAGCTTTTCAACGAGCCGGACAACGGTGACTTCGAGCGACGGTGGCTCGGGGGCAGTTGGGGCCGGGCGCCGGAGGCCTACGCCGCGCTGCTCCGCCGGGTCTATCCGGCCCTCAAAGCGGCCGACCCGACCGCCCACCTGGTCATGGGCGGCCTGGCCCTCGACTGGTTCACCGACGACGACCTGCACCCTCATCGACCCGGCCCCTTTGTCCGCGACTTCCTCGACCGCGTCCTGGCCGCCGGGGGTGGCGCCTTCTTCGATATCGCCAACTTTCACTATTACCCCAACTTTCGCCCCCGCTGGGAACCCCACGGCCGTGATATCATGGGCAAGGCCGCCTTTCTGCGGCGCACGCTGGCGGCCTACGGGGTGAGCAAGCCGGTGCTGTGCACCGAGATCGGCGCCTGGGTCGACCCCGACCGGGGCGGCAGTCCGGACTGGCAGGCGACCTATGCTGTCCAGGCGATGGTCCGGGGGATGGCCGCCGACCTTCAGGCGGTCATCTGGTTCAACTTGGTCGATCTCACCATGCCCGGCATGGCCCGGTACGGTCTGGTGACCCGCGAGGGCATCCCCCGCCCGGCCTTTCGGGCGCTCCAGGTCCTGCGCCAGCGCCTGGACCAGGCGGTGTTCGTCCGCCCCCTCACCCCCGGCGATCTGGGCACCGAGGGGGTCGAGGGCTACCTCTTCTACGCGCCGCTGAGCGGCACCCAGATCCAGGTGATCTGGGCCACGGCGCCGGTGGCCGACCTTCCCCCTTTCCGACCGCACCTGCCCAACGTCCAGCGCACCGTCCGCCTCCCCCAGCCCCCGGCCCGCCTGCTGGACCGCGACGGCCAGCCCCGACCGCCAGCCGCGTCCCTGACGGTCGGCCCCCAGCCGCTGTATCTCGAGTACGAGGGGTACTGATGGTCCGGCCACTGGGCTCACCCACCGCCAGCGCCATCCACCGCCCCTCCGGTTCGACCTCCGAGAGCCCGCGCCTCCTCCTGGGGCTGCTCCTCGGCCTGGTCGCCCTGCGCGGCCTCCTCTGGAGCCTGCTCGTGCCGCCCTGGCAGGGGCCCGACGAGCCCAAGCACCTCGAGTACGTGCTGCTGCTCCGGCTCAAAGGGCGGCCCATCGGTCTCGAGGACGCCTCACCCCCTCTGCAACGGTCCATCATCGCCTCGATGGAGGCGTTCGAGTTCTGGTGGCACCTCCGCCGTCCGGCGCCGGTGCCGCTGCCCGCGGACTTCGGCCAGCTCTGGCCCAGCGCGCCCACCCTCCTGATGCGCCAGCCGCTCTACTACATCCTCAGCCTGCCGGTCGCCTGGCTAACATCCGACCAACCGCTCGTCAGTCAGCTCTTTCTCCTCCGGCTGGTGAGCGTCGCCCTGAACGTCCTCGTGATCTACTGCCTCTTCCGCGCCCTGCGGGCGCTCTTCCCGGCCGAGCCGGCGCTGGCGCTGGCCGGCGCCGGCCTGGTCGCGTTTCTGCCCCAGCCGACGTTCATCGCCAGCACCTACAACAGCGACAACCTGGCCACGCTCGTGGGCAGCGCGCTCTTCTGGACGGCCGCCGTGGTCCTGCGCCATGGCTGGCGCGGATCGACGGTCGGCGCTCTGGGCCTGCTCACCCTCACCGGTCTGCTGACCAAGCGCTCACTCTATCCCCTCCTCCTGGCCAGCTGGCTGCTCCTGCTGGTTCTGGGGCGCTGGAGCCGGGCCCGGCTGGCGGCCGTCCTGGCCGGGGGCGGGGCCGCGCTGGTTCTGGGGGCTGCGACGGCCGTGGCTCTCCACCGCCTGGGGGCCGGCGGCCGCCAGCCGCTGACCGACTGGTTCCTGCGGAGCTATCTCCTCGACCTCGACGCCGCCTCCCAGCAGCTCTCCCAGCTGCTCCGCCCGACCGTCTTCGGCCCGGTCCTGCGGGAGCAGGCCGACTACTGGCTGGTCCAGCAGTTCAAGAGTTTCTGGGCCTCCTGGGGCTGGGTGGCCCATCCCCTGCCCGACCCGTGGTACGGGGCGCTGGCCGGACTAACTGCGGCCGGCCTGGCCAGCGCCATCCTGGCCCTCGGCTGGCCCGGGCGGTCTCCCCTGGACCCGGTCCAGCGGCGGGGCATCCTTATGGCCCTCGGGCTGCTGGGGGCCAATCTGGGCGCCGCCTGGCTCTTCTACACCACCTACAGCGCGGCGGCTTTCCCGCAGGGACGCTATCTCTTCCCGGCGCTGGGGCCGTTCGTCCTGCTGCTGCTGGTGGGGATTCGCCGCTGGAGCGGCCCGTTCCGCCCGGCCCTGGGCGCCGGCGTGATTGTGGCCGGTCTGCTCTTCGACACGGCCTGTCTGGTTGGGTCCCTCCTGCCCAGTTTCTACTTCTGAAGGACGGCGATGGCGCGACTGACGGGACTGGCTGGTCTTCTGTTCCTGGCCCTGGTTCTGGCCGCCACCTGGCCGGTGGAGGTCTGGACCACCCTGCAGAGCCGGCCGGAGCAGCCGGTCGGCGAGATCACGCCCGACAACCGCGTCGCCCAGAGCTTCCAGGCTCGACTCTCCGGCCTCAGCGCGGTCGAACTCCACCTGGCCACCTACCGGCGGGTCAACGATGTCACCCTTCTCTGGCGCCTGCACCGCGACCGCCCCGACGGTCCCCTGGTCGCCGCCGGCCAGATCGCCGGCCGGACGGTCCAGGATAACGCCCCCTACCGCCTGACCTTTCCTCCTCAGCCCGACTCGACCGACCGGGTCTACTATCTCGTCCTGGAGTCGCCGGACGGCCGCCCCGGCCAGGCCCTCACCGCCTGGGCCTCCCGCCACGACTACTTCCCCCGCGGCCGCCTGTACCTCAACGGCGTCCCCGCCGCCGGCGACCTGATGCTGGCCCTCGGCTACCGAACACCCCCCCTCGCCATCCTGCCGACGCTGCTGGACCGGCTGGCGGCTGGCCGGCCCGGCCTCTGGGGTCAGCCGGCCCTCTACGCGGCCCTGCTCGCCGGCTACGCCCTCGCCCTGGGGCTTCTGGTGGCGGCGCTGCTGGCCTGGAGCCAGGACGGCCGGTCGGCCCCACCCTCCCGCGCGGAGAAGACCGATGTCGATTGACCGCCCCCTGGCCACGGTCGTCATCGTGACCTGGAACGGCCGGGCCCTGCTGGAACAGACGCTCCCGGCCGTCCTGGCCCAGACCTACCGGCCCTTCGAGGTGCTGGTGGTCGACAACGGCTCGACCGATGGGACTGTTCCCTGGCTGCGCCGCCACTTCCCAACCGTGCGGCTGCTACGCCTCCCCGTCAACCGTGGCTTCGCCGGCGGCGCCAACCACGGCCTGGCCGCCGCCCGCGGATCGCTGGTCGCCACCCTGAACAACGACTGCTGGCCGGAGCCGACCTGGCTGGCCGCTCTGGTCGAGACTCTCCTGGCCACCCCCGGCGCGGCCATGTGCGCCAGTAAAATGCTCTTCGCCCACCAGCCCGACCGTCTCAACAGCACCGGCCTCGACCTCGACGTCCTGGGCCTCGCCTGGGACCGCGATGGCGGCCGCCGTGACGGCGAGGAGGCTACGGCGCCGCCCTTCGGCCCCTGCGCCGGGGCGGCCCTCTACCGGCGGGAGGCGGTCCGGCAGGTCGGCGGCTTCGACAGCCGGTTCTTCTGCTACCTCGAGGACGTGGACCTGGCCTGGCGCCTGCGCCGGGCCGGCTGGACCTGCGCCTACGCCCCCCAGGCCCGCGTCTACCACCTGCACGCGGCGACCCTGGGCGACGACAGCCCGTGGAAACGCTACCTCCTCGGCCGGAACAAGCTCTGGCTGCTGGCCCAGAACTACCCACGGGGGCCGCTGCTCCGGCGGCTGCCGCTCATCCTGCTCTACGACCTCCTGGCCCTGGCCAGCTACGCCCTCTGGCCCGCGCCCGGGCGCCCGTGGCCGGCCCGCTGGGCCGCCCTGGCCGGCCGCCTGGCCGGCTGGTGGGGACTGCCGGCGGTCTGGCGCGGTCGCGAGCCTCTCCCGGCCGACCGGGAGGCCCTGCGGGCCCTGGCTCCCGCGGCCGCTCCGTGGGTGGTCGCCCGGCGTTTCGCCCATCTTCAGCATCTGCCGCGAGAAAGGAGGTGGCCGTGGCGTCCCGCGCCGTCCCGCTAGTCCGAACCGGAGGGGGGATCGCGCTGGCGCTCCTCTGCACGGTGCTGGCCGTCCACGACGTCGATCTGGCCAGTGTCTCCGCCCACTGGAGCCAGGTCCAGCCTCTGCCGCTGGCCCTGGCGGCCGGGATGGTTCTGGTCTCGATCCTGGCCAAGGCCGGCCGCTGGCAGGTCCTCTGCGCCCCCCACGCCCGCCCGCCGCTCGTCACCCTCACGGCGGGCATCCTGGTGGGACAGACGGTCAACAACCTGGTCCCGGTCCGTCTGGGGGAGATCGTCCGCGTCTACCTCGTCGGCGAACGCCTTCGCCTGAGCCGCAGCCTGCTTCTCGGGACGGTCCTGGTCGAGAAGGCGCTGGACGCCCTGACGCTGGCTCTGCTCCTGACCGTTCTGCTGCCGCTGGTCGCCCTGCCGGCGTGGCTGCCGTGGCCCCGGGTCGGCGCCGCCATTCTGGGAGCCGGACTGATCGGCCTCGTCCTGGCCAGTCTGCCCCAGATCGGGGTCTGGCTCGAGCGGTGGCCGTGGGTTCACCGCTGGGACCTGGCCCGTCGGGGTCGGGAGATGGCCAGCGCTCTCCGGGCTCTGGGCGCACCCCGGCGGGCCGCCCTGGCCGGCGGGTGGTCGCTGGTGGCGATAGGGGCCGGCCTGTTGACCAACTACGGACTCCTCCTGGCGCTGGACCTCCCGGCCAGCCTGCTCGCGGCCGCCGTTCTCCTGATCGTCCTCTACGTCGGCGGGACGGTTCCGGCCACGGTCGGTCGTCTGGGCGTCTTCCATTACCTGGTCGTCCTGACCCTGGGAGGCTTCGGCCTGCCCAAGGCCACGGCCCTGAGCTACGCCGTTCTCCTGCACGGGCTGGTCGTCGTCCTGCCGACCGTGGCCGGCCTGCTCTGCGCCTGGTACTGGGGGGTGCGGCCCGGCCTGGCCATCCGGCCGCCCGCGCCCCGGCCGGCGACCGATCCCCTGGAAAGGAGCCGGCCGTGACCGAACTGCTGGCCTCGGTGATCGTTCCGGCCCACAACGCCCGGGCCACCCTCGGCGCCTGCCTGCAGGCCCTGCTCCGCCAGACGGTGCCCCCCGAGCGCTACGAGATCATCGTCGTCGACGACGGCTCGACCGACGGCACCGACCGGGTGGCGGCGGCGTTCGGCGTGCAGGTCCTGCGGCAGCCCCGCAAGGGACCGGCCGCCGCGCGGAACGCCGGCGCCGCCATCGCCCGGGGGACCATCGTCGTCTTCACCGACGCCGACTGCGCCCCCTGTCCCGACTGGCTCGAACGGATGCTGGCCCCCTTCGCCGACCCGACGGTGGTCGGGGTCAAGGGGGCCTACCGCTCGGCCCAGCGGGCCCTGCTGCCCCGCTTCATCCAGGCCGAGTACGAGGACAAGTACGACCGGCTGCGCCAGTGCGACCGCATCGCCTTTGTCGACGGCTACGCCGCCGCCTACCGGCGGGCGATCTTTCTGGCCGAGGGCGGCTTCGACCCCGTCTTCCCCGTCCCCTCGGCCGAGGATATCGAGTTCTCCTTCCGTCTGGCCCGACGCGGCCACCGCCTGGTCTTCGCCCCCGAGGCCCGGGTCTACCACCAGCACGCCATCGCCCTCCGACACTATCTCCGACGGAAGTTCCGCTATGGCTACTGGCGGCTCCTGGTCTACCGACGCTACCCGGAGCGGGCCCTGGACGACGGCCACACGCCCACCAGCCTCAAACTCCAGGTCGGCCTGGCCCCGCTGCTGGCCCTCAGCCTTGCCCTCAGCCCGTTCACCCGCCACGGATGGCGGGTCAGCGGCCTCCTGGGGCTGGCTTTCCTGGCGAGCACCGGACCGTTCGTCCGCAAAACGCACCGGCGCGACCCGGGGGCGGCGCTCGTGGCCCCCGGGCTGATGTTCCTGCGCGGCCTGGCCCTGGCCGCCGGGCTGGGCGCCGGGCTCCTCCGCCTGGCCGCCGACTGTCTCACCGGCCGGCGGCCAGAGGAGGCGCCGGGCTAGCCACGCCGGCGGCGGGCCAGCCAGGCCAGGAACTCTTCGGGCGGGCGGGTGTTGAGGACCTGGGCGGGTCCCAGCCCGGCCCGTCGGGCCACGGCGACACCGTAGCGCAGAAGGTCGAAGTCGCCCGGCGCGTGGGCGTCGGTGTTGATGAGAAGCGGGACACCCTGTTCGGCCGCCCGGCGCGCGCTCCGGTCGTCCAGATCCAGGCGGTTGGGGTTGGCGTTGATCTCCAGCGCCTTGCCGGAGCGGGCGGCGGCCGCGATGACGGCCTCGAGATCGAGCTCATAGCCCGCGCGCCCGCCGATGATGCGCCCCCGCGGATGGCTGACGGCGTCCACCAGCGGGTGGGCCAGCGCGGCAAGCATGCGGGCGGTGATCCGCTCCCGCGATTGCTGAAAACCGCTGTGGATCGAGGCGGTGACGAAATCGCACTGGCGCAGGACCTCGTCAGGGTAGTCGAGGGTGCCGTCCGGGCGGATCTCCAGCTCGATCCCCCGGAGCAGACGGATCTGAGGGAAGCACGCCTGAAGGTCGGCGAGAGCCGCCCACTGCTCCCGGAGGCGCTCGACCGAGAGGCCCCGAGCCACGCCCAGCGACTGGGAGTGGTCGGTGATGGCCAGGTAACGGCGACCGCGGGCCACGGCCGCCTGAACCATCGTCTCCAGCGCGGCGGCCCCGTCGCTCCAATCGGAGTGACAGTGGAGATCGCCCTGGAGGTCGGCGACCTCGACCAGCGCCGGCAGGCGGCCGGCCAGGGCCGCCTCGATCTCCCCCTGATCCTCCCGGAGCTCGGGCGGGATCCAGGGCAGCCCCAGCGCCGCGTAGATCTCCTCCTCGGTGGCCCCACCCAGCCGCCGGCCGGTCCGGTCGTCGATCAGGCCCCCGGTCGTCAGGCGATATCCCCGGCGCGCCGCCAGCGCGCACAGGCGGGCATAATGGGCCGCCGAGCCGGTGAAAGCCAGCAGCGCCGCCCCGTACTGCTCTGGCGGCACGATCCGCAGCGCCACCGGGACCCCGCCCTCGGTCAGGATGCTGGCCCCGCTCTCCGACCGGTCCAGAACCGCCCGGGCAAGCGGCAGGCTGACGAAGGCCTGGACCACCGCCGCCGGCTCGGCGCTGGCCACCAGGAGCGTGAGATCGCCCACAGTCTCACACCAGCGGCGCAGGCTGCCGACCGGCGTCACCGCCTGGACCGCCGAACACTCGGCCAGGGCGGCGCTCAGTCTCTCCGCCAGGGGGAGGGCCTCGCCCAGCGGACGACGGTGAGCCAGATCCTGCCAGTGCTCGAGCGCGCGCCGGAGCTGGGCCTCGAGCTTCGCCCCAAAACCCGGCAGCGTGCGCAGCCGTTGTTCGCGGACCGCGGCCCGCAGCTCCGCCACCCCGGCGATCCCGAGGTGGCGGTAGAGCTGCCAGGCCCGTTTGGGCCCCAGGCCGGGGACCCGCAGCAGGTCGCGCAGCCCGGGCGGCACCTGCCGACGCAGCTCCTCCAGATAGGCGAGCCGTCCGGTGGTCAGGAACTCCTCGATCCGGGCGGCCAGCGAGGGCCCCACCCCGGGGATCGTCCGAATCTGGCCGGCCCGGTGGATCTCGGCGATATCGGTGGCCAGGGCGGCGATCCGCCGGGCGGCCTCGCGGTAGGCGTTGACCCGAAACGGTGTCTCCCCCTGGATCTCCAAAAGATCGGCGATCTCCGCCAGCGCCTGCGCCAGCGCCTGATTCAGCATCTCCGGCTCCCTGTCCGCTCGAGACTGCGTTCATGGTAGGGAGGACGGCCGGTCGCGTCAAAGCGACGACTGGCACCCGGCGTGCACCAGGTCCCGGAGTCCGCACCACCGGAGAGGGAGATGACCCGCGAGGAGCTGCGCCGCCACCTGGAACGCCTCGACTGGGGCCGCGACGGCCTGGACCGCGACGGCATCGTCCGTCAGTGGCCCGATTTTCCGGCCGGTCTCTACCTGCAGCTACCCCCCGACTACCGGTTCCGCTCGGCCGGCGCGGTCCTGAGCTACCTCGACCACGTCCTGAAGACGCACCGCCCCACGATGGTCTCCACCCTCGAGCCCACCGAGGCCGGCGGCGGACACGGCGCCAGCGGCAGCGTGCTCCTGCTGCCGCCCCGGCACCACGGGATCGGCGTCGGCACCGACGCCGGCCCGACCGGAAGCTCCGCCCAGACCGGCGCCGGACGCGAGGGCACGACCTACGGCGGCGAGGAGCACCGCTAGACCGTCTCCCAGCGGAAGAGGAAGCCCTCCGCGCTGGCGCGCAGCGTCGCCACCGCCCCGGCCGGCACGGCGAAGAGGGCGATGGTCCGTCGACCCGGACCGGGGGGCCGGGCGCCGCAGCCGTACAGCCGGAAGGCCAGCCCGCCATCCTCGCGGAGCCGCAGGAAGCGGGTGCCGGCGGCAATGACCGGCGCCGGATCGTGGAGATGCCCGAAGGCCAGCCCGACCGGGAGCGTGGCCGGCAGCGCCCGGCAGAACCAGAGCAGGCAATCGGCCGTCGGATTGCGGCCGCTGTAGAAGGGGATCGTGGTCGCCTGGAGCCCGGCCGCCCGGAGGTTGGCCAGATAGCGAGCGGGCGTCGGGCCACGGAAGGGCGGCTCGTGGGCCAGGATCACCACCCAGGCGGCGCGCTGGGCGCGGCGCGCCCAGCGCCGGACCGCCGCCCGCAGCCGCCGTCGCCCCGCCTCAGTCAGCCCCGGCAGCGACGGCCAGAGGACGACCAGCCCCGCGCCCAGCCAGCGGGCCTGCGGCCAGGCGAGATAGCGCACCGACGACCGCCAGCGGGCGAACCAGGGAGTGGATTCCCAGAGGCGGTCGACGTTGCCGGCCAGGATCCAGGCCCGGCGCAGCCGGCGCCAGAGGGGCAGCACGGCCAGATAGGCGGCCTCGGTTTCGGCCCGGCGCCGGGCCTGGGCGGCCGGCGTCTCGCCCAGACGGACGGCGAGATAGGCGGAGAGATCGCGCCGTCCGGCCTGAATCAGCTCCGTAAAGCGCGCCCGCTGGGCCGGCGTGAGCCGTTCCCACCAGTCCGGGCGGGTCTTGAACTCGCGGGTGAGGGCCATCACGGTCGGCGAACTGGCGACATCCCCCAGATGTACCCGCAGGTCAGCGGGCAGCCGGCCCAGCGCCCGGATCGGGGCCAGGGGGTCGGGAGCGTCGTGGGTGTCGGCGATCAGCCCGAGCGTCATCGCCGCCGGGCCCTCGGACCGGCAACCGGCCTCACGGTTGCCGGCCGATTGACGTCTGGAGCGCATGGATGTACAATCAGGGCAGAGGGCGAGCCATGGGCCGGCGTTCCCGGTACGAGCGCGAAATCGAAGAGATCCTGCGTCGTCTGGAGCCGCCCCCTCCCCGGCGACCGCTGCGCCAGCGCCTGTTCTCTGCCCTGGCGACGCTGCGCCAGGCCCTGCGGACCTTCCGCCTCGAGTTCTCGCCCCAGAGCCTGATGCTCCTCAGCCTGGCCCTGGCCATCGGCACCTACCCCCTCCGCGCGATCTGGCCGCCGCTGGTCCTGCCGGTCACCCTCGCCAGCCTGGGTCTCTTCCTGCTGGCCCTGGTCGCGGCCGCCGGGGCCCGCCGACGCCCGTTCCGGCCGGGCTGGCGCGGCCGGCCCCTGGACCTGTCCGCCGGCCGCCCCTCGCTCTGGCAGCGCCTGCTCTTCTGGCGCCGGCGGCATCACAACCGCTACCCCCGTCTCTAACCTGAGCCCGGGGGCCGCCTAGCGCCCCACCGGGCTGGGTTCGACCGGCCAGGCCCCCAGCACCTTGACCATGGTGCACTGCTCCTCCAGTTCGCGCAGCGCCGCCTGGACGTGGGCGTCCTCGGGATGCCCCTCCAGATCGACGAAAAACACATACTCCCAGGGTCGGCGCTTCGAGGGCCGCGACTCGATCCGGGTCAGGTTGATCCCGTGGCGGGCGAAGACCCCCAGGGCGTCGTGCAGCGCCCCCACCCGGTCGCGGACGGCGAAGATCACCGCGCTCCGGTCGTGCCCGCTGGGCGGGCTCCGCCGGGGACCGATCACCAGGAAACGGGTCAGATTGGTGGCCGAGTCCTCGATCCGGGCGGCGATGATCGGCAGCCCGTAGACCTCGGCCGCGGCGGCGTTGGCGATGGCCGCGCTCTCCTCGTCGGTCACCAGCTGCGCCGCCCGGGCCGTGCTGGCCACCTCGATCAGCTCGGCCTGGGGCAGGTTCTCCTGGAGCCAGCGGCGGCACTGGGCCAGGGCCTGCGGGTTCGAGTAGACCCGCCGGATCTGGTCCAGCCGGCCGCGCCCGAGCAGGTTGTGGGAGATGGGCAGCAGGATCTCGGCGCAGATCTGGAGATCGGTGTCCAGAAACATATCCAGCGTATGGGCCACCGCCCCCTCAGTCGAGTTCTCGACCGGCACCACCCCGTAGTCGGCCTCGCCCCGCTGGGTGGCCAGGAAGACGTCGGCGATGGTGCGGCAGGGGATGAACTCGGCGCTGCTGCCGAAGCGGCGCTTGGCCGCCTCATGGGTGAAGGTGGCCACCGGCCCCAGGTAGGCCACCCGCAGCGGCTGCTGGAGCGCCCGCGAGGCCGAGAGGATTTCGCTGTAGATCGCCAGCAGCGCCTGGTCCGGCAACGGCCCGCGGTTGGCCGCCAGCACGTTGCGCAGGACCTGGGCCTCCCGCTCCGGGTGATAGACCCGGTCCTCCCCGTCGGCCTTCAGCCGCCCGATCGCCTGGGCCAATCGGGCCCGCTCGTTCAGAAGAGCCACGAGCTGGCGGTCCAGCTCGTCGATCTGGCGGCGGTACTCGGCCAGCCGCGCGCTGTAGGCCTCCTCCGTCGCTCGCTCCCCACTCATCGTTCGACCCCCACGCCGCTCCGGGTGACCGCCGCCAGGGCCGCTCGGACGAGCTCGCCCGGCACGTCGCGGGTGACCCGCGTCCGCCCGATGTCCTCCAGCAGCACCCAGCGGACCGCCCCGGCCTGCGACTTTTTATCCAGGGCGATGGCCCCGAGCACCCGCTCGACCGGAACCGCCGGCGCCTGGAGCGGCAGGCCGAACCGCTCCAGCGCCCGGGCCTGCCGCTCCACCACCGCCGGCGCGCAGAACCCCAGGCGCTGACTGAGCCAGGCCTCGCCCATCATCCCGATGGCCACCGCCTCCCCGTGCAGGAAGACCGCGTAATCGGTGGCCGCCTCCAGAGCGTGGCCCAGCGTATGGCCGTAGTTGAGAATGATGCGCCGGCCCTGCTCGCGCTCGTCCTCACCGACGATGGCCAGCTTGTGCTGGACGCAGCGCTCGATGACCGGCACCACCGCCGCCATCTCCAGCCCCAGCAACCGGTCGGCCTGCTCCTCGAGGGCCGTCAGAAGGTCCGGGTCGAGGATCATGGCGTATTTCACCGCCTCGGCCCAGCCCGAGGCCAGCTCGCGTCGCGAGAGACTGCGGAGCGTCTCGGGGTCGATCACCACCACCGCCGCCGGATGGAAGGCCCCGATCAGATTCTTGCCCCGCGGGTGGTTGACCCCAACCTTCCCGCCGATGGCGCTGTCGATCTGGCCCAGAAGCGTGGTCGGCACCTGGACCAGCGCCAGGCCCCGCAGGAAGGTGGCGGCCACGAACCCGGCCAGGTCGCCCACCATCCCTCCGCCCAGGGCCACGATGACATCGCTCCGCTCGGCCCGCCGGTCGATCAGCCAGTCGTAGAGCCGGGCCGCCTGGGCCAGCGACTTGCTCTGCTCGGCGGCCGGCACGCAGACCGCCGCCGGGTCGTAGCCGGCGGCGGCCAGGCTCCGCTCGACCACGGCGCCGTAGAGCGCGTAGACCCGCTCGTCGCTGATGATATGGGCCCGTCCGCCCAGGCCGTGGGCCCGGAAGATCGCCCCCAGGTCAGCCAGCGCGCCGGGCCGGATCAGCACTCGGCTCATCGCTCTCTCCTGTCGGCGGCCCGACCTGTTTCAGCCAGGCCAGAATCCGTTCGACCACCTGGTCGGGCGTCAGTCCCTCGGTGTCGATGGTGACATCGGCGATGGCGTAGAAGGGGGCACGCTCGGCCTTCAGTCCGATGATCCGGGCCAGAGGGTCCGGCCCGGCCAGCAGCGGCCGCACCTCCACCGTGGACTGGGCCGTCAGGCGCGTCAGAATCGTCTCCGGGCGGGCCTCCAGACAGACCACCCGGTTCCCCCGGCGGATCCAGGCCCGGTTGGCCGGGTCCACGACCGCTCCTCCGCCCAGGGCGATCACCTGACGCCGGCCGGCGCAGAGCCGGGCCACGACCTCGCGCTCGGCCGCCCGGAACACCGCCTCCCCCTCCTCGCGAAAGATCCGGGCGATACTCTTGCCGAACCGCTCGACGATCACCTGGTCGCTGTCGACGAACGGCCAGCCCAGCCGGTCGGCCAGGCGCCGGCCGACGGCGCTCTTCCCGGTTCCGGAGAACCCAATCAGAACGACGTTCTCGGCCATCGGTTCTAGGCGGCCATCACCCGGCTGACGGCCCGCAGCGTGGTCTCGATATCGGCCGCCGTGATCCCGTAGTGGGTCACCATCCGCACCCGGCGCGGCCCGATGGCGCCGCAGAGCACGCCTTCGCTCTTGAGCCGGGCGGCGAACTCGGCCGCCGTCAGCCGGTCCTCGGCCAGCTCGAAGATCACAATGTTGGTCTGGACGGTGGTGGGATCCAGGATGATCCCCGGGATCTCGGCCAGGCCGATGGCCAGCCGGCGGGCGTTCTCGTGGTCCTCGGCCAGCCGGTCGATCATCTGCTCCAGGCAGACGATCCCGGCGGCGGCGATGATCCCGGCCTGGCGCATGCCGCCGCCGACCATCTTGCGGTACTTGCGGGCCCGCTCGATGTAGGCGGCGCTGCCGCAGAGGAGCGACCCGACCGGGCCGCAGAGCCCCTTGGAGAGGCAGAAGGTCACCGAATCGACGTCGGCCACCAGCTCCTTGACATCGACCCCCAGAGCCACGGCGGCGTTGAAGATGCGGGCGCCGTCCAGATGAACCGGGATGCCGTGGCGGTGGGCCAGGGCGCAGAGCTGGCGGGTGTACTCCACCGTCAGCACCGCGCCCCCGCAGCGGTTGTGGGTGTTCTCCAGGCAGATGAGCCCGGTGCGGGGGAAATGGATGTTGGGGCCGCGGATCGCCGCCTCGACCGCCTCCAGGGGGAGCAGGCCGCGCACGTTGGGCACGGTGCGCATCTGCACCCCACCCAGGGCCGAGCAGCCCCCCACCTCGTAGAGAAAGATGTGCGACTGGTCGCCGACGATGACCTCGTCGCCGCGCTGGGTGTGACTGAGCACGCCCACCAGGTTGCCCATGGTGCCGCTGACCACCAGGAGGGCGCGCTCCTTGCCCAGTTTCTCCGCCGCCATCTCCTCCAGGCGGTTCACGGTCGGGTCCTCGCCGAAAACATCGTCGCCCAGTTCCGCCCGGTACATCGCCTCGCGCATGGCGGGCGTGGGCTGGGTCACCGTGTCGCTGCGCAGGTCGATCAACGGCATTGGGTTCCTCCGGCCGATCCCCTCATGCTGGCCAGACCGCTTGCCATTATACCGCACCGGGAGCACTCCGCAAAAGACACCCGCCGGTGCTACAATTAGGCCAGTACAGACCAGGAGAGCCCTTGATGCGATCCCTGTCGCTCCTCGGCCTGGCCCTCGCGGCTCTGCTGACCGTCGCCTGCACCGCCCTGGCCCTGCGCGCCCAGACCGCTCCCACCCCACCACCCACGCCGACCCCCCTGGCCGCGCCCTCTCCCAGCCCGGCGCCTCCCACGCCAACCGCGCCGCCACCCCCGCCGACCCCGACCGCCGCCCCGGCGCCGGCCGCCGGCCCCCCCATCCCCGGCGACACCCGGGCCATCGCCCGCGCCGCCGGGATGGTGCGTCCGGCGGTCGTCCAGATCATCATCCGCCAGATCGCCTTCGACCAGTTCCTGCGCCCCGTCCCCGAGGAGACCGGCATCGGCTCGGGGGTGATCTTCGACCGGAGCGGGCTGGTCCTCACCGCCCACCACGTGGTGGCCGAGAGCGGCCCGACCCTCAAGGTCGGCCTGCCCGACGGCCGGGTTTTCGCCGGCCAGGTGGTGGGAGCCGATCCGGAGAGCGACATCGCCCTGGTCCGCCTCACCGCCGGAGGCGACAACCTGCCGGTCGCCCCCCTGGGCGACTCCAGCCAGCTGGTCATCGGCGACTGGGTCATCGCCATCGGCAACGCCCTGATGCTGGAAGGGGGACCCACCGTCACCGCCGGCATCGTCAGCGCCCTCGACCGCTACCTGGAGACGCCGGACCAGCGCGTCCTCTTCGACCTCATCCAGACCGACGCCGCCATCAACCCCGGCAACTCGGGGGGACCCCTGGTCAACCTGCAGGGGCAGGTTGTGGGCATCAACACGGCGATCTTACGGGCGCCCGGCGCCGGCCTGGGGTTCGCCGTGGCCGTCAACCGGGCCAAACAGGTCATCGACGACCTGCAGCGCTACGGCCGCGTCCTGCGCCCCTGGCTGGGCATCCAGCCGATCGATGTCACCCCCTCGCTGGCCCAGCAGTACGGGCTGCCGGTCGAGCGGGGGGTGCTCATTCTGGCGGTCGACGGACGGGGGCCGGCCGCCCGGGCCGGGCTGCGTCGGGGCGACATCCTGGTGGCCTGGAACGACGAGCCGCTCACCAACCACATCGGCCTGCTGCGGGCCCTCTCCCGCCACCGGCCCGGCGACACGGTCCGCCTGACGGTGGTCCGCGACAGCGGCCGCCAGACGGTGACCGTGACGCTCGGCGAGCGGCCGAGCCGCTGACAGGGCGAGGATGCGACCGCGTGCCCGTCGTTCCCGACTGCTGCGGGCCAGCGTGGGGCGCCCCACGCTGGCCGCCCGGATCGTCCGGGGTCTCTGGCTGACCGTCCTGTGGGGGGGAGCCATCCTCGGCGGGGCCACCGCCGCAGCGCTGACGGGGCTGGTGCTCCTCCTGGCCGCCTCCGGCGGGCTGGGCGCGGTCATCGAGGGGCTGACCCGCGATCTCCCCCCGCCCGAGGCCGCCTTCCAGCGCGAACTCTTCACCAGCACGTTCATCTACGACCGGAACGGAACCCCGCTCTACGAGTTCTGGGCGCCGGAGGGCGGGCGGCGCGAGATCGTGCCGCTGCGCGAGATCCCGCCGGCCCTCATCGCCGCCACCCTGGCCACCGAAGACGCCTACTTCTACCAGAATCCGGGCTTCGACCTCCGGGCCATGCTGCGCGCCGCCTACCAGAATCTGCGCGGCCAGAGCATCGTCTCCGGCGGCAGCACCATCACCCAGCAGCTCGTCCGCAACGCCCTCTTCGACCCCGAGGAACGCTACGAACGGAGCCTCCAGCGCAAGCTGCGCGAGATCCTCCTGGCCTACCGCCTCTCCCAGCGCTACACCAAAGACCAGATCCTGGAGCGCTACCTGAACGAGATCTACTACGGCAACCTGGCCTACGGGGCGGCGGCGGCCGCGCGTGTCTACTTCGATAAGCCGGTCCAGCAGCTGACGCTGGCCGAGGCGGCGCTCCTGGCCGGGCTGCCGCAGGCCCCGGCCCAGTATGACCCCTTCCTCAACCCCCGGGCGGCCAAACAGCGGCAGCTGGAGGTGCTGGAGCTGATGGTCCGCCACCGGTTCATCGACGCGGCGACCGCCGAGGAGGCCGCCCAGGCCGAGATCCGCCTGGCCCCGCCCCGCCGCTACTTCCGCGCCCCCCACTTCGTGCTCTACGTGCGCCACCTGCTCGAACAGAAGTACGGGACGGCCCGGGTCTCCAGCGGCGGCCTGCGCGTCTGGACCACTCTCGACCTGACCATCCAGACCGAGGCCGAGCGGGCCCTGCAGGCCCATCTCCCAGCCCTGCGCGCCCGCGAGGCCCGCAACGCCGCCCTGGTGGTCCTCAATCCCGCCACCGGCGAGATCCTGGCGATGGTCGGCAGCGCCGACTTCAACGACCCCTCCATCGGCGGGCAGATCAACATGGCCCTGACCCCGCGTCAGCCGGGCTCGACGCTGATGCCCTTCACCTACGCCCTGGCCTTCGAACGGCGCCTGCTGATGCCGGCCTCGCTGGTGCGCGACGAGCCGGTCAGTTTCTCGGCCGGACGGGGGCTGCCCCCCTATCAGCCGACCAACGCCGACGGGCGATTCCGCGGCCCGGTGACGGTGCGCCAGGCCCTGGCCCAGTCGCTTAATGTGCCGGCCGTCCGCACGCTGGCCCAGGTGGGCGTTCCCGACCTGGTGGCGCTGCTCCGCCGGCTCGGCCTGACCACCATCGACACCCCCCAGCGTTACGGTCTGGCCCTGACGCTGGGCGCCGCCGATGTTCGTCTGCTCGACCTGACCTTCGCCTACGCCACCCTGGCCAACGGTGGTCGGCAGGTCGGGGCGCCGGCGCCGCCCCAGCCCGGTGGCCCGACCTACGGACCGGTGGCCATCCGGCGCGTCCAGGACGCCCGGGGACGGGTTCTGGAGGAGTACCATCCCCCGGCCGGTGAACCAGTCCTCTCGCCCCAGACCGCCTGGCTCATCACCGACATCCTGGCCGACGCCGAGGCCCGCCAGCCCGTCTACGGACCCGACGCCCCGCTGACGCTCAGCCGCCCGGCGGCGGTCAAGACCGGGACGACCGACCACTACGAGAGCGCCTGGACCATCGGCTACACGCCGGACTTCGTTGTCGGCGTCTGGGTGGGCAATGCCGACAACCGACCCACCCGTCAGGTCACCGGCAGCAGCGGGCCGGCGCCCATCTGGCAGAGTCTCATGGAGGCGCTGCATCGCGGCCGACCGGTGCGCCGCTTCGAGCCGCCGCCAGGTCTGGTCCGGGCGACCGTGGACGCCCTGACCGGCCTGCGACCCGCCCCCGACTCGCCGACCATCACCGACTGGTTTGTGGCCGACGCCGTGCCGACCGCCTGGACACCGCCCCGCTGGACGCCGACGCCGACCCCCACCCCAACCGTCACCCCGACGCCCACGCTCACACCGACCCCGACGCCGCTCCCGGCCGGTCTGGTCAGCGTGCCCAGCGTCGTCGGGCTGCCCGAGGCCGAGGGCCGCCGCCGGATCGAACAGGCCGGTCTCCAGAACGCCCCCACCAACTACCAGACCGTCGAGGACATCCCCGAGGCCCACCGCGCCTTCTTCCTCTCCATTCCGCCCGGCCACATCGTCAGCCAGACCCCGGCCCCGGGGACGGTCCTGCCGCGCGGGGCCACCGTCTATATCGCCGTCCGCCGGCCGTAACCACCGACACACACCCGGGCCACCGGGAGAAAGGACGAGCGCGGAATGCTCCCCAAAGAAAGCAAGCCGACTCTCCAGGGCCGGTCCCTCGGCCTCTTTCTGGCCCTGGCCTTCGGTCCGGCCTGGGGGCTTCTGCTGCTCCCGCTGCTGCTGGATCCCTCTCTCCGCCCGAGCGGGCGGCTGCTGGCCTGGAGTCTGGCGATGTGGCAGCCCGGGATCGGGGCCGTCTCCGCCGTTCGGGCCGAGGGCCGGCGGCCGGTCGCCGCCCTGGGCCTGAACCGTCTCGGCCCGCGCCGCTTTTACCTCTGGGCCTGGGGGCTGCCGCCGCTCCTGACCCTGAGCACCGGTCTTCTGACCATCTTCCTGGGCGCCGGCCGGCTGGACTCCAGCCTCCCGGCCCTCCGCCGGGCCCTGCCGTCCGAGGCCCCGGTCCCGACAGCGCTGTTGGGAACGGGGCTGATCCTCTTCGCCCTGACCCTGGCCCCCCTGCTCAACACCCCGCTGGCCCTGGACGAGGAACTGGGCTGGCGGGCGTTTCTGCTGCCCCGGCTGCTTCCCCTGGGCCCTGGGCGGGCGCTCATTCTCACCGGGCTTCTCTGGGGGCTGTGGCACGCCCCGGCGGTGGCCCAGGGCCTGAACTACCCCGGCCAGCCCCTCCTGGGGCCTCTCCTGATGGTGGGCTTCGCCAGTCTGCTCGGGGTGATCCTCGGCTGGCTCTTTCTCCGCACCGGCAGCCCCTGGGCCCCGGCCCTGGCCCACGGAGCGGTCAACGCCACGGGCGGTCTCCCCCTGCTCTTTCTGGCCGACGTCAATCCCCTCGTCGGGGGAACGCTCCCCAGCCTCATCGGCTGGATCCCCCTCGGGATCAGCGTCCTCGGGCTGGGGCTGAGCGGTGAGCTTGCGGCCGCCGCCCGGGCCTTCGTCTCACCCGCCGCTCCCGGCGCCGGGGAAGGCGCCGGGCCGCCGTCCTGACGCCGCCCTCAGAGGCGAACCGGCACCCCGCGGGCGGCCAGGTACTCTTTGGCCTGGCGGATGGTGTACTCGCCGTAGTGGAAGATCGAGGCGGCCAGGACCGCGTCGGCCCGGCCCCGGGTCAGGACCTCGTAGAGGTGTTCAAGCGCGCCGGCGCCGCCCGAGGCGATGACCGGGACCGGCACCGCCTGGGAGACGGCGGCGGTGAGCTCCAGGTCGTAGCCGTCGCGGGTGCCGTCGCGGTCCATCGAGGTCAGGAGGATCTCGCCGGCCCCCAGTTCGACGCCCCGGACCGCCCACTCCACCGCGTCCAGCCCGGTGGGCCGGCGCCCGCCGTGGGTGAAGACCTCCCAGCGGGGAGGCGCAGTCCCCGGCACCCGCCGGGCGTCGATGGCCAGCACGATGCACTGGCTGCCGAAACGCTCAGCGCCGGCCCGGATGAGATCCGGGTTCTGAACCGCCGCGGTGTTGATCGAGATCTTGTCGGCCCCGGCCCGCAGCAGCCGGCGCATATCCTCAGTCGAGCGGATGCCCCCGCCGACCGTCAGCGGGATGAACACCTCGGCCGCCGTTCGGGCGACCACGTCCACCATGGTCTGGCGGTGCTCGGCGCTGGCGGTGATATCGAGGAAGACCAGTTCGTCGGCCCCGGCCTGGTTGTAGAAGGCGGCCAGTTCGACCGGGTCGCCGGCGTCGCGCAGCTGAAGGAAGCGCGTGCCCTTGACCACGCGGCCGGCAGCCACGTCCAGACAGGGGATGATCCGTTTGGTCAGCACCGCTGTCCTCAGGCCGGAAGGCTGCGCGCCCAGGCCACGGCCTCGCGCAGGCTCAGGTCGCCGGTGTAGAGGGCCCGCCCGACGATCGCCCCCTCCACACCGGTGCCGTAGAGGCTCTGGAGATGGGCCAGCCGGCTGACCCCCCCAGCCGCGATCACCGGCACCGGCAGGGCGGCCACCAGCTCGGTGATCGCCCGGTAGTTGGGCTGCGAGAGGGTGCCGTCACGGGCGATGTCGGTGTAGACGATCCGGGGCACCCCCAGGGCGACCATCTCCTGGGCCAGGGTCAGGGCCGTGATCGGCGTCGTCTGCTGCCAGCCGTGGACGGCGACCTGTCCGTCGCGGGCGTCGATGGCCACGGCGATCGGAAGAGCGTCGTGTAGGGAAAGAGTGTAGATCTCGGTGGTCGCCGTATCATTAAAAAAAAAAAAAAAA
>ERZ511473.789-NODE-789-length-39723-cov-5.384604_pt1 | contig 39723 bp, 30 predicted proteins | sample MGYA00374947_ERZ511473 | MGnify/ENA primary metagenome ERZ511473 (study PRJEB26303, sample SAMN06343854) | sediment metagenome | isolation source: hot spring sediment | place: Canada: British Columbia | collected 2012-09-26 ... | reverse complement strand
AGCCCGCCAAAATCCCCTGAAAAACAGGCGGGACGGGGGAAAATGGAAAAAGGAAGAAAAAGGGTGTAACCAAAAGAAAACCAATGAGATATAAAATTTTTAGGATTGTGGAAAACTTTTTTGGCTGCAAGGGGCAGGAACGGGAAAAACGGACGGAAAAGAGCAAGATTTTTAAAAGCTGTGGCAGAGCCACACCATTTTTTTGCCCCCTTTTTTTGCTGCGAAGCAGCGAGAGAATGAAAAAAGAAAAGCCCCGAACTTGTCGGGGCTTGTGATGTTACTGTTTTAAACACATCCAACGATAAAATTAACTTCTATCCTTATTTGGGGAGAACTTTAACAGGAGATAAATTGTGTAAAAATTAAGCACTATCATAAGGCATATAATTAGCCATTGTATTTTTAGCCACACACCAACGGCAATAAATCCAACTGTAAACAATATCAGCCCTGCCCAATGTTTGTAAATCTCTGCTTTTTTCAACTTCAACGCTTTTAAATCAAATAGCATAGTGATTATTACTGTAAGAAAGATTAACAACAGGGATGCTAATCCTTTTGGTTCGGCATTAACCAGTTCTCTACCTTCAATTTGATTTCTTGTTGTCCAAAGTTCCGAAGCTAAAGCCAAAATACTTATCAAAAGCAAAACAGCTAAAACGGACTTTAAAAGTATAAATGCTTTGACTATAAAATTTATCTTTTTCATCAGTCGCAAGTATCATCACAAAACTCAAATTCCCCTGTGTTGTTATTTACTGCATTGTTTACAGTTTTCCCATAATTTATTCCGTCCTGATTTGCTCTCATATCATTATTATCCCAACCTTCGCCAAATCCAAAAACACCAGGAAGCCAATCTTTAAATGTTTCTTTAGACCAACCCAAAAATCCTGATGTGTTAGGTCCATACTTCATTGTATAATATGCAGAAGCGGAAAAATGCAATAGCTTATCATACCCAGTATTATCATTTTGCCTTACAAAGTTTTCGTATAAATGATATAACGTAGCTCCGTTTTTACTAAAGTTAGCATTGTCTAATAAGTTCCAAGTTGAAGAAGCACTTTTTACAAAATCACTTTGTTTGACACCTTTAAAACCTTGTTCAAATAAAAATCTACCAAAGGCAACATTATAGTTTTCCGAAAATTGCCCCCGATTTAAAGCGTAATCAGCTTTAATTTTATCCATACCCGCTTTAACGATTGGGGCGGGCGTTTTTGTTCCTTGTAGCTCTTGAACCGTTCCCAAAGATGCGTTTCTGCCATTTACGTTATATTCTTGTCTTTGGTTAATCCTTGTTTCATAAATAGGAACTTCAACCCCTGAACCGTAAGAAATGGTTCTATAACCTACAATTACTTTTTCAACTATATCTTCAGTAGATTGTAACTCCATTTTTATCTCGCCTTGATTTGACATAGATAATCTGTAATTATACTTCTCTGCTCCGTCTAAATCAATATTCTCAATCGGATTGCCTTCTGCAAAAGAATAAGGACTATTCCAAGGGAATTTACTTGTACGGGTTTAATGGGTTCGAGAAGGACGATGACCCCGCCAGTGCCTCGGGTGTCTGAATAAAGCACAAACCCAGTCGCTCTGCCTTCGGCAAGTGACGTTTTATGATTGAGGCCTCTGGCCGCCCCAGGAGCAGAAAACAAAGAGCAAAGCCAGGTTGAGGACCCGCCCCCAGACGCCCATAGGGGCTTCTCCACAGTCGCTCGGTTTTTTTCCCGAGTGACCCTTATTTTTCAGGCCTCTGGCCGGATTTAGAAACGTTTCGACCCCGGTGATTTTTGATCAAAAGTTAGAATATATTCACCCCGATAGTTATCGGGGTCCGGTAGAAGCAGGAATGGTAGATATGCCCGAGAACTATATAAAAAGCAGTACTTATCCTTTTTCGGAGATTAAATTGGATGAATATTGAGTTGGCCAGAGGCCACAGTGATTTAAGTCACTCGGGGAACCCGAGCGACTGGGGAGGTAAGTGGTTTGGAAAGTTATGGAGACGAAGTACGAGTGAGTATTTATAATAGATGGGGAGCAGTTGTTTATGAAGGCAGGGGGGCATACTTCCAGTGGAATGGTAAGAATAGAGGAGTAGATATGCCTGTTGCCACCTATTATTATGTAATAGAGGTTGGAGGAGACAAAGACCCGATTACCGGCTCGGTATTGTTGTCGAAGTAGAATGAGTATGATGGGGTTAAAGGTGGGGTTGTACCGATACGGGTTTAATGGACAAGAGAAGGATAACGAAATAGCAGGCGAAGGAAACTCTTATACAGCTCAATTCTGGCAATATGATAGCCGGTTGGGTAGAAGGTGGAATGTGGATCCTAAACCAAATCCTTCAATTAGTAACTATGCCACTTTTGCTAACAATCCTATTTTATACAATGATATTTTAGGTGATACAATTCATCGTTTTAGACCTGATGGTACATATATGGATGCTTTTGATGATGGCCGAAGTACAGTTTCAGGGTTGATATATACTAAAACGAGTACTTTTAAAAGTGGAGAAAAAACTTATAATCGATATTCTGATGGAATTAGTTTTGACTTCAATGATTATGATTTAGATAAATCAAATTTAAAAGAAACAAAGATTACAGTTGTTAAGGATAAATATCTTAAAGAAGATATAAAAACTGTTCATAAACAGAAAGGAAGTGAGAACTTGATAGTGTTTATAGAGAGAGAATCAAGGCCTGAAGGGCATGAGTCATGGTTTAGTGGGACTAGTAAAGGACGAATGGACCCACGTACGTCATTTAGCTCTGCTAAAGGTAAAGTGGTTTATTTCTTGTGCAAGATATTAATGGTAAGAATAAGGTATACAATCATGATGATTTTGGGAACTTTCTTTGGGGTATGGCTGGGTCAAGTTTTGGTCTCGGAAAATACACATTAAAAACAGCGGCTCATGCTAATAATGCATTTTCTGGGAATGATCAGAATTTAGACGAAGTACCATTGTTAGACTCTGACGCAGATCAAAATGCAATTAGTGATGGTGTTATAAAAAATCAGCAATTTGGAGATGCAAAATAGTAAGTCCTATATACCATTTATCGCTATATTGATTTTATTATCGTGTTCAAATAAAGAGCCCAAAGAGTCATCTTTAAAAAGGTTTGAACATATAGTGTTCTTGTTAAATGGAAAAGGATGTAAATTAAATGGCTATTCTTTGGAATGGAGAGGAGGAGTCTCAGTTCTAACATATTACAAAAATGAAAGAATAAAAAACTGTTATCATTATAGAAAGGAGTTAGATTCTTTAAAAGTAGATAATTTTGTTTCAAGTGACTCCATTTTTATGAGACAGAAAGTAATGGATTGCATTTGCTATTATTCTAATATTTTAAATAAATACCAAGTTGAAAGTATTGAGTTTTCTGCGGATTCTATAACATGGAAGTTTGTTGATACTGTCTTTTATACGACCTCGACTGGTGCGAGGTGTGTTGCGAAACCTTGATTCTTCTCCTCTGGCGCAAGGTTATTTAAAAAAACAAAAACTGGTTCAATGCGTCTTTTGCCTTGGTTGGCAGAAATAAAGCAGCTCGTTAGCCGTGGTTCGGCCTTTTCGGCCAACCACCAGAGAGCGTTAAAAATGAAGGAAAAAAGAAGAAAGCCAGGTTGAGAGATCTGGCTTTACTGTTTATCCCTTACCTAACATTATTTTTAAAACCTCGGATTAATCCCATCCAGGGTAATAAAGATTGTTTCCTTGTCTCTGTTCGATTATTTAGTTACGTCTTGGTACTAAAAGCTGTCAGGTTTTTATATCATTTAATAAAGCATCCAAAGAGCTTGAGAACTTGTATATTATATGGTTGTTTTTTTAATCAATAAAGCATTTTTTCAATTGCTTTATCCAGTTTCAAATGAACGATACGTCTCTACGAAGGTTATTTGTAGAGAACAATATTTCGGCTTATTAGAACCCAATTATTTTTGTAATGAATACAACCTCCAAAAAAAAAGGCAGGTGGATAGCCTTGGCAATTATTGCAATTCTTTTATTTCTATTTATTTTGGTACCTGCTATTACCACAAGGTATGCGAAGAGCAAAATAATTGAAAGCATAAATAACAATTCCCAGTATACGTTGGAAATTGGTGACCTTTCCTTGAAAGGATGGAATGGATTGGTTTTCACTTCCATCAAAATGAAACCAAAGTTGGATAGGTATACTTATAACAAGGAGAATGGCTATAATTCGGATTGGATAACGGTAGAGATCGATCAATTGACGATGGAGGGTATCGATTGGAAGCAGTATTTTTCGCACAAATTGTTTTATGTAGAACAAATCAGTCTGGATAAACCCAGTCTTTATGCTTTTCGTGATATGACACTGCCGGATGCCCCATTTGAAAGACAACCTCTACCTGCTGAGTTGCTGAGAGAAGCCTCCCAATTATTTACTATTGGCCAAATTGATTTTAACCAGGGGAGTGTAACATACGAAGAAATTCCTCCAACTGGTGGCAGTACACATGTGGTGCCATTTACAGATTTGAATGGTCAATTAATACACCTGAGTTCTGATTCATCCTACTTTCAGAAACATCCTGTAGGTTTAACTATTACAGGAAATATTTTAGAAAGTATATATGCCCATTTAGACTTTGCCTTTGAGACTGCAGATAAGCACAATGCATTTTTATTGGAAGGATATTTGGGAGACTTTGAAGCCAAATTACTTAATGAATATGTAATTCCACATGCCGATTTGAAAATTACCAGTGGTCAAGTGGATAGTATTTGGTTCAACATGAAGGCTAACGAAGATGTCTCAGAGGGTATTTTGCATATGGACTACCATGATCTAACTATAACTTCTAACCCTTCTAATGAGTCTAAGAAGATTGTGGACTTCAAAAAGCTTGCGGCCAAACTTTTTATAAAGGAAAAGAGCGATGTGGAGTTGCAGGAAAATCTGGGCTTTATCAATTTTGAGCGAACCAAAGACCGCTTTATTTTTAATTATATATGGAACTCATTTAAAACAGGAATTGCTCTGGTAGTAATTAATTTGCCCGACAATTTGCTCGAGAAAAAGCTTCGTACAAAATAAAATACTAACATTAATCTAATAATACTGGCATACAAATTCTAAAGAGCCAATTCCTTCATTTCCCACTTTAGTGCATTCCCATGATGTGCTGAGAAATAATATTTACTGCTTCTCAGTATCCTCTTCAACATGACTCTATGAGATCCTTGTTTGTTTTGCATTATGTAATTAAGTAATTGGATTTAAGGTAAATATATCTGGGTTAAAATTAAGATTTAGAACAGGTTTTGTAATATGCATTTTTAATTTAACTATATTTAAAAATATATTGGCAAAGGAATTATACTCCCTGTCAAACATGATAGAGATTATATTGAAACAAGCCTATTTAACTTAACTTATACTGTATGAGAAGAATTTTTACCAAAAAAATGACTATTGGGTTTATCAGGTATGCCTTAGGGGTGGTAATTTTGATGAATTTTTCACTAAATGTAAGCGGCCAAATACTTTGGGGAGCCGGATCTTCCAATCTTGCTTCAGATGAAACCGGAAGATTTGCCAATGATTTTGGAACTGCAAATGCCTGGACAGCTGTTGCAATTACTCCGGGTGCCTTATGGACCCGCACAACTACAGGCGTCAGCCAAGGACCGTATTGGGGAAATAATGTAGCTTTTCAATCTCCAACTCTTTCTGATGGGGCAGCCTTGTTTGATTCAGATTATTATGATCAATCGGGACTTGCAACGCCTCATAAAGGGGAACTAATTTCTCCTACTATAGATTTGACAGGGCTATCTGAAGGTGATCTTATTGAGGCAAACGTGTTTTTGTATTATCGTTCTTTTGATGTTTCAGAATTCTCATTAGGCTTTTCCAGCGATGGAGGTGCAACATGGAAAAACTTTCCCCTTAATGTTTTGGGCAATGAAGTGAATGGGGTATATGGACAAAAATATATAACTATCAGAATGCTTGGAGCGACTGCTGGTGTTGTAAATTTTTCCAATTGTAAACTTCGTTTGGTATTTGAGGGAGATGGTTATTTTGCAATGGTTGATAACATTTCGATCAACAAAACAGCACTTTACGATATCACCTTTCCTAAACCCGGAACTTTTGACAATCAATCTACCATGAGTCCTGCTGCTTAGGCTCAATTCCCCCTTAGGTTTGCTACAAAAAGTACAGAAAATACTTTTTTCTACAGTGCCGTTGTTGAAAATAAGGGCGGTGCTACCATACCATCTTCAGCCAATCCCAAATTGACTTGTGAACTGTTAAAATCAAGTGGAAAATCCTGGAGTTCTCTTTGGAAGAAAGAAATTTCTATTGGAAAGAATATCCCTTCTTTGGATACTGTATATGTATCTGGTGACGTGACTACTGAGTTTAACTCTGTATTTACAGCCAATGGTGCTGGGAATTATAAATTTACCTATCATGTAAGTCATGATTTGACAGATAGCGATGATACAAATGATGATAAGTCTCATGAGTTCATTATCACGAATGATTTTAATACATGGATGTCTCCGGTACCATTATCAGAAACTGGTTATCCAAGGGCAGATAATTATTCCTTGCCTTCAGTATTTCAAGATGTACTTACTAGTTTAGAACATGGGTCTTATTTTTATTTTCCGGATCAGACGGATATTACACTGGCGGCTGCCAGATACTGTGTTAAAGTGCCGAATCCTATTACACCTGGTAGTTATAATGTTTCTATCAGGGTATATGAAGTAGAGGAAATTGATATCAGTAATAGTAGCGAACGAAAGCTTGTAGCCATCGGAGGGGAAGAAATTAAGCTTGTACAAACAGACAAATCGGCTGTGCTTGAGCGAGAAGTTGAACTTTGGGATGTTAAAACCTTTGAATCTTTTAAACTTAGCAACGCCTCTGGGTTGTATTATATTGCTATAAGTCAGAGTAAAGGCGACGGACTTATAACAGCTAATGGTACGATCAATATGCTGATTCCAGGCAGTTACACTAACGCAGGCGTGAGTTTAGGTGTTAAAGTAAATTCTTTATATTATACCCCTCTGATTATAACTACAAATAAAGATGGAATAAGGCACTATGGTGGTTACACAGATGAATATACGAGTCCAAGCATTGCCGTAAAAATGATTGATTCAAAATCTGTCGTTGGAGTGAAGGCAGTAACTAATGTAATGGACGATAATAGTGTGACCTTGTCTCCAAATCCTGTATCAAATCTTTTAAATATTGGTGTCAAGCTAAATCAATTGAGTTCAAATGCCTCTTTTATACTTACCGATGTCAATGGAATGGTACTCAATATCGAACAATATAATCAGGTTCAGAATATGAATTATACGTTGAAAACAGAGAACTTAATTCCTGGTGCGTATTTTATCCATATCAGAACCGATAAGGGCAATATTTCAAAGAAATTTATTAAGTATTAATTCAGTGTTTTACCATTTTCAAGATACCTAGTCTTGAAAATGGTATGTCTACTTAGGTATGATAATAAAACAAGCCAGTTCTGATAGTGAACTGGCTTGTTTTATTTATAGTCTGGCTGGTTTGAAAGCAACTGTATTTAATATCCTTTCTGAAGGATAAATTGCACATTTCTCTTTTTATTCCCAGCCACCACCTAATGCCCGGTACAATTCAATGGTGGAGATCAATTGCACTTTCTGTGCATTTATTAATCCAATTTCAGCCTCGAGAACATTTTTTTGGGTTATTATCACTTCAAGATAGGAAGCATAACCGGCCAAAAATAAGTCATTGGAAGCATTGACTGCCTGGTATAGCATTTTTACTTCTTCGTTTTTAATGTTTGATATGCTGTTGTAGTTTTCAATCCTCTTTAGCTTGCTGCTTACTTCTTCTACTGCTTTTAATATATTTTTCTGGTATTGAAAATAGGCATCTTTATTTTGAGCTACCGAAGATTTATAGTTGGAACGAATAGAATTTCTATTGAAAATTGGGCCGGTTATTCCCGCTAAAAGTCCATAGGCAAGTGAAGAAGGACTATTAAATAACAACGATGAATTGAACGAATTGTAGCCACCATAAGCAGATATATTCAAGGCAGGAAGGAAGGCTGCTCTTGCGGCTTTAACCTCGTTTAAGGAAGCTTTTAGCACCAATTCCGATTCCTGTATATCGGGTCTTCTAAGCAGCATATTTGCCGGAATACCTGTGCTTATTATTTCTGGTGAAAATTGCTTTTCCAGCGAATTGCCTCTTTTTATTTTCTGCGGAAATCTGCCGAGTAAAAAATTTAACTCATTTTCCGTTTCAATAATTTTCTGTTCAATTTCAATTTTTAAACTTTGGGTATTTAAAAGTTGAGCATTCATTTGATCTACAGCCAATTCATTGGCTTTTCCACCTTCTTTCAGAACTTGCACTGTTTCTACTGCTTTTTGCTGAAGCATTATATTTTTTTGAATAATCTCCAATTCTTTATCCAAAACCGTTAAGGTATAATATTTCTCAGCAATGGAAGATACCAGTATAGAAGTGAATAACTGCCTGGCTTTGTCGGTTGCCAGGTATCTTTTATAGGCCGCTTTTTTCAGGTTCCTAAGTTTGCCCCAAATATCGATTTCCCAATTTGAACTAAGCCCAAGAAAATAATCTGGTACTGGTGTAGGAATTTTTTGATCTGGACTAAGGTTGGGGGAAAGGTTTGTATCAAAATTACCTACGCCATTCATGGTATAATCGGCATACTTGTCTACTCCGGCAGAGATTTTTGTATTAAGACTTGGCAGCAAAGACCATTTTGCCATGCTGTAGTTGGCCCGTGCAATGGTAATTTTTTGGATTATACTGTTAAGATCCGGATTGTAAACCAAGGCTGTATCTATAAGCTTTTTGAGTTCTTCATCCTTGAAGAACTCTTTTATAGATATAGTTCCTATGCTTTGCTTGCTCGTGTCTCCTGCAAAAGTATTGGGTATTTCTTTTTTGGAATTTAATGGAGTATAGGATGGCAGACAGCCAGTTAATAGAAATTGTATAAGTATTATTAGGGATATATAGATCTTCATTGTTCTAATATTTGGATGAATTGCTGTTAAGATTAATGTTGATCAGTTACATTAATTTCTGATGGAACCGATTTTATCGTGTTCTCAGTTTTGCCTATGGTTGCAAATAGGTAGTATAGTCCTGGTGTGATTATTAACCCTACGATGGTTCCAATAAGCATACCTCCAACTGCTGAAGTGCCTATTGAACGATTGCCCAAGGCACCGGCTCCATTGGCAATGCAAAGGGGAATCAGACCGGCAATGAATGCAAATGAAGTCATTAAGATCGGTCTTAATCGTGCCGATGCACCTTCGATTGCTGCGTGTAATGCTGATCCTGTCTCCTTTTGTCGCATTATGGCAAACTCTACAATTAGAATAGCATTTTTACCTAATAAGGCGATAAGCATTACCAGAGATACCTGTGCGTATATGTTGTTTTCTAATCCTGTAGCCGCTAGAGCAACAAATGACCCGAAAATTCCCGCAGGTAAAATCAATAATACAGGTATAGGCAATAAAAAGCTTTCGTATTGTGCGGCCAGCAACAAATACACAAACAGCAGACAAACGATAAATATATAAAAGGCCTGATTGCCGGAAATAATCTCTTCCCGGGTTATACCGGACCATTCATACGTAAATCCTTTTGGCAAAACTTCCCTGGCAGTTCTTTCTACTGCTTCAATTACATCTCCACTACTATAGCCATCTTCCGGTTCGCCGTTTACCATTCCTGCGGTGAACATATTATATCGTGTAAGCTGCTCTGGTCCATATACACGTTCCAGTTTAATGAACGTGGAAAAAGGCACCATTTCCCCTTCATCGTTTTTGATGACCATTTTTAGAATATCTTCCGGTTTGGCACGGTAGCTTGGTGCGGCCTGTACCATTACTTTGTACATCTGTCCAAATCTGATAAAGTTTGATGTGTAAAAACTGCCGATCAGGGTTTGAAGAGTATTCATGGCGTTTTCTGCCGTAATTCCTTTTTTAGCAGCAATATCCTGGTTTAAGTGAATCAGATATTGCGGAAAACTGGCATCAAAATTTGAAAAGGCATTTTTTACTTCTTTAGTGTTATTGAGTTTTTCAATGAAGTTTTTAATGGTAGCCGAAGTGTATTGCAGGTCACCTAAACCGGTTCTGTCCTGAACTCTTAACTCAAAACCACTGGAGTTACCAAAGCCTGGAACAGTAGGAGGAGCGAAAAATTCTATTTGAGCATCGTTTATGTCTTTAGTTGCATCTTTTAGTTTTACAATTGCATCGTTTACGGACATAGATCGTTCACTCCAGGGTTTTAGATTGATCATGCCCATGCCATAAGATGCTCCGGCAGATTCGGTTACCAGGCTATATCCGGCCAAGGTTGTTGAAGATTCTACTCCCTCAATTTCGCTGGCTTTTGTGGTAATAGCGTTAAGTACTGACTCAGTACGCTCCACTGTTGCTCCGGCGGGTGTATTTACATTTACATATACCATTCCCTGGTCTTCGGTTGGTATAAAACCGGTAGGCAATAGTTTGCTGGAACCCCATGTGAGTGCAAAAAATACAACCAAAACGCCTACTAAGAGTAATTTCTTTGGAGAAAGTATGAAAATAATGGCTTTGTATTTTAAGGCAAATCGATCATATGCATGGTTAAATTTGGCAAAGAAACGATCTATAAAAGTCTGTTTTTTATGAGTATCATGTTTGTCTAATAAAATAGAACAAAGTGCAGGTGTAAGGGTAAGCGCATTGATACCCGAAATTATAATAGATACGGCAAGCGTAATGGAAAACTGTCTGTAAAAGATTCCTACCGGACCAGTCATAAAAGCAACTGGCACAAATACTGCTGACATAAATAATGTAATTGAAATAATAGGGCCTCTTATTTCATCCATAGTGGCTAAGGCGGCTTCTTTTGCTGTAAGTCCTTTCTCTGCCATTAGAGTATGTACAGCCTCCACTACTATTATGGCATTATCTACCACTATACCTATAGCAAGTACAAGGGCAAAAAGAGTAAGCAAATTGATGGAGAAACCCATTAACTGCATAAAGAAGAACGTGCCGATCAATGATACTGGAACTGCAATTGCCGGGATTAAAGTTGATTTGAAATCCTGAAGGAATAAATACACAATAAGGAAAACGAGGATAAAAGCCTCCAGTAATGTTTTTAATACTTCGTGTATAGATGCATCGAGAAATCTGGATACATCGTATGAAACATCGTAATACATTCCGGGTGGGAAAGTAGTTTGTTTGAGTTCTTCGATTTTGTTTTTTACGTTCTCAATTACCTCTTTTGCGTTTGAACCCGGTCTTTGTTTGATCATAATAGAGGCAGATGGATTGCCATTGGTTTTAGAAACCATACCATAACTTAGTGATCCAAATTCAACATCGGCTACATCTTTTAATTTGAGCATAGAGCCATCCTTATTGGCTCTTACTATTATATTTTCATATTGAAGAGGTTCATTAAATTTGCCTGTATATTTTAATACATATTGCAGCATTTGGGCTTTTTTGGCTGAGCTTTCTCCTGTCTTGCCGGGAGCAGCTTCTATATTTTGAGATCTTATAGCGTTTATAACCTCATCTGCTGAGATGGAATAACTTGCCATACGATCGGGTTTAAGCCATACCCGCATTGAGTAATCCTGTGAGCCCATTATTTCAGCAAAGCCAACGCCGTCAATTCTTTTTAGCTCCGAAAGTATGTTTATATCAGCATAGTTGTATACAAACTTCTCATCCATAGAACTGTCCGATGACATTACGTTTAGGTATAGCAACATACTGTTTACTTCCTTTTCAGTAGCAACGCCGGCTTTTATTACCTCTTCTGGAAGTTCATCGATAACGGTTTGAACTCTGTTTTGAACGTTTACAGCTGCCAGGTCAGGATCTATGCCTACGTTGAAGCATACAGTAATAATAGTTGTTCCGTTGTTCCCTGACACGGACGACATATACGTCATGCCGGGTACTCCATTGATGGCTCGTTCCAGGGGTGTTGCCACGGCTTTAGCGCATACTTCGGCATTGGCACCGGTGTATTTTGCTGTTACTGTAACAGATGGTGGAACTATATCGGGAAATTGGGTGACCGGTAACTCAAATAGAGCCAGTATACCTAAAAGGGTTATGAATAAGGAAATTACGATCGATAGGACCGGCCTATAAATGAATAAATTGAGCATAGTAATACTGTAAGGGTTAAATTAAGTCGTGAAAAAGGGGAGTTGGTATTATTTAGCTAAACTGACTTCTGTCCCGGCAAAATCTAAGTTTTTTGGTATGATCTTCATGCCGTCTTTAACAGATTGTACGCCTTCGTATACTATTTTTTCACCGACTTTTAAACCGGATGCTACAATGTAGTAATGTGAATATCTTAGTTTAGGAGTAAAACTTCTCATTTTTACCTGGTTGGTCGAATCAACCACATATACAAAGTTTTTATCCTGAATTTCGAAACTGGCTTTTTGAGGTACTATTAGTGCATTTTCTATAGAAGAAGTTAATCTAACTGTACCGGTAGACCCATGTTTTAATAAATTATGCGGGTTGGTGAATTTTGCTCTGAAAGCAATCGAACCTGTAGATTCATTGAATTGCCCTTCCAGAGTTTCTATAACACCATTGGTGGCGTGTTTTTCACCATCAGCCAGTATTAGTTCTACAAGTACACCTTCGTGGCCTTTGCCTTTAATTTTTCCTTTGGCGTATTCAAGGTATTCATTTTCAGAAACATTGAAATAGGCATATACTTCGTGCAGATCCGAAATGGTGGTTAATGGAGTGCCTTCATCAATAAGGCTGCCGGGTTTGTATGGAATTCTGTCAATTATTCCGTCAAAAGGTGCTGTAACTCTGGTATGTGCAAGTCTTATGGAGGCATTAGCTAAGGCTGATTGAGCTTCTTCAATTTTCGCTTTGGTAGCCGATAGTCTGGCATTGGCAACTTCCCATTCTGTTTTGGAAATCACCTGCTTATCTACCATTGACCTTACTCTGTCAGCTTCCAATTCCATTTCTTTTGCCTCTGCAATAGCATGTGAAAGAGCAGCCTTTGCCGATGCATATTCTGCTTTATATTCTCCATCGTTTATCCGGAAAAGCAACTGGCCTTTTTTTACCGGTTTGCCTTCATCTACATAAATATGTTCGAGATAGCCCTTTACTCTGGAAAAAATTTCCACATTGTTTAAGGCTTGCACATCGCCAACATATTCATGATAGATTGGAGTTGTTTGTGTTTTTAGAGAAATTACCGGAAGCGTTGTTGGGATTTTGGTTTCGTCTTTTTCTGCAGAGTTCGCCGTGCAACCCAATACAAATAGACTCGCAATATAAATTATGTATCTAGATGAAAACATATTCTTAAGTATTTAAAAATTCTATAAGTTATTAATGATTAGACATAGAAAATCTGTAACAAGCAGAAATTGCAGGTTAAGGCACTATGGATACATGAAAGTAAGAAGATTTAAAGCTGAGGGGGAGGAAAATGCTTTTCGAGAAAAATAGTATAGTTAGGTCTGATATCCGTAACCTTATGGTTGATAATACTAGTTACAAATGCTATTGCATTACTTGAGGATTGTAAAACCAATATGTCTTGTTCATCATAAATATTGTGATTATAATCAATACTTTCTGAGCCAATATCAGATGTAACACATTCTGTGATTTTTTTTATAAACCCCTGATCTAATGGTTCAATATGTTGTTCAATAGCGAAAAGAAATAGGATAAGACCTAGTTTGATAAGAAACACCAAGCATACATTATTCAATACCTTCCTTTCATTGGAAAAAGGGACTGCAAAAGATTGCCTTTTTGAATGATTAAACATGCGTTTGGGTTATTGTTAACTAAATATAAAAAATACTATTTTAAAAATCAAAACTTCTCTTATTGAAAAATTGAAAAAATATAAATTGATTGATATTGTAATTCTTTTAAATATTTACAATAAATTGTTTTATATATCTAATTATTAGTAATTTATGAATTATATTGAGCTTGTAAATATTTATTTTTTTGTTAATTATTTTCTATAAAAATGCACTATTTTTATATTTGTACAATTAAATATTATTTGAAACATAAAATAAGTTATTGTTAAAGTTATATTTTATTTTAATGTTCATGGTGAATATGCAGGATAAGCCAAATTGAACCTATTTAATCAATAGCAAGGGTGGAATGAACTATTGCCCCGATTATGAAAATTATCAACTAGAAGAAAGAATGGGAGATTTTTTTATTCGAATATGCAATAATTGATATCTATTGCGTAATCCGGGTTGAATTTAAGAATTCAGACTAGTTAAAAACAGTAAAAGCCAGAGTCACTTCTGGCTATTTCTGTTTTTAATTATATTACTTGCGATGAACAATATGCAGAACAGGTCTCAGACTATATTTCACTCACTTTTCTATTTCCAGGTATTCTTTCGACAAAAAATCGATCGGCAATATTACAGGATTCAGACCAAGAACATTTAAATCTCTGCTTACTTCCACTTCATAAATTGGGTTCATCAACAAAACCACATCCGGTTGATACTCCACAAGGAAATTGGGTGCAACAACCTTCTGTCCGGTACCCGGTAAATAATGGTTGTGTTTGTATGGATTGATGTCCACAATGTATTTGATCTCCTGTTCAATCTCCAGAGTGGTCATAAATGCCACGGCTTTCGATCCACCTCCCCAGATTACTATTTTCTTGCCATTTCTCACATAGGATTGAAGTATGTCCTTCCACTTGTTGAGCAGTTCGCTGATATTTGTTTTATAATGATTAAAAAGTTCCTTTATTTCCAGAATATTTATATTGATCTCATCATCCGATTCCGTTGTTTTGGACGGTTTTGCTTCAATCATCAGATACTGATCATCATATTCGGTCGCTATTTCAAGCACTTCAAATCCGGCACGTCTGAACAGATATTCCAGGGATTCAGGACTGAAATAGGAACAATGCTCATAATAGACATCCCAGAATCCCAGGTCTTTGAGCACTCTTCCTGCTTCAGGAATCTGAAAGAAAACTATCGTATCCCTGTTTTCTCCGATGGCTTCCCGGACTATCTTCATAAATTCCAGGGTATTCGGGATGTGTTCAAGTGTCATTTTACAACATACAAAGTCTGCTTTGTACTGGGAATACTTCTCAGAATATAAATCCATGATAAACTCTACTTTCCCGAGGTTATCCGGGTTGCGTTCAGGAACGAAGGCAGGATCAAAACCATAGCCCACATTATCTCCAAGCTCACATAGCATGGCAATGAATTCCCCTTTTCCACAACCAATCTCAAGTACAGTCTTTTGATGTAGGTCATGCTTTGCAATTAGCCGTTCGGCGAGGGACTGGTGAAATCTGTTGAAGGTATCTGAAAATCCCTGAGTCTCCTCACATTTTGCATTATATTCCTGAATATCCGGATCAAATATGGCATTATGAATAAATCCACAATTGTGACAAAAAGCCAGTTCAAGATTCCTTTTTGGAAAGTTAATGGCTTCGTCAGCGGATTCCATAAGCATCACGCTGTGTACAGGAACGTTCAATACACTGTAGAATGACTCCAGGTGAACACTTTGACAATTTGGACAGCTATTTTTCATCCGTAAATAATTTGTTTTTTATGGTCGTATGGAACCCACATTTTATATTTATTTTCTCTAATAAATTTTGTTCATATGAGTTACATAGGTTTGCTTTAAACAACTTTGACTTCAGGAATGGGTATAATGAACTTACCTCCCTTATCTTTAAATTCCTTTTGTTGCAGCATAATTTCGTCGGCAAAATTCCAGGCTAATATCAGGGCATAATCAGGCTGATCTTCCAGTAGTCGTCCCGGCGGAACAATTGGCAGGTGATTTCCGCTGAAATACAGACCTTGCTTGTATTTGCTCAGATCCAGGATATAATCCAGATGCCTGTTACTGATGCCAAAGTAGCTCATGAGTGTGTTTGCTTTGGCAGCTGCTCCGTACCCTACAATCTTTTTACCTTCAGACTTTAACTTCTCAAGCGTTTGAATCAGTTCGCTTTTAAGCGTATTAACCCGGTCCACAAAAGGCTTGTAACACTCAGAAGAATAAACATCCATTGCTTTTTCCTTTTTGGTTAATTCAATAAGTGCCGTATTAGGGTTTTCAAATTTTTCGATAAACATTCTGAGCGTTCCGCCGTGAATATCGACGTGTTTCACATCATTTAAAAACAGCCCATGTCTGTTGAAAAGAGATTGAAGAGCTGTTACTGAAAAGTAACAAAGATGCTGATGATATATGGTGTCAAACTCACAATGTTCGATCAAGTCTAATAAATATGGAGCTTCAATTACTGCCATGCCATCCTCTTTGAGCAAAAGGCTGATGCCTGCCACAAATCCATTGAGATCTGGTACGTGGGCAAGAACATTATTGCCAAGAACAATATCAGCTTTTCCATGTTCATCCCGAACCTTTTTTGCCAGGTCTTCCCCAAAAAAGTCAATGATTGTTGGTATTCCCTTTTCCTGAGCAACCTTTGCAGGGCCTTCAGCCGGATCTATTCCCAACACCTTTATACCTTTGTTGTGAAAATGCTGAAGCATATACCCGTCGTTGCTGGCAGCCTCCAATACAAAGTTTGAAGCATTAAGTCCCTTTTTGTCTATAATACTCTCAGCGCTTTGTTGAAAATGGTTCATTAGTTTCTGCGAAACAGATGAATAGTAGGGATAATCCCGCTGGAAGAGTTCTACCGGATCTACTTCTTCTTTTATCTGTACCAAAGAACAGTCGTGGCAACACATCAGGGTTAGTGAAACCTTTACTTCTTCCCCGTTGGAAGGAGGTGTTTTCAGCAATCTGTCTGCCAAGGCAGTATCACCAAAATGAATGAGATCTGTAGTATTGTTGCTATTGCAGGATCTGCACGTGGATTTTGTTCTGTAAATTTCCATTTTTAAACGGTCTGAGGTTCTTCTTTTTCAATCCAATAAAGATTATCATCAATTAATTTGTTTTCTAACAGGTATTTAATATGTCCAATCCGTTGATACTTAATGCCTTCAAATTCCTTAAGTGTTAATCCCAGTTTTTTATAGGCTTCCAGACATTCTTCAGCGCCCTTTCTTGCATTCCAAACCGGTTTAAATCCAGGGATTTTGTTTAATATCTTGGAACAATCTACTTTGTAATTCCGTGAATCGGGGAAGTGATCGTCTGACAATTCAACAATGCTGTTGGGAACAACATCTGCTACAATATTTGCAATTTCCTTAACCTGGTAGTTATCCTCGTTTCTTCCAACATTAAATGCTTCATTGTGGATAAGTTCAACCGGGGCAACCAAAATTGCCGCAAATGCTCTTGATATATCTTCAATATGAACAATTGGCCTCCAGGAGGTTCCGTCGCTTTTTAGAAAAACCTTGCCAGTGGTATATGCCCAGGCCACCAGGTTATTCAAAACCAAATCAAAACGTAACCTGGGTGAAACTCCATAGGCTGTGGCATTCCTTAAAAAAACCGGGTGAAAATTATCATCTGCCAGTAATGAAATATCTTTTTCAGAAAGCACTTTTGATTCGCCATAAGGAGTTACCGGGTTGAATGCTGAGGTTTCCGTAAGCCAATTATCTCCGGATGCCCCGTAGTTACTACACGACGATGAGTAAAGGTATCTGCTTACTCCAGCTTGTTTTGCCAGCTTTGCCAGCTTCACACTTGCGTGGTAATTGATGTCGAATGTGAGGTTAGAATTCAGATTTCCCAAGGGATCATTTGATAATCCTGCCAGATGGATTATTGCATCAAAGCCTTCTACATCGTAAATCTCCAGGTCTCTGATATCTTTGATTTTTTCAGGAATTTCAAGATCCAGCGTTCCATAAGTGCAATTTCTGAATAAATTGCTGTCAATTCCATGTACTTCATGACCTTGCTCTATTAACATAGGCACGAGAATCGTACCGATATATCCTTTGTGTCCGGTTACTAAAACTTTCATTGTTTATTGTTTAAATGATTAAGGTCGGCGATTTTAACACTATTGAATTTGTCCACGAACTGACGTATATTGTCCTGTTTTTCAGTATTTATATCCTCCCATGGCGGATTTCCAGCTTTCCAAAGCGATTCCAGAATATGCTTTTCACGCAGTGTATCCATGCATTGCCAAAATGAGTTATGTCTGTATGCCATTAGCTGACCATCCCTGGCTAAATTTTCCATTGGTTCTTTTTCCCATTGTGTATGATCGCCCTCAATGTAATCGAATATTTCAGGTTCAAGTACAAAAAAAGCACCGTTGATCCAGCCTTCCGAGGCTTGTGGTTTCTCAGAAAACTCGAGTACTTTACCATCAATTCCAAATTTTAGATGACCGTATCTGGCGGGAGGACGCACTGTGGTAAGCGTTGCAAGCTTTCCATGGCTTTTATGAAATGCCATTAGCGCATGCAGATCGATATTGGACAAACCATCACCCCAGGTCAGCATGAAAGTTTCATTGTTGACATAAGGTTTTAATCTTTTTATCCGTCCGCCGGTCATTGTGTTCAGACCGGTTTCAATCAGTTCTAGATTCCAGTCGATGTGTTTGGTATCACAATTGACCTTGCCGTTTTTCAGATCAATTGCGAGGTTGCCCTGTAATGAAGCATAGTCAGCAAAATACTTTTTGATATAATCACCCTTGTAGCCCAGCGCTACAACAAAATTTTTATAGTCAAATTTGGCATAATGATTCATTATATGCCATAAAATAGGATTTCCGCCTATTTCTACCATTGGTTTTGGCCTAATTTCGGTTTCTTCAGCCAGACGTGTGCCATGTCCTCCAGCTAGTATACATACTTTCATAATGTTTTTATTTTCAGGTTAATGAAACTACTTTTTTAAAATTATCTTTAACTGATTTGGAAGTTCTTCTGAAAAACCATTGATAAGCCATTAATCGCAACTGCGCCTTTTCACTGGTGGTGAAATCGTTTTTATCGATACTCCTGATAAGTTCATTCAGCCAGGTCAAATGCGGAAATCTTCTTGCTTTTCCTTTTGGATCAAACCATTTTGCCACTTCTGCATGGCTTTTATATTTTATTTTTTTTGAAGGATCAATTTTTATGGCATCATCAGGGTTATCATTGTATACCGACATGGAGAAGCCGTGGTGAAATCGTTTGATGTATAATGTGTCGCTTAAAATGATGAATTTTCCTTTCAGGATAAGATCGGCAAGCAATGTAAAATCAGAGCTGGAATAGTTTGCCAGAAGAATGGTTTGCTTCATGATGTCATGTCTTATTAGTCCGGTCAAAACAAAATCGGCTGTGGCAAACGACTCTGAAAAATGTTTTAGCAATGCCCGAAAACGCAATAATGTACTATCTTCAGTCAAGTGGAGACCATTGTAGTCAAACGTATCAATAATTTCTCCGTCAAATCGGACATTAGTTTTAGCACTGCCACAAAGAACACAATCTGAATTGGATTCTAGGACTTCAACAGATTTTTCAATATTCTTTGGGGTGAGCATGTCATCGTGTGCGAGCCACTTAAAGTATTTTCCTGTTGACTGTTCAAATGTCATGTTGAAATTTCTGGATGCACCCTGGTTTTCAGTAAACCGATAAATGTGTATCCTGCTATCTTTTTCGGCATATGATTTACAAATATTGGCTGTTTCATCGGTTGAGCCATTATCAGAAATAATTAGCTCGAAATTCGTGTAAGTCTGATTTAGGACGGAGTCAATTGCTTGACTTAAGTAATGTTGACCATTATAGACGGGCAGCCCAATGGATACCAAAGGCTGAGCAGATATACTATGTTGCATTTAAATTAATTTTAATGTGATAAATATTGTCTTCAATAAAACACAGTTTTAAATAGCCGCTTTAAAAACAAGACCTTTAATTCTTGTTAATTTTTTTACAAACCTTTGCCATTTTGTTCTTTGCTAGAGTGTAATTGCCTGCTTTTATTTATAATATAAAAATGCATTTTTTTGTTTTTGTCATCATTGGCGTTTTTGAATTATTTTGAGATTACAAGCTTTGAAACCCTGATTCCATAACAGTTTTTTTAAAAAATATCTTTAGTGTGAATGACCGAAATTCTATCAATGCCACTGTTCAGTCGGTAGCAAGTTTAGCGAAAGTTGTAGTCTCAGCAGCTTAGATAAAACACAACTATTAAATTCGAAACGAATACTGAATAATTGTCCGAACAGTATAAATAGATCATATCTCAGACCTGATTTTTTAAAAAGTACATTGAACAAATGATGTTATGCGGTTTTCAGGAAGTTTGATAATTTCTCGGATGACTGATATTGTGCTAGGCCTCCAGTCTATTTAAGTGGAAGTGTGTAGAAAATGATAAAAATGGTCAGGGTAAATAAAGGTGGCTTTTGTTATTCAAGTAACAATGTCTGTCTTGTTTTTACATTTCGAATTGCAGCCCCAAAATATAAAAAATACAATTTCTGTCTTTCTGCTAATTGGGTATTAAAAACCAATTGTGTTTTCTGTTCAGATTAGCATCCGATTATCCAGAACGTCCTAGTTTGTAGTGTTGGCAATTTGTAAAAATTATTTAAAGACAGGTTTTCGGAGGTTCTTTCTTCGTGTAAAATGATCTTAAAAAAAAATGGCTGATATACAATCAGCCATCTTTTGTTATATTGATAAAAAGTTTATTATTCATACTTTCTAATAATCTGAGCACCTAAGGCATTCAAACGCTTATCGATAAACTGATATCCGCGGTCTATTTGATCGATATTATATATAGTACTTTTGCCTTTGGCAGATAGAGCAGCAATCAGCAGTGCAACACCTGCTCTAATGTCGGGCGAAACCATAGATATACCTCTGAGTGGTACTTCCTTATTTAAGCCAATTACAGTTGCTCTATGAGGATCGCACAAGATAATCTGTGCACCCATATCTATTAGTTTATCTACAAAGAACAATCGGCTTTCAAACATCTTCTGATGAATTAATACAGATCCTTTTGCTTGTGTGGCAACAACCAAAACTATACTCATTAAGTCAGGTGTAAAGCCCGGCCAAGGCGCATCGGCAATGGTGAGTATAGATCCGTCTATAAATGTATCTATAGTATAGTTTTCGTGGGTAGGAATGTATATATCATCACCTTTTATTTCCAGATTAATACCTAGTTTACTAAATACGGTTGGGATATTTCCAAGCATATCTACTCTGCAATTTTTGATGGTAATTTCTGAAGCAGTCATGGCTGCCAGACCGATAAAGCTACCGATCTCAATCATATCAGGCAGAATGGTATGTTCGGTTCCTCCTAGAGAGTCTACTCCTTCTATGGTAATAAGATTAGAACCAATGCCGGAAATTTTTGCACCCATGCGATTGAGCATATTACATAACTGTTGCAGATATGGCTCACAAGCTGCGTTATAGATGACGGTTTTTCCTTTGGCTAGAACGGCAGCCATTACTACGTTTGCCGTTCCGGTTACTGATGCTTCATCAAGCAACATATAAGTGCCCTGAAGGTTGGTAGCATCTATTTCATAAAAAGAATCAGATGAGTCGTAATTAAATTTGGCACCCAGGTTTTGTAAACCGATAAAGTGGGTGTCCAGTCGTCGTCTTCCGATTTTGTCTCCACCCGGTTTTGGCATTTTGGCTTTCCCAAAACGAGCCAATAAAGGGCCAAGTATCATTATGGAACCACGAAGAGAAGCTGCCTTTTTTTTAAATTCCGGGGTTTTCAGAAATTCTACGTGTACATTTTTTGCTTCAAAAGTGTATGAGGAGTCTGAAGTTTTGGTGGTTTTTACCCCAAAATCTCCCAACAATTCGATTAGTTTTAAAACATCAATTATGCCCGGTATATTATGAATGGTGACTACCTGTTCAGTTAGCAGGACAGCACATAATATTTGCAAACATTCGTTTTTGGCGCCTTGTGGAGTTATTTCGCCTTTAAGACGGTTTCCACCGTTTACTTCAAAAAAATTATTCATTAACCTCTTTTTCTATGTTGAATCGGTTTTTTGCCTTTTCTAAAATTGTTGTTTCTAGGAGATGAGTTTTGATAGTTATTCTGCGTGTAAGAGGATGGCCTGCTGAATTCTCGTTGGCTATCAAACAGATTATTGGCTCTTACTTTTTCAAGGTCTACTTTTAACTTACCTTCAGAAACTAATTCTAATTGTTGAGCAATAAGCTCATCATCAGTATTTTCCTTGTTCCAGGCTGAATAGAAACGTTTCATTATTTTGCCAATAAATATAGTGGCATTTTCTTTTTCTTCGGGGTCGGTTATTTCGATGGCTTGTTTTATCAGAAGTTCTACATTTTGACCATAATGTTTGAATTTCAGATTATGGGTATTGTAGGCAACATTCATTGGTTTTTTGTCCAGAATAGATTTTCCAGGCATGGGAAATTCTGTATCTACATCCAGTTTGAAATCGGAAATGATATATAAATGATCCCATATTTTCTGATCATTTTCCTGCGCATCTTTAATACCCGGATTGATTTGTTTCATCAATTCAATAAGGGTATATGCAAAACGACTTCTTTTTTCTCTATCCTCAATAGTAAGCAGATACTCAACAATTTTCTGAATATTTCTACCGTACTCTTTTAAAACGATATCCTGAGGCTGATCGTGCATTTCCATAATGTCTAGTTTTTATTCAGTTGTTGTAAGTATGCGTAATTTGGCAAAGCTAAGAATTAAGGTTTTCTCTCCAAAATTTTCAAAGTTTACGGTTGCTTTGCGGTCGGTTCCTGATATATCCATGGCGGTAACTAATCCATAGCCAAATTTTGGATGCTCAACTTTCATGTTTTGAGCCAGATTTGCTGTGTCACTAGGTTTGAAATCTGCACTTGGTACATGGTTGTTTTTGGGTTTGGCCTTAGCCATTACCGGCGATTTGGTGGCTACTTTGCTGTAGCGAACCGGTGGCTGTGCATTGGTTGGTTCGGACGCCGGTGTGATTTTTTTGGACATTGTCAAAAAACGTTGATCTATGTCGCCTAAAAATCTGCTTGGTTCACAGTTTTTTAACTGCCCGAATCTATAACGTGTTGTAGCAAAACTAAGCGTAAGTTTTTTTTCAGCTCTGGTTATTGCTACATAAAATAATCTTCTTTCTTCTTCCAGATCAGCACGACTGCTTAACATCATTTGGCTAGGAAAAAGTTCTTCTTCCATGCCAACCATATATACATTTTTGAACTCCAGACCTTTGGATGAATGGATGGTCATAAGAGTTACAAAATCGTTGTCATCATCTTTTTCATTTTCCAGATCGGTCAGCAATGAAATTTCCTGAAGGAATGATCCCATATTTTTGTCCGTTGTTTCCGGATTGTCCACATATTCTTTAATACCGTTTAGAAGACCTTGCACGTTTTCATATCGGCTCAATCCTTCAACGGTTTTGTCTTCGTAAAGCTCTTTTAATAACCCTGAGTTTTTGGCAATTTCAAGTGCAGCTTCGTAGGCATCTTTTTGCTGTACGGCAATCTGAAAGGATTTAATCAAAGCATAAAAATCATTCAAAGCTGGAATAGCTCTTCCGGCCAGGTATTTGTCGCAATGTTCAACCGCTTCCCAAAGTGTGATACCTTGTTCTTCTGCAAATACAATAATTTTGGCTATAGTAGAATCGCCAATACCACGTTTGGGTAAGTTTATAATTCTGCGGAATGACTGTTCTTCGCTGGTATTTACCACAAAACGAAGATAGGCAACCAGGTCCTTGATTTCTTTGCGTTGATAGAAGGATAAGCCACCTACAACTTTATATTTTATATTACGACGGCGCAGGGCTTCTTCAATTGATCTGGACTGCGAATTGGTACGGTAGAGAATAGCAAAATCGTTGTTGCGAAGTTTGTTATTCATTTTTTCTTCGAAAATTGAAGTAGCTACCAATGTCCCTTCTTCATTATCCGAATTAGCTTTGAGTACTTCTATCATAGAGCCGGACTCATTGGAGGTCCAGACATTTTTCTGAAGCTGAGCTTTGTTTTTTTGAATTACCGAATTAGCGGCCTCTACTATAGTTTGTGTTGATCGGTAATTTTGCTCCAGTTTAAATACTTTTAGTTCGGAATAATCCTTTTCAAAATTGAGTATGTTTTGAATATCAGCACCACGAAATGCATAAATACTTTGAGCATCATCGCCTACTACCACTATATTTCTGTTGCGCGCAGCCAGCCTTCTGGTTATATAATATTGCGATAAGTTGGTGTCCTGAAACTCATCAACCATTATGTATCTAAACTTGTCCTGATATTTGTTGAGTACATCAGTATGGTCTTTGAAAAGTCTGTTGGTATTAAAAAGTAAATCATCAAAATCCATTGCCCCGGCCTTGAAGCATCTGTCCTGATAGATTTTATATATTCTACCTATTTCAGGTCGCATGCCAGCTGCATCGTCGGCCTGAATTGTCGGGCTGTTAAGGTATTCGTTGGCAGAAATTAATCTGTTTTTTGCACCTGAAATTCTGCCTAAAACCAAATTGGGTTTGTATACTTTATCATCCAGATATTGCTCTTTGATAATTTGTCTGAGCAAGGTTTTGGAATCTTCGGAGTCGTAAATGGTAAAATTGCTGGTATATCCGATGCGATCTGCTTCTGAACGCAGTATTCTTGCAAAAACGGAGTGAAAGGTACCCATCCAAATATTTTTAGCATCTGAACCTGCAATTTTTTCAATACGGGACCGCATTTCTTTCGAAGCCTTATTGGTAAAAGTAAGTGCCATAATATTGAATGGTTCTACTCCGTTGTCTATAAGGTGTGCTATGCGATAGGTCAATACCCTGGTTTTGCCCGAACCTGCACCAGCTATAATCATGGCCGGACCATCAATATGCTCTGCTGCTTCTCGTTGTGATGGATTTAATTCGTCAAGATAATTCATGTGTTGCTCTGTACAGAAGTCTGCAATATACAATATCTAATAAGAATATGCATGAAGAAATGTGGCTAAAAGATTATAACTTTGAAAAGTGGAAATTGTGTGGAATTTACGCTGAAATTTATTGTTGACTGGATATGATTGTAATAGGAAAGACCGTAATTAGTGATGATATAGCAGATAATTTTTTTGTCTGCGATTTGCAAAAATGCAAAGGTGCTTGCTGTGTGGAGGGAGATTTGGGTGCTCCGCTAACGGATGAAGAACTGCCCATAATGGGGGAGATTTTTGACAAGGTAAAACCCTATATGTCCAACGAAGGTTTAGCAGCTGTCGAAGAACAGGGGTTTTATATAGAGGATTGGGAAGGCGATTATTCTACACCAACCATCAAAGACCGTGAATGTGCCTATGCGATTTGGGAACATGGCTTTCTGAAATGCGCTATAGAAATGGCCTGGAAGGATAAAAAAATTGATTTTAAAAAACCGATAAGTTGCCATTTGTATCCCATCAGAATAACCAAATACGACCATTATGATGCCCTAAATTATGACCGCTGGCCCATTTGTAAAGACGCCTGCTCACATGGCAGAGATTTGGGAGTGCCATTGTATAAGTTTTTGGAAGAACCATTGGTAAGAAAATATGGAAAAGACTGGTACAAAGAATTGGTTTATAAAATTGAGCAACCTAAAATATAAGCACTAACCACTAATCACTAACCATTCCTAATTTACTTGAGCCAGTCTATACTATTAATCACTCCTCCGTTTACCCAGCTTAATACGCCTTATCCGGCAACAGCGTACATTAAGGGTTTTCTAAATACGAAGAGTATTACATCCTACCAATGCGATTTGGGTATAGAAGTAATTCTAAAAATATTTTCGTCGGATGGGCTGAAAGATGTATTTGCCCAGCTTGAAAGTAAAGAATTACAGTCTGAAAACAGTCAACGAATCGTTAGTCTTCAGAAAGAGTATATCAAAACGATTGACTTGGTAGTCAGTTTTTTGCAAGATAAAAACCCAACACTTGCCCATGTAATTTGTGATGGGAATTTTTTGCCGGAAGCATCCAGGTTTATGCAACTCGATGATATGGATTGGGCTTTTGGTACCATGGGTAGCAGAGATAAAGCCCGGTATCTGGCCACCTTGTATTTGGAAGACCTTGCCGATTTGATAAGGGAAGAACTAGATCCTCACTTTGGATTTAGCCGATATGCAGAACGTTTGGGACGATCGGCAGCTGAGTTTGATGAATTACACTTAGAATTACAAAAGCCAGACAGTTATGTAGATACTGTTTTGTTGAAACTGTTGGAGAAAAAATTGCTACAATTTCAGCCAAAAATTGTGGCATTGTCGGTGCCTTTCCCTGGTAACTTGTACAGTGCTTTTAAGTGCGGTCAATTCATCAAAAGCAAGTATCCAGAAGTAAAAGTTGTAATGGGAGGTGGATTTGCCAATACAGAACTTCGTTCACTTAGTGAACCCAGGGTATTTGAATATCTTGATTTTATAACCTTAGATGATGGCGAAACTCCTTTTTTGAACCTGATCGAATTTTTAGATGGGAGAAGGAGCCTAAACGATTTGAAGCGAACATTTGCTTTGACAAATGGGGAGGTTGTATTCTACAATAATTCTAAAGACAAAGACGTAGCGCAGAAGGATGTTGGTACACCCGATTATTCAGATTTTGAGCTTACAAAGTATCTTTCAGTTATAGAAATTGCCAATCCCATGCACCGCCTTTGGAGCGATGGAAGATGGAATAAACTGACCTTAGCACACGGATGCTATTGGGGCAAATGTACTTTTTGTGATATTTCGCTGGACTACATCAGAAGGTATGAACAAACTACGGCTCAGTTACTGTGCGACAGGATAGAAGAAATGATTAAACAAACCGGAGTGAACGGTTTTCATTTTGTAGATGAAGCCGCTCCTCCGGCTTTGATGCGTGACCTGGCTTTGGAGATCTTGCGCAGAAATATTACTGTAGTCTGGTGGACAAATATTCGGTTTGAAAAGAGCTTTACCAAAGACCTTTGTTTGTTGCTGAAGGAATCGGGGTGTATTGCTATAAGTGGAGGTTTGGAAGTAGCCTCGGACAGGATACTTACCATGATTGAGAAGGGAGTCACTACTTCGCAGGTTGCAAAAGTTGCTCAAAACTTTACAGAGGCAGGCATTATGGTGCATGCTTATCTGATGTATGGATTTCCTACACAAACAGCGCAGGAAACCATCGATTCGCTGGAAGTAGTCAGGCAGCTTTTTATGCATGGTGTTGTACAATCAGGATTTTGGCATCAGTTTGCCATGACAGCACATAGTCCTGTAGGTCTTAACCCTGCTAAATATAATGTAGAAAGCAAGACAACCACGGTAGGGAAATTTGCTAATAATGACATGATACACGTTGATAAATCTGGAGCTGATCACGATAAATTTGCCGAAGGTTTACGTAAGTCATTGTTTAACTATATGCACGGTATTTGTTTTGAGTTCAGGCTGGATGAATGGTTTGATTTCAGTGTACCACGTACTACTATAGGCAAGAATTTTATTGAATATGTACTTGCCAATCAAACAGAAATAGAGCTAAAACCAACCACCAAAATTGTGTGGATCGGGAAAAATCCGGTACTTCATCAATTTCAAAAAAGTAAGAAAGGAAAGGTATTAGAAATGGCAGAATTGTCCTTTGCCAACAAAAAAGACCACCTGGTCATTAAAACCGATTTGCAGTCCGGCACCTGGCTTGCAGAGTGGTTGCCAAAACTATCTGCTGAAAACCCAAAAGTATATACCTGGGTTGAACTGGAAGAAGATTTTAACAGGCATAATACAACAACTTTAACCCTGTATTGGAAAAGCCAGGCAATTAGTACTTTGCGTGAAAACGGATTGTTAGCCTTGAACTAAGTTTTCCGAAAAGCTAAATGTCATTTTTTGAAACAGGTTTTTTTCCAAAATTTTACATCCTGCCATTTTCTATATCATTACACCATTTTCTAATGGCCAGATTTTGAGTGAAAATTATCTATCAGTACGTCACTAATAGATGTAAAAAAAATCACTCTATATCATTTTTGTGCAATTTTATCTACTTGATTTTGAGTAGATGTAAGCAATAATTTTATGTTAAAGACTAAGTATATATTTTTAATATACGTAAAAATACTAGTTACTATGACAGCTCTTCAAAGGTTCGGTTTGATTAATGATCTTTTATACTTTCTGCTATTTGGCATATTTTTTTATGTTTAAATACATAAAAAAACACATTTTTAAGCATAAAATAAGTATACTTTAGCTAATACATTTGTTGGTAATAATACGTACATACGAAGAAAACTACTTATTTTATGGATGCAACAAAAATTCAATTAGTACAAAATTCATTTGCATTGGTAGTTCCAATTTCTGAACATGCGGCAGTAATTTTTTATGCCAAATTATTTGAGAAAGATCCATCACTTAAAGTATTATTCAGGGGTGATATGGCCGAGCAAGGGAAAAAACTGATGACCATGATAGCCACAGCCGTTAACGGTCTATCTAAACTGGATGAAATAGTACCTGCGGTAAAAGATTTGGGTACACGACATGCCGGATATGGGGTGACAGATTCTATGTACGATACAGTAGGTGCTGCATTGATAGAAACACTTGAAGTTGGACTGGGAGAGCAATTTACCGACCAGGTAAAAGAAGCCTGGATTGAAGCTTATACTATTCTGGCTACAACAATGAAAAATGCAGTGTCAGAGGCAGAAAATAAACCTGGTCTAACTCCTTTTAAAATCAAATTGGTGCAAGACTCATTTAAGTTGGTAGTATCAAATTCGGAGCAGACGGCGGCAATATTTTATCATAAACTATTTGAAAAAGATCCTTCTTTAAAGAAATTGTTCAGCGGCGATATGAAGGAGCAGGGCAAAAAACTTATGGCTATGATTGCAACTGCTGTAAACGGATTGACTGATTTGGGAAGAATTGTGCCAGCTGTAAAGGATTTGGGTGTGCGACATGCCGGCTATGGGGTGACAGACTCAATGTACGATACAGTTGGAGCAGCGTTGCTGGAAACCCTTGAAGTTGAACTTGGAAAAGCTTTTTCTCCTACAGTTAAAAATGCCTGGACTGAAGTGTATATAACTCTGGCTACAACCATGAAAAATGCATCAACTTCAGTAAAAAAAACACCTGAGAAAAAATGGTTCGAATTCTGGAAATAATTTTACTTATAAGAAAATAGTAAATTATTATATTCATAAACTCGGTTTGACTTTCAATTATATTCAAAGTAACCGTTGGTTTTTTTTGCTATAAAATTAATATGATAGCATTTCTTGCTAATTATATTTAATTTAACCTACCTATCAGCCTCTTAAATTCTATTATGCGTTTATTGCTATTTTTTTTACTTCTTGGTTGTTTTACGACTTTTGGTGCAGTTACATACAAATTGACCGTTCAACCTCAGGATATTACTGATACACCGGTTAAAAATTATTTAGAATATTTTGCAGATTCGGCTAATATGATTTTTCCTGAGCAGTTACCATCTGTTAATTGGAAAAGTTACAAGCAATATAAATCTGAAACTTTTGACGAAAATACCACATACTGGTTTAGGCTAACTATCACAAATTCCTCAGCAACTAATAAATTTTGGATATTGGAGTTACTTGATCCAAATCTGAAAGAAGTTCATTTTTTATATCCGGATCGGCATATGGAATTACAAAATACCGGTATAATTGAAGATTTTGAAAGTAGGGGTTTTGGTCATAAGAATTATGTATACCCTTTTGAATTAGCTAAAAATGACACTACCACGGTGTATTTTTCGATAAAAAATACTGTCAAATCAGGGGTAAGTCTGGCAATAAGAACCAATCAGGAGTTTGTGGAATATGCACTTGCTGAATATTATTTTCTAGGAATTTTTTATGGTATAATATTCATAATGGCTGTTTATAACCTTGTTTTATACTTTTATACCAAGGAGTTATCCTACATTTATTATGCATTTTATGTGTTATGTTTTATGCTTAATGCATTTAGGATAGATGGCTTAGGATTTCAATTTTTTTGGCCGAATCTACCTGTTTTTAGTCAATGGTTAAGTTTGGTTTCTCCGGTTTTTCTTGTTGTATCTTTTGCATTGTATGCCTGGCAATTTTTGGCATTAGATTCTTCAAATAGTTTGTATCGAAATTTGCTGATATACATTTGCGCAGCATTTGTGATAATTACATATATAAATAATTACGTAGCTATATTACCCGGATACGATAGTTGGCTTATAGGTTCATTTTTGGTAATCGGCTATGGTGGAGTAATGGCTAAAAGAAAAGGTAACAAGTCTGCAAGTTATTTTTTAGTAGCTTTTTCTTTTCTACTTATTGGTTTTACATTGTTCGCTTTGAGGAATTTACATTTAATTCCCACATCAATATTTACCATTTATGCATTAAATCTGAGTTTTATTATAGAAGTTATAGTTTTTTCGTTAGGTATTGGTCGTAAATTCAAAATTGCCCGTGAAGAACAAATACGAAACGATAAAAAGTTTATAGCTCAATTGCTTGAAAATGAAAAATTAAAAGATGCCTTAAATGAAGAGTTAAAGGCAAAGGTGTTAGAAACTTCTCAAGATTTGGTTCAAAAGAATTTACAAATGCAACAAATGCTTGAAAAGATCAAAATCAAAAATAAACAAATCCAATTTTTGAGTGGTGCTATAGAAACAGAAAAGGTTGAAGATACTGATGTATCACCTTTTGGTGTAAAAGATAATTGATACTATCTGTTTTCGGGTTGAAAAACCTATAAACAGGCAATGTTCAAAGTAATATCTAAATTTCTTTTGCAAAATAGCTGGGGACTAGTTTTTTGATTTTTTCTAAGGTTTCGGACATACTTAGTCTACTTACTCCACCGGAAGCATTTGCATGTCCGCCACCTTCAAAGTGCTCAGAAGCCAGAACATTTACTGGGTTTTCCTGTCCTTTCGATCTGAATGATATTTTGATCATGCCATCCTTTTCGGAGAAAAAGAATGCCGCTTTCATCCCTTTGATCGATAATGCCAAATTTACTATTCCATCCGTATCGCCTTTTTGAAAATTGTGTCTTTTTAATTCATCGGCAGTAAGTGAAATAATTGCGACTTTGTGGTCATTTAATACTTCGAGTTTGCTACTCATGGCATAACCCTGAAGTTTTAGTCTTTCTACAGTATTGGTATCATTAAGATTTTCATGAATTTGAGAATGTTTGACTCCTGCATTTAGCAGTTTTGACAGAATATCATGCGTTTTGGGTGTTACAGAAGGAAATCTGAATGAGCCTGTATCGGTAAGTATACCTAAATATAAAGGTGTTCCAGTCTGTTGATCTAATAAATTGCTATACGGACCATGCAATATAGTCTCCACAATTAGTTGTGCAGTAGAGCATGAGCTGGTATCAGAAATGCTGATATCGGTGAAATTTGCCGGATCAAGGTGATGATCAATCATGATTTTTTTTGCATCTGAGTCTAGCAGGAGTTTTTGCATTTCCTCACCAACCCGGTCTGGTGCGTTGTAATCCAGACAAAAAATTAAATCAGCATTTTTGAAAAATTGAGTAATTTCTGCACTGTGATTTTCCATGGTTAGGATCTGTTCAAATCCTTCCAGCCAGTTTAAAAATGCCGGTGCAGGATCCGGATGACATATAACAGCTTCTTTGCCAAGTTTTTTTATATAGTGATATAAGCCCAACGAACTTCCAACCGAGTCGCCATCAGGTGATTTATGTGCAGTAATAATAATGTTGTCAGAAGCCAGTATAGATTCTGTAATCTGTGAAAATCGAACCATGTGTTTGTCTAAGTATATGTTTTACTTTCCTGATAAAGGAAAATAATAAGCTAAAAATGCAAATATACAGATTTGAACAAGGCAAATGGTTTTGTATGTGTTAAATCGGGAAGGAAATAATTACCTATCGTTTAGTAAGGTTTTCCAAAATCTTCATGAACTCATTTTTCCTGTTCCTTGCCAGATCTATTGTTTTGCCATCTTTCATTTTTATGACTCCCCGGTCAGTTTTGCTATAGGTTGAAATATATTTTAGGTTTATAAGAAAGGTTCTGTGCGTTCTGAAAAACAGAGAATTATCCTGTAAATTTTGTTCGAAGTATTTAAGGTTTTTGGCAACAATTTTTGGAGGCCCTCCATGACAATGTATGTGAACATAAGATTCGTCAGCTTTCAGATACATTATGTCTTTGACGTGTATAAACTCATAACCAATATTGGAAGGGATGGTAATAATTTGGTCATCAGGGGTAATGAGATTTTTTGTAAGTGCAACTACAGTTAGGTTTGAATCTGGAATATCAATTCGTTCTTTTACTTTTTGGATAGCTTCCAGTAGTTCATTTTCCTGAATTGGTTTTAGTAGATAATCGACGGCTGCAAGTCTGAATGCCTGTATAGCATATTGGTTATATGCTGTGGTAAAAACTATTTTGCAATTCAATGATTTTTCAAGTATTTCTTTAGCCAGTTCAATTCCTGATTTTCCGGGCATTTCTATGTCGAGCAAAACAAGGTCAGGTTGCAATTGGATTATAAGTTGCAATCCTTCTTTTGCATTGTTTGCCTCTCCAACAATTTCAATTTCGTCTGGTGCGAGTTCAGCCATCATGAGCTTAAGAAGATGGATTGCTTTTGGAGCATCGTCGATAATTACAGTTTTAATTGGTAATGAACTCATGTTGTACTATCAAAGTGATAATCACTGTTGTACCGGCAGAGGAGTAGTCGGTATTTTCATGATCAATAATCTGAATGGTGGCACTTTCTTGTGCATTCAGGTTTAAAAGCTTTATTCTTCTGTTGGTCGCATTGCCGGCAAAAGATTGATGAATGGTGTTTTTATTTCTTTCCTGTAGTATGCCAGAAGCTTTTCTTCCAATACCGTTATCTGTAATGGAAATTTTTAGTGTATCCGAATTTATCAAATCGAAAGAAACAACAAGTTTTTTAGTTCCTTTCTGATGTCGCAATCCATGTTTAAATGCATTTTCTATAAAGGGTTGTATCAACATTCCAGGAATTTCGAAATCGTCCGGACAAAGTTTGTTATCGATATGTATTTTGTAATCAAGGGTTTCGACAAGCAACATTTCTTCTAAGGCTATGTAGGTAGAAAGCATAGCAATTTCTTCACTTAGACGAACTTTATTTTTAGAACTGTTTTCTAAAACCTGTCTGATTAGAGTAGAAAAACTATTTAAATAGGAAACCGCATTTTTTTTGTCATTTTCATAAATATAACCCTTGATTGAGTTGAGTACATTGAAAATAAAGTGTGGATTCATTTGAGCTTTGAGAGCTGTTTGCTGCGTAAAACGTAGCTCTTTCTCTAAATTTATCCGCTCGATTTCCTGAGCCTGACGTTTTTTAAGTACCTGAATCCGATATCGGAATATTATAAAAGCAATAGCCAAAATAGTTAGAATGCAAAGTGTTATGAACCAGATGGTTTTCCATACTGGGGGATGTACAAAACCTGAAATAGTAATGGTGTTTTCAGAAAAGTTTCCCAAGTGATCGACGATTTTTAGCTCAATCTGAAAATCACCGGCAGGTATATTGGGTATGTTTATTTCTTCAATATTACCAGGCAGGTAATGCCAGTCATATCCTGAGTTTTTTATTTTATAGACATAATTAAATTTTCCGAGACTATTGTAAGAAGAAGCTTCTGGCTTGAGCGTCAAAAGTTGCCCGTAATTTAGCTTTATATCAGAACGGTTAATGATAACATGGCTATCTAAATATAAAGCCTTTAGATAAACCAGTGGTGGAATTGTTTTTACTTGCAATTCTGTGGGTATTTTTTGTAAACCTTTGCCGGTTGCCAACCAAATATTTTCTTTGTGAATGTAAAGATCCTGAACCATGTCAGAGGCAAGTCCGGAGAATCGGTTGATTGTATTCCACTTCTTATTCTGGAAAGTCCACAAGCCTTTATTGGTTGCTACATACAATTTGTCATTATGAGATATTAGTTTTGATGGTTGCACGTGCTTAGGCAATGTCGTTTCTAAATGAGTAGTGCCGTTGTTTGCAACAAAATAAATATTTCCATTAAAACTCAGTGCATAAAATCCGTTCGATTTGCTACTTGCACTAAGCGATAATATCTGATTGTTTTTGAATATAGTATCAACACATTGCCACCTATTATTGAACTTTTTGAAAGGCATAAGCCCTGTGTTTGTCGCCAGCCAAAGTTTTTGGTTTGTAGTATCAACCAGTATATCTCTAGTCCAGGAATTGGTAATAATGTAGCAATTGGTGCCCTGGTTTTTTTTTCCGATAAATGCACCCATCGAACTCGCTAATACATATTCGCTTTTTATTTTCTTTATTACCTTGATAGGAGGTATGTCGACTGGCGAAAGGCATACAACGTAATTGTTTTTAAGGTTATATATTTTGCTGTTTAAGAAGAAATACAAGCATTGATCATTTCTTTCATAATTCAGGCATTGTATATCGGCGTAGTTGCCGGTATGAAAATAATTTATCGGACCTCTAAAATTGCAAAGCCATCCTAAATACCCATCACCTGTGGTAAAATATATGTGTTGCTCATCTCCGGTAACTTTTGTGACCGAATTGATTTTTAGCTCTCTGTTGTTAGAATTCCAAACCTGATAATTTAGATTGGGAACTCTAATAATGCCTGCATGCAAGGTGGTAAACCAGTAATTTCCTTCTCGGTCAATGAGGCAATCCGAAAATGCAAAGTCTGGATAATATACCTTAGCTAAATCTGTTTTGGGGTCGTAGCTAAGGATTCCTTTGTAAGTACAGATCCAGATTTTGCCGTCGGGAAGGTTTTTAACATTGGTAATTTTTCGCCCTTCCAAAGCAGAAGTTAGATTGTTGTTTTTTACCGGTGCTATCTTATTGCCGGTAAATTTTAACACTAGATTGTCCTGTACATGAAATATCCAGTAGTCTTCTTGCCAGCATGTTGCCCTATATCGCCCCGGTGATTCGTTAGTAAAACACTCATTGTAAAACATCTGTAAGTAGTTGTTTTGGAGCTTGCCAATACCATGTTCTGAAGTGAAAAATACTTCTCCTTTATCGTTAATGCTGGAATTATTGGTGACAAGTTTTTCTCTCCTATGTTCGTCTTTACTAATTTTTTTGAATGTGTTCCATTTATTCTCCTTCTCATCCAATATATCTATTCCATTTAAGTGATTCACAATCAAATGTCCGGATTGATCTGGTAGTAAATTGGGAATTCCGGATATTGAATGCGAAAGTTCTTTCAGGCTATCACCTTCCAGGTAAAAGATTTGTCCCTGAAAATTAAAACAATACAATCTTTCTGTATTTGAAAGACAAAGTTCGGCAATGGATTTAGATTTTTGAGTAGGACAGGTATAATGCCTATATCTGAAACCATCGAATTTGTAAAGACCTGCATCGCAGCCTATCCAAATTAATCCTTTTTTGTCCTGAATAATACTGTAAACCTCATTGGAAGGAAGACCGCCCTCGTCGTTATATTCAAAGTATACAGGTTCCTGAGCCTGAGAGCAAACAGAAAAGACTAATAAGGAAAGTACTATGAAACAGATTCTGATCACCGAAAACAAGGGTTAATCTGATAATTGGAATGTATGAAGTTAACGATTTAATCAGGAAAAGAGAAAATTGAATTTTTTAAAGTTGTCGGATCAATTTTCCGACAATTGGCAGAAGGACACCATACAGATAAAGTATAAAAGTGATTTTTTCATAATGTGGAAGTGATCAATGTTTTGAAAAAAAATGAGTATGCAACAGAATAAGGTGGTATTCTGTTGCATACATAGAGACTTAAGTATAATTACTCTTTTACAAAACTTTTTCCTGCACCATTTTCCGAACGAATAAAATACAATCCATCCGGCAGATTGGAAATATCAATCCGATGCTCCAGAGCAGGATTCAATCTTAGGACTATAACTCCAGATGCTGAGTATATTTCTACAAAAGTTGGTTCTTCAAACTCAATATTCAACATGTCGTGCACCGGATTTGGGTAAGCTTTTATGGTATGCGTTTTTAAATCTGTGGTCGATAATGGATCACAAACTCTTGGAGCAAACCAGGCTTCATACAAGGTATAGTCGCAATTTTCATCCGTGTCGATTGTAATATAAAGGTCGACAGCATTGCCATGGGCTATTAGGCCGGTTAGTGTAACAGTCTGTGGACTGGAGGTTACAGCAAATGACTGACCGTTCACATCTATAGTACCCGATGGAGCATTGTCGTAATTTATCTGTAAAGTTTGTGAGTATTCGAGGTTATCCTGAGTACAGTTGCTGGTTGTAAGTATGTCGACATTAGAGATATTGCAAGGGGTAACCGCTTGTGTGCATGGGTTTTCACTAAAAATTGCTCCATCTGGTATACTAGTCCAGTTGACTGCACTCCAAGCTGAATCATCTACCTGTATGCAAGTGACTGCTGTACCCATAGCCAGAAATGAGGTGAAGTTGGTGTTATTCCCATTGGCGACATTCAGCGCGTTTAGTAAACTATTGTGTTGGCATTGTAAGGAAGTTAAAGCGCTATTGTTGCTTACATCTAAGGAAGTAATAGAATTTCCGCTACAATTTATTGTATTTAAAGCAGTGTTATTGCTCAAATCCAATGATAAAAGTCTATTGCTGTAGCAGGATAGAAATGTTAAAGCAGTGTTGTTACTTAAATCCAGTGCAGTCAATTGATTGGTGTGACAATATAAAACTTCCAGGTCTGACAGATTACTGATGTTTAATGTGGGTAGTTTATTGTCGCCACAATTTAGGTAGGTTATAGCATTGTTGTTAGATAAATTGAGTGCTGTCAGATCGTTGCCATCGCATAACAAGTCTTTAATCTTTGTGTTGGCAGAAATATTAAGTGAAGTTAGATTGTTGTTATAGCAATTCAATCCGGTAATGTTTACGAAGGCTTCTATGCCAGTTAGGCTAGCAATATTCATTTCAGAACAACTAATAGTTCCTGTAAAAGCTACTGCTTCACTAAATTGAATTTCTTCATCTCCATTGGTATTGATATTGGCATTTCCAACCAGATAATTCTTGAAATTGGCATCAGGAATATGGACTACGGCTTCAGCTACAATTGCACTAATAGGGATATGGAAGGATCCCAAAACTCCTTGAGGAAAACCTTGCTGACTTCCTGAATAGTTGATCACTAGCGTCACGCTATAATTACCATATCCAGTAGCAGTTTGAGATTCATTGCAGTATTTGCCAATTGAAAAATCATATTGAGTTGGATTGAAATAAACACTAATTCGGTTACTAGTCTGACTGGTGATATTTCCCTGCAAATTACCTCCTGATTTTTGGATAGTGAACGGTTGGTAATTAGGTGGTGGACATATCATGCTAATATCTGGAAGAGATAGTCCTGTAAGTTGCGCAACTACACCAATATTGGCAACCTTGCCATCTTTACTACTCAGGTCGATACTTAACTCGTAATTGCCATCTAGGGCTTGAGTTCCAAAATTCAGACTTGTAGCTGTAATATTGAGATGATCGCTCTGAGCCCATAAAAGGGTTTGAAGTAAAGTAAGCAAAAGTATAAGTATTGATTTTTTCATAATGAAATAGTTTATAAACTATTGTAAGTGAGTTTTTTTTGTCTATTTAAAGATTGTTGTTTTTTCCGCCGGTTGCTTTTGATGTAGCTGTAATCTCGATAGATTTAATTTTTCCGTCGATCTTGAATTGTAGTAAACTTTTGTAGTTTCCTACACCGTTTGAGATTTGAAATTTGCAGTTTGGTTGAGGATAACATCCACCATTGATGCAAAAAATTGTGAATTCGGTTATTTCGAATGTAAAGTTATTAGGGGCAAATACGAGTTTGTATACTGACTTCTGGTCTGCGGCCAGTTCAAATTTTTCTGGTGCTTCGACTAAATAAAATGCATTAAGAACTGGCATACTACAGGTTAACATAGTGCTGTCGTAATAGGGGTAATATACTCTCTTTTCACCCAGGTATTCAACAGAATATTTTTTGCCTTTGGCTTCCAATACAAGATCAATAGTATCGGTTGTGCCTAAAAACAATTCTTCAAAACTTCCTATTGGTTTGATGGAAAAGCTTGGTGGCGTTGGAATTGGTGTTGGTTCAGGACTATTGTCGTCTTTTTTGCAGGCAGTCAGGCATATTAAAATAAAAAAGGCCAGCTTAAAAATGTTTTCTCTTCTCATAATATTAGTTTTTTGAGAAGCGATTATAACAATTATTATTTGACGCAAATGCATTTCTTTGTGAATGGCGCATTTAGCTTTGTGAAAGGTAATGAGAAGATTGTATTTCTGTTTTTTGACAAATTCATTTTACCTAATTTTGAGAATCATATTTCCCCTTATTTATTTTAAAACATGCATCTCAAGGTTTTTGGTCTGACTATTTTATTTTTTGTTTTTTCTAAAGGTTATGGTCAAAAACAACAAATTTCCATATTCAAAGCAGATTCAGTAATTGTACTGGATGGAATACCTGATGATTATGATTGGCAGATTGCAAGCGTTGCTGACAATTTTTATCAGAACTTTCCGTACGACACAGGGTATGCAGCTTCCAAAACCGAAGTGCGTGTTACCTATGATGATACTTACTTGTATGTTTCTGGCTACTGCTATAATGCTCCCGAAAAACCATTGGCCTATACTCGCAAAAGAGATTTTGATATATACTCAAACGATTGTTTTGTAGTAACACTGGATCCTTTCAAAGACAAAACGAATGGGTTTCTTTTTGCAGTAACTCCGCTGGGTGTGCAACGCGAAGGTTTGATATGGGAAGGAGGCACTTTTGGAAACGGAGCTGAATGGGACAATAAGTGGTTTGTAAAAACCCAAAGTGGAGTGGAATACTGGTCATTTGAAATGGCAATTCCTTTTAAGACGCTTCGATTTAAAAAAAATATTCAGGAGTGGGGAATAAATTTCGGCAGACATAATATGTCTATCAATGAACGATCAACCTGGAGCCCCGTGCCCAGAATGTTTACGATTTCTAATCTTGCCTATCAGGGTTATACCAGTTTTGATACAACCATTACATCTCAAGCCTGGAGAGCAAGTGTTATGCCCTATACCATAGGTGGATACAACAGAGATTTTGAAACCGATAAAGAAAACCTGACGGGCAATATTGGTTTTGATGCCAAAGTAGCGCTTACCACTTCACTTAATTTGGATTTGACTGTAAATCCTGACTATTCACAGGTTGATGTTGACCAACAAGTCACAAATTTGAGTCGCTTTGCCTTGGCGTTTCCGGAACGGAGGAATTTTTTTATTGAAAACAGTGATTTATTTGCTCGGGTTGGTTTTTCACGAATCAGACCTTTTTTCTCAAGAACTATTGGTTTGGCTTATAATCCTGAAACTAGATTATACCAGCAGGTACCAATATTAGCAGGTGCCCGGGCAAGTGGTAAAATTGACAAAAACTGGAGAATGGGTGTGATGGATGTACAAACTGCTGCTGTAGGCGATATGAAGCTTGATGCACAGAACTTTTTTGTTGGTGCTATACAACGCAGAGT
>ERZ511473.786-NODE-786-length-39763-cov-4.218263_pt1 | contig 39763 bp, 37 predicted proteins | sample MGYA00374947_ERZ511473 | MGnify/ENA primary metagenome ERZ511473 (study PRJEB26303, sample SAMN06343854) | sediment metagenome | isolation source: hot spring sediment | place: Canada: British Columbia | collected 2012-09-26 ... | reverse complement strand
CTCCCGCTGCTGGCGATGATCGCCATCGCCATTCGCCTGGACACCCCTGGTCCTATCCTGTTCAAGCAAGTGCGCGTGGGCAAGAACGGCAAAGAATTCGTCTGCTACAAGTTTCGTTCCATGGTGGACAATGCCGATGAGCTGCGCAGCCAGCTTGCAGACCTCAACGAATCCACGGGCCCCCTCTTCAAGATTCGCAACGATCCACGTCTGACGCGCGTGGGGCGCTTCATCCGTCGCTACAGCCTCGATGAGCTGCCACAGCTCTACAACGTGCTGCGCGGGGAGATGAGCCTGATCGGCCCCCGCCCCGAGCGCCCGGCCTTTGTGGCCATGCTTCAGACCCAGATCCCCTTCTACCGCGCTCGTCTGCTGCTGCGCCCCGGTCTGACCGGCTGGGCTCAGGTCAACTACCCCTACGGCCGCACCGTCGAGGATGCGCTGGTGAAACTCCAGTACGATCTCTACTACCTCAAACACCAGTCCCCCTATCTCGACCTGCTGATCCTGCTCCGCACAGTGGTCACGGTCCTGGCCTGCCGTGGCTCCTAGGGCCGGCGCCCCGCCCGGGCTCGCCCGCCGGGCCGCCCCTCGCCCTTGACCGGGTGTGGCTGACCTGATAGGCTGCGAGAGCGGGATCGTCGAAGGAGTGCCAGCGATGGGGGAGGGCGATGGGCCGGCCGGCGGTGGCGCTGCTGATCGCCGGTCGTCCGGGGGTCGGCAAGACCACGCTGCTCAAGCGGCTCGCCGCTCTGCTCGGGGAGCAGGCCGGCGGGTTCTATACCGAGGAGATCCGTGAGGGGCGCCGGCGCGTCGGCTTCCGTCTGGTGACGCTGGAGGGCCAGAGCGCTGTCCTGGCCCATGTCGACTGGCCCGGCCCGCCGCGCGTCGGCCGGTACGGCGTCGACCTCCGGGCGCTGGAGGCGGTGGGTGTCCCGGCTCTGCAGCGCGCTCTGGCCGCGCGCCGGCTGGTGATCGTTGATGAGATCGGGAAGATGGAGCTCCTCTCACCGGCCTTTCGCGCCGCCCTCGAGGCGATCATCGGGGCCGGCCGGCCCCTGCTGGCGACGGTGATGCTGGCCCCCGATCCCTGGGTGGAGGCCCTCAAGCGCCGCCCCGAGGTCCGGGTTATCCTGTTGACCGAGGCCAACCGCGAGGCCGTCCTGCAGGAGGTGATCGCCTGGCTGAAGCAGTGGGGGATCGATCAGGGCGCGCCGGCCGTGGTCCCGAGCGTCCCCCGGCCTAGGCCTCCGGGACCAGAAAGAAATCGACCTCCAGCCGGATCGTCTCCTCAACGCTCAGCACCATCGCCACACGGGGCACCGGCAGATTGAAATCGGCGAAGGTGAAGCGGGTCGTGGCCTGACCGCTCACCGCCCGGTCGACCAGGCGGGCTTTGCCCTCCCAGACGACCGGACGGGTCACGTCACGGATGGTCAGATCGCCTTCCACCTGGAAGGTCGTCTCGCCGCCGGCGGGCGGCGGCTGGAAGTTCCGCAGCGCCCGGGGGACGAAGGTCGCCGTCGGGTAGCGGTCGGTCTGCAGGACGTTGCGCTGGAGGTAGGCGTCGCGGCGTCCCTCGTCGCTCCGCAGGGTTCGTAGGTCGGCGCTGAACCGCGACTCCGCGGCGACGATCTGGCCATCGGGACGGAGGGTCAGGCCACCAGCGAGCGCTTTGGTCGTGCCGACGGCGTCGCTGGGCAGCGAGCGGCCGGCCAGCTGTTCGCGAACCCGGTAGCGGGCCTCGCTCTGCTCAGGGACCAGCCGGAAGCGCTGGCGATCGGTGCCGGCGGCGCTGGGGTCGGTCTGGGCGGTGGCCGGTGTCGGTGAGGCCGAGGCGGGGGACGGGGTGGCCGTGGGTGACGGGGGCGGGGTGGGGGTCGGTGAAGCCGGACGGCAGGCGGCTCCCAGGGCTCCCAGGCCCAGCAGCGCGAGAAAACGGCGGCGGTCCATACTCCCTCCGTTTGTGATGGTGCTCTTTGTCTCTGGCGAGGGGCCGGCCCGGTCGAAGATGGGGTTGAAGGGCAGAGCGGATGGCCGCTGTGGGCGGGCACTGCGCCGGACGCTGGCCCTCGCGCCACGCTGCGCCCAGAACTGGTCTTTGGGACGTCTCTCAGTATCGCCGGCGGGCATTAAACCGTCGTTAAGTGGGTGTTAGCCGCCGGCAAAATCTGCTGGCGGCCTGACAGCCCGGCCGCCCATGCGCTATAACTATCCGTGGAATGCGACCGGTACGGGTGATCTCGGCGACTCTGCCTGACGGACGGGCTCTCTGGACCATCGGCGATTGGGGCAACGCCAGCGAGCACATCGGCCGACGATGGGAGGAGGTCGGTTTCGCTGCCCTCACCGCCGCTCTGGCGGACCGGCCGGCTCTGGCTGGCGGTGAGCTGCGGGCGGTTCTGAATCTGACCACCGACCCGGCGCTCCAGGAACAGTTCTCCAGCCTGGGGCTCCCGAATCCCGATGTGGTCCTGCTCGTTGAAGGGAAGGATGGGCTGTGTCTCCGGCCGGTGGACCTGAAATGGTCGTTGGAGACGGCCAGTTACCACCAGATCAGCGCCGGGGAGCTCCAGGCGCTGGTCACGGCCGCCCGTCCGCAGTTCGCGGCCCTGCTCCAGGCGGTCGGCGTCCCGGCCCTGACCGGGAGCTACCGCGACGGCTTCTTTTTCGCCCCGGACAGCCGACCGAACCGTGAGTTCCTCACGTCGCCGGCCAACCGGCGACAGGAGTACGCTCTGGAGCCCCACGAGGTGGTCATGGTGCCGGTGGACCCGGTCGCCTTTTTCAGCCCGCTGCCGGGCTGGGCCCTGGCCGAGCGTCTGGCCCGGATCGACCGGGTCACCACGCTGAGCACCGTGCTGGAGACGGCCGAGCGGTACTACCGGCTGGGGGCTGGCATCCAGGGAGCGCTGGTCAAACTCCGGACGCCTCTCTTCAGCCCGGAGCCGGCGGCGGTCGACGTGCTCGAGGCCTTCGAGGACCTGGCGCGCCAGGTCCGGCCGCTGACCAGCGCCAACCTCCTGCGGGCCATCGAACGCCCGATGCAGGCGCGGGCCGAGCGTCTCCAGCGCCTGCGCCAGCTGCACCGCTGCCCCTACACCTTCCGTGATCTTCTGCAGGACCTGGCCGGGCACGGCATTGTGGTCCCGGAGGATGATACCCCCGAGGGACGACAGGCCCGTCGCCCCTGGGTCCAGATCCACCGGACGGTGGCCGCCGAGCACCGTCAGGCCATCAACCAGGCTGGCATGCGTCTCCTGGCCAGCGGGCTGAACGAGGTCCAGGCTCTGGAGGTGCTGGAGCGGCGCCAGGAGGCGTTCGCCCGGCAGGCCCGGGAGCGCGCCCGGCAGCTGCTGGCGGAGGCCCTGGCGCGGTCGGAGGGCGGCTGAGCGCGCCGGTCAGGCTCCCTCCGGGTCGGCCTCGAAGCGGAAGACCTCCTGGAGCGGCTGGACGGCCCCCGGACCGGCGAGCCGGGGCGGCGTCACAAACATGCTCTCGGTCACCTCGCGGTTCCAGCGCTGGTGCTCGGGATCGGCCGAGAGCACCTCGATCATCCGCTGCAGGTTTTCGGCCTCCAGGTAGAAGAAGAGTTCGGTCCCCCGCAGGAAGATGCTGTAGCGCTTGACCCCCGCCCGGCGAATGGCCTCCAGGACCGAGGGCCAGACCGCCCGGTGGACCTCGATGTACTCCTGGACCCGTTCGGGCTTGAGTTGAACGGTGAAGGCCAGGCGTTCCATGGCTCTCCCTCCCGCCAGAAAGTATCGCGCGCCGGTCAGAGGCCGCTGGCCCCGTGCAGGAGCAGACGCAGGCCCACCAGCATCAGCGCCAGCGCCAGGAGACGTAAGATCAGCGTCCCGTGGACGCGCTGCGCCAGACGGGCGCCGATCTGGGCGCCGACCACCACGCCCAGCGCCAGGGCGCTGGCCCGGCGCCAGCCGGTGTGGAACTCGCCGGTCAGCAGGTGCACGACCGTCGCCGTCAGGGCCATGATCGCCAGCACGAAATGGCTGGTGGCGGTGGCGATGTGGGCCGGGAAGTGCAGCAGATGGACGAGGACCGGGACGTGGATGATGCCCCCGCCGATGCCCAGCACACTGGAGAGGAACCCGACCAGCAGACTGGCGATCAGCCCCAGCGGGAGCGAGTAGGCGTAGCGGTAGGTCTTGCCCGTGCGGTCGGTGATCATCCGCATCGTCTGGCCCGGTTGTGGGGGGCTGTCCGCCGGGTCAGGCCCGTTCTCCGGGCGATGGGCGGTCACCAGCACCAGGCCCCCGCCTCCGACCAGAAGCAGCCCCAGAATGAGGTCGAACAGCCCCCGTGGCAGCCACTGAACCACCAGCGCCCCGGCCACGGCGCCGGGAATGGTGGCCAGGGCGAAGCGCAGCCCACTGGCGACATCGACCCGCCGCTGGCGAGCGTAGGCCAGGGTGCCGGAGAGGGCGTTGAGGCCCACCACCGCCAGTGAGATGCTGGTGATCGTCGCCGGGCTCTCCGTGGGGTACAGGAGCAGCAGGACCGGCACCAGGATGAAGCCGCCCCCGGCGCCGATCAGTGTGCCGTAGGCCCCGACCAGCAGGCCGAGGGCGGCCAGCGCGAGAAAGGTCAGAGGGGTCATCGCCACGCTCCGACAGGCGGAGAGTCAGGAGGGGAGGACGCAGCCGAGAGCGCCGGGTGCGCGCTCAGCCGGTCGAGCAGGGCGGCGATGGCGGGACCGACCTCGGGGGGTTCTTCCGGGGCGGCCGCGTCGTGCAGGGCCCGCAGGCGCTGCTCGGTAAGCAGGCCCCGGCCGTCACAGAGAACGGCCCCGGCCAGCGCCCAGCAGCGGGCCACCGCCTCGGGCGCGTATCCGCCCCCGCCGACCACCAGGAGACGGCCGGCGCAGAGGTCGTGCGCCAGATCGTGCAGCCGGTGGGCCAGACGGACATAGCCCGTCGTGGTCAGACCCAGCCGGACCAGCGGGTCGGCCCAGTGGACGTCGGCTCCCAGGTCCACGATCAGGAACTCGGGGCGGTAGCGGCGCACGGCCGGGACCACGATGGTCTCAAAGACTGTCAGGTAGTGGGCGTCGCCGGTCCGGCGCGGCAGCGGCACGTTGAGGATGTGGCCGTAGCCCGGACCCCGGCCCTGCTCGGTCCAGTGGCCGCTGCCGGGGTAGAAGCCCGGGTCGTAGCGGTGGAGCGAGACCACGAGGACCGGCTCGCTCTCCAGGAGGGCCTGGGTGCCGTCGCCATGGTGGCCGTCGCAGTCGACAATGGCGATGCGTCGGTAACCGTATTCGCGCTGGAGGACCCGAACGGCGATGACCAGGTCGTTGAAGACGCAGAAGCCGGCGGCCCGGTCCCAGCGGGCGTGGTGGAGACCGCCGCTGGGGTTGAAGGCGTGGGTCACCGTCCCGCTGGCCACCAGCCGGGCGCCCAGCAGGGTGGCCCCGACGCTGACCCGGGCCCGGTCGAAGAGTCCCCGGTAGGCGGGGGTGGCCCCCTGGTCGAGGAAGCCGTGGCCGAGGCGGTCCATCTGTTCGACCAGGGCCAGGTAGCCGGGGTCGTGGGCCAGCAGCAGTTCGCTCAGGCTGGCCGGCGCGGGGCGGACACACCGGCGGCTCAAGGGAAGGTCCAGCCGCTGCATCAGGTCGCGGGCCAGGCGGTAGCGGGCCCAGGCCTCCGGCAGCCGGGCGAAGCCCCGGCCATCGTAGGCCTCGTGGTAGAGGAGGGCGGTCTGACAGGTCATGGCCGATCCTGATTGGGGCAACTGGGCCCATTCTACCGGTCTCCGGTCCGCCCTGTCAAAGGCGGTGGAATGCCCCTTGCATGCACCTCTGGTCCGACCCGGTGGCAGGGGGTGACAGCCGATGAACGGGAACGGCGAGGGCTGGGTGACGCGGGCGGGTCTCCTGCTGGCGCTGATCGTCGGCACCGCGCTGCTCGTGGTGGCCCTCGTGACCGTGCGTCCGCCGCACCGCGGGGACCAGGAGGTCACGCTCCGCCAGCTGGCCCAGGAGATCAAGGGCAGCCGTGTCAGCGGGCTGGTGATCGCTGGCGAGACCGTTCGGGTGGCGATGGCCGATGGGCGGCACGTCACCGCTTACAAAGAGCCCGGCGTCTCGCTGGCTCAGACCCTTCGCGCCTACGGCGTCACCGACCAGCAGCTGGCGGCCGTGGAGATGGCCGTCGAGCCAGCGGGCGACGGAGGGTGGCTGTCGGTCCTGGTCTGGATGCTGCCGCTGGTGCTGTTCGGGGCTCTGGTGCTCTTTCTCCTGCGCCAGTCGCCGGGACAGGGCGGCGCCTCGGATCAGGCCTTCTCGTTTCTGAAGAGCCGGGCCCGCAAGATCACCTTCGACCGGCCGCGGGTCCGCTTCAGCGACGCCGCCGGCGTCGAGGAGGCCAAGCAGGAGCTCATTGAGGTGGTCGAGTTCCTCAAGCAGCCGGAGAAGTTCGCCGCCATGGGGGCCCACGTCCCCAAAGGAGTGCTGCTGGTCGGCCCGCCCGGCACGGGCAAGACCCTCCTGGCCCGGGCGGTGGCCGGCGAGGCCGGGGTGCCCTTCTTCTCCATCTCGGGCTCGGAGTTCGTCGAGATGTTCGTCGGCGTCGGGGCGGCCCGCGTGCGCGACCTCTTCGAGCAGGCCCGCCGGAACGCCCCGTGCATCGTCTTCATCGACGAGATCGACGCGGTGGGGCGCCAGCGCGGCATCGGCATCGGCAGCGGCCACGATGAGCGCGAGCAGACGCTCAACCAGATCCTGGTCGAGCTCGACGGCTTCGACCGGACGACCAATGTTATTGTGATGGCGGCCACCAACCGGCCCGATGTCCTGGACCCGGCCCTCCTGCGCCCGGGGCGTTTCGACCGGCGCATCGTCCTGACCCCCCCGGACCTGGCCGGCCGGGAGGCGATCCTGCGGGTCCACGCCCGGGGGAAGCCCCTGGCGCCGGAGGTCGACCTCGCCCAGGTGGCCCGCCAGACGGCCGGTTTCTCCGGCGCCGATCTGGAGAACCTGCTCAACGAGGCGGCGATCCTGGCCGCCCGCCGCAACCGCTCGGCCATCGGCCCGACCGAGATCGAGGAGGCCATCGACCGGATCCTGGCCGGGCCCCAGCGGCGCAGCCGGCTCATCGGTCCCCGGGAGAAGGCGCTGACCGCCTACCACGAGGCCGGGCACGCCCTGGTCGCCCATCTCCTGCCCCATGTTGACCCGGTGCACAAGATCAGCATCATCGCCCGCGGGCTGTCCGGGGGTCAGACGCGGATCGTGCCGCTGGAGGAGCGGCAGGTCTGGACCTACTCGCAGCTGATGGAGCACCTGGCCTTCATCCTGGGCGGACTGGCGGCCGAGGAGCTGGTCTTTGGGGAGATCAGCACCGGCTCCCAGAACGACCTGGAGCAGGCCACCGCTCTGGCCCGCCGGATGGTCTGCGAGTACGGGATGAGCGAGCGTCTGGGGCCGGTCGCCTTGAGCGGTCGCGATGGGCTCCGGCTGTGGCCGGGCCTGGGACCGCTGCGCGAGCCGACCACGACCGACTACAGCGACGCCACCGCCAGCGAGATCGACCACGAGGTGCGGCGTCTGATCGGCCGGGCCCACCACCAGGCACGCGATGTGCTGGAGCGGTATCGTGAGCGCCTGGTCGCCCTGGCCGAGGCGCTCATCGCCCAGGAGACGCTGCAGGGGGAGGAGCTGCAGCGGCTCCTGGAGGGGGCCGGGCGGCCAGCGGTCGCCACCGGCGAGGGAGGGGGATCGTGACGGCCCGGCAGGAGGGCGGACAGGCGGGTCTGCGAGCGGTCGTCGAACGGCTGTACGGCTACGGGCTGGCGGCGGCCCATGAGGACAAGCTGGCCCTGGCCCATGAGTACTTCACGCGCGCGCTGCAGCTTATCGACGAGGCCGGGCTGGCGCCGGCTCTGCGGATGAAGGTCCTGGCCGCGCTGCGCCGCGCCGAGCAGGCGCTGCGCCAGCGGCCCCTCAGCGAGCGCCCCTGGCTCTAATGTTCAGCGGTCGGTGAGGCGTGGGTCCGGGCCTTCTCCAGTAAGGCCCGGACCTCGTCGTCGGTGATCTGGCGGAAGTCGCGGTACCAGGCCCCGACGGCGAAGAAGGGGGAGGGGGTGGCCAGGCAGACCACCTCGTCGACCTCGCGGCTGAGGGTGCGCAGCACCTCGGGAGGCGCCACCGGGACAGCCAGGACCAGGCGCCTGGGCTGCTGCCGGCGCACGGCGTGAATGGCGGCGTGGATGGTGAAGCCGGTGGCGATCCCGTCGTCGACGAGGATCACGGTCCGGCCCTGCAGGGAGGGGAGCCCCCGGTCGCCCCGGTAGAGGCGGCGCCGCCGCTCGATCTCGGCCTTCTGCTCGGCGATCTCGGCGTCGATGTACATGCGCGGGATCCGCAGGGCGGCGATCTCGGCCTCGTTAAGTTGCAGGTCCCCGGTCTCGCAGAGCGCGCCGATAGCGTACTCCGGATTCTCCGGCGCCCCGATCTTGCGGCAGAGGAGCACGTCCAGCGGCAGACCCAGCGCCCGGCTGATCTCGTAGCCGACGACCACGCCCCCCCGGGGCATGGCCAGGACAAGGGCGTCGGTGCCTTTGTAGTGCTGGAGCGCGGCCGCCAGCCGACGCCCCGCGTCGGCCCGGTCTTCGAAGATCATGGCTTTCCCCCCACGCCAATTGTAGCCGATCTCGGCCTGTCTGCAAGTGGCTGGCCAGCCCGGGCCGACCGCCGAACGCCCGCATGATTCCTCGCGAATCTTCCACCGGTGGCGCTGGGCCGGGGGCCATTGCCAGGCTGCCGGTGGCCGGCTAGAATAGGCGCCACAGGGGGGAGCGCGATGCAGCCGCACACCGACTTCAAGTTCCATCCGCGGATCACCCAGATCGGCTGCTACTGGGGCCAGGGCGGCCACACCGAGCTGTACCTGCTGGAGGGGGAGACGCTGGCCCTCATCGATACCGGCGTCAGCGACACCCCCGAGCGCTACATCGCCCCGGCTCTGGCAAGCATCGGCCGGTCGCTGGGGGACATCGGTCTTATCCTCAACACTCACGGTCATATGGACCACGCGGGGGGCAACGGTCAGATCGTGGCCGCGGCCGGCTGCCCGGTCTGGCTGCCGGCCGACGATGTGGCCATCGCCGAGGACCCGGACCAGCAGTTCGCCCTGTACTTTGCCCCGAACGAGCAGCTTCTGGGCCGCGTCGACCGCCTGGAGGCGGCCCGGGCCGAGTTCCGCCAGCAGGCGGGCACACCGGTCCGGGTGAGCCGGGCCCTGCGCGACGGCGACCTGGTGGACCTGGGGCGGGGCCTCCGCCTGCGGGTGGTCCACTGTCCGGGGCACACGCTGGGCTCCAGCAGCTTCTTCTGGGAGGACGAGGGGATCCTCTTCAGCGGCGACTGCGCCCTGGGGATGGGCAGTCGTCCCGGCGGCTTTCCCCTCATCTACTTTCCCGACCTCTACGAGCAGAGCCTGGCCCGGCTGCTGACGCTGGACCTCCGGGTGCTCTGTCTGGGCCACCACTATTTCAGCCGGACCCTGACCCGCGAGTCGGTGAAGTATGGTCCGGCTGCCCGCCAGTTCCTGAGCGAATCGCTGGCGATCGCTGGCCTCATCCGCGATGCGGTGGCCAGCGCGACCCTGGCGCAGCCGGAGGCGGACTTTCTGACGGTGGCCCGGGCGGCGCTCGACCGGCTGGAGGGGGTGCTGTCCTTCCGTCGCGATCCGGAGACCGGGCTGCCGGTGGCCGGCCCGACCGCCGCCCTCTACAGCAACTGGCGGCGCTACCGGCCGGCGGGCGGCTGAGCGGTCAGGAGGGCGTGGTAGACCGCCTCGGTGGCGGCGGCGATGCGGGGCCAGGCCAGGTCCTCGGCCAGCCGGCGGGCGCCGGCGCTCAGGCGGGCCCGGAGGTCCGGGTCGGCGCCGAGGCGGGCCAGGGCCTGAGCCAGGGCCGGGGCGTCGCCCGGCGGCACGAAGAGCACGTGCTCGCCGTCGCGCAGGCCGGCCTCGCCTGGCGGGCGCGTGGTCACCGTCGGCAGGCCGTGGACCAGCGCGGCCACCAGCGTCCCGTGGCGGAGCGAGGCTCCGTTGCGGAAGGGCAGAGCACCGACATCGGCGGCCAGCAGGCCGGCCGAGATCTCGGCGGCGCTGGCGTAGCCGGTCCAGGTCACCCGCTCGCGCAGCGGCGAGCGGTCGAGGCGGCGGTGGACCTCGGCCAGGTAGGCGCGGTTGCTCGGACCGCTGTCGCCGCTCCGGGCCCCCAGAATGACCAGCCGCACCGGCAGCCCCTGGTGCACCAGCTGCTCGAACGCCGTGGCCAGGACCTCGACCCCTTTCCACTCCTGGATGAAGCCGAAGTAGGCGATGAGGAGGTCTTCCCGACCGGCGCCGAGACGGGCGCGCCACTGGTCGCGCCGGTAGCCGGCGGGCGGACCGACCGGGATGTTGCTGCCGATGGGGATCTGATAGAGTTTGGTTCCCAGGCGCGAGGGCCAGGGTGGCACGCCGGTGGGGGAGCCGCCGGCCAGGGCGCGGCAGTCCTCGGGGTTGGTGGTGATGACGGCGTCGGCCAGCCGCCCCAGCAGGTAGCCCGGCAGCCGGCGGAGCGGACCGGCCTTGGGGAAAAGGTAGGGCACTTTGAGGTCGTGGTAGGTGACCACCACCCGTGGCCGGTCCGGCCAGCGACGCAGCGCCAGGGGGAGAAGGGTGATGGCCGGGTGCATGGCGTAGGCGGCGGTCTGGTACTGGAGGTGGACGACCGCCGGCCGCAGCCGGGCCAGAGCCTGAAGCGTCCGGGCCAGGCCCCGCCAGCCCCAGTGGGGGACGAGCGGGAGAACCGTCACCGCCGGCCGGAGCCCGGGGTGAGGGTCCGGTCGGGCCCGGCGGATGGTGAGGACCGTGACCTCGTGCCCCCGGTCGGCCAGGGCCCCGGCCAGGAAGGCGGTATAGTCGCCGACCCCGCCGCGCAGCGGCGGGAACTCGCCGGTGACCAGGCAGAGGCGCATCAGAGGTTCTCCAGCGAGGCCCGGCCAAGCCAGCGCCGGGCCTCCCAGGCCAGCACCTGGCGATAGATCCGCAGACGCTCACGCCGGAGATCTGGCCGGTGCCGGAGAGCCAGTTTCGTGGCCTCTTCCGCCGCCTGCCAGAGAACGGTCGCGGTCAGGAAGAGCCGCAGAACCGTCCCGGCCAGCCGGCCGTGGTAGGTGGTGACGTAGCGGCACTTGCTCTCGGTGAAGAGGATGTGCCGGCGGGCCAGGTTCTGCTGGCTGGACTGGCCCTCGTGGTGAATGACCACCGCCTCGGGGGTGTAGTAGACCTCCCAGCCGGCCGCTTTCAGCCGCCGGCACCAGTCCAGTTCCTCGGCGTACAGAAAGTAGCCCTCGTCGAGGAGGCCCACGGCGTCGATGGCCGCCCGGCGGACCAGCATCGCCGCCCCGACCACCCAGTCGACGGCCGCCGGCTGGTCGTCGGGCAGGTCCGCGGCGTAATAGTGGCGCAGGAGGCGGCACTGGGGGAACCATTGCTGGAGAGGCGTGCTCTCGACGAAGGCGGTCAGCAGCGTCGGAAAGCGTCGGCGCGAGGACTGGGGCCGGCCGTCAGGGTAGCGCAGCTGGGGGCCGACCACGGCCGCCCGGGGGTGGGCGTCGGCGAAGGCCACCAGACGGGCCAGGGCGCCGGGGGTCACCTCGGTGTCCGGGTTGAGAAGCAGCGCGTACCGGCCCCGGGCCAGGGTCAGGGCCTGGTTGTTGGCGCGGGCGAAGCCGACGTTCCGGGGGTTGACGATGAGGTGGACCCAGGGGAAATCCTGCCGGACCAGAGCGGCGCTGCCGTCGGTTGAGGCGTTATCGACGACGAAGACCTCGGCCGTGAGGGTCGGCGTGCGGGCCAGGTCGGCGGCCAGCGCGGCCAGACAGCGGGCCAGAAGTGGCCGGACGTTGTAGCTGACGATCACCACGGAGAGGTCGCGCATGGCGCCAGGTATTATAGCGCTCTTGCCGTCGGCCATGCTGATCCTCTAGAATGGGTGTCGGCCCGTCGGGGCCGGAAAGGAGTCCATGCCTGCCCGGAGTCGACTGGTCGGCTTCGCGCTGACCGGCGTGTTCGTCGCGCTGATCGTCTGGCGCCTGGATGTGGCGGCGTTGGGACAGGCCCTGCAGCGGGCCAATTATCTGGTTGTCGCCCCGGCGGCGCTGCTGACGCTGACGGGGTATCTTCTCCGCGCCCTGCGCTGGCGACAGCTGCTGCGGCCCCAGGGGACGCTGCCGTTCCGCTGGGTCTTCCCGGTGCTGATGATCGGGTTTATGGCCAATAACCTCCTGCCGGCCCGGATGGGCGAGTTTGTCCGGGCCTATGTGCTGGGCCAGAAGACCGGTCTGAGCAAGAGCCTGGGGCTGGCGACCGTCCTGCTGGAGCGGGTCTTCGACGGGCTGACGCTGACGTTCTTTCTGCTCCTGCTCTCGCTGGGCTTCTCGCTGCCGGGCTGGGGGTGGGAGGTGGTGGTGGTCGCCAGCGTGGTCTTCCTGGGGGCCCTGACCGGGGCGGTGCTGTTGCTGACGGCGGAGAGCGCGTTCCTGCGACTGCTGCGGCTGCTGGTCGGCTGGCTCCCGGCCGGGGTCGAGGCCTGGGCGGTGGGGAGGACGCAGTCGTTCACGCTCGGGCTGCGGGTCTTGCGCGACCCGTGGCGGCTCCTGGGGATCGTGGGGCTCTCGCTCGGCGTCTGGACGCTGGAGGGGCTCTCGTACCTCTGGATCCTGGTCGGGTTCCAGCCGGGCCTTCCGCCCGGCGCCCTGCCGCTGGCGGCCTTCTTTGTCCTGGTGATGGTCAACCTGGGGATCATGCTCCCCTCGGCGCCGGGGTATATTGGCACGTTCCAGTTCTTCGCCGTCCTGGCCCTTGGGGTCTTCGGGGTCGGCCGCGAGCTGGCTCTGGGGGTGGCGCTGGTCGCGCACGCGATGCAGTACCTGCTGGTGACCGGGCTGGGCCTGCTGTTCCTCTGGCGGGAGCAGATCGCCTGGAGCGGTCTCGCCCGCTCGCGGGCGGCGTTCGGGCCGGCCGTGGTCGGTCCAGCCTCCCGGTCCGGGACGGCGGGCCGGGAGTAGGGTGGTGGGGGAGCCGGTGGTGTCGGCGCGGGGCTGGTCGCTGACGGCGCTGAGCCTGTGCGGGCAGGTGGCCCGCTCGTGGCGTCTCTGGCTGGGGCTGGGGGTCAGCGCGGTCTTTCTCCTCTGGGCGTTCCACCAGGTGAACCAGCCGGCGCAGATCTTACTGACGCTGGGGGCGGCCGACTACCGGCTGCTGGGGCCGGCGGTCGGTCTGTACTTTCTCGGGGTGTGGTGGCGGGCCGTCCGCTGGCGATTGCTCCTGGCGCCGCTGGGCCAGGTGCCGGCGCGACGCCTCTTTCCGCTGCTGGCCATCGGCTATATGGTCAACGACCTGCTGCCGGCCCGGCTGGGCGAGATCGCGCGGGTGTACGCGCTGGGCCGGCAGGAGCGGGTCAGCCGGAGCGCGGCGCTGGCCACCATCGCGGTCGAGCGGCTCTTCGACGGGCTGACGCTCCTGGGCTTCTTCGGGCTGGCCTGGCTGATGGCGCCGTCGGCCGGGCCGGTGCCGAGCCTGGTGGGCTGGGCCGGGCTGCTCTTTGTGGGGGCGACCGTTGGGGTGTTCGGGCTGGCCCTGGCGCCGGGCCTGGGGCACTGGCTGGCCGGCTGGCTGGTCCGGGTGCTGCCCGCCCGACTGCGTGAGCGGGCGGTGGCGGTCATCGCCCTCTTTCTGGAGGGGCTGCGGGCCCTGCGCAGCGCCCGGCTGCTGGGGCTGGTGGTGGTGACCTCGGTGCTGGCCTGGCTCTGTGAGGCGCTGATGTACTACGCGCTGGCGCTGGGCTTCGGCCTGCCCCGGACCTTCCCGCCGTACCTTCTGACGCTGGCCGTGGTCAACCTGGGCACGATGATCCCCTCCTCGCCCGGCTACGTCGGCACCTTCGAGCGGCTGGGCCAGATCAGTCTGGGGCTTTTCGGGGTTGACCCGGCGCTGGCCCTGAGTTATCTTCTGGTACTGCACGCCGCCCTGTATGTTCCCATCACCGTGGTCGGCCTCTACTATTTCTGGCGGTTGAACTTCACGTTCCGGCTGCTGGCCGGACAGTCCGCGTGAGCGGGTGGGGGCTGTGCGGCTATGGCGACGATCTGCGTCATCGGCATGGGCTATGTCGGCCTGGTGACGGCAGCCTGCCTGGCCGATTTCGGCAATGAGGTGATCGGTCTCGACATCGACACCGAGAAGATCGCTCACCTGCGCCAGGGAGTGCTGCCGATCTACGAGCCGGGGTTGGAGGAGATCGTTGAGCGGACCAGCCGGGCCGGGCGGCTGAGCTTCACCAGCGACTACGCCGAGGCCATTCCCCCAGCCGAATTCATCTTCATCGCCGTGGATACGCCGTCCGGGGCCAACGGGCAGGCCGACCTGAGCAGTGTTCAGCGGGCGGCCCGGGGGATCGCCGAACATCTGCGTCGCCCGGCGATCATCATCAACAAGAGCACGGTGCCGATCGGGGCGGGCGACATGGTGGCCCAGATCATCGCCGAGCACCGGCGCTGCCCGGTGGCGTTCGCGGTCGTCTCCAACCCCGAATTCCTGCGCGAGGGCTCGGCGGTCTACGACTTCCTCAACCCCGACCGCATCGTGCTGGGGGCCACCGACCGGCAGGCGGCCGAGCGGGTGGCTCAGTTGTACGCCCCGCTCAAGTGCCCGATTATGATCACCGATCTGCGCACCGCCGAGATGATCAAGTACGCCTCGAACTCGTTCCTGGCGACCAAGATCTCGTTTATCAATGAGATCGCCCAGATCTGCGAGAAACTGGGGGCGGATGTGCGCGAGGTGGCGCGGGGGATGGGGCTGGACCGCCGGATCGGGCCGGCCTTTCTGGAGGCCGGCCTGGGCTGGGGCGGCAGTTGCTTCCCCAAGGACGTGCGGGCGCTGGAGTACATGGCGACCGTTCAGGGCTGTCACCCGCAGTTGTTGCGGGCGGTGATGGAGATCAATCGCGACCAGCGCATCCGCGTGGTCCAGAAGGTCCGCGATCTGCTGGGCGGGCTCCAGGGGCGTGTCATCGGCATCCTCGGCCTGGCCTTCAAGCCCAACACCGACGACATCCGCGAAGCCCCGTCGCTGGACGTGATCAATCTCCTGCAGAGCGAGGGGGCGATCATCAAGGCCTACGATCCGGTGGCGATGGGCAACGCGGCCAAGGTCCTGCGCGACGTCCAGTTCTGCTCTGACCCCTACGAGGTCGCTCGCGGCGCTGATGCGCTGGTCATCGTCACCGAGTGGAACGAGTTCAAGCAGCTGGCGCTGGAGCGCCTGCGCGATCTGATGCGCCGGCCGGTGATCGTCGACGGTCGGAACATCTACGAGCCGGCCCAGATGCGGGCTCTGGGCTTTCTCTACCAGTGCATCGGCCGGCCGTGCTGAGGATCTGACCGTCGGCGGCAGCCGGGTGACGCGGACCAGGGAGGAGAGCGATGCAGCTGGCCAGCCGGATGAGCCGTCTGGGGACCGAGACCGCCTTCGAGGTTCTGGCCCGGGCCCGCGCGCTGGAGGCCCAGGGGCGCGAGATCATCCATCTGGAAATTGGCGAGCCGGACTTTCCCACCCCCGCCCACATCGTCGAGGCGGCGGTGGCCTCGCTGCGGGCTGGCGACACCCACTATACCCCCTCGCCGGGCCTGCCGGAGCTGCGGGCGGCCATCGCCGCCCACATCGCCCGGACCCGGCGCCTCCCGGTGACGGCCGAGAACGTGGTGGTGACCCCGGGCGCCAAGCCGATCCTCTTTTTCGCCATTCTGGCCCTCGTCGAGGAGGGCGACGAGGTGATCTACCCCGACCCGGGCTTTCCGATCTACGCCTCGATGATCCGCTATGTCGGCGCCCGGGCGGTGCCGATCCCCCTCCGTGAGGAGAACCGGTTCCGCCTGGACACCGACGAACTCCGCCGTCTGGTCACCCCCCGAACCCGGATGATCATCCTCAACTCGCCCCAGAACCCCACCGGTGGCGTGCTGACCGGTGACGATCTCCGGGCGATCGCCGACCTGGCGATCAACCATAATCTCTGGGTGCTGTCGGACGAAATTTACAGTGAGATCATCTACGAAGGGGAACACCAGAGTATCGCCTCGATCCCGGGGATGGCCGAGCGGACGATTCTCGTGGACGGCTTCTCCAAGACCTACGCGATGACCGGCTGGCGGCTGGGCTATGGCGTGATGCCGGCGCCGCTGGTGCCGGCTATTACCCGGTTGGTGACCAACTCGGTCTCCTGCACGGCGGCCTTCGTCCAGAAGGCCGGCCTGGCGGCCTTGACCGGGCCGCAGGAGCCGGTCCGGGCGATGGTGGCCGAGTTCCGGCGACGGCGGCAGGTGCTGGTGGACGGGCTCAACGCCATTCCGGGCGTGCGCTGCGTCTGCCCGGCGGGGGCCTTCTACGCCTTTCCGAACGTCCAGGGCCTGGGGGTGCCCAGCCGGGTGGTGGCCGACTTCCTGCTGACCGAGGCCGGGGTGGCGACCCTCGATGGAGCGGCGTTTGGCGACTATGGGACCGGCTACCTCCGACTGTCCTATGCCAACTCGGTGGAGAATCTGGAGCGGGCGCTGGAGCGCATCGCCTGGGCGGTGGCCCGTCTGCGGGCGACGGTTTCTCGCTAAGGCCCTGGGTGTGGGACTGCTGGCCCTGCTCGCTCCGGCCTGCGCGCCCGTGGCCGGGTCCACACCAACCTCTACGGTCGCCGTGCCGACCGCCACCCCGACGCCGGTGCCCCCGCCGCCGACCGCCACCCCTATTCCGCGGCCAACGCCCTCGCCCACCCCGGTGCTCGGACGTCCGCGGCGGCTGCGGATCCCGCGGATCGCGGTGGACGCCCCGGTGGTGCCGGTCGGGATCACGCCGGCCGGCGAGATCGAGTCGCCGCCGGGCCCCCACCTGGTGGGCTGGTACGCCGGCAGCCCGATGCCCGGCGCGCCGGGCAACAGCCTGCTGACGGGGCATCTGGACTGGCGGACGGAGACCGCGGTTTTCTGGCGTCTGCGCGAACTGGAGCCCGGCGACCTGGTCGAGGTCGAGACCGACGGGGGGAATCGTCTGACCTTTCGGGTGGAGTCGACCCGGGCCTATCCGGTGCCGGCGGCGCCGGTGGCCCAGATCCTGGGCTACGCCATCGGCCGGGTGCTGACGCTCATCACCTGTGAGGGGACGTTCGACCGTCAGACGCGCGACTACAGCCACCGCCGGGTGGTGCGGGCCCGTCTGTCCTGATGGAGGAGAACAATGCCGTTGCTCATTCTTCTGATCGCTCTCCTGGTCCTGCTGAGCGGGCTCATCTGGCTGTCGGTGAAACTTCTGGGGCTGGTGCTGCTGCTGGGGGTGGCCGGGGTTATCGGGGCGCTGGCGGACCTGGTGGTGCCGGGCAAGCTGCCCTACGGCTGGCTGGGGGCGATCGTGGCCGGTCTGCTGGGCAGTTTCCTGGGCACGCTCCTTCTGGGGGCGGTGGGTCCGCGGATCGCGGGTATTCCGGTGATCTCGGCCTTCGTGGGCGCGGTGATCGTGGCCTTTGCGGTGGAGCTGCTGGCCAAGCGGTCCTTCGCCCGCCATTAGGCGGCGAAGGGGAGACGCGTGGGCTTCACCGGGGGCTTTGCCGGGAGATGACCGGGCAGGGGGAGGCCTGGCCGGGCTCGCGGCGCCGGACCGTGGACCTGGGGAGCCGGACCGGCTGTCCGAAAACAGGGCGATCTCGGGACGGGGATGGCGTGGTACAATCCCTCTGGGGGACGGACTCCCGGCGGGTGATCCGCGAGGGCCGGGGTGGGCCTGTCGGAGCGCGGTTCTGACGATGGGATGAACGCCGATGGGGGCATCTGCGGGCGATCGGCCGGTCCGCATTCTGGCGGTCAGCGACGTTGAGGACCCTGTCCTCTATGATCATTTCGATCCGGCGCGCTGGGCCTCAGTCGATCTCATTATCTCCTGCGGCGACCTGCGGGCCGAGTACCTGGACTATCTGGTCTCGCGGCTGAACGTGCCGCTCCTCTATGTGCGGGGGAACCACGACCGCGAGTACGCGGTGGCGCCGCCGAACGGCTGCGAGAACATCGACGGGCGGCTGGTCACTTTTCGGGGGCTGCGGATCGTCGGCTTCGAGGGGTCGCGCTGGTACGGCGGGCAGGGGGTCGAGTACCACGACTGGCAGATACGGCTGAAGATCTGGCGGCTGGGGTGGCGTCTCTGGCTGGCCGGCGGGGTCGACCTGGTCGTGGCCCACGCCCCGCCGCTCTTCTGCGCCGACCCGGCCTGCCAGCAGGGGCGGGCGAACGGCCATCCGCATCAGTGCGAGGATGCCCCCGATCGGCCGCACCGGGGCTTTGCCGCCTTTCGTGACCTGATCCTTCGCTTCCAGCCCCGCTACTTCCTCCACGGCCACACCCATCTGGGCTATGGCCGGGGCAAACGGATCCGCCAGGTCGGAACGACGACCGTTATCGACTGCTACCGGCACTATCTGCTGGAGATCGTTCCTGTTCCAGCCAATGGGCGATACGGGCCACGTTCTCCGCGTCTCCCGGCCGGAGAACCGGCAGCGATGACGGCGCCGCCGGCAGAATCGCCGGATCGCTCAGAGCCGAGCCGGTGAGCAGCAGAACGATCCGCCACCCTGGATCCAGACGTCCCTCGACCAGCAGACGTTGGAGGCCGGCGACGGTGGCCGCCGCCTCAGGAGCGGCCAGGATGCCCTCGGTCCGGGCGAGTAGTCGCCAGGCGGCCAGAATCTCTTCGTCGGTCACGGCGACAGCCCCGCCGCCGCTCTCGCGCAGCGCCCGTAGGATGAGGTAGTCGCCGATGGCGTGGGGGACCCGCAGGCCGGCGGCGATCGTGGAGGCCTCTGGCCAGGGGTCGGCGCTGGTCTGGCCCTGGGCGAAGGCCCGCACGATGGGGGCGCAGCCGGCCGCCTGAACGGCGAACAGCCGGGGCCGTTGCTGAGGGTCGATCCAGCCCAGGTCGGCCAGCTCGGCGAACGCCTTCCAGAGACCGACGATGCCGGTGCCGCCGCCGGTGGGGTAGACGATCGCCTGGGGCAGCTGCCAGCCGAACTGTTCGGCCAGTTCGTAGCCCATGGTCTTTTTGCCCTCGACCCGGTAGGGCTCGCGCAGCGTCGAGAGGTCGAACCAGCCAAAGCGGCCGGCGTGCTCCCGGACCAGACGGCCGGCGTCGGTGATCAGCCCCTCGACGAGGAAGACGGTGGCCCCGGCGCCGAGCGCCTGGCGGATCGCGCTGAGCGGGGCGTCCTGGGGCATGAGGACGACGCACGCCATCCCGGCGCGGGCGGCGTAGAGGGCGGCGGCCGCCCCGGCGTTGCCGGCCGAGGGCAGGGCCAGCCGCCGCAGGCCCAGGGCCCGGGCCCGCGAGACCGCGCAGGCCATGCCCCGGGCCTTGAAGGTGCCGGTCGGATTGGCCCCTTCGTCTTTGGCCCAGAGGTCGGCGCAGCCCAGGATCTGCCCCAGACGGGGCAGGGCGAGAAGCGGCGTCATTCCCTCGCCCAGGGTGACGATCTGCTCGGGCTGACGCACCGGCAGGAGCTCGTGGTAGCGCCACAACGTCGCGGGCCGCTGGCTGAGGTCGGCAGGGCGCAGACGGGCCCGGACGGCGGCCAGATCGTAGAGGGCCAGCAGGACCTTGCCGCAGGCGGGGCAGGTATTATGGGGCTCGTCCGGGTTGCAGGTCTGTCCGCAGGCGCTGCAGACAAGCGCGGTCAGGTAGCTGAACGCCATCCCTCTCCCCTGTGGAGGTGTTCCGCTCTGGTGGAGACTCCGCCGGGCGGACCATCTCCCGGCCTGGCGCCGCCTATGGTAACACAGGCGGCCGCCGGCGGGCTACAACCCGGGCCGCTCTGGCGGGCGGGGCCGGCCTTTAAGGCGGACTGATGGTCACCGGGGCGAGGAGAAGACGGTCGCCGATGACAGCGCCGGTCCGGTCGCGCACCGGCTGGCGCTGACCGGTCCGCGGGTCGTACATGCCCACCTCGATCTGGTACGTGCCCGGCGGCAGATCGGCCGGCAGGGTGATCTCATAGCTGTCGCGCAGATATTCGCCGGCCAGCCAGCCGGTGGTCGGAGCCGCCCCGCCCAGCGGGGGGCTGTCGCGCTGGGCGACCACCCGCTCGTTTGGGTCGAGGAGATGGGCGAAGACCGTGTAACTGACGGGGGCGGTGCCGGTCGCCTGCCAGAAGAGGATCAGGCGCAGGTGCCCCCCGGCCTGGGGCCGGTCCGGCTCGAGGGCGTAGCCGATGAGGCGGGCGACTGCTCCGATCTGGTAGTCGGTCGGAGAGGTGATCCCGCTCGGGGGGGTGAAGCGGCGGGGCCGGCCGGTGATGGTGAGAGACCCCAGGACGACCGCCGGGGTCTCGGTCTGGCCGGCGGCCAGCGTCACCGCCAGCCGGCCCTGGCCGGCGGCGGCGGTCGGTGGGACGAAGACGGTATAGCGGTCGAGAAAGAGGCCGGGCGACCAGGCGGTGGTGGGGTAGTCGCCGACGACGGGGCGGCCCTCGAACAGGAGGTGGCGCTGCTGCTGGGCGTCGTCGAGCCAGAGGCGCACCCGGTAATCGGCGGTCGGCCTGGCCGTGGTCTGCCAGGCCAGCGCCAGGCGGAGAGGGAGGCCCGGTGCCGTCTCCTCCCCCTCGATGAGCGTTCCGAGCAGGCGGAGGCCGGGCGCGATCTCGGTGTCGAGGCGGCGCTGGAGCGGGAGGGTCGCCGGGTCGGGTGGCTGGACCGGAGGGAGAACGGTGAGGGTGGCCAGGTCGAGGGTGACGCCCTGCGGGCGGCCGGCGCTGTCGAGGAGGTCGAGTTCGCGCCGGGTTGGCCGGTGGTACACGGCCAGTTCAAGGTGGTAGGAGCCAGGGGGAAGCCAGGCGGGAAGGGTCAGGTCGTGGGTGCCGGGGATGAGGCGGCCGGTTCGCCACAGGGTGGTGGGATAGGTCTCGGCACCGGGTGGGCGGTCGGTGCGCCACCAGTGCTCGCCGCCCCGGCGCAGGCGGAGGGAGATGGCGTAGTCGTCGTCGGGCCCCGGCGACCGCAGGGCCTGCCAGTAGAGGGTCAGTCGGAGGCGGCCGCCGGCCGGCAGCGTGGTCGGGTCGAGATGGTAGCCGCGCAGGCCGATCACCTTGCCAAAAGTGGCCGGCCGGGGGGTCATCTCCGGGGGCGTGGGCGTGAAGACCGGCGGCGCCTCCACCCGGTACAGGCGCAGCTCCAGTCCTTTGAAATGGCCGTAGACCGGCAGGCGGGTCAGATGTTCGTCGAGGGCGGCCCGGACGAAGCTGGTCGGGTCGGCCCAGTCGGCGTTCCAGAGGAGCACCCAGACGCGCCGGGCGGGGGTGATGGTCTCGGTGAGGAAGGCGGCGGCGTAGGTGGTGTCGTCGTGGGGCACCAGGACGGTCCAGGGGGCCAGACCCCGGTAGTAGTACATGAACGCCCAGCGGCTGTCGCCGAGCAAAATGATCCGGTCGCCTGGCTCCTGGTTCTGCTCGATATAGTGGACGGCGCTCCGGTAGTCGTCGCGCTGGTACTCATAGGCGGTCAGCACGCGCCAGGTCTGGTGCCCCGAGGAGAGAAGCAGAGCGGCCATCAGCCCTGCCCCGAGGAGACTGAATGGGCGACTCCAGCGCCGGCGCCAGCCCGCCGCGCTGAGCAGGACCGTCCCGGCGCTCACCAGCAGAAGAAAGGCGGGCAGGCAGGCGATGAGATAGCGTTCGGCGAATTTCGGCGCGCGGGCGGTGAGGAGGTACAGGCTGCCGGCGGGGATGATGGTCAGGCAGGTCAGATAGACCAGAGCGCTGGCTGGGGGAGTTGAGCGGTGGAGACGGGCCAGACCGATCAGCAGGCCCACGCCGAGGCCGCCCAGCCCGAGGGCGAGGGCTCCCACGGGGGGGAGCGTCGGCGCGGGGACGAACGCGGTCAGGAGTCGTTCGAGGAAGGCGCCGGGGGCGAGCGACCCCGGCCAGAAGTCGGGCGTGGTCCACAGGCGGCGGGCCTGGGCGAGGGCGCTGGGCAGCCACGGCGCGTAGGCCAGACCGGCCAGCAGAAGGCTGCCGGCCCAGCGCCAGGTCGGTCGGGATAGGCGAAAGCGCAGGAGAACGAACGTGCCCTGGGCCAGAACGGTGAGCAGACCGACGTACTGGGTGCCGAGGCCGAGCAGGGTGGTGAGGCTGTAGGCCAGCCACCAGCGCGGGGAGTCGGGGGAATGGACCGCGCGCCACAGGCAGAGGCTGCTCAGCAGGCTCAGCAGGGTCAGGAGCGCGTACATCCGGGTCTCTTGCGCGTAGTAGACCAGGAACGGGGAGAGGGCGACGCCGGCGGCTCCCAGCAGACCGATAGCTCTGGCCGCCGGCGTGCCGCCGAAGAGCTGGTGGCCCAGGTGGTAGGTCAGCGGCACCAGAACCACCCCGGCCAGGGCCGAGGGGAAGCGGACGACGAACTCGCCGGTGCCGGCCAGGGCGATGGTGACGTGGAGAAGGAGGTAGTAGACAGGGGGGTGGAGGTCCTGGGCAGCCAGGGTCGCCAGAAGAGACAGCGGATCGCGGCTGGCGAAGACCACGCTGAGGCCTTCGTCCAGCCAGAGGCTCTGGGCGCCGAGGTGCCAGAAGCGCAGACCGGCGGCCAGGAGGGTGAGCGCCAGGACGGCGCTGGGGCTGAGCCGGCCCCACCGCCCACCGGCGCTGGGCCGGCTCAGCGGCGGAGAGCCGGGCCGTGGTGCGGTACGCATACCGCCAGGGATTATAGCACCTTGACATGGAAAGCGACGCTATGGTAGTGTGTCTCACCACCGGGCCAGGGGGCAAGACAGGGAGCGAGGACGCTGTGGCAGTCAAATCGTCGGGTGTGACGACCGAGATCCTGCGTGTCGAGAACCTGCGGGTCTACTACCACACCGAGGTCGGGCCGGTGCGGGCGGTGGAGGGGGTCAATTTCAGCCTGCGGGCGGGCGAGCGCTTCGGGCTGGTGGGCGAGTCGGGCTCGGGGAAGTCGACGTTGGGGCTGGCCCTGCTGCGGCTCATCAAACCTCCCGGCCGGATCGAGGGAGGCGCCGTCCACCTGGACGGGGAGGACCTCTTGCGCCTCCCGGAGGAGGAGATGCGCCAGCGGCGGCTGGCGGTCATCGCCCTGGTGGCCCAGGGGGCGATGAACTCCCTCAACCCGGTCCTGCGGGTGCGCGACCAGATCGCTGACGCCCTGGCCGACCACGGGGTGCGTCTGGGCCGGGCCGACTTCGAGGCCCGGGTCCGGGATCTGCTGACCTGGGTGGGGCTGCGGCCGGAGGTGGCGGACCGCTACCCCCACGAGCTGAGTGGGGGGATGAAGCAGCGGGTCTGCATCGCCATCGCCATCAGCCTGCGGCCCCGGATCATCGTCGCCGACGAGCCGACCAGCGCCCTGGACGTGGTGGTCCAGCGGCAGGTGATGGAGACCCTGCGGCGGGTCCAGGAGGACCTGGGGGCGGCGGTGCTGCTCATCGGCCACGATATGGGGCTGATGGCCCAGTTCGTCGAGCGGCTGGGGGTGATGTACGCCGGCGGCCTGGTCGAGGTGGGGCCGCTGCGGGCGGTCTTCCGCGAGCCGCTCCACCCCTATACCCAGCTCCTCATCGCCAGCCTGCCGACGCTGGAGAAGAAGCGGGTCTTCCGGGGGATTCCGGGGCTGCCGCCCTCGCTGCTGCAGCGGCCGAGCGGCTGTCCTTTCCACCCGCGCTGTCCGTTTGCCATGCCACGCTGTCGGGAGGAGGAGCCGGCGTTGCGGCCGGTCCAGACCGGGCGCTGGGTGGCCTGCCATCTCTACGACGGGGAGGGGGCATGACGGCACCACTGCTGGAGGCGCGGCACGTCACCAAGGTCTTCGGCGGCGGGCTCTTCGACCGCCAGCGGGTGGTGGCGCTGGAGGACTTCTCGCTGGTCCTGCGCGACGACCCCCCGGCGTTCACCGCCGTGGTCGGGGAGAGCGGCAGCGGCAAGACGACGCTGGCCCGGCTGCTTTTGGGGGTGATCGGGCCGACCCAGGGCCAGGTGCTCTACCGGGGCAAGGACCTGCGGGCGCTCAGCAGGGCGGAGTGGCGAACCTTCCGGCGGGAGGTGCAGGCCATTTTCCAGGACCCCTACGAGGTCTACAACCCCTTTTACAAGGTCGACCACGTCCTGGAGACGCCCATCGCCAAGTTCGGGCTGGCCCGGACGCGGGCCGAAGCCCGGGCGCTCATCGAAGAGGCGCTGCAGGCGGTGGGGCTGCGGCCGGAGGAGACGCTGGGGCGCTACCCCCATCAGTTGTCGGGGGGCCAGCGCCAGCGGGTGATGGTGGCGCGGGCGCTGCTCTTGAAGCCGCGCCTCATCATCGCCGACGAGCCGGTGTCGATGGTGGACGCCTCGCTGCGGGCGACCATCCTGGAGAGCCTGCGGGCGTTGCACCAGCAGTACCACATCGCCTTTCTCTACATCACCCACGACCTGACCACCGCCTACCAGGTCTGTCAGGATATCATCGTCCTCTACCGGGGACGGGTGGTCGAGGTCGGCGAGGTGGAGCCGGTGGTCCAGACGCCCGAGCACCCTTACACCCGGTTGCTCATCGACTCGATCCCGCTGCCCGACCCGGACCGGCCCTGGCGGGCGGCGGGCGAGCCGGCGCCCCTGGCCCGCCAGGCCGACCCTCTGAAGGGCTGCCGCTTCGCCGACCGCTGCCCCTTCACCCACGCGCCCTGCCTGGCCAGCCCCCCGCCTCTCTACCAGACCCATCCCCGGCGGGCGGTGGCCTGCTACCTCTACCAGCAGGCTCCGGTCCTCCCACCCGAGCAGGTGGGCGCGGTCCTGGCCAACGGCCCGGTCGCTGGCCCACCGCCCGCCGCGGGATAGCCCGCGGCCGACGGTCCGCCGAGCACCGGCGGTGTCGGAGCGCTCGGTCGCAGGGGAGGCCGTTTCTGGACCCCGCCTATGAGCGAGCATCGTCGGCCGGGAAAGGTCCCGCCCGGAGACGTCTGGCGGCCTCTTCGAGGTCGTGCGCGGCCTGCCGCAGTTGCTCGAGGAGCGCCGGCAGGCGCCAGTAGGCCGGATGGTCGGCCCAGCGCAGCACCTGGCTGGCGGCGTAGCATCGTCCGATCAGGGCCGCCGCCTCGTCCAGCCGGCGCTGAAGATCGGTGGTCCAGGTCTCGAGATCGCGCAGGGCCTGGTGATAGGCCGCCTCCGCCGGCGAGCGCGGGGGGCGCTCGCGAAGCCGGACGGTCTCGCGGACGAGCACCGGGTCCCGGCGGACCCGGTCGAGCGTCTGGCTGAGGGCGGCGAGGTCGGCCAGAGCGCGCTCGACCTGCCGCTGGAGGGCCCTGGCCCGGCCCCACGGCGGGGATGGGGCGAGGCGCTCCCAGGCCTGACGGTAGCGGGTCCAGGGCTCGGCCGGCGAACGCGCGACGGCCCCGGCCCAGAGGTGGCCGGCGATCCCGCCGAGAAGTCCCAGACTCAGTCCCAGAGCCAGCGCCCACAGGGGGACCTCGAGCAGCGTTCCCCCACCCAGGGCGAAGAGGAGCAGCACCACCGGCAGCGCCAGGAGGGCCAGGCCGGTCTCGATATCGCCCTGCTCGGCCGTGGGCACGTGCGCTGACCGTTTCATCGCCCGTCCGCGCTCCGTGAGCGCGTCCTCCCGCCTATATTATGCCGCGCCGCCGGGTCGGCTGGAGAGAGGCAGCATCTGGCCTGGTGGGGCGGCCGAAGAGCCCCTAGGTCGGGACGACGACGCTCTCGCGGGCGCCGATGTCACGGCGGTAGTGCATGTCCGGGAAGAAGAGGCGGCTGACGTTGGCGTAGGCCCGGGCGCGCGCCTCGGCCAGGGTCGTCCCCAGGCCGACCACGGTCAGGACCCGACCGCCGGCGGTGACCACCTGTCCGTCCTGACGCCGCGTCCCGGCGTGGAAGACGAGGATATCGGGGTCCAGGCTCGCCAGCCCCTGGATCGGGTAGCCGGTCCGGTAAGGGCCAGGGTAGCCGCCCGAGGCTAAGACGACGCCGCAGGCGGCCAGGGGGCGGATCGTCAGCGCCGCCGGGTCCAGGCGGCCCTCCAGCGCGGCGTGGAAGAGGGCTGCCAGGTCGGTGTCCAGCCGGGGCAGGATGACCTGAGCCTCGGGGTCGCCCAGACGGGCGTTGAATTCCAGGACGTACGGGCCGGCGGCGGTGATCATCAGGCCGGCGAAGAGAATGCCGCAGAAGGGGCGTCCCTCACGGGCCAGCCCGCGCACCGCCGGGGCGATGATCCGCTCGGCGATCACCTGCTGGAGAGAGGGCGTCAGGAAGCCGGGGGGCGAGTAGGCGCCCATGCCCCCGGTGTTGGGCCCCTGGTCGTTGTCGTAGACCGGCTTGTGATCGCAGGCGGCGCCGAACTCGAGCGCGCGATCGCCGGCGCAGAGGGCGAAGACCGAGACCTCGCGCCCCGTCAGACACGCCTCGACCACGATGCGGGCGCCGGCCTCGCCGAACCGACGTTCCTCCATCAGCGCCCGCACCGCGCGTTCGGCCTCGGCGACGGTCTGGCAGACCGTGACCCCTTTCCCCTGGGCCAGGCCGTCGGCCTTGACCACCAGCGGGTAGGTCGCCCGGCGCAGGTAGTCGTAGGCCGGCGCGGGGCGGTCGAAGACCACGAAGGGGGCCGTGGGGATGTTGTGCCGGCGCATGAACTCCTTGGCCCAGACCTTGCTGGCCTCGATGACGGTGGCCGCCTGCGTGGGGCCAAAGGCCCGTAGCCCCACGGCCTGGAAGGCGTCGACCAGCCCCCGGGCCAGCGGCTCTTCGGGGCCCACCACCGTGAGGTCGATCTGGTGCGCCCGGGCCCAGTCGCGCAGGGCCGGGATATCGGTCGCCGCGATGGGGACCGATTCGGCGATCGCCACGGTGCCACCGTTCCCCGGCGCGCAGTAGAGTTTCTCCACCTGTGGGCTCTGCCGGAGCTTCCAGAGCAGCGCGTGCTCCCGCGCGCCACCCCCGACGACCAGCACCCGCATCGGCGGTCCCCTCCTCTACTCCCATTCGACCGTGGCCGGGGGTTTGGTGGTGATATCGTAGACCACGCGGTTGACTCCCCGGACCTCGTTGACGATCCGGCTGGAGACCCGGGCCAGGAGGTCGGCCGGCAGCCGGGCCCAGTCGGCGGTCATCCAGTCCTCCGTGGTGACCGCCCGCAGGGCCACCACGTAGGCGTAGGTCCGGCTGTCGCCCATCACGCCGACGCTCCGGACGGGCGTCAGGACGGCCAGCGCCTGCGACACGCTTTCGTAGAGGCCGGCCCGCCGCAGCTCCTCGATGAAGATGGCATCGGCCTGACGCAGGATGGCCAGGCGCTCCTCGGTGACCTCGCCGATCACCCGGACCGCCAGTCCGGGCCCGGGGAAGGGATGACGGGTCAGGATCTCCTCCGGGAGACCGAGAACCCGCCCCACCCGGCGCACCTCGTCTTTGAAGAGGAAGCGCAGCGGTTCGACCAGCCGGAGCCCCATGCGCTCGGGCAGGCCACCGACGTTGTGGTGGGTCTTGATCGTGGCGGCCGGGCCAGTCCCCTGGCCGGCGCTCTCGATGACGTCGGGGTAAAGCGTCCCCTGGACCAGAAACTCCACCGGCCCGAGGGCCGCCGCCTCGGCCTCGAAGACCCGGATGAACTCCTCCCCGATACGGCGCCGCTTCTCCTCGGGGTCGGTGACGCCACGCAGACGGGCCAGGAAGCGCGCCGAGGCGTCCACGTAGCGCACCGGCAGGTGCAGGCGGGCGAAGCTGGCCAGCACCTGCTCGGGCTCGTGCAGCCGCAGCAGGCCGTTGTTGACGAAAATGCAGGTCAGCCGGTCGCCGATGGCCCGATGGGTCAGGACCGCCGCCACGGTCGAATCGACCCCGCCGCTCAGCGCGCAGATCGCCCGTCCCGTCCCCACGGTCGCCCGAATGTGGGCGATGGCCTCGTCGATGAACGAACCGGGCGTCCAGGTCGGCTGGCAGCCGCAGATGGCGAAAAGGAAGTTGCGGATGATCTCCTGGCCCAGCGGGGTGTGAGCGACCTCGGGGTGGAACTGCAGGCCGATCAGGTGGTCGCGTCCCATCGCCGCCACCGGGGCGTTTTCGGTGGCGGCCAGGGCGACGAAGCCGGGTGGCAGTTCGGCGATGCTATCGCCGTGGCTCATCCAGACGGTGAAGGCCTCCGGCAGCCCGCGGAAGAGAGGGGTTTCGACCAGCCGGCGCACCGTCGCCTGACCGTACTCTCGGCGCTCGGCCGGCGCGACCCGGCCGCCCAGCTGGTGGGCCAGCAGCTGCATGCCGTAGCAGATCCCCAGGACCGGCCGGCCGCTGGTGAAGACCCAGTCCGGCGCCAGGGGAGCCCCCGGCGCGTAGACGCTGGCCGGCCCGCCCGACAGGATGATCCCTTTGGGCCGCAGCGGGGCGACCTGGTCCCAGGAGGCGTCGGGCGGGACCAGTTCACAGTAGACCTGGCACTCCCGCACCCGGCGGGCGATCAACTGGCTGTACTGTGAGCCGAAGTTGACGATGACGACGGCGTCGTCCGCGTGACCGCTCACCCTTCTCCCTCCGACGGCGGGGCCGCCAGGGCCACGCGGGTGATGGCCCCCGCGGTCTCGATGCGGACCAGGCCCGCCTGCTCGGCGGCCAGGAGGAACTCCTTGAACTTGCTGAACCCGTAGGCCCGCTCGTCGAAACCGGGATACTGGCGGACCAGTCGGGCCTTGATCCCGGCCGCGCCGGCCATCGGCCGCTCCGGACCCGTCATCTCCCGGATGACCTGGACCAGCGCGGCGAAGGCCTCGCCGAGCGAGGCGGGAGCGGCCGGTGGGCTCGCCGTCCCGGCCGGAGCGCCGTTGGGCGAGGGGGCCGCCGGAGCATCGGGCGGGAGGACATCGGTCGCCGGCGGCTGGTCGGGCAGGGCGTCGGCGGGCGCGGCCGCCAGGCCGGGCGGGGCCGCCGGCACCACGGCGGCGGGGCTCTCCTGGCCGGTCGCCTCGGGGGTCGCGGCTTCACCCTCTGGCGGGGATGGGACCGCGGTCGGCTCGGCTGAGGGGCCGGCCGGCGTCTCGGCGCCCGGCGTCGCCGGCTCGCCATCCGGGCTCAGCGCTCGCTGGACCAGCGGATGCGTCTCGACGAGATGGCAGAGCCGTACCCGGTGCTTGGTGCCGTTGAAGTCGATCTCCTGCGGCTCGCGGTCGACCCGCAGCACCCCCTCCTGGACCAGCAGATTGAGCAGATGCCGGGCCTCCTGTTCGGCCTGGCTGGTCGGGCGCTCCCGGCCCACGTGGCTGATCAGATTGGTCAGCAGGTAGGTGTAGGTGAGCCAGCGGCTGCGCCGGCGCAGGTCCAGGATGAAGCGGATGGCCTCCAGGGCCTGGCGTTCGTGCTCCCCCTCCAGGATAGGGGCAGGGGGCGCGGGCTCGGCTGTCGGAGCGGGCAGCACCAGCCACTGCACCGGCCCCTGGCGCTGGACCGTCACCACGCCGGCGCGCTCGATGGCCTCCAGCAGGTCTTTGAAGCGGGCGAAGCCGTAGCGGCGCTCGTGGAAGCCGGGGATGCGGGCCAGGAGATGGTCCTTGAGGTTGGTCGCCCGCAGCCGTCCGCCACGGTCGCGGAGGATCTCGGTGATAACGGCGAAGAGAGCCTGGAGGTCCTCCTCGCGGGGCGTGGTCAGCGGCTCAGCCGCGGGAGGTTCCTCCGCCGGGGGCGGTGGCGCTGGGACTGGCCGGCCGCCCCGGTCGGCCGCTTCTCCCCGTGGCGCGGTCACCGGCTCGGGCCGGATCTCCGGCGCCTCGGACGGCGCCGGCCGGGGGGATGGCTGGGGGCGGGGGGTGGCCCGGGGCGGGCTGGGGGGTGCGGGGGCCGGAGCGGACCGGCGGCGCTGGCCCTCGGCTTCGGGCGCCGGCGGGGCCTTCTCCTCGCCGTTGATCAGGCTGCGGTAGGGGATGAACTCGCTGGCCATCTCCCGCAGGACCGCCGCCACCAGATCGGGGCCGATGACCACCACCCGCTTGCCGCGCAGTTGGGCCAGACGGACGAAGGGGATAAGGTCCTTGTCGCCCGAGACCAGGACGAAGGTCGTGATCATCGGGTAGAGGTGCAGGGCGTCGACGCAATCGGCGATCAGGCAGGGGTCGGCCAGACTCTTCCCCTTGCTGCTCGGGCCGCTTTCCTCGAAGCGGAAGGTCGGGGCGTAGACCGGTTCGATCCCGGCCCGGTAGACCATCAGCCGGTCGGTGGTGTTGGCCCATTCGGCGTAGGCCCGGGCCAGGAGCACCGTTCCGTAGGACTGGGCGACCTGGACGATCTTGCGCAGGTCGGGGACAGCCCCGCCGTGTTCGGCGGCGGTGCTGATCGCCAGATTATCCCAATCGATAAAGAGCGCAACGTATCCATCCTGAGCGGCCATGGGCCCGTTCCACCCTCCACGGGGAGCCACACGGAGAACACCGTCCAGGAAGGCATCAGTGGAGTGCCAGGGGGCCCGTGGGCAGACCCGGGTGTGGGTGAGTGCGTCCGGCGCAACACCGGCACACCGTTGGTCATCCGGGCGATGGCGGCGTTCCTTCCTGGACTCACGCAAACAGCACCACCCCGAGCCACCGCCTGGGGGATGGGCGCCGTGTGGAGCCGGTCGGCGGCCGGGTCCGCGGTCAGCCGTTTACCAGACTGGTCGCGGTGGGCCAGGCCGACGTACTGGTTGCTCCCGCAAAATCTCCGCCGCGCGGCCGCCGCACCACCGCAGCGAACCGCTCGGTCTACTGGCTTTATAGCAAAGGTGAGAGGGGAAGTCAAGAAAGGCCGGGCGGCCGCACGCCGGTCGCCGCGCGGACCCTTGCCCGCCCCGACGGCGCTCCCTATAATTACCGGGGCAGCCCCACGCAAGGAGAGGGCGATGCCGATCTACGAGTTCCGCTGCACGCAGTGCGGACGCCTGTTGAGTTTGCTGGTCCACAGCTACGATCATTACACGCTCCCGCCCTGTCCGCGCTGTGGCCAGACCGCCTGGCGCAAACTGATCTCGCGGGTGGCGGTTCTGCGCTCGGAGGAGAGCCGGCTGGAGGCGCTGGCCGATCCCAGCAACTTCGCCGACCTCGATGAGAACGATCCCCGCAGCGTCGCCCGCTGGGCCCGCCGGCTGGGCCGGGAGATGGGCGAGGACCTGGGTCCCGAGTTCCACGAGATGGTCGAGCGCATGGAGGCCGGCGAGCTGCCCCCGGAGGAGGGCGCCGGCGAGACGGCCCCGGCCGGCGGTGAGGACGACGCCTCTGACCTTTGATTGACAACTGGCCGGGGCGTCCCGTATACTTCACAGGGCCGCAGGGTCCGGCCCGGGCCGGCGGTTGGTGTGCCCAGGGGGAGAGAAATGCCGGCGCAGTACCTGCCCATTGGTCTGCTCTTCGTCCTGGCCCTGGGTTTCGGGCTGACGGTGCTGATCGCGTCGACGGTCATCGGTCCGCGGCGACCGAACCCCGCCAAGCTGGTCGCCTACGAGAGCGGGATCCGGCCGATCACCAGCGCGCGTCAGCGCTTCCCGGTCCACTTTTACCTCATCGCCATGCTCTTCATCGTTTTTGATATCGAAGTGGTCTTCTTCTACCCCTGGGCAGCGACGTTCCGGCTGCTGCACTGGTTTGGCCTGGTGGAGATGCTGATCTTCATGGCGGTCCTGCTGGCGGGCTACGTCTACGTGTGGCGGAAGGGGGCGTTCCGGTGGCAATGAAAACGGGCACGCCGGGTGTCATTCTCACCCGTCTGGCGGACTGGAGTCGCAAGTCGTCGCTCTGGCCGATGACCTTCGGTCTGGCCTGCTGCGCCATCGAGATGATGGCCACGAGCGCCTCACGGTACGATATCGCCCGGTTCGGGGCCGAGTTGTTCCGGGCCTCGCCGCGTCAGGCGGACCTGATGATCGTCTCCGGGCGTGTCTCCCAGAAGATGGCCCCCATCGTTCGGCAGCTGTACGACCAGATGCCGGAGCCCAAGTGGGTTATCGCTATGGGCGACTGCGCCGCCTGCGGTGGGATCTTCAACAACTACGCTATCGTCCAGGGTGTGGATAAGATCATTCCGGTGGACGTGTACGTACCGGGCTGCCCCCCACGGCCCGAGGCGCTGCTCGACGGGATCATCAAACTCCAGGAGAAGATCGCCCGCGAGGGCTACCGGAGGCTGGCGGGGGGGGCCGGAGAGCGGTGAGCGCGGAACAGGCGGCCCGACGGCTCCAGGAGCAGTTCGGTGAGGCTGTTCTGGAGGTCATCCACGACCGGGGCGAGGTCACGGTCGTGGTCGCGCGCGAGGCGCTGCGCGCGATCTGTCGCTTCCTGCGGGATGAGCCCGATCTCCGGTTCGATTTCCTCTCGGACATCTGCGGCGTGGACTATCTGACGCTGGGGCGCCGGCCCCGCTTTGCGGTGGTCTACCACCTGTACTCGCTCACCCATCACCATCTCCTCCGGCTGCGGGTGCCGGTCGAGGAGAGCGACCCGGTGGTGCCCTCGGTGACCGACATCTGGCCGGGGGCCAACTTCCCGGAGCGCGAAACCTACGATATGTTCGGGATCCGCTTTGAGGGCCATCCCAACCTCACCCGGATCCTGATGCCCGAGGATTGGGTGGGCTACCCGCTGCGCAAGGATTTCCCCCTGATGGAGGAGGAGATCCTCTTCACCCACAATCTGCCGGCGGCCCGCCGGAAGGAGAAGCCGTAGGATGGCCTACCAGCTCGACCAGCTCATCCCGACCGGTGAGGGGACGCTCCTCCTGAACGTCGGTCCCCAGCACCCCAGCACCCACGGGGTGCTGCGACTGGTGCTGGAGCTGGACGGCGAGGTGGTGGTGCGCTGCACGCCGGTCATCGGCTATCTCCACACCGGCTTCGAGAAAACCTACGAGTACAAAACCTATCACCAGGGCGTGACCCTGACCGACCGGATGGACTATCTGGCGCCGCTCTCGAACAACCTGGGGTTCGCCCTGGCGGTCGAGAAGCTCTTTGGCATTGAGCCCCCCCCACGGGCCAAGGTCGCCCGGATCATCCTGGTCGAACTGCAGCGGATCGCCAGCCACCTGGTCTGGCTGGGCACCACCGCCCTGGAGCTGGGGGCGATGAGCGTGTTTCTCTACTGCTTCCGCGAGCGCGAGCAGCTGCTGGACATCTTCGAGATGTGCTCGGGCGCGCGGATGATGACCTCCTACATCCGTCCCGGCGGGCTGGCCCAGGACCTGCCGGCCGGCTTCGAGGCGGCGGTCGAGCGGGTGCTGCGCACCTTCCCGGAGCGCTTCCAGGAGTACGAGGACATTCTCAGCGAGAACGAGCTCTGGCTCCAGCGAACGGTCGGGGTGGGGGTGCTTTCGGCCGAGGACGCCATCGCGCTCGGGGTGAGCGGCCCCAACCTGCGGGCCAGCGGGGTGGGCTGGGACCTGCGCAAGACCAACCCCTATGCCGGCTACGAGGAGTACGACTTTGCGGTGCCGGTCGAAACAGCGGGCGATAGCTACGCCCGCTACCGGGTCCGCCTGCGCGAGATGTATGAGAGCCTGAAGATCGTGCGCCAGGCGCTCGACCGCCTGCCCGGTGGCGACTATATCGTCCACGACCATAAGATCGCCTTCCCGCCGCGTCACGAGCTGGCGACCAGCATGGAGGCGGTGATCCATCATTTCAAACTGGCGACCGAGGGCTACCGGGTGCCAGCCGGCGAGGTCTACCAGATGATCGAGTCGCCACGGGGGCAACTCGGGTTTTACATTATCTCGGATGGCAGTGGGCGTCCGTACCGGGTGCACGTCCGGGCGCCCTCGTTTATGAATCTGCAGGCCCTGGCGAAGATCGCCGAGGGACGGCTCTTCGCCGACCTCATCGCGATCGTGGCCAGCCTCGACCCGGTGATGGGTGAGGTGGACCGCTAGCGGGCCTGGGTCCCCAGGCCGGAACGGCGCCTATACGGGTGTAGCGATGGCCCCACCGACGGTGGGGCCGTCGAGCGCCTGGGGGCGAAGAGGCAAGCGAACAGGGTGAGGACGAGGCGGCGATGGCTCTGCTCTCAGAGAAGACCCGGGCCGAGATTCAGCGGCTGACCGCATATTTCCCGCAGCGGCGGACGGCGCTCCTGCCGGCTCTGCGTCTGGCCCAGGCGGAGTACGGCTACCTCCCGCCGGAGGTGGTGGCCGAGGTCTGCGAGATCGTCCAGGTCGACCCGAACGCGGCCGAGATGCTCATCACCTTCTACGATCTGCTCTACCGCGAGCCGGTCGGCCGGTATGTCCTGGGCCTCTGCCGGGGGCTGGCCTGCTACCTGCTGGGCTGCGACCACCTCCTGGCCTATCTCCAGGAGAAACTGGGGATCGGCCTGAACCAGACCACCCCCGACGGGCTCTTCACCCTGCGGACGTTCGAGTGTCTGGCCCGCTGCGACCAGGCGCCGGTGATGCTGCTGAACGGCGAGGAGTACGTGGGGCATCTCACCCCGGAGAAACTGGACGCTCTTCTGGCGCAGTGGGCGGAGGAGGCCCGGCGGCCGGCCGAGCCGCCGGTGACCGGGGGAGAGGGGGCATGAAGTTCGAGCCGATCATCACCCGCAACGTCGGGGTCCCCGACGCCTGGGAGATCGAGGTCTACCTGGCGCGGGGTGGCTACCAGGCGGTGCGGAAGGCGCTGACCGAGTACACACCGGACCAGATCATCGAGATCGTCAGCCGGGCCAATCTGCGCGGCCGTGGCGGAGCGGGCTTCCCGACCGGCCGCAAGTGGAGCCTGATCCCCAAAAACGCCCCCCAAACCTATCTGGTCTGCAACGCCGACGAGAGCGAGCCAGGCACCTTCAGCAACCACGATCTCCTCATCTGGGACCCCCATCTCCTCATCGAGGGGATGATCATCGGCGCCTACGCCATCCGGGCCACCACGGGCTTCATCTACCTGCGGGGCGAGTTCGGGCTGGCGGCCCGGCGCCTGGAGCGGGCTCTGGCCCAGGCCCGGGCGCACGGCTTCCTCGGACCCCGCATCCTGGGCACCGAGTACAGTCTGGAGATCTACCTCTTCCGGGGGGCCGGCGCCTACATCTGCGGGGAGGAGACGGCCCTGCTCGAGTCCATCGAGGGGAATCGGCCCATGCCGCGCCCGCGTCCCCCCTATTATCCGCCGGCCATCGGCCTCTACGGCAAACCGACGGCGGTCAACAACGTCGAGACCCTCTGCAACGTCCCGTTCATCGTGCTGAACGGCCCGGAGTGGTATCTCTCCATCGGCAACCCGCCGAAGAACCCGGGGACCAAGGTCTTCAGCATCAGCGGCCTGGTGCGGCGACCGGGCAATTACGAGGCCCCGCTGGGGACGACGCTGGGCGAACTCATCTTCGAGTACGCCGGGGGTCTGCACGAGGGTCGGCGCTTCAAGGCGGTGACGCCGGGCGGGACCTCGACCCCGCTGCTGACCGACCAGCACCTGGACGTGAAGATGGACTACGACTCGCTCCCGGCGGTGGGAACCTACCTGGGGTCGACCGGGATGATCGTGATGGATGATACCGTCTGCATCCCCTGTGCAGTCCACCGGATGTCCACCTTCTACCGCCACGAGTCGTGCGGCAAGTGCACGCCCTGTCGGGAGGGGACGGCCTGGATCGAGCAGATTCTCCGGCGCATCGTCACCGGCCGGGGCCGGCTGGCCGACCTCGACCTTTTGCTGGATATCTGCGATAACATGGGGGGACGGAAGACCGTCTGCGCCCTGGGCGACTTCGCCACCTTCCCGGTGGTCAGCGCCCTCAAGTACTTCCGCGACGAGTTCGAATACCACATCCGGCACAACCGGTGTCCCACCGCCGGCGTCGCCGTGAGCCGCTAGCCGGGAGGAGGCATGGAGCCACTGGTCACGGTCACCATCGACGGACGGACGGTCCAGGTCCCGAAGGGGACCCTGGTGGTCGAGGCGGCCCGGCAGGCGGGGATCGAGATCCCGGTCTTCTGTTACCACCCGAAGCTGAAGCCGGTCGGGGCCTGCCGGATGTGCTTTGTCCAGGTCGAGAAGATGCCGGGGCTGGTGACCGCCTGCACGACCACCGTCGCCGAGGGGATGGTGGTCTACACCACCACGCCGCCGGTGGTCAAGGCCCAGAACGCGGTCATCGAGTTCCTGCTCCTCAACCACCCGCTGGACTGCCCGGTCTGCGACCGCGGGGGGGAGTGTCCCCTCCAGGACAATACGTTCAAGTTCGGTCTGGCCGAAAGCCGCTATATCGAGCCCAAACGCCACTTCATCAAACCAGTGGCCCTGAGCCCCTATATCCTCCTCGACCGGGAGCGCTGCATCCTCTGCTACCGCTGCGTGCGCTTCCAGCGCGAGATCGCCGGCGATGAATCCCTCACGGTCCTGGACCGGGGCGACCACAGCGAGATCGGCCTGGCCCCGGGCCGGACCTTTGACTCGCCTTTCTCCGGCAACACCATCGAACTCTGCCCGGTCGGCGCTCTGACCTCGACCCTCTACCGCTTCCGGGCCCGTCCGTGGGACCTCAAGAGCGTGCCATCAGTTTGCACGCAATGTGGTGTCGGCTGCAACATCCAGATCGATGTGCGGGCCAACACCATCCTGCGGCTGCTCAGCCGGGAGAACACCCCGGTGGACGATGGCTGGCTCTGCGACCGGGGCCGGTTCACCTACCGCTTCGTCCACGATCCGGCCCGGCTGACCCGGCCGCTCCGGCGGGTGAACGGGGCGTTGCAGCCGGTCTCCTGGCACGAGGCGCTGGAGACGGTGGCCGAGCGGATCCAGGCGATTGTGGCCGCGGCCGGCCCCCAGGCGGTGGGCGGCCTGGCCGCGCCGACCGCCACCAACGAGGAGCTCTATCTCTTCCAGAAGGTCCTGCGGGCGGTGGTCGGGACCAATAATATCGACCACACCGTGCGGCCCCATCCGCCGGTGGCCCCGCTGGCCTACGACGCGGTGACCGGTTCGATAGTCGGGCTGGAGCGGGCCCGGACGCTCGTGCTGGTCGACTGCGCCACCCGGAGCGAGCAGCCGGTCCTGCACCTCCGGCTGCGCAAGGCCGTCGCGAACGGCGCCCAGCTCGTGCTCATCCAGAGCGCCGAGCCGGACCTCTGGACCTTTCCCGACGAGCCGCCCCGGCGGCCGCTCTGGCTGCGGCCCCGACCGGGGACCGAGGCGGTGGTGGTGGCCGGCCTCGTCCACCTCATCCTGGCCCAGGGGCGGGAGAACCGGGAGTTCGTCGCCCAGCGAACCGAGGGGCTGGAGACTCTGCGGGCCTCGGCGGCGGCCTTCACGCCCGAGCGGGTCGAGGCTGAGACGGGGGTGCCGGCAGCGCTCCTCCGGCGGGCGGTGGATCTCCTGCTCGCGGCGCCGACAGCCGCCTTCCTCTACCGGCGGGACCTGCAGGGCCTGCCCAGCGACCGGCTGCTCCTGGCCGGGCTCTACGACCTGGCGCTGCTGACCGGCAACCTGGGGCGGCCGGGCACGGGCCTCTACCCGCTGGTGCGCCACGCCAACAGCCAGGGGGCGCTGGATCTGGGGGTGCATCCCCGGCTCCTGCCGGGCCAGCGGCCGGTGACCGAGCGCGCCGGACGGGCCGCGCTCGAGGCCCTCTGGGGGACGCCGGTGCCGGCCGAGCCGGGGCTGAGCGGAGCCGACATGATCGAGGCGGCCCTCGCCGGACGGCTGAGGGCGCTCTATCTCCTGGGGCGCGACCCGCTGGCCGACCACCCCGACCCGGAGCGGGTGCGGCAGGCGCTGGCGCGGCTGGACCTCCTCATCGTCCAGGATATTCTCCCGAGCCCGGCGATGGAGATGGCCCATCTCGTCCTGCCGGGGCTCAGTTTCGCCGAGAAAGAGGGGACGCTGACCAGTCTGGAGCGACGGATCCAGCGGCTGCGCCCGGCGGTGGTCAACCAGACCGAGGCCCGGTCGGACTGGCGCATCCTGCAGGATGTGGCCAATCGTCTTGGCGGCCTCTTTCTGTACGCCGGTCCCGACGAGGTCTTCGCCGAGATCGCCCGGGCGGTGCCGTTCTACGCCGGGCTGACCTATGAGGCGCTGGGTGACAAGGGGCTCCAGTGGCCGGCGACGGTGCAGCAGGACGGGGCCGGGGTCGACCTCTACGCCGATGGCGAGCGCCGGTGGGCGCTGCTGCCGCTAGAGACCGAGCCGAAGGTGGTGCGATGACGCTGGAGAGCCTCGTCCTGACGCTCGTCAAGAGCCTTATTCTCATGTTCGCCCTGCTCACCGGCTTCGCCTACCTGACGCTCTTCGAGCGCAAGGTAGTGGGGCGGATTCAGGTCCGCCTGGGGCCCAATCGGGTCGGGCCCTTTGGGCTGCTGCAGCCGCTGGCCGATGGGGTGAAGCTGCTGCTCAAAGAGGATATCGTCCCGGCCGGGGCGGATAAGATCGTTTTCTTCCTGGCCCCGCTCATCTCGGTGGTGGTCGCCCTGATGGGGTTCGCGGTCATTCCGGTCGGTCCGACCGTCTCGCTCTTCGGCCAGACCGTTCCGCTGTACCTCACCGACCTGAACATCGGGGTGGTCTATCTGCTGGCGGTGGGCTCGCTCGGGGTCTACGGGATCGTCCTGGCCGGCTGGTCGTCGAACAACAAGTACGCGCTTCTCGGCGGGGTCCGGTCGGCGGCCCAGATGATCAGTTACGAGCTGGCGCTGGGGCTGTCGCTTATGGGCGTGGTCATCATCACCGGCTCGCTCAGCCTGGTGGACATCGTCAACGCTCAGGAGCGCTACCCCTTCATTCTGGTCCAGCCGCTGGGCTTCCTGCTCTACCTTATCGCGGCCATCGCTGAGACCAACCGGGCGCCGTTCGATCTGCCCGAGGCCGAGACCGAGCTGGTGGCCGGCTACCACACCGAGTACAGCGGCCTCAAGTTCGCGATGTTCTATATGGCCGAGTACATCAACATGATCACGGTGGGGGCGGTGGCCTCGACGGTCTTTCTGGGCGGCTGGCGAGGCCCCTTCAACCTGCTCAACGGTCCGCACTGGCTGATCCTGAAGATCGCCGTCTTTATGTTCCTCTACGTCTGGCTGCGGGCCTCGCTCCCGCGGATCCGTTACGACCGGCTGATGCGCCTGGGGTGGCTGGTGCTGCTGCCGCTGGGGCTGCTGAACGTGCTCCTGACGGCCATCGGTGTCCTCATTCTGGGCTAGGGAAAGGAGTCTGGCATGGTCAGCGCACTCCTCAGCGATATCGGCGGACTGGCTAAAGGGCTGAAGACGACGTTCCAGCACCTCTTCCGGCCGCCGGTGACGTTCCAGTACCCGGAGGTGAAACGGCCGATGTTCCCCCGCTTCCGGGGGCGGCACGTGCTCCGGCGCTACGAGAACGGCCTGGAGCGCTGCATCGGCTGTGAGCTGTGCGCCGGGGTCTGCCCGGCCCAGGCGATCTATGTCGAGGCGGCCGAGAACACCGACGAGGAGCGCTACTCGCCGGGGGAGCGCTACGCCAAGCGCTACGAGATCAATATGCTGCGCTGCATCTTCTGCGGCTACTGCCAGGAGGTCTGTCCGACCGAGGCCATCGTCCTGGGGCACGAGTACGAACTGGCCGACTACGACCAGGCCAGTTTCATCTACACCAAGGAGCGGCTGCTGGAGCCCTGGCCGCCGCAGGGGGCGCCGGCCGCGCCGGTGCGGTGAGCGATGGAGACGGCCTTCTATCTGCTGGTGGCGGCGGTGGCCATCCTGAGCGCCGCGGGGG
>ERZ511473.785-NODE-785-length-39822-cov-5.408177_pt1 | contig 39822 bp, 34 predicted proteins | sample MGYA00374947_ERZ511473 | MGnify/ENA primary metagenome ERZ511473 (study PRJEB26303, sample SAMN06343854) | sediment metagenome | isolation source: hot spring sediment | place: Canada: British Columbia | collected 2012-09-26 ... | reverse complement strand
CAAATTTGCCCCGATTGTATCACAAAGTGTTACCCATGTCTCCGAACATGTGTTACCTATCTATCCGGTCTGTACACTCCTGCGAGGAGAGGGGAGCTTCGATTCGAACTCCCCCTTCCCTTGTAGGGAAGGGGGCTGGGGGGATAGGTCAAACCCACCTCTCTTCGGTGTCTCCAACCAGAGTGCTACTGTCCCAGCGCGTGCTGAACCGCCTCCTCCATCTGCTTCTCGGTGCCCGGTCCGAAACCGACCTGCACCCACGCTATCTTCCCCTCGCGGTCAATCAGCACGAAGGTGGGGATGCCTTGTACCTTGTAGGCGTTGAGCACCGCGCCCTCTTTGTCCATCAGCACGCGGAAGCTATAGTTGTTGTCCTGCATAAACTTCTTTACCGTATCCAGCTCCTCTCTGGCATTCACCGCCAGAACCATCAGGTCGCCCGATTTCGCCTTCTCGTGCTGGCTGAGAGCTTGCGTGTGGGGTAGCGAGTTTCGGCACGGTGGGCACCACGTTGCCCAGAAGTCGAGGAACACCACCTTGCCTCGCAGACTGCTCAGCGAGACCTCGTTGCCCTCCATGTCGGTCAGGGTGAAGTTGGGAGCTTCCTGCCCCTTGAGCGAGGTGGTATCCTCTCGCTCTGCCTGCTGTTTGGGTTCCTCCTTCTTGGCGTCCGCCGGCGGCTTAAAAGCGAACGCCGTCTTCTGGACGGGCGTGTTCAGCTGCAGGGCGGTCACCAGTTCCTCGTAGGTGTCGCCGTCGGACATTTTGTACACCATGCGGTATACCAGTCCGTCCTTCTGTCCCAGGAAGAGGGTCATGGTACCGCCTTCACCTGTCAGTTCCACCACACGGCACGGCGTTGCCCCTACCTTTTGCGTGCCCTTTGACTGTGCCTTGTTGAAGCTCCGCTTCACAAAGCCTTCCAGCATCTGCCCGAACTGCGGCTCCATCGCTACAGCGGCGAAGCCTGCAAAGTTCAGATATCCGCCCATCAGCGGCTTGTCTTCAGGCACGGGTTGCTGTGTGTAGGTCTTGCTCTGAGCGTCGTAGGTCGTGAAAGTGGCGCCATCGCTCGTAAAAGATTGCACCAGTTTGCCGTTCTGCGTCACCTGCACGGAAAACTGCTTCGGGCGCAAGAATTGCACAGAAGCCACAAAGGTCTCGCCCATCTTGACCTGCACCGTCGCCCGCAGGCTCTGCACCTTGTCGTACGCCTGTCGAATCTGCTGCAGCACCTGTTGGGGAGTGATATTCTGTGGGAATGCACCTGTTGCCAGCGTCAGTATGGCGCAGGTAACCAGCAATGCTCGTTTCATCCTCTTCCGCCTCCTCGCGAATGCTCTTTGCGCAAAGTATACCAGAAATACACGGTGAGACACAAGCAAATGTCCGGCGCTCGATGTCAGCCTTAGAGGATTCCACCGGTACACTCCGTAACTTTACCACAAAAGGGAGCGCAGAAAGGTACTGTCGCCGATGGCACGAGTATTCATCCTGCCCGATGAGATAGCCTTAGACCTGCCGGAGGGTACGCCGCTTGTCCGCGCGTTGTGGCAGGCGGGAGTGGCAGTAGAAACGCCGTGTGGTGGCTTTGGAGTCTGTGGAAAGTGTAAGGTGCGGTTCACCGGTGGGGCGGTTCCCGATCCCACCGAAGAGGAGCTGCGCCATGTGTCCGCGTCAGAACTCGCGGAAGGCTGGCGATTAGCCTGTCGTCATCGGGTGACCGGCGATGCGGAGGTGGTGGTTCCTGCCGAGAGTCGCCCCGCCATCGCCCAGGTGCTGACCACCGCAGTGGAGCGTGCTGTGCCTTTGGAACCTGCGGTGCGCCGATTGCCCTTGCAACTGCCCGCGCCAAGCACTTCAGACGAGCGTTCCGACCTGCGTCGCCTGCTGGATGCGTTGCATGAACAGCATGGCGTCAAACTGGAGGCGGAACAGGTTCCGCTGAGCGTCACACGACAACTGCCACAGGTGGTGCGCGAGGCGGATTTCCACCCGTTTGTGGTGCTGTTCCACGACCCCGACCACCCCGCCGAAACGCGCCTGCTGGCGGTGCAGTCCGATGATGCCACCCCCCTGCTGGGCATCGCTTTCGACATCGGCACCACCACGCTGGTGGGATACCTGATTGACCTGCAAAACGGCAAGGAGCTGGCGTACGCCGCGCGCCTGAACCCGCAGGTACAGTACGGCGACGACGTGGTGTCTCGCCTCACTTTTGTGTATCATGACCCAACGGGTTTGAAACTGTTACAACATGCGGTGGTGCGCGGTCTGAACGAGATTATCGCCGAGGCGTGCCAGTCCGCAGGAGTAGACCCCCAGCACATCTTTGAGGTAGTAGCGGTGGGCAACACCACGATGCTGCACTTTCTGCTGGGGGTGAACACCAACTCTATCGCCGTCGCACCGTATGTGCCGGTGTTCACCGACCTGCTGAGTGTGGAGGCGCGTCAAATCGGCTTGCGTGTGAACCCTTCCGCGGTGCTCACCACCCTGCCCTGCGTGGCGGGCTATGTCGGGGCGGATACGGTGGCGGTGACGCTGACCCACCTGCACGACCCCGACGACGAAACGGTGCTTGCGCTGGACATCGGCACGAACGGCGAAGTGGTATTAAGGCACCGGGGCAAATACTACTGCACCTCCGCTGCGGCGGGACCGGCGTTCGAGGGAGGTCGCATCTACCAGGGCATTCGCGCCGAGGTGGGGGCGGTTGCCCAGATCAGCGTGGAGAGCAACGGTGAGAACCACTGGCTACACATCACCACCATCGGCGGAGGGTTGCCCAAAGGCATCTGCGGTTCAGGATTGATAGATGCCGCCGCGTGCCTGCTGGACATCGGCGCGGTAAACGAGGCGGGGCGCATGAATAACAACGGCGACGGCAAATGGTGGGAATCGCACCTCACCACGCTGTGCGAGCAAAAAGCGTTCCAGCTGGTCGCGCCGGAGGCGTCGGGCATCCCCGAGGGCATCGTGCTCACCCAGAAGGACGTGCGCGAGCTGCAGCTGGCGAAAGGCTCCATCCGTGCGGTCACGGAGGTGCTATTGCAGGAGGCGGGCATTCGCTGGGCGGACGTGCACCGCGTGCTGGTAGCGGGGGCGTTCGGTATGTATGTGAATCTGCGCTCTGCACAGCGCATCGGTCTGCTGCCGCCCATACCGCTGGAGCGCATCGAGCCGGTAGGCAACGCCGCAGGCGCGGGCGCAAAAATCGCCCTGCGTTCGGTACGCGAGCGCAAGCGCGCCGAGTGGCTGGCGCAGCAGATGAAACATGTGGTGATGACCGGCAACCCGCAGTACCAGGAAGCCTACATGGACCACCTCGGTTTCGTGGAGACGCTGGATTGAGGCAAGCACCATGATACCACGTGAGCGCATACTGACCGCTCTGAACTTTCAAGAGCCCGACCGCGTGCCGATTTATGTGTGGATATTCGGTCAGCCCGGCGTGATCGACGACATTCTGGCGAGGTACGGCACGTTTGAAGCCTTCTGTGACGCGCTGGATGTGGACATGACACAGGCCTTCCCCGCCAGGGGTTTTCTGAAGCAGGGCGCGCCGCCCAATAGCCCCGATTCTGAGTACGAACCCGCCTACGGCTGGGTGTACACGTTGGACGCGGCGTTAGAAGCGGAGTTCACCGACCCCGATGACCCCGAAATCTACACCACCATCCGCGCCGAGATCGAGCACCACAAAGGGCGACGCGGGCGAGCGGTGTTCGTGCAGACGCCGGGCGTGTTCGAAGCGGCAAACGGCGTTATCGGTCAGGAGCAAAACCTGATAGAGCTGGCGTTGCGCCCCGAGCTGTGCAGGCAGCTGTATGAGCGCATCGCACGGTGGTCTGCCCGCTACGCCGAGAACTGTCTGGAGCTGGGCGCAGACGTGATCCACATCTCCGACGACTGGGGCATGAACAACGCACTGATGTTCCGTCCGCAAACATGGTGGGAGGTCATCTATTCTGCCGAGAAGATAATCTGCGATGCGGTGCGGCGCAGGGGCGGTCTGCTCTCCCTGCACAGCGACGGCTATATCACGCCGGTGCTGGACGGCGTGGCTGAGCTCGGTTTCCGCGTGGTACATCCCGTGCAGGAATCGGCAGGCATGGATCCGGTTCAGGTAAAGCGCGACTATTTCGGCAGGCTGGGAATCTACGGCGGTCTGGATGTGCGCACCATGCTGGGGCGGGGCTTGTCTCGCGAGCAGCTGGCAGAACAAATCCGGCGGGTGATGAACGCGCTGAAACCCGGCGGCGGTTATATCTTCTGCACCTCGCACATGGTGCAACCCGGCACTCCGCTGGAGGAGGTGGAGTTCGCCTATCAGGTGGCGCATGAGGTGGCGAGGTATTGAGGCGCAGGTAATGCGTAGCAACGTGTCTCCCCTGCAAAAACACCCTGCTTTACCCGATAATTCTCACAGGTGAGACAGCGCAGTGGGAGGCATCAGGTGACTGTTGTACAGGATCAGGCGTTAGGGTTGCGAAGGCTTATCTCTCAACGACCGGCGGACGGCGTGCTGGGCATCACGCCCGGCTTGCGTATGGGCACGTGGGTGATTACCGTTGTCAGCGGCACGCCGGAGTCGGGTAAGACTACCATCGCCACCAACCTCTCCGCCCTGCTGGGGCAAACGGGGCGCCACGTGGTGTTGCTGGACGGCAACGTGGGCGCACTCACCTGTAGCCGTCTGCTGGGCACAGAGCCTCGCTATTCCCTTGAAGACCTGTTTGCCGACCGGCGTGACCTTGCGGAGATTCTGGCTTCCGGCGCGGCGGGTATCCGCGTGTTACCGGGTGGGGCGCGTATCCTTGCCCTCAAACGGCTTTCCGCTCGAGGCCAGCGAGACGTGATGGAACGCCTGCGCAGTCTCGAAACGCTGGCGGACGTGGTTATCATCGACACCGGTAACGCCGAGTCCACCGATACCCTCGCCTACGCACTTTCTTCTGACATCGTGCTGGCGATAGCCCTCCCGCAACGGGAGAGCCTGCTGCACACGTATAGTCTGGTGAAGCGGTTGCTTCTGCAACGTGCCGACCTGCAGGTCTGCTGGGTGATGAACCGGTGCAGCTCGCCAGCGCAGGCGCAGAAGATTGGCAAACAGGTGGAGCGATTGCTTTCCGGGCAGTTTTGGGGCAGAGTGAGGCTATTAGGTTGTGTGGTGGAGGATAACAGCGTGAGCGCAGCAGCGGAGCAGAACGCCTGTTTCTGGCTTTCCTGTCCCGAGGGCCCGGCGGCAAAAGGGTTGTCTGCACTGGCAGCAGAGCTCCGAACCCAAATCCTGGCGCATCCGGGGGCGGGCAGGGGGCTTCATGCGTTCCTGGCGCGGCTTGCCGACCACCTGCGCCCACCCGCTCTGCTGCCCATACCGAAAGAGGAGGAACAACAATGGCTCGTAGCCTGAAGGTACTGATTGTTTCCGCAGAGGTTGCACCGCTGGCGAAAGTCGGCGGACTGGCAGATGTGGCAGGCGCGTTACCCAAAGCGCTGCGTGCGCTGGGACATGATGTGCGTATAGCCATGCCCTGCTATCGAATGGTTGAGAAGAACCCCGAATATCCGGTGCGCACGGTGATTAAAAGCCTCCCCGTCCCGATTAACCCCATGATCACCGAAGAGGCGATTATCCGACGCACCACACTGAACGGCGGCGTGCCCGTCTATCTGGTGGGACACAAACACTACTTCACCGAAGCCACCGAATCGAAGAAGATATACGCGCTGGAGCCGGAACCCTACATCTTCTTCGACCGCACCATCCCGCTGATGCTGCAAGAGCTGGACTGGATGCCCGACATCATCCACGCGAACGACTGGCATACAGGGTTCGTGCCGGTGTACATCCGGGTGCTCCATGCGCATCAGCCGGAGTGGCAGCGGGTGGGACTGGTTTTCACCATCCACAACCTGGCGTATCAGGGCGAGTTTGGGTACGAGCTGTTGTGGAAAGCGGGCTTGCCAGAGTGGTTGTTCCATTACGAGCGGCTGGAGTTCTACGGGCGGGTGAATTTCCTGAAGGGCGGTATCGTGTACTCCGACATGGTGAACACGGTCAGCAAGACCTACGCGAAGGAGATTCAGACGCCCGAGTACGGCTGCCGGATGGAGGGATTACTGCAGTACATCGCATCTCAGGGCAGGCTGGAGGGTATCGTCAACGGCATCGACTACGAAGAGTACAACCCCGCTACCGACCCGCGCATTCCCGCGCACTACAGCGCGGACGACCCCTCGGGCAAAGCGGAGTGTAAGGCGGCTCTGCAAAAGGAGTGCGGTTTCACGCCCGACCCAAACGCTCCGGTGCTGGGCATGATTACCCGTCTGGCAGACCAGAAGGGACTGGACCTGATTGCGCCTATCGCCAAGCAGATATTGAAACTGGGCTTTCAGTTCGTGGTGCTGGGTACCGGCGATCCGCGCTATGAAGAGCTCTTCACGCAGCTGGCGAAGGAACATCCCGACCAGATGCGTGCGTTCATCGGCTTTGACCCCGACCTCGCTCAGCGTATCTATGCGGGCAGTGATATGTTCCTGATGCCCTCGCGCTTCGAACCGTGTGGACTGGGGCAGCTGATGGCGTTGCGCTACGGAACCATCCCTATCGTGCGCAAGACAGGTGGTCTGGCAGATACCATCGCCGATTTTTCGCCGCGTACTGGCAAGGGCAACGGCTTCGTGTTCGAGCAGTACGATTCGTTGGAACTGCTGAAGGCGATAAAGCGTGCGCTGAAGACGTACCGGCAGCCGGAGGTGTGGCGCAAGCTGGTGGACACTGCCCTGCGCTCGGACTTCTCGTGGAGCCGCGCGGCAGGCGAATATGCTGGGCTGTACCTGCGCGCGCTGGAACAGCGCAAAGCCAGCCTGGAAGCGGCGTAGGGTATAAGAGCACAGGGATAAACGCGGGCGAGACGGATTGGCACAGATACTATCCGTGTATATCCGTTGCATCCGTGCCTGTCCGTGTGCTATTTCCCGAAGGACACGGATAAACACGGATAAGACGGATTGACGCGGATAATGCAACCGTGTTCGTCCGTGTGCTATTTTCCGAAGAACGCAGCAACTGGCAATCGCGCTGTCGCTGTGTTATACTAACTAACGTGGCGGAGTTCGGCATGAGCGCAAGTCGGCTAACGTGGTTTGTAGCTCTTTGGGGCGCATTGTGGACGTGGTTACTGGCGAGCTGGAGTGGTGTATCGCTATCGACAAGCATCCTGCGTGCCGTGACCGTGTTCGTTATGCTTACAGCGGTCATGATAGTGTTTCAGGTCGTACTGGACGCCTCCAAAGGTACGCGAAAACCTGTCGAAAACCGACCTGCCTCGGATGAACCACCCGCCCCGGATGAGCCGCAAGAAGAGCGCGAAGCGGCGTAACAGCGCGTTGTGCAACACATCTCGGAGGAGAACTGGCAGGTCATGCCGACAGCGGAGATGGACAAAGCGTGGGAGCGTTACAAACGCTACGGCGACCCACAAGCGCGAAATCAAATTATCGAACGCTATGCCTATCTGGTGAAGATTACCGCCGGGCGCGTGGTCAGCTCGCTCCCACCTACCCTGGACCGCGAGGACCTGGTGAGCGCAGGCATCATGGGTCTGATCAAGGCAGTAGACCAGTTTGACCCCTCCCGTCAGGTCAAGTTTGAAACCTACGCCATTGCGCTCATTCGGGGGGCGATTCTGGAGATGCTCCGCTCGGAGGACTGGGTGCCTCGCTCCGTGCGCGACCGCGTCAAGAGCCTGGAGCGCACCTACTCCGCCCTCGAATCGCGTCTCGGACGACCGCCTACCGAAGAGGAAATCAGCCAGGAACTGGGCATCTCTATCGAAGACTACCACCAGCTGCTCTGCGATGCGGGGCGCACCAACCTGCTCTCCCTAGATGACCTGATTCTGAACACGCAGGATGCGGGCGAGAAACTGCATATCTCCGACGTGCTCTCCGACGCCACCTCCGACCCTATGGCGGAAGTGGAACAGCGCGAGATGCGCCGGTTGCTCGCGGAGGCCATTGACCGCCTGCCCGAACGCGAGCGACTGGTCATCGCGCTGTACTACTATGAAGGCTTGACCTTCCGCGAAATCGGCAGGGTGCTGGGCGTCTCCGAATCGCGAGTGTATCAGCTGCATACGCAGGCGGTGCTGAGACTCCGCAACTACCTGCAGCGCGACGCGGGCATGTTCTGAGCAGATGACGCACCCCGAATCCCCGAACATGGTTATCGGCTTGATGTCCGGCACCAGTATGGACGGCATCGACGCCGCGCTGGTGCGTATCCACGAAGCGGGCGAGAGCCTTCAGGTGGAGACGCTCGCTTTCCGCACCATCCCCTATCCCCCCGACGTGCAGGCAGAGCTGGTGCGCACCATTCGCGGGGAGACGGGTGTCGCCGAAATCTGCCACCTGAACTTCCTGCTGGGAGAGCTGTTTGCCGACGCTGCACTACAGCTGATGCAAGAAGCGGGTGTGACGCCCGAACAGCTGCTGTGCATCGCCTCGCACGGGCAAACGGTCTGGCATCAACCCGAGCCGATAGAGTGGCAAGGACGCGCCATTCGCTCCACTCTGCAGATTGGCGAACCGGCGGTGATTGCAGAACGCACAGGCACACCCACCGTAGGCGATTTTCGGGTGGCAGATGTGGCGGCGGGCGGTCAGGGCGCGCCGTTAGTGCCTTATGTCGACTACTTGCTCTTCCGTCACCCGTCGGAGGGGCGTATTCTGCTCAACATCGGCGGTATCGCCAACCTCACCGCCATTCCCGCGAACGCCTTGCCTGAGCAGGTCATCGCCTTCGACACGGGACCGGGCAACGCCCTCATCAACGTGGCGATGGAGATTGCCAGCGGAGGCAAGTACCGCTACGACCCTGAAGGCTCCTTCGCCCAGCGACATCCCGTGCGCGAGGAGTGGCTGAATGAACTGCTACAACACCCTTACTTTGCGCAACCTCCGCCCAAGTCCACCGGGCGCGAAACTTTTGGTGAGGCGATGGTACGCAAGCTGTTGCGCCGTTATAAGCTCTCTGACGCGGAACTGCTCGTGCCTGCGCTAACCGAGCTCACCGCCCGCACCATCGCAGACAGCATCCGTCGCTTCGTGCTCTCCAGAATGCGGGCGGCAAGGCTCATTGTGTCGGGAGGTGGTGTGCATAACCGCACGCTTATGAAGCGATTGCGGGAACTGCTCTCCGAACTGCAAGTGGAGACCAGCGACCGCTACGGCATTCACCCCGATGCGAAAGAGGCTGTAGCCTTTGCAGTGCTGGGCTACCAGCGGATGCGGGGACGAACCAATAATCTGCCATCCGCAACAGGTGCACGACGGGCGGTGGTGATGGGAAAATTGTGCCTGCCGTAGCTATCCCTTTACAGCACCCAATTGAATCCCCCGCACCAGGAACCTCTGCGACACCACGAACAGGATAACCAGTGGGATGATATTCATTACGCTGGCAGCCATGATGAGGTTGGTCTGCCTGCCGTAGTTGGTGTCGAAATAAAGCATCCCGATGGGCAGAGTGCGCAGGTGTTCGCTTTTGATTAAGATGAGGGGCCAGAAGAAAGAGCCGTAGTTGCCCATAAAGGTAAATATCGCCAGCGTAATCAGCCCCGCGCGCGACAGGGGCATGATGATGTCCCAGAAGATTTGCCAGTGCGTCGCGCCGTCTATCTTCGCCGCTTCGTCCAGCGAGGGCGGGATGGTGAGCATGAACTGCCTCAGCAGGAACGTGCCGAACGCGCTGAACGCCGCCGGCACAATCAGCCCGATGTACGAGTCCAGCAGGTGCAGCCACACCATCAGCGTATAATTGGGAATCATAGTCACCACGCCCGGAATCATCAGCGTGGCGAGGTAAAGGCGGAACACGGTGTCGCGCCCCTTCCATTGCAGGCGGGCGAAGGCGTATGCTGCCATCGCGCTGGTGAGGCACTGCAGGAAGGTCACCCACGCGGCGATGAACACGCTGTTGAAGTAGTAGCGGGCGAAGGGGATTTGCTCGAACACCTTCGCGTAGTTCTCGGGATGCCATACGCTGGGCAAGGGGTTAATCTGCTCGACCTCTTCCAGCGGTTTGAAGCTTGCAAGCACCATCCACACAAACGGCGCGAGGGTGGTCAGCGCGATGAGCGTTAGCACCAGGTGGCTGAGCACCACCTTGCCCACACGATTCCACCAGACGGCGATTGCTGGAGGTTTTGGGGTGGTGGTTCCTTCTACCATTGGACGCTAGCCTCAACCAGAGAACGAGCGTAACCTAATGCGTCGTTCGCGAGAACAGGGAGATTGGTCACGTCGTTATCATAATCACACTGATTGCGCCACTGGCGAAGCCTGCTAAGCCAGATGGCAGCTGTGGAATGACCATGCTGGCGCAGGTATTCTACAACTGCAGCATGGTCTGAAGCGGTTCCTGTTCGTGTAAAATCTGCTCCCCTGGCAAGTCGGTCACGAATGGTACAAAAAACGGCATAATAGGCTCGGCTAACCGCTGCACGCTGAAGACACTCGCGAGATACTCGCGAATCCCTTTCTTCCATCAGGTACTCTGCCAGTGTTAGAAACTCTTTCCAGTCAAACGCCATGCCTTACTCCGGTGTCTTGAAGTCGGTCGTGAGCAAGAACCATCCATTCGCTCCTTGTAGTAGAGGTACATATTGAGTGTCTATTTCGTCGAGGCTTTGCATTAGTTCCGGACCGTACTCCCAAAGGCGGATATACAGGGTAAGGTAGCTGTGCTCGAACTCCATATCCTCATACACGGTAAGGACGAGCTGTGCCTCTGGAAAGCGTTTTCGGGTTTCCTCCGCCGCTTTGAGTAAAGCAGCGACCACATCGGGGTGCTGTTCAAGATAACCTACCACCCCTTCCGTGTTCGTGACTGTAACGCCCCACGCATCAAGTTGATGCAAAGTCTCCCTAATGTATGCAGGGGGTATTGCCTCTTGCAAAACCGTGTGTTGTGCTCTCATACGTTATCCTCCTGTCCTCAGGTTCACTATATCGTGAAACCTGAGGTCTGTCAATCCTGTTCCACGTGGGGTGGAGTGCCTCCTCAATAGCTGACCTCTTTCGCGCCGAATTTCCAGTTGACCAGCGTCACCACGAAGATAATGGCGAACAGTATCCACGAAATCGCCGAAGCGTAGCCAATCTGGAACTCCTCGAACGCCTTGGTGTAGATATAATACGTCAACGTGGTGGTTGTGCCTGCGGGTCCGCCGGCGGTCATCACCCGCGCCTGCTCGAAACCGCCCTGCAGTCCGCCGATGAAGCTCATCACCACGATGAAGAAGGTAGTTGGCGCGAGCTGGGGCCAGGTGACGTTGCGGAACACCGACCACTTGCCTGCGCCATCCAGCTGCGCGGCTTCTATCAGCTCCTGTGGCACGTTGGTCAGCGCGGCAAGGTAGAGTAGCATATTGTTGCCGCCGATGGCAATCCAGATACCCATGATGATAAGCGCGTCGCGTGCGCCCAGTCCGAACTGCTTCGCGGTCACACGCACCTGTTCCACATCCAGCCCCAGCAGGTTCGCGGTGGAGAGTAACCACTGGGGCGCTTTCACATCCAGCCCCAGTGCCTGGCTCACCGCGTTAATCGCCGCGTTGATGGGACCGAAATCGGGATTGTACAGCGCCTTCCAGAGTATCATCAGCGCAACGCCGCTGGTGATGCTGGGCAGGTAGAAGAGTGTTCGGTATAGCACGATGCCCCGCAGCTTCTGGCTGAGCAGTATCGCCAGCGCAAGCGACCCGGCGATGGCAACGGGCATTCCCAGCATCAGGTAGAGCGTGTTGATGAAGTACAGCCAGAACTGCTGGTCATGCATCAGCTCGATGTAGTTTTGCACGCCAATCCACTGGAAGGGGATGGTGCGCTGCAGGTTCCAGTTGCTGAAGCTGACCACGAGCGAAAACAGCACCGGCCCCGCGGTGAACACCGCGAAGCCGAGAAAATTGGGCAGCAGGAACAACCATGCTACCCATCTTTCGTCACGAGCGTGAAGACCTCTTCGCATCGACTGGGCTCCAGTTGCCATCGCCCGGTACACTGCCCAACGCGACAATTGCCGCGGTAATGCAGGGACGAATGATTATTCGCCCCTACTTCACCACCGTTATCACAGGCACGGTGCACACATGGTACTCCGTACCGTTCACACTGCCCTGCGCATCGGCGAACAGGGCGAAGGCGACGGCATCGGTCGGCAAAGCGATTTCGGCAGTGTATTTGCCGTTGCCTGCGGGCTTGGCGTCCTGCGCCGTCCATTTCGAGCTGCGCAGGTCTTTCGTGCTGGATTGCGCCGTCCAGATTTGCACGCCTTCTACCTTGCCCCTGGTGGTCACGGTCACCAGCAGTTTGTTGCCCTGTCGCTTCACGTCCGCCTGGATTTGCGCCAGCGGCTGTTTGGACGCCACCGCCAGGTAGAACGCGGTGAGGTTGTTCACCACACGCGGCAAGCCCTCCTGCAGGCTGTGCCCGGCATTGGGCACGTACATCAGATATTTCTCGCCCGGCAGGTCGTTAAAGTAGAACTGCGCGGCGTCTATCACCCAGTAGCGGTCGTTCGCACCGTTGATAATCATCTTGGGCATCTTGAACCGTTCGCGGTAGAAATAGGGGTCTACCGTTGTGGTCAACACCTGCCCTTCGGTGGTGGAGAGCATTTCGGTTAATCCCTTGCTGGAGTAGTCGGCGATCATCTCGCTATACTTGCCCCAAGTGGCTACCTGATGGGGCAGTTGCTTTGGGAAGTTCAGGATATCGTATACCAGCGGGGCGATGGCGCGCACGCGCTTATCTACCGCCGCCGTAAGCCATGTCGTCCATCCGCGCTTGGAGCCGCCGGTGACCATAAACTCCTTCACGTCGATACCCCATTGCTTTTTAGCGATTTCCTGCACGGCGGTCATGGCGCGTACCGCGCTTTTGGTCATCGGCAACAGAGCGGGCCAGGTCTTATCGCCCGTTTTGGCGAACTCCACGAAGGTGTACGAGATAAGCCCGTCTTCGCTCAGACCGCCGAACAGGGGCTGATTGGGCACATCGTTGAGGATAACGCACAGTGCCCCCACCTTGTTGGCTACCTGCCCGAACGCTGCCAGCTCTGCCATCCCGCTACTGCCGGTGATGTAGAGCACAGCAAACTCAGGGGTTTTCAACTGCGCCGGCTTCAGGATATACACGCGGTGCTTCCATACGATGTCGCGCCATTTTTGCGAGGTGAGACTGACCTCCAGCGCGGTGATGCCGGACATTTCACGGGTGTTCACAATTTGCCAGCCGTAGGTGTTATCCTCGGCAGCCACGTAGTCGTCCAGCGGCGTCGCCGACGCCATCCACGTTGTCAGTGCGACCAGCAGAGATACGCATAACCAGCGGAACATCTGTTTACCTCCATCGGTGAGTTCTCGTTATCATCTGACGATTCGGCTCAGGGGAAGGTTTACCCTTTTTGGACGGGCATCCGTTCGACACGAAGACTGACACCCTACTCGAACTTATCCGCCTTGAATCTCTCCACCGAGAACTGCTCGCCGTGTGCGATGCCTGCTTTCATACAGGCGATGTGCAGTTGCTGTTCCACCGTGCGGACATCCGGCAAATCGGGCAGCAGTAGACCGCGCCTGCCGTCTTCCGTGTGTACGATAACCCCATAGGTGCGCGGGTCCAGCTCCTCCACCGACTGCACCGGCTCGGGCGGATGGAGCACGTACACGGTGTATTCGAGGTCGTGCAGCTCCGACACATCTACTGGCGGGAAGCGGGGGTCTTTCAGCGCGGCATCCAGCGCAACCAGAATAATCTCCCTGCCGATGTCGGGATGTAGCGGACGCAACGTGCCAATGCACCCGCGCAGCTGCCCGTCGGAAGTGTGTATTGAAACGAAGACGCCCTGCCAGTTCTCCACCGGAGGTGGAGGCAAATCAGGTGGCGGTTCGATGATTTCGCGGTCTCGCAGGAAGTGTTCCACCGCGTCACGCGCCAGCTGAGCGTATGGATGACGTGTTGTTCCCATTCAGCGCTTCCCCCATAGATTCACTCGCGGCTCCGTGCCCGCTCGCAGACGCCGGAAGTTCGGGCGGTGTTTCCATGCAATCCACAGCGCAGCGAGCAGAGCGGTTCCATGCACGACATCGTCTGTCTTAAACACCCACATCCACACCAGCGGCAAGGACAACGAGCCAAGAACCGAGGCTACCGACACATAGCGGGTCAACAGTACCAGCACGCCCCACGTGGCGAACGCGCACAGCGACGCCCACGGCGACAGCGCGAGAAATACCCCCAGGCTGGTAGCGACCGCCCTGCCGCCCTTGCCGCGCAGGTAGGGCGAGAAGCTGTGTCCCACAATCGCGCCGATGCCCGCCGAGATGCCGTCCCAATCGAACAGGTTGCCCAACAGGATAGGCACACTGCCTTTGGCGGTATCCAGCAGGAAAACGATAATGCCTACTGCCGGTCCCAGCACCCTGTAGGCGTTGGTGGCGCCGATGTTGCCGCTGCCCACCTCACGCAGGTCCACCCCCTTCCACAGTTTGGCAATCAGCCAGCCGAAGGGAATGCCTCCGATAAGGTAGCCGACCAGTAGCGCTAAACCATAGTCTCGCCCCAGCCACAGCAGTAAATCGGTTGTGGACATAACGTCAGTCTCCAAACAAATCGCGCTCTACCCACCCTCTTACTTCGCGCATCAGGTGTTCGAACTCCTGCAGCATCTGCGCATGATCTTCCCTGCCCAGCATCCTTGCCAGGATGCGCTGCTCTGCCTCGTCGTCGGGTATCACGTCGCGCGGCATCCCGTAACGCAGGGTGAGCGCGTTGCGCACGGTGCTCCAGAGCGGATATGCCTCTGCCGCGTTTCGGCTGTCCGCCGGAGAGACCATCGCAATCATGCGCAGGGCGTGCAGGGCGGAAAGAGTGCTGGTGTGACGTACACTGCGGTGCTGCTTGCCCACACGCAGTTGCCACGTCTGCACGGTGAATTCGATATCCACCATCCCGCCGTATCCCAGTTTCACGTCGCGCCAGCGGTGCTCCGGCTTGAGCCGCTCGTTTTCCACTCTGCGCTTGATGTGGCGAATGGACTCCAGCTCCTCCTTGCTGAGTGCGCGTGCGTACACCACCTCTTCTTCCACCATCTGCCTCCACGCCTCGCCGACCGTGGGGTTGCCCGCGATGGGACGGGCTTTAATCAGCGCCTGTCGCTCCCACGTTTCGCCGCGCGTGAGGTAGTACTGTCGATAGTCGTCCACCGTACGCACGATAGCTCCAAAGCGTCCCTCCGGGCGCAGGCGGGCATCCACCTCCAGCGGCACGTCCTGCGCATGTACCAGTCGGCAGAACTGCAGCGCTTCCTCGCACATTTTCGCGGTAACCGCATAAGCCTCCGCGTGGGGCACGGAGGCAGGATGCTCGAACACAAACAGGATGTCGGCGTCGGAGGCGTAGCCCAGCTCCCAACCGCCCAGCTTGCCCATGCCGATTATCGCCACCGAGCGCAGCACCTCTTCCCATTCGGGGTGCGCCTCTATCGCACGCGCCTGAGCCATCTGCAGTGCGCACTCCAGCACCGCCTCCGTCAGGTGGGTCAGGTCTCTGGCGGTGTCCGCGCCGCGTGCCTCGCCCCATACATCGCGGGCGATGATGCGCAGCCTCTCCCGACGGATGAAGGAGGCTATCGTCTGCGCCTGTCGTTCGGGGTAGCCTCGCGGAATGCCGGGGCGCAGCTCCTCCGACAGCCCCAGTCGCTGACGCAGCTGCTGTAACATCTGCTCGCGCGTCTTGGGTTCGCTGGCGATAATCTCCTCGCTGAAAAGGGTGTCCAATAGCTCCTGGTGACCGCTGAGCGCACGCATAGTAGGTGGACTCGCTCCCGCCAGTTCCACCAGTCGACGCAATACCTCCGGGCTGTCGGCGAAGGCGGTGTACAGCTGTGCTCGATTGGGTACCGCCAGCGCAAGGGTCTCGATGCCCAGCAGAGCGTCATCGGGCGAGGGGCTGCGCGAGGCGTAGGTGATGAGCGCGGGCGCGATACGCAGAAAACTGTGGCGCATGGCGGGGCTTGCCGCCCCGCGAGTAAAGGCAGGTGGACTGTCGGCATCTTCCAACCCCGCGTCTGTGCCCATCAGCGGGATTTGCAGCAGGCGCAGAGCCGCTTGCGGGTCGCGAAAGCCGTTCTGCTCCAGATGCTGGAGCACCAGCTCTTGCGCTCGGGGGTCGTCAATCGCGCTCAGCAGGTCACGCAAGGGGCTCTCCTGCTGTTCCATCACGCGGTCGCCCGCCTCGCCGTAAAACACTCTCAGGAATATCTCGCGTACCTGCGCTCGCACGCGGTCGTAGGTCTCCCGGAAATACGCGGCGTTTTCGAAGCCCATGCGTCGCGCCAGCAGCTCCAGCTGTCGCGGGTCGGCAGGCAACTTCTGGGTCTGCTGTTCGTACAGTATCTGCAGGCGGTGTTCCACCGTGCGCAGGAAGCAGTAGCTCTCGCGCAGGATAATGGCTTCTTCGGGGGTGAGGAACCCCTCACGTCGCAGGCGTTGCAACGCCTCCAGCGTGTTGCCTGTGCGCACCGAGGGGTGTTGACCACCCACCAGCAGCTGTAGTAACTGTACCGCAAACTCGATATCGCGGATGCCCCCTTCGCCGATTTTGACGTTAGTATGCGTCTCGTCGGCAAGAGCCGCTTTCTGCTCCAGACGGCGTTTGTTGTGGCGGATGTCCTCCACCCATTCGGCGGGCACATAGCTCTGGTAGGTGTACTCCTCCGCCATACGCATAAACGCCTCGCCGACACGCGGGTCGCCCGCCACAAAACGCGCTTTAATCAGCGCCTGTCGTTCCCACGTCTCTGCCCAGCTCTCGTAGTAGTGGCGATAGCTGCTGAGTGAACGGCTGGGGGCACCGTACCTGCCTTCGGGACGCAGGCGCAGGTCCACCCGAAACACAAACCCGCGCTCGGTGTTGCGTGCCAGCACGTTCACTATCTCCTGAGCCAGTCGCTCGGCGTACTGGGAGCCGGTCAGTTTGCCCGTCACCCCTACGTCGTCATCATGCACAAAGATGAGGTCGATGTCGGACGAGTAGTTCAGCTCCCTTCCGCCCAGCTTGCCCATGCCGATTACCGCGAAGGCGGGTGTGCCGGTCATCTCATAACGTCGGGAGAGCTCCTCGTGCGCTATCTCGTATGCCACCTGCACGCAAGCGTCCGCAAAGTCGCTAAGAGCCTGTGCGACCTCCGGCAGGTCCGGCAGAGGCGAATAATCATTCGCCCCTGCATTCGTCCCAGCCAGAATGTCCATCACGCCGATGCGCAACACCTCGCGCTGTTTATAACGGCGCAGGGCGTCTATCTTCATGCCGTAGCTGGTACAGGTGCGCAGCAGGTTGTGCAGGTCGCGGTAATGCTGGGAGGCGGTTTTGGGGCGTCGGCGCAGGCTGGGGTCGGAGAAGAACTCGAAGTATTCCGGGTTCTGTATCAGGATTTCGGAGAAGAACTGGCTGGTGGCGCACACGGTGAAGAAAATCTCCAGCACCAGTGGGTTCTCGGCAAGGAAGCGATAGTAGGGCAGACGGTTCGCCAGGTTCGCCTGCCAGCGTTCGAAGTTATTCAGCGCCATATCGGGGTCTGGCGAGAGCTTTATCGCCCGTAGCAGGTGGGGTAGCATCTGGTCAAAAGCTTCGGCGTGCGGACCCCAACCGCGCAGGATTTCAAAAATGGTGCGTGCCCGCTGCAGGTCGCGGATGCCCAGATCCTGCAGCTGCGCGTCGGTTAACGTATCGAGAGGATTGACCGGTTGCTCCATCGGTTCCTCTTACTCGTTCCGGTGCTTTCCCGCCGCCTCCCTGACCTCGATGCGGATGGGCGTGCCCTCCAGCGGGAACTGTCGCCGGATGGCGTTCTCCAGATAGCGCAGATACGAGAAATGCACGATATCCGGGTCATTGACGAACAGCACCACCGTCGGCGGTTTGGTGGAGGGCATTGTGGCGTAGTATACCTTCAACATTTTCCCTTTACGGCTGTAGGGACGGGCGTCTACCGCATCATGGATAAGGCGGTTCAATACGCCCGTAGGAATGCGATGAGCGTGCGCCTCTGCCGCTTCGAGAGCGGTATCCACCACTGCCGGAACGCCCATGCCCGTCAGCGCACTGGCAAACACCAGCGGCGCGAAGTGCAGGAACGGACACTCTTTGCGGAAGATGCGGGTGAAGTCCATCATCAGCGTTTTGCTTGCAGGGTTCTTCATCATATCCCACTTGTTCACCACCACCACGCAGGCGCGTCCCTCTTCCACCGCGTAGCCGCCCACGCGCTTATCGCCGTCGGTAACGCCTTGCGGACCGTCCAGCACCAGCAAAGCCACGTCACAGCGCCGAATTGCCTTCTGTGCCCTCAGCACGCTGTAGTACTCTATCGAGCCCTGCACCTTACCCGGGCGACGGATGCCTGCGGTGTCAATCAGCACCATCTTCTGCCCGTCGCGTTCGAAGGGGGTATCTATGGCGTCACGGGTGGTGCCGGGTATTTCACTGACTATCACGCGCGGCGCACCGAGAATGGCGTTCACCAGCGAGGATTTGCCTACGTTCGGTCGCCCCACAATGGCGAGTTTGATGGCGGTGTCTTCCTCTTCGGTGGGCATAGCCGGTGGGAGCAGCTCCGTCACCCGGTCCAGCACGTCGGCGACGCCGTGTCCGTGAATAGCCGAGATGGTAAAGACCTCCTCCCAACCCAGCGCGTAGAACTCGGTGGCGTCTGCCTCGCGGCGGGTGTTGTCCACTTTGTTCGCCACCAGCAGAACGGGCTTGGTGGTGGTGCGCAACACTTCCGCCAGCTCCTCGTCGGCAGGGGTGATGCCCTCTACCGCATCCACCAGAAACAGGATAACATCCGCCTCCTCCATCGCAGCCAGCGCCTGGATGCGCACCTGCGTGATGAGGGGGTCTTCATCTTCCAGCAGCACGCCTCCTGTGTCCACCACCTGAAAGGCGCGTCCTCGCCACTCGGCTTCCCCATACAGGCGGTCACGGGTGATGCCGGGTGTGTCTTCCACGATTGCCACGCGCCTGCCCACCAGCCGGTTGAACAGGGTGGACTTACCCACGTTCGGTCGCCCCACAATTGCCACTGTGGGCAACCGCAGCTGCTGGGATTCACCGATGGTCTGTACGGAGGTCTTTTCCATAGTGGACACCGCTAAAGAGGATACCATAAAAGGGCGGGTTTTGCCACAGGGGATGTAAACAGAAACCCTCATCACCTGAACCTTTCCCTGTACAGCAGGTATGTGCATGGTTAGACGCGAAAAAATACCCAACCTGATTTCTCAAAAGGGGGTGTTTTGCAAGACATGTCCAGAAGCATCTGGTTGTTGTTACTGCTCGTGCCTCTGCTGGTTGGCTGTGGTGCAGGGCTGAAGGAGGAAGGGCGTTTGCCCATCTCCAATCCGCTGGGGCGGTCGGAGGGCGAGACGATGGAACTGCTTGTCGGCACTGTCCCCAGTTCACGCAACGGCGGCGCGGTGACCAAACAGGCGTTCGCCAGGTACACCGGCTCCTTCTCCGACACCAGCACCAACGTGACCATCAGCAACGTGCACCGGTTCATCATCTGCCAGCGAATCCAGTCGGCGCAGGTAGAGGTTCCTGAAGGCGCATCCCTGCCCGATACCATCACCCTGAACAACTTCCATCTCAGCGCCACTTTCTCCGATAATCAAGCACGGGTGACCTTCGATGTGTCCGTCGCCGGTACCGCTACCCTGACGCACACTACGGGCAACGACTATGCGGTCACCGTGCAGGGAGAAGGGGTAGACCCCTGTCTGAGCGCGACGGTGCAGACGGGCGACCTGAACACGCTGGCGCAAATCGTGACGCAGGGGGGCAGTAACACGGTGGATGTTACCCTGACGGCGAGTGTGACCAGCGACCCGGGCCTGCCGGATGGCACCCGAATTCGCCTCACGACCGGTTTAGGTACCGGCACTCTGGAGCTTTAGGAGGATGTGCCATGAGCAAACGAACGTTACTGGCTTTTGTGTTATGGGCGGCGATAGCTGCCTGCGCGTGTGCCGATGAAATCTCCCTCTTCGGATCGCCGAGCAGGGGGATGGCTGGAGCGGGTATCGCGCTGATGCGCAACCCCGCAGAGCAGATGTACCTGAACCCCGCGGCGGTTGCGTACGTACGCGGAGTGAGGTTCGGGTTGGGCAACCTGAACATGGATACGGAGGGCGCCACCTTGCGCCAGATTAGCGACACCGTGACCATCGGGCAGAAGGGGGTGGTAGACCTCGCCGACGCCGCGCGCATCGTACGCACCTTTGGCGAGAAAGAGAAGGTGCAGGCGGTGCTCAACGCTGACTTCGGGCTGGTGTTCAACGGGGTCGCGGTGACCGCCGGGGCGGTGGGCGACTTCCGCCTCTATCCCAACCCGCAGCTGCAGCGCTGGGCTCGCGGGGAAAGCAACGACCTGACCGGCGCACAGGGCGATATCTACGGTATAGTCGCTTTCAGCCTGCCCGACATCACTGTAGGGGCGCGGCTGTCGGCAGGGGGCGAACAGAGCGAAATCGCCGTCGGCGCGAGAGTGCGCGTCCTGCGCGTGTTCTACACCCACTACTTCGCCGACCAGAACGACCTCTCCTCGGGAAACGCGGGTAGCCGGGCAGTGGAGCTGGGCACGGCGGACTATCTGGACAAGCGCGGTACAGCAGTAGATGCGGGCATCATCTGGAAGCCGAACAGGGATGTGCCCCTTTCTTACGCGCTGGTGGTGGAGAACCTGATCGAGCCGAACATCGAGTTCCCCTTCACCGCACCCAACACCTTACAGACGCCGGGTGCGCTCCAGAGCACGGTGAAACCGCTCAAGCGCGCGATCCATGCGGGCGTGGCGATGGAGGGCGCGCTGGGCATTACTTACGTCACCGACTGGGTGGACATCACCAACAACACCGGCAAGCGGGAACTGCGTTTCGGCGCAGAGAAGAGACTGCCAGGTGGACTGGCGATACGCGCCGGTTACGGCACGAAGAACGGCTGGGCGATAGGCGGCGAAATCTTCGGTATCAACATCGCCATCGCGCAGAAGTTTCCTCTACAGGTATCGCGTTCGCTTACCTTTTAACCTCTCCCCCGGCCCCTCTCCTGCGAGGAGAGGGGAGCCTCGCGTCGAATGCCCCCTTCCCTTGTAGAGAAGGGGGCCAGGGGGTTAGGTGAATACACCTCTCTCAAAAGCTTCGGGAAAGGAGAAGAAGTACGGCTCCGACACGCGTGATTATTTGGATGTGAGTGGAGCAGTCTCGTCTGTGTGTCATTCTGAGCGGAGCGAAGAATCTCGTTCTATCGCCACTTTGAGATGCTTCGCTGACGCTCAGCATGACAAAAGGGTTACATAGCCAGCGCAAGCTGGCTTCGTCTGAAAAGGAGCGGCTTCAGCCGCAAGGGGGACAACCGCAACGGCTCGGCAGGAGCCTCGCCCTCCCCGCAATTGGATTGGAGGGTCGCGCTCCGTCACGACCATAAACCGAACGGCTCGGCAGGAGCCTCGCCCTCCCCGGGAAGGAACCTTGCCAGACCGGTAGCACAACATAACTTTGTTTATTTTTCAAAGTCCATCAATCGTGGGGTTCAGCATGTGAAGATGTGCAACCGCCCTTTCACAGTTCATACCCTTCGCCCCTACCGCACGACCACCTCCGCCTGTTGAGAACGTATGTATCGCGACACCGAATCGGTGCCCGGTCCGGCGTCCGCTTCGGGGTCAATACCGCGTAACATCATGCCCTGCCCGCGTGAGAGATGGGTCAATACCGTCGGGTGGTCGGTGGGATCACGCATCTGAATAAGCAGTGTGGTGCGTGCTTCGTAGCTGGTGTTTACCCCTGAGCCGTGAATGGTGAGGTAGCTGAACACCACCACATCACCTGCCTCGGCAGGCACAGGCACTGCCGATTCCAGCGGGTACTGCTCTATCGGCAAGTGCCAGCCGCCTTCGGGGTTGTGCGTCAAAGGGCCCAGTTTGTGACTACCGGGCACGACGCGCACACAGCCCTTCTCGATGGGAGCGTCGTCGAAATGCACGATTGCCGCCAGCATGGTGTGCTTCTCATGGGGGAAGTAGGGATGGTCCTGGTGCATCGGGAACGGCGCGCCCCTTTCCGGCGGCTTAATGAAGAGCTTTGTGTGGTGCAGCTGGATGTTCTCGCCGATGAGGTCGGCGATGCGGTCGGTCAAGCGGGGGTCCAGCATCAATCGGGCAAAGGCGGCGCTATGGTACTGGGCGTTGTGACAGTGCAGGAGCTGCGCAGGCAAATCGGTAATCTTCTTTGAACTGCCCCACGCGGCGTTGATGCCGTTCTCGGAGTAGTTCTGCACCAGACGGGAGATCAGCGCGTGAGCCTCTTCCCGCAGATACTGCGCCTCTTCGCGGGTGAACACGGATTTCAGCAACAGGTAGCCGTTTTCATGATAAAACTGCACCTGCTCGGGCGTGAGTGCGTACTGCTTTTGACCGCAAATCATCGGTGTACAACCCCTCCTGATAGACTGTTTTTGTACGCTAGATTGTGCCACACCGGATGATGTGCGGTCAAGAGGTAGCTATCCGAAATGCTCTCGTATCCGCCTTACCGCCTCTTCCACCCGCTCGCCGTGGTGGTCGCCGCTGACGGTGATGGAGAAGCGCACATAGCCCTCGCCGTATTCGCCGTAGCCGATGCCCGGTATCGCCAGGATGCCTGCCCGCTCCAGCAGCTGCTTGGCGAACTCGATGGAGGACATTCCGCCCGGCGTGGGAACCCACACGTAGAAGGTGGCTTTGGGCTTCTGCACATCCCAGCCGATGGACTGGAGCCCTTCTACCAGGATGTCACGTCGCTTCTGGTAGAGGTTCAGCGTGCGCGTGTTGTCGGCGTACAGCAGGGCGTACGCTCCCGCGCGCGAGATGGCGGCGAACTGTTTGCTGTCCACATACGATTTCATCTTGTTCAGGTTGGCGATGGCGTCGCGGTTGCCCGCTGCAAAACCCACACGCCACCCGGTCATGTTGAACATCTTGGAGAGCGAGTTGAACTCTATCGCCACCTCTTTCGCGCCCTCTATCTGTAACAGGCTGGGATGGCGGTATCCATCGTATACCACTTCCGAGTACGCGGCGTCGTTCACCAGCAGGATGTCGTATTCGCGGGCGAACTGCACCGCCTGCCGGTAGAACTCCTGCGTGGCAACCGCGCCGGTGGGGTTGTTCGGGTAGTTCAGGAACAGCAGTTTCGCGCGTCGCGCCACATCGGAGGGAATCGCCGAGAGGTCAGGCAGGAAACCGTTTTCGCGCCTCAGGGGCATCGTGCAGGTCTCTCCGCCTGCCATGCGCGTGTTAATGGCGTACACCGTGTAAGCGGGGTCGGGAACCAGCGCGATGTCGCCCGGCTCGATATATGCCCATGCCAGATGCGCCAGTCCTTCTTTAGAGCCTATCAGCAGCAGGATTTCGCCATCGGGGTCCACCGACACGCCGTAGCGACGACGATACCACTCCGCTACCGCTTGCAGGAAGAAGGGTTCGCCGTAAGGGGTTTCGTCGTAGCGGTGGGTGGCGGGGTCTTGCGCCGCCTCGTACAGTTTGTCGATAATGTCGCGCGGCGTCGGCTGGTCGGGGTCGCCGATGCCGAAATCTATCAGGTCGCGCCCTTCCGCCAGCGCCTTCGCCTTCAGTTTGGCGATTTCGCCGAACAGGTAGGGTGGGGTTTTATCCAGACGAGATGCACGTGCAGGCAAACCTTTCTCCTCCTTCGCTCAGATGTCTATCTCTCCCACAAACACTTCGGTGGCGGGACCGGTCATCAACACACGCCCATCGCCCAGCCACTCGATCTGCAGGTCGCCACCGGGCAGATGCACCAGCACCTCCCTGCTGGTGAGCTTATTTAACGCGCCTGCCACCACCGAGGCGCACGCCCCCGTGCCGCAGGCAAGCGTCAGTCCCGCGCCGCGCTCCCACGTGCGCAGGATGATTTCGCGGTTGTTCACCACCTGCACGAACTGCACGTTGGTGCGTTTGGGGAACAGCTTGTGGTTTTCGATCTGGGGACCGACCTTCTCCACCGGGAAGCCGGCAACGTTATCCAGAAAAATCACCGCGTGCGGGTTGCCCATCGAGACGGCAGTGAACTCCAGCTTTTTGCCCGCTGCGCGCAGAGGATAGCCGATAACATTTTGCACGCCGTCCACGCGCACCGGTATCTCCTCCGGCGCGAGACGGGGCACGCCCATATCCACCGTAACGGAGGCAACCTTGCCGCCCTGGATGTTCAACTTCAGCGGTTTGATCCCCGCCAGCGTCTCCACGTTCATCTGGGTGCCGGTCACATGTTTGCGGTCGTAAGCGTACTTGGCGAAACAGCGGATGCCGTTACCGCACATCTCCGCCTCACTGCCGTCGGGGTTGAACATACGCATACGCAGATGCGCTACCCGCGAGGGAAGCACCAGTATCACTCCATCCGCGCCAATACCGAACCGCCGGTCGCACAGGCGACGCGCTAAATCGGGCAGACTCTCCTCAGCTATCTCCGACTTCAGGCAATCCAGCACCACAAAGTCGTTGCCGATGCCATGCATTTTGGTAAACTGCACTTTACGTGACATCGCCTCCTGTGTCTCACAAGATTGTGTCGCCAGGCAGGGGCGAAGGAGTATTCGCCCCTGCAGGTCTGGTCACGGTGTGGGGCGAGAGGTTGTTCGCCCCTGCACGGTGGTCACGGTCAGGCATTCTCTGTGGGTGTCTCGCCGGTTTCTGCGCCCTCGACAGGTGTGCTCACCGCGCGCGCCGCGGCATCCGGTGGGCGATAGGTGGAGACCGGTCTGGAAGGCACCACCGAGGTAATCGCATGTTTGTAAACCAGCTGGGTGGGCTTGCCCGGACTGTCGAGCAGCACCGTGAAGGCATCGAACCCGCGAACCAACCCACGCAGTTGCACGCCTCCAATCAAATAGATGGTGACGGCAATGTTTTCTTTGCGCACCTGGTTCAAAAAAACATCCTGCAAGTTGATTTGAGTCTTCGCCATGTCGTAGGCTCCCCTCCGTCCAAAAATCCATTAAGTGTGTTCTGATTCGCTCCGCAGTCGCTCCAGTATCTGCCGCGCCGCCTCTTCAGCGCCTTGCGAAGCGTCTACCCATTCGATCTGCTTGTCGGCGCGAAACCATGTTAATTGACGCTTGGCGAAGCGCCGAGTTTCACGTTGTATCAGCGCTACCGCCTCTTGCAGTTGCAGTTTGCCCTGAACCACCTGCACCAGCTCGGCGTAGCCCAGCGACCGCATGGCGGGCAGGTTGGGGTCGTAACCGGATTCCAGCAGTCGGCGCACCTCCTCCAGCCAACCCTGCGCTATCATCCGCTCCACGCGCTCGTTGATGCGCCGGTATAGCAGCTCGCGCGGCATGGTCAACCCGAAGCGACGTGCTTTACCCACCTCTGGAGGAGGCTGGCGTCGTTGCCATTCCGAAATCGGTCGTCCGGTAACGTGGTATACCTCCAGCGCACGGATGATACGCACCGCATCGTTGGGGTGGATGCGCGACGCCGACTGTGGGTCTACTGCTTGTAGCCGCGCGTGTAGCGCTGCGCTACCCGACCTTTTCACTTCCTGCCACAGCTGCCTGCGCAGTGCCTCGTTTGCCGCCGCAGGGGGAATATGGAACCCATCCAGCAACGCTTTCACATACAGCCCCGTGCCTCCCACCACGAGTGGCAATGCTCCACGCTGCCGAATCTGCCGAATCGCCTCCAGCGCCATCTGTTGAAACCTGGCAACACTGAAGGGTTCATCGGGATTGCAGACATCGATGAGGTGGAAGCGCACGCGCCTCTGCTGCTCCGGCGTGGGTTTGGCGGTGCCAATATCCATTCCGCGATAGACCGCCATGCAGTCCGCGGAGATAATCTCTGCGCCCAGCGCGTCTGCCAGCAGAATACCCACATCCGTCTTGCCGGTAGCGGTGGGTCCCACTACCGCCACAACATCGGGCAGGAAGTCTCTCATCGGCTCCGTGCTTCTCAGAGTGTGGCTGTTGCACACGCCCTTGCTACTTGACAAGGTACAAAACGCTTGCGCAACCCAGTATACCATAAGCAGGGGCTAACCTGCAAGGTTTACGGGGCGGGGAGGGCATCGGGTGGTTTGATTCACCGGCTGACCGCGATAGGTGGGGAATGCTTTTTGTCACGGGGGAGTCGTCGGTCGCCGGTTTGGACTCTCCACGAAGGGGACCGACGACTCTTTTTGCGTAGCTAACCAGAAATTTTCCCCGATTTTCTCGCAAAAGGCTTGCATTTTTGCGGGGGGTATGGTAGAATGGAGCCAAAGCGGGGTAGTAAAAGCGGGTGCTCCTTGACAACCTGTTTTAATTTTCTCATAAAACGACAAAAACTGTTTGGTTACGAGCCTACCTATAAGGGATTGAAACGTGCTACGTAGTAACGCCGAGCAGCTTCGCGTTGTAGGTTACGAGCCTACCTATAAGGGATTGAAACTAATCGGCTCACCCGCTCCGCCTGCTGGTCTGGCGGGTTACGAGCCTACCTATAAGGGATTGAAACGCTTACGACGTTAATCAGTTTCTCATCGTATAGCTGGGTTACGAGCCTACCTATAAGGGATTGAAACGAAACCGCTTCGCAGCAGACATCTTTGAACACCGTGTAGTTACGAGCCTACCTATAAGGGATTGAAACATAATTTTCCTCGATGTAGTACCACGCTGACTCTTCGACGGTTACGAGCCTACCTATAAGGGATTGAAACAGTGCTGTTCCGGTGGAAGGAGAGAAGGATGAAGGCGAGTTACGAGCCTACCTATAAGGGATTGAAACATTTTCGTGAATGATTTTTGCCAGCGCGGTCTCCAGTTACGAGCCTACCTATAAGGGATTGAAACTCTGAACCCGCTCCAGATTGCCATGCTCTACCTCACCGTTACGAGCCTACCTATAAGGGATTGAAACCTGCGTGCCCCAGAGCTTCGCGCCTACGTGCTTTCGGTTACGAGCCTACCTATAAGGGATTGAAACTTGACATACGCATACACTCGCGGCGGGTCGATGTTGGTTACGAGCCTACCTATAAGGGATTGAAACAGCGATAAAGGCTATCGTGTAGCCCATTTTGTCATGCTGAGCGTGAGCGAAGCATCTCTGCGTAACGATAGAACGAGATTCTTCGCTTCGCTCAGAATGACAGGTTTAGTGTGCTTTTTGTCATGCTGAGCGTGAGCGAAGCATCTCAGGGTGGCGATACAATGAGATTCTTCGCTTCGCTCGGAATGACAGGGTTGGTGGAACTACCTCGCTCATACCCCAATGCCGTTGTGCAGTCACCCCACCATTGAAATGGTGGGCTATGATGACAACAAACCTGTCTTCACAGGTTGTCTAATCCGCGCAGGCGGATTTTATTTTCTCGTAGCCCATGATTTTAATCGTGAGGCGCAGTTTCCCTCATTGAGGTCACCGGTGAGATTCTTCGCTTCGCTCAGAATGACAGGGTTGGTGCGCTCTGTGTCATGCTGAGCGTCAGCGAAGCATCTCGGAGTGGCGATACAATACGAGCAGGCTGCGTACACGATTCTCCGCCGGCGAACCTCTCTCCCCCGAAGAACAGGCTGGTAACGCTCCGGCATCGGTTGACAATTTGCTCATCACGTGATACGATTCAACATGGATAGCACCTCCTGTCGATACTTCTTTCTCTGCCCGCGAGCGATGAGCTTTTGAGAGGAGGATGGCAACCATGAAGATGCTCATGATTGTCTGCGAGACGGGCATCGACTACCGCGTGGTCAAGGTACTGGACGAGGTGCATGTGCCGGGCTATACCCGCTACTCCGGAGTATCCGGCGTTGGAGAGACCGGCAGGAGACTGGGTTCACCCATCATGCCGGGGCAAAACACCGTTTTCCTGAGCGTCATGCCCGATGAAATGGCTCAGCAGGTTACCGAGAAGCTCAAGCAGCTGGTAGACAGCTTCGAAGAGCGTCGTAAACCTGCACTCCGAGTGTTCGCGATGCCGGCGGAAATCATGCTGTGAGCTCGGAACAGAGTGAACATGGCGGCTCTTTCCTCCATGAGCAGGAAGAGCCGCTTTTTGCGTGGAATGCGGGTAATAGAGGAGGAGAGGAGATGAGGGTGATTCCGTCATCGAGCATCGCGTTTCAACCGGTGACCACCGAAGGAGCCTGCGGAGCGTTTATCAAAGAGCTCATTACCGATCGCGATGGTGCGCCAACCTTTGCCATGCGTCTGTTCGAAATCGCGCCCGGCGGGAACACGCCTCTGCACCAGCACCCATGGGAGCATGAGGTGTTCATCTTGAGCGGGCAGGGCGAGCTGCGAGGGCAAAACGAAAGCCACCCGTTTCGTGAAGGTGATGCGGTGTTCGTGCCGCCCGATGAACTGCATACCTTTGTCAATACCGGCGAGCAACCTCTGCGGTTGCTCTGCATGATTCCCGTTCAGCAACCCTGTTGTCGATAACACGGAGGAGAAAAATGGCGCAAGAAGTTTCGCTTGCAGTGAAGCTGGGTTTTAAGCCGACCGATAAGGTGCTGATTGTAAACGCCGACGACGTGGGCATGAGCTACGCGGCGAACCAGGCGACCATTCAGGGCATGGAGAAGGGGCTGATCACCGCCGGTTCTATCATGGTTCCCTGTCCCTGGTTTCTGCAGATTGCCGAATACGCCCGCACACACCCCAAGGCAGATTTCGGTATCCACCTCACCCACACCAGCGAGTGGAAGTACTATCGCTGGGGACCCGTTGGTGACCGGTGCAAGCTGAAAGGGTTGATAGACCCGCAGGGCTATCTGTGGAGCGATGTCCCCGAAGTGTACGCCCATGCTACCCCGGAGCAGGCGATGATTGAAGCGCGCGCCCAGATTAAGATGGCGATGGATAACGGCATCGACATCACCCATCTCGATTCGCACATGGGAGCGCTGCAGTACAGCGACAAGTACTTCTACGAGGTGTACGTCCCCCTGGCGAAGGAGTTCAACCTGCCGGTGCGCATGGGTTCGCAGGATCTGCTGGCACAGTTCGGCTATCCCGATATGCGCCAGAAGGTGCTGGAGCAGGGCATCCTGTTCCCCGACTATCTGATACACGGCGGACGCAAACCGGGCGAAAGCGTGACGCAGTACTGGAAGCGCATGTTGCGCGAGCTCAAGCCGGGCGTCACCGAGCTGTACATCCATCCCGCGCTCCCAACCGAAGAGATGCAGCACATCGCCGGGTCGTGGAAAGACCGCGCCGAGGAGTTTCGCCTGTTCACCACCGATGCGGAGATTCGCCGTATCCTCAAGGAGCAGGATGTGAAGCTGATCGGCTGGCGCGTGATTCGCGACCTGCAACGCAAGGAGCGGCGGTAAGGCAGGCTACTGACCTCGGGTTGCGAGGCAGTCGCTCCACGTTCCCCGATGGGGAGGGCGAACCTCCTGGTGAGCCGAACATCACCTGCCACAACGGCTCGGCAGGAGCCTCGCCCTCCCCGCAATGGGATTGGATGGTCGCGCTCTGTCGCGACCGTAAAAGTGAGTGCCCCCCTCCTGGCCTCCCCCGTGGACGGGGGAGGAACCGCTCCCTCCCCGCTTGCGGGGAGGGCTGGGGTGGGGGCTAAACGGGCTCACCAGGAGAGGTTCGCCCTCCAGAGAGGGCCCGCGATTAAAATCATGGGCTATGTGGGAAGCAAAATCCGCCTGCGCGGATTGAACAACCTGTGAAGACAGGTTTGTTGTCACCAGACCTGGCCGTTATCCGCTACGCCTTCGCAGAGCCCTCAGCGCGTCGCCCATCTCCTGGGCGCGCAGCAATCTGGCTATCAGGAGATACACCCCTCCGCCTGTCGCCGTAACCAGCACAATCGCCAGCAACGAAATCAGCTTGGGATGCAGACCCCATCCGTGAAGCCACGCCACCAGCAGCACCCGCACCCCGTAGCCGACCGCTCCTCCGAAAACGGATGCCAGCACCAGCCTCGCGAAAGGAAGCCAGAGCTGCCCAACCGGTATCTGCACCTTGCGACGCAGAGCATATAACATCCACAGAACATGCAGTATCGCCGCGATGGAACCCGCCAGCGCAAGCCCCTTATGCGCCAGAGGACCCATTAGCCACCAGTTGAGAGGCACAAACACCAGCGTCGTCAGCGTGCCGATGACCACCGGCGTCACGGTATCCTGCACCGCGTAGAACGCGCGGTTCAGAATCGCCTGACTGGAGAAAGCGAACAAGCCGATGCAATAGAACACCAGCGCCTCGGCGGTAATGCGCGTGTCGTATGGGGTGAACTTCTTGTATTGCAGCAGGATGGACACGATGTCGGTAGAGAGCACCATCATCAGCACGGAGATGGGCACGGTGAGGAACCACAGCGCGCGTAAGCCCTGCAGCAACGTGCGACGAAACGCCTCCATGTCACCGCGTGCTGCCTGTGCGCTTAGCGTGGGAAACACCGCGATGCTGATAGCCTGCGCGAAGATGCCCAGCGGCGCCTGCATCTGTTTGTTGGCGTTGTCCAGAGCGGAGACCGCTCCGGGGGGCAGTAGCGAAGCAAACGCACGGTTAATCAGCACGAACACCTGCGGCAACGACAGCCCCAGAATCACCGGCAAGACCAGCTTCCCCACCCGCACCACACCCGGATGCTTCAGGTGCAGACTGAACCGGTAACGCACCCCTACTCGGCGCAGGAACGCCATCTGTAACAGCAGATTGCCCGCTATCGCGCCTGCCAGCGCACCCCACGATAGCCCTGCGACGCCCAGATGTCCGCCCAGCAACCACCCCCCGGCGATGATGCCCAGGTTGTAGATAATGGGACCCAGCGCGGGAACCAGAAAGTGCCCGCGCACGTACAGCGTCGCCATAATCAACCCACCGAGAAAGAAGCATATCTGTGCGGGCAAAACGATGCGGGTGAGCGCAGCGGTCATGTCCAGCTGCCAGGGCTGAAAGCCCGGTGCAATCAGGGGAACCAGCTGGCGGGCGAATACCTCTCCAATGAGCACAAAGCCCGTGACCACCAGCGTCATGAAGGTGGCAACTACCGAGAAGACCTTCCATGCCTCCTCTTCCTGACCACGCGTGAGATATTCGGTGAACACCGGCACAAAAGAGGAGGAAAGCGCGCCGCCTGCGATAAGGAAGAAGAGCAAATCGGGAATGGAAAACGCCGCCCGATACACATCAGTGTAAGCGTTTTGACCGAACCATGCGGCGATAGCGGTATCCCGTAACTGCCCCAGCACGCGGCTGATAAAAATCGCCGCCATCATCACCGCCGCGGCGCGAGCAACTTTATGTGTCTCCTGAGTCATGCTGGGTGTTATTGTACTGCGCTACCGCTACAGAGTCAAATGGTTATTTACAGCGAACCCGCTAATGTGGTAGACTTCGAGCCGGGTAGGTTAACAGGTATTGCACCATTCTTTCATGGGGCGGGAGGTACGGGATGGCTTCTTCCCCTCAATCGGGCGCCGAAGGCGAGAGAAAGCCTCAAAAAGCTCATCCGTTCTGGGGAGCACTGGTGATTGGCGCCGCTCTGGCGGTGCTCTTCGTGATGGTGTATCCCTTCATCGCCAGCCGTCAATACCAGAACCTGCAATTGCCAACCGCTGAGGAGACCACCGTAAAGGTAGCCGACAGGATGGCGGGTCTGCCTAAAGCCGAGCGCGCCAAACTGGCACGCGAGCTGTTTCGTAGCCCCAATCCCCTCCTGCGTCTGGCAACGGTGGAATCCATTGAGGACGGGAAAATCCAGGAAGTATACTCTCTGCTGGAGCATGGGCTGGAAGACAACAGCTCGGCGGTGCGCCGGCGTTCAGTGGAGGCGTTGTGGAGGCTGGATCGCGAGCGCGGGATGCGCTTGTTGCTGGCGGGGCTGCGCGATGAGGACGTGGATATCCGCCGCGCGGCAATCAGCCAGATGCGCTTTGCAAACGACAGGCGTGTTGTGCCTGCGGTGATACCGCTGCTGGACGACCACGATCAGACCACTCGCTTTTTTGCGCTGGGCGTGTTGCGTAAGCTGACCGGCAAACCCTACTTTACCAAAACCACTGACCCACCTGAAAAACAGCAGGCGGTGATTCGCCAGTGGAAGCAGTGGTGGGCAAAAGAGCAGGCACGCTGGGCAAATGAACGACGATGGGCAACCGCCGGTCCGATACATCCGAAGCGTATCGACCCTGCGCCGCCCTTTACCCTGAGAAGCCTCGACGGCGCGCATCTGCGTCTGCAAGAGATGAGGGGCAAGATTCTCTTGCTCCACTTCTACGGTACCTGGTGTGCCCCATGTGAGACGGAGATGCCCGAACTGGTGCGCCTGCGCCGGGCTTATCCTGAGGACGTTCTCGTCATGATAGGCATCGCGGTCAATGAAACACAGGGCGAGCGCACAGTGCGCGAGTGGATAGAAAGGTTCAAAATCACTTACCCACAGGCTCTGGCAACGCCTGAGATTGTCTCCGCATACTGGATACAGGGCGTGCCGATTACCTATGTCATTGACCCCGAAGGACGTATCCGCTACCGCTTCGATGGCGAGAGGGATTTCGAAACGTTGCGCAAGGCGGTCGAGCGCGTGCGGGCAGAGGCTACCGCCACAGGTTCATCAACCACACCAGCAACGGCGCGATGAGCAATGCGGGAAGGAAGTTCGCCACCGGAATCGGGCGCAGGTTCAGCAGGCGAATGCCTAACCCCAGCATCATCAACCCGCCGGTGGCGAACATCACGTTTTTCATCCCTTCGGTGAGCACGTTGCCTATCCAGCCTGCTCCCAGCGTCAGCGTGCCCTGCACCACCAGCACCGTGCCCGCCGAGAACAGCACTCCCCATCCCAGCGCGGCAGTGAAGAAGGCAGAGGAGACGCCGTCCAGCAGGCTTTTGACCAGCAACAGGCTGTAGTTACCCGTCAATCCGTCCTGAATACAGCCCATGATAGTCATCGGACCGACACAGAAGAGGATGCTGGTGCTGACGAACGCCTGGCTGAAAGTGCTGCCGCCCTCATTGCTGAAGCGTTGCTGCAGAGCGTTACCCAGTGCGTCCAGTTTTGCCTCGATGTCCAGCCCTTCACCGATGATCGCACCGAGTAGCAGACTTGCCAGAGGCAGAAGGGGGTTCTTTTCACTCAGGCTCATCTGCACCCCGATCATGAGCGTCATCAGGCCGATGATTTGCATGGTGGTTTCGCGCAGGCGCGGCTTGAGGAAACGCCGTGCGGTCAACCCCACGCCCGTGCCCACCACTACCGCTGCCGTGTTGATAAAGGTGCCTATCATCCTGCGCTCGCGCCCTGCTCCTGCTCCACTTCCTTGCGCAACAGACGCTTGAGAATCTTGCCTGTGCCGGACTTGGGTAGCGACTCGCGGAACTCCACGCGCCGCGGCACCTTGAAGTTCGCCAGCCTCTGACGGCAGTAGCGGATAATCTCGCGCTCGGTTGCCTCCGCGCCCGGTTTCAGCACCACGTAAGCCACCGGAGCCTCACCGCGCAGCTCGTCGTATTCCCCGACGACAGCCGCCTCCGCCACCGCAGGATGGGTATGCAACACCTCCTCTACCTCGCGCGGGTAGACGTTCAGACCACCCACGATAATCATGTCCTTCTTGCGGTCGACGATGTAGAAGTAGCCGTCCTCGTCCATCTTGGCGATGTCGCCGGTGTGGTACCAGCCGTTGCGCATCGCTTCGGCGGTGGCTTCGGGGAGGTTGTAGTAGCCCAGCATCACGTTCTCGCCGCGCACCACAATCTCGCCCAGCTCGCCCACCGGCACTTCGTTGTCGTTGTCGTCGAAGATTTTCATCTCCACGCCGGGGATGGGCAGTCCGATACTGCCCGGCTTGCGCACCCCGCGCGGCGGATTCACTGCGGTCACCGGGGAGCACTCAGTGGGTCCATCACCTTCCACGATGACCACGTTGAAGCGCTTTTCGAAGGCTTCCATGACCGCCACAGGCATCGGCGCACCGCCCGACACGCAGATGCGCAGCGAGGAGAGGTCGTATTCGCGCGGCAGCTGGTAGTGCAGGATGGCGGCATACATCGTCGGCACTGCGGGGAAGATAGTGCAACGGTGTTTTTCTATCGTTTCCAGCACGCCGTCCGGGGTGAACCGCTCCACCAGCGTGCTGGTACAGCCCACATAGATGGAAAGGTGCATACACACCGTGCCCGCGAAAGCGTGAAACAGCGGCAATACGGTCACGAAGTTATCTGAAGGCGTCATCTCCAGCACCGGCACGCACGATTCGCAGTTGGCAATCAGGTTGCGGTGGCTGAGCATACAACCTTTGGGGAAGCCCGTCGTGCCGGAAGTGTACAGGAACACGGCAGGATGCTCACGCGGGTTAAAATCCGGCGGGGTAGGCACTGGCGCCGGCTGTTGCCACAGGGCGTCGAAGGAGAGAAAGTCCGGAGCCTCGCCGCCTGCCAGCAGCAGATGTTGCAGGGAGGGTACCTGTGGCTTCACCGCCCGCAGCACATCCGCCAGCATCGGTATCGTTACCGCCGCTTTCACTCCGGCGTCGTTGTAGATGTAGCGCAGTTCGTCGGGCTTGAGCATGGGGTTCGCCGGCACCGCAATCGCCCCCAATGCTTGACAGGCGTAATACGCCATGATGAACTGTGGCACGTTAGGCAGCAGGATTGCTACCCTGTCGCCCTTCTCGATGCCGAGCTCCCTCAATCCCTTCGCTACTCCGCTCACCGCGCCAAGTAGCCGTCCATAGGAAACAGGGTTATCGCGAAAGATAATAGCTGTTTGGTCGGGATTGCGCTGTGTGGTTTGTAAAAGCATTTCGAAGAGATTCATTATCCTGTTACACCTCCTCGCCGATGGATTCGCAAACGAAGCTGCCTTTTCCTGCGAAACAGGAATTGTGTAACCGCTTGCGTAACAGTTTCTGTGCCTGTGGCTTGAATCGTGCGGGCGAACCAGCGGTTGTGATGCCACGCTCCGTCGTTGCCGGTTCGCTTGTGGCACTCAAGTCCGCGAAATGGTTACGGCTCGGTAAGAGGCTCGCCCTCCAGGGGGACGACGTAAGAAACAGGGCAAAGGAGGTCCGGCAGATGGCTGTCGAGCAATGGGGTATCGGCATCGTTGGGTTGGGTGGCATCGCTAACGTGCACCTGCAAGCGTACCGCAGCATCGGTCTGAGGGTGGTAGGCGGTGCAGACATCGACCCCGAGAGGGTCAAGTTGATGCAGCAAAAGTGGACGTTGCCCATCGCTACCACCGATGTAGAATCTCTAATTGCCCATCCTGACGTCAAGATTGTGGATGTGGCAGCGCCGCATTTCCTGCATGTCCGCGAGCCGATTTTCCGCTGGGCAGCGAAGTACAAGAAGGCTTTGTTCGTGCAGAAACCGCTGGAACAGTATTACGAGAACGCCAAAAAGCTGGTACAAATCGCCGAAGAGGCAGGTATCCCGCTGATGGTCAACCAGAACTCGGTGTTTGTGCCCGGCTTTCAGGCGATAGAGCGGTATCTGCGTGGCGGAGCCATCGGTGCTCCGTACTACTGCCAGATAGAGAACCGCAACTGGTTTGACCTGAGCGCGCATCCTTTCTATGGCAAGCAAGAACGCTGGGTACTCAGCGATATGGGAGTGCACCATCTTGCGCTGGTAGTGCACTGGTTTGGTAGCTGGCGCAGTGCCTACGCTATCATGGGGCGCGACCCGTCGCAGAAAGGCATTGTGGGTGATACGTGGAACGTGATGAGCATCCGATTTGAGAATGGGATGCAAGCGTGCATCATCAACAACTGGTGCTACCGCGGGCACTTGTTGCGTCCGCACTCCGTAGAGGAGGTGGTGATACAGGGCGACAAGGGGGCGATAACGGGCACCAGCGAGGAGGTGGTAATCGTTACCACTGACCCGCCCGCCGAGGTGCGTCCGCGTTTCACCGGCAAATGGTTCCCCGACGCCTTCGGGAACGCCATGCTACACTATATCCGCTCTCTGGAGGAGGGCAAGCCCTACCTGTGCAGCGGCAGACATAACCTGCAGGTAGTCGCGCTGATCGAAGCAGGTTATCGCTCGGTGCAGGAAGGGCGCGAGATTACCCGTAAAGAGATAATGGGCGAAAACGCCTGAGGGATAAAAATCTATACGGAGGAGAAGATGAGCAAGCTACGTGTTCTGGTGTGGGATGAGAACCCGCCTCACGCGCCCAAAGCGATATATCCGAACAGTATCAACGGCGCGGTAGCGGAAGGCTTAAAGCAACTGGATGAAGAGGGTGTGCTGGATGTGCGCACCGCCAATCTGGACGAACCGGAGCAGGGTTGCCCTGCCGACCTGCTGGCGAACACCGATGTGCTGTTGTGGTGGGGGCACGCCCGGCATGGCGAGGTGAAAGACGAACTGGCAGCACGCATCGCCGATCGCGTGCAGCAGGAAGGCATGGGCTTTGTGGCTCTGCACTCGGCGCACTATTCCAAGCCGTTCCGGGCAGTGCTGAACTGCACCGGACACCTGAAGGGCGGCTGGCGTGAGCACGAACCGCCGGAGGACGAACATATCCGCGTCTGCGCGCCCTGGCACCCGATTGCCAGAGGCGTGGAAGACTTTGTGCTGAACGGTGAGGAGATGTACGGTGCACCCTTTGACGTGCCGCCGCCGCTGGTGGTGATACTGCAGTCCCACTTCCCGCTGGGCGGTGAGACCTTCCCCTCCGGCTTGTGCTGGACGGTGGGTAAAGGCATAGACCCGAACTTCACCTCAGGACCCGGCGGTGGCGTCGGGCAGGGCGAAGGCATCGGGCGCGTGTTCTACTTCCGCCCGGGGCACGAAACCATGCCCACCTATTTCCACCCCATCGTGCGCCGTATCCTGTACAACGCGGTGCTGTGGGTGGGGAAGAGAGTCTGAACCTATTCCCCCTTGCCCCCCTTCCCCACAAAGGAAGGGGGCGCTCGGCTCGAGGCTCCCCTCTCCTCGCAGGAGAGGGGACGGGGGAGAGGTCCCCTATCTCTCCTTCAGCACTATCACCGTCAACGAATGCCTGGGGAAAATGTATCGGAATTGCGGAGCGACCCCACTCAGCCTGCTCTCTACCGGCGCAACGCGCATGGGATTCTGTAGCGAGTTCTCGTCATCGAGGCTATCGCTGGTGAGAGTTACCACTTTGCCCAACGACTGCACCGAGCGCACGCCCTGCAGGCGGATCTCCGTCTCCACCGCCCTGTTGGAGACGTTAACCACCTTCAGAATCACCTCGCGAGTCCGGTGGTTCCGGCTGGCAACGGCGTAAAGAGCAGGTAACGGTTTGTCCTCGAAATCGTGTATCAGCTTATCATCCAGATAGCATCGGATGCGCGCACCCTGTACCTCAATGCGGATGTCGTACCACCGCCCTGTTTCAATGCTGCCGGGCACCTCGTTGCTCACGATGCTCTTACCGCCGCCAACGCACTTCTCTACGGCGTGTTTGGAGTTGCCCCATCCACCGAGGTTCCACCAGTACCAGTTGTTATCGTCGCGCACGCGGAACATAATCAGGAATCCCTCTGCGCCGCCCAGCTTGCGCGCCCGCAGGGTCAGAGTATAGTCCGTCCAGGCGGTATCGCCCACGACCGCACGGCAGTCGGTAGCCGGGCTGTTCTGACGATAGCTGCCGTCCACTACCTGCCAGTCGCCGCGCACTACGCGCCAGCCGATAGCTCCTTGCGAAAAATCGGAGGCAAACAGGGTCTGCCCGTTATGGGTAACCTTTACATCCCGATACTCCGCTTGTGTCGCCCACGTGCCCAGCCCGACTGCCCCGCGCGTTTCGGTGACTGTCACGGCAGGCGCATCCACCTTCAGTGGCAACACGTGTGTGCCACGGTAAACACTGAACAGCTTCTGCACGTAATAAGAGGGCGTGCCGTAGCAGCGCGAGCTGTCGAAGCCGATCAGGTTGGGGTTCCACTTGCGGTCGTTAACGTTTACGAACAGTGGAGCGTACGCTGCCATCACTACGATGTCTCCATTACGCTCCATGCCCGTCATAAAAGCAGCCTCGGCTATCGCCGCACGCAGGTTGCCCGTACCGCAACCCTGTGTGACCGCGTACTCACCGACAAAAATCTTTGGTCCCCTGCGGTTGTAGCGGTCGTAACGGCTGGCTTGCGAGATGAACCATTCGGGGCTGGAGTAATAGTGTTCGTCCAGAATATCCATCGGGCGACTGCGTACCGGCGAGTTGGCGATAATCTGAATATGAGGAAAGCGCGCCTTGATAGCGTCGTAGAAGCGGGCATATCGCTCCTCATAGGCTGATCCCCAGTTCTCGTTGCCTACCTCCACAAAACGCAACGGGAAAGGCTTAGGGTGTCCGTTTTTTGCCCGCAATGCGCCCCACTTGCTGGCAGGCGACCCGATGGCGTATTCAATGGCTGCCAGTGCGTCTTCAATCCACTCATCCAGCGCGTCCGGCGGCACGGCATCTCCATTACGATACTGGCACGCCATCCCACAGTTGACCACCAGCAGCGGCTCCGCACCCAGATCCTCGCACATCTGCAGATACTCGTGCAAACCCAGTCCCTGCGTGGTAGTATAGTCCCACACGCACCAGCGCGAGGGGCGTTCGGCGATGTCGCCCAGCGTATCGCGCCAGCGCAGGGCATTCCTCATACGGTCGCCCTCCACAAAGCAACCGCCCGGGAAGCGCAGGAAGGAAGGCTTGAGCTCCGCCAGCATCTGCGCGAGGTCTTTACGCAACCCGTTCGCTCGCCCCTTGAATGTGTCTGTCGGCATCAGTGAAACCATGTCCAGCCAGACGGTTCCCGGCGAGTCGGCAGTGATGACCAGCCGCGCTCTGGGGTCGGTGGCGCTGGAGGTCAGTACCGCCGAGAACTGCTTCCATTGGGTACCGATGTTTTGCAGGGTATGCTGAGCATATACCTGCCCGTTTGTCCCCTGCAGGCTGACGGTCAGGTTGCCGCGAAAACGTTCATCTCGCCGGCAATACAGGGACAGCCGGTATCGCTTGCCCTTTTCTATTGCAATGCCCCAGTAGCCTTCGTTAACCACACTCACAGGCGACGCGCCTTCATCTATCTCCCAGCGCAGGCTGCGTGTGTTACGTGTGTTCAGCGGGCGAGATGTGTCTATCGTAATGCGCGACTTATTCACATCGCCCCCGATGAGTGCCCACGCTTGCGGAATGGAAGCATCCTCAAAAGAGCGGTTGCGCACCAGCTCGGCGTAGATTCCCCCGTCGCCCGCATGGTTAATCTCCTCGAAGAAGATGCCCCACAGGACAGGGCTAATGGGAGTGCCCTGCGCAGAAGCATCTACATCGACAGTGGCTTTTTGAGCCTGCACGAGAACAGAGGGCAGAACCACGCAAGTTGCGATGATAAGGAGTCTAACTAGCCGCACCGCTATTTCCCTCCCGAACCGGCGACGTGTTGAATCGCTCCTCAATCTTCTTTTTCTGGAAGCGAATCTCCTGTTGAGCCGATGGAGGGCGAGGCTCCCGCCGAGCGTTCAGCCCCCCTGTAGTCCCCCCGCAAGCGGGGGGACGCAATGCTCCTCCCCGCGTGCGGGGAGGTGGGGTGGGGTATCTCTCCTCCCCGCGTGCGGGGAGGCGGGGTGGGATGGTTTCGGCTCACCGGGATGTTCGCCCTCCAGATGTGGCAACGCGGCCATCCCTTTGGAGGGCGAGGCTCCTGCCGAGCCGACTTCGCCAGATTGAGGAGCCTTTACGGCTGAAGCCGTTCCTTTTCAGGCGA
>ERZ511473.779-NODE-779-length-40018-cov-5.518540_pt1 | contig 40018 bp, 36 predicted proteins | sample MGYA00374947_ERZ511473 | MGnify/ENA primary metagenome ERZ511473 (study PRJEB26303, sample SAMN06343854) | sediment metagenome | isolation source: hot spring sediment | place: Canada: British Columbia | collected 2012-09-26 ... | reverse complement strand
TGCACCGGCTCTGGTGCTGTTTTGTGTGGCAGGCGAGGGTGATGTAGTTCCTCTGTTCCTATCTTTGCAACAGAGCATTTCAGGCTCCAAAGGGCAGCCAGAAGTGGCTGGTAACGTGCTATGCTGACTGGAATGCTATTCCAGGGCTACGTGGGTGGCAGGACTGCCTGATCGTGGAAAGCATCGGCGGCCCCGGACAGACGCTGGCGAATCTGGATCTCGTGCTTCTGGCGGGTTGCGGATTGAACACGGGGGTTCAAACAGGCGGTCTGAGCGACTGGTTTCTGTTCAAAGGGGCGAAGACCACGATAACCATCGGTTACATAGAGGTCTACTCTAACGCAGTAAGCATCTTTCTCGCTGGATACGGTGGCGGCGAAAAGCCAAAAGTACCAGGCTTCATGCAGCTCCTGAAGAACAAGACGGTGTATGATGCTTACTTGGAGGCACAGGGAATGACCCAGGCTTGGGCTGACTCTTACATCGGTAGAATACTCAGCCCAACAGAATTTGTCGCCGAGTTCCAGGGCGATGCAACACTGCGCATAGTACCATAAGATAGCGAAGGAGGTATGTTACCATGAAACCGTCCACATTTGTTGTCGCCTTGTGCGCATTGTGCTGCTGGGGCACAGTTGCCTCTGCACAATACGTCTGGCAGTACGTGACACCGGAGCAGGCGGTGCAAAAAGTGCGTGAGATTCTCGGGGAAGGCAGCAATGCACCAATAGAAATAAAACACATTGCACCCCCTTCTGCGCGACCCGGCATAGATGTTCAACACATGTTGGAATGTAACCGGAGGCGTTTCCTCATTTGCGCCTACAACATCAACCACTGGTCATGGCTCTGGAGCTATTCCTCCCAAGAGTTCTATGACGAGCCGCTGAGCGAGGAGATGTTACTCCGCCGGGCGATAGGGGAAGAGCGAGCACTGGCCATCGCCCGCTCGTATATGCAGGCACACTACCCCTTCCCCAAACTGCTAAACCACGTAGAGGTTCGCAAGTTCGCGGGGATCGGCAATGCCCCTTCACTGTATGGGGTGCGTTTCTGGCAGCGCTTCTCCAACGGCGTGTATGGTCCGAGTCGCTGCGCAGTAGATGTGGACGTAGTTTACGGGCGCATCACGGGTGCTCGGTGTGTATACTATCCGGTCCTGGTCAGCATCAACCCTGCGCTGAACGCCGAGCAGGCGTTTGCCGCGGCAGCACAGCAGTTGCAACTATCCAACCCCGAAGCAGGCGCACTGTATGGAATACGAGTAACCCCTCCTGACCCCTTCGGCTGGGAGACACTGGCATACGAGCTGGACATATACGGTTCGGATGAGGAGCACGGGAGGCTTGGGTATGCATGTTTGGTAGACGGGTTCACCGGCGCGCTGCTCTGGTGGGATATATTGATGGGTAGTTCCTCTGGAAAGACGCGCCCGATTCGTGCGCAAACGGTGATTCCCGGTAAATCACTGCAGGTCGAGTGGAATGGTCAAAAGCTTCCTTTGAACCGTCCTGCGATAGATATTGGTGGGCAGGCTTATCTCTGGGCAGGCTACCTGGCAGATAGGGGCAAACCCGGCAGCTTGCGGTGGGAGCAAAGTGGGAGGCTCGTCATCACCGGTAGAGGTGTGATGTTGCAGAAGGGCAGCAATGAGTATCAAATAAAGGGCAAGACGTTTCGTGCGTCCGAGCCTGCGCGTGTGATCGGCGGGCGTCTGTATGTGCCTCTGGACGTCGTCCAACGGGTGCTGGGGGCACAGGTGAGCTACGACCATGTGAAGCGTGTGGTGACTATTCGGGCACGAGGATAGCGATGTCGGCGAGCTGGAATGCTGGCACAGCGGCGGGCGGTTTACGGTCTCGGAGGTCAACCCCGCGGCGAACTGGCAAGAGGATTTGGATTACTGCATCATCGCGGGGTGCAGTGTGCTTCATCCCGATACCACCAACGGTTTCGCATGGGGAAACGCCACCCTGAAGCAAGGCATCCTGCGAGGGCTGTGTGGCTACCACGATGTGGCCCCTAGGGATGCGTGTGCCGTCGGATTAGCTGACCGTCTACGCTGTCGCTGACAACGGTTCGTAATGTAGCACCATCAGTTGATCGGGGCGCAGGGCAAGTGACTCGTAGGTTCTTCCCATAGAGTCACAAAACTCCACTTCGTACGCCTTCCCCTCTGCCAGTACCTCTACTACCGTGCCGACCTGTCCACGCCGTAAACCGTACTCTGGCAGGTCTACTGTAAGCGCTACGACATCTAAAAGCTGGATGGTCTCCTGCATGTACGCACCTCCCTCCCTGTAGAGGATAGCACAAAAGCAGACGTTGCGCGCCTTGTGTCTTCCTCGCGGATACATCGGACTCAGGCAATCGCCCGCTGATACTTATCGGCAGGGGCGAGACGTGATATAATGCAGGTGAGATGGAGCAATCGGCAAACGCGCTTGTGTATCACGCCACCCCTGCCGAAGAGGGTGTTCGGCTGGACGTGTTTCTGGCGCAACGCCTGCCCGATGTGTCGCGTGCGCAGATACAGCGATGGATTGAGGCGGGCGTGGTGGAGCTCAACGGCAGGGTGGCAAAACCCAACGTGCGCCTGAAGGCGGGCGATGAGGTCTATCTGGAACCGCCTGCACCGCCTCCCGCGGAGCCTCAGCCCGAGCCTATTCCCCTGCAGGTGCTGTACGAGGATGAGCATCTGGCGGTGGTAAATAAACCGCGGGGGATGGTTACACACCCTGCTCCCGGTGCCGAGAGCGGTACGCTGGTGAACGCAGCGTTAGCGCGGTTCGGCAAGCTGTCCACCGTCGGCTCGCCCGAGCGGCCCGGCATCGTGCATCGGCTGGACAAGGACACCACCGGTCTCATCCTGATTGCCCGTACCGACCTCGCGCATCACGCTCTCGCGGAGCAGATTCAGCAGAGGCTGGTGGAGCGTCGTTACCTCGCGCTGGTGTGGGGTGTGCCGCGTTTTCAGCGTGCGCTGGTGGACGCCCCCATTGGGCGCAGCGAGAGCGACCGCACCCGCATGAGCGTGAAAGCCCTTCTGCACGACCCCGGCGCCCGCCCCGCCGTCACCGAGTTTGAACTGCGCGAGAACCTGACGGTGTGCTCTCTGCTGGAGGCGAGACTGCATACGGGCAGAACCCATCAGGTGCGTGTGCACGCCGCGTACGCAGGGCATCCGGTGGTGGGCGACCCCGTGTACGGCGCAGGGCGTTCGGCGACGCAGTACGGCTGGAAGAAGGCGGACGCACGTGCGCTGGATGAGCTGATTGAACGCATGGGTGGACAGGCACTGCACGCCTATCGCCTGACCTTCACCCATCCTGTTACCCGGCAGGAGATGACCTTCACCTGCGAACCGCCCGAAGATATGCAAGCCATTATCGATTGGTTGAGAGCAAAAAAGGAGGAAGCCCGTGAGTAATCTGCACGTTGTCCAGCATCCACTGGCACAGCATCTGTTGACCCAGCTGCGCAATAAGCATACCCCTCCCGAAGTCTTCCGCTCCCTCACCCGCAAACTGACCACCATCTTGGTCATCGAAGCCACCCGCGACCTGCCCACCGAAACGGTATCGGTGGAGACACCGCTGGAGGAGACTCAAGGCACGGTGCTCTCGGCAAGGCTGGTGGTGGTGCCTATCCTGCGGGCGGGGCTGGGGATGCTGGAAGCAGTGGTAGACCTGTTTCCCGATGTGTCGGTAGGATACATCGGCATGGAGCGCGACCACGCCACCGCAATTGCCAACTCGTACTACCTGAAACTGCCGCCGGTAGAGGGGCGTACGGTGTTGTTGATTGACCCCATGCTGGCAACGGGCGGTTCGGTGGACCAGGCGCTGGCGGCGATACGCAGTCGCGGAGCGGAGAGAATGATTCTGGTGTGCATCGTCGCTGCGCCGGAGGGTGTGGAGCGCATCGAGCGTCACCATCCCGATGTGCCTATCTACACCGCCGCGCTGGACAGGGAGCTCAACCCTGCCAAATACATCCTGCCCGGCATCGGCGACTTTGGGGACAGGCTGTACGGCACGTAGTCGGTAGTGGAACGTCAGGTGGGGGTATTTCGTACGGCTCGGCAGGAGCCTCGCCCTCCAAATGGTTGTGTTGGAGGGTCACGCTCCGTCGTGACCGCCATATTCAGGATGCGACAGAGCGCATCCCTCCAAGGGGTTCAGCACCTCGATCGTGGAGGGTCGCGCTCCGTCGCGACCGAGAATGGACGTTGACAGACCACCGTCCATTTGGTCTCCCGGACGCTTTGCGAATGTAGCGCACTCTTACCCTTCAAAATCATGCGCAAAACACTTGATAATATTCATATCAAGTGGTATAATAGAAGCGACAGTAAGACGGTAAAGAAATGCAGGAGGGTAAGCCATGCGATTAGATAAACTGACCATTCGCGCTCAGGAAGCGGTGCAAGACGCACAGAGCATCGCCGAGCGCATGAATCATCAGAACATCGATGCCGAACACCTGTTGCTGGCACTCATCGACCAGACGGAGAGCATCGTGCCGACGGTGCTGCAGAAGCTGGGCGTGCAAGTGCCCATGCTACGACGCTATGTGGAAGCGGAGCTGAAGAAACTGCCACAGGTGCACGGTGCATCCGTCGCTTCGTACATCACCCCACGCTTCAAGCAGGTGATGGACAAAGCCTTTGAGGAAGCGGAGCGACTGAAGGACGAATACGTCAGCACCGAGCACCTGCTGATGGCGCTGGTGGAGGACACGCAGGGTCCGGCTGGACGTCTGCTCAAACAGGCGGGCGTTACACCGGATAACCTGTACCATGCGCTGATGGAGATACGCGGCGGGCATCGCGTCACCGACCAGAGCCCGGAGGAGAAGTACCAGGCGTTGGAACGATACGGACGCGACCTGACCGACCTCGCCCGCAAAGGCAAACTGGACCCGGTTATCGGACGGGACGAAGAGATTCGGCGCGTGATACAGGTGCTCTCGCGGCGTACCAAGAACAACCCGGTGCTCATCGGTGAGCCGGGTGTGGGTAAGACCGCCATCGTGGAGGGGCTGGCACAGCGCATCGTGGCGGGCGACGTGCCCGAAGGTCTGAAGAACAAGCGCGTGTGGCAGATGGACCTCGGCGCGATGGTGGCGGGAACCAAGTACCGGGGTGAGTTCGAAGACCGCCTGAAAGCGGTAATGCGCGAGATTCAAGCCGCCGAGGGGCAGATTATCGTCTTCATCGACGAGATTCATACCCTCGTGGGCGCGGGTGCAGCGGAAGGCGCGATTGACGCCGCGAATATGCTCAAGCCCATGCTGGCGCGCGGCGAACTGCGCTGTGTGGGCGCGACCACGCTGGACGAGTACCGCAAGCATATCGAGAAAGACCCTGCGCTGGAGCGACGCTTCCAGCCCATTCTGGTGAGCGAGCCTGATGTAGACGACACCATCGCCATCCTGCGCGGGCTGAAGGAGCGGTACGAGGTGCATCACGGCGTGCGCATCACCGATAGCGCGATTGTGGCGGCGGCAACGCTGTCGCACCGCTATATCACCGACCGTTTCCTGCCCGATAAGGCGATTGACCTGATCGACGAGGCGGCGTCGCGTCTGCGCATGGAGATAGACTCCATGCCCACCGAGATCGACGAAATCGAACGGCGCATCCGCCAGCTGGAGATTGAGCGCGAGGCGCTGCGTAAAGAGGATGACCCCGCCAGCAAAGAGCGACTGGCGAAGCTGGAAGCGGAGATCGCCAACCTGCGCGAGGAAAGCAACCGCCTGAAGGCACACTGGCAACAGGAGAAGGAGATTATCACCAGCATCCGCCGCATTAAAGAGCAGATTGAGCAGGCTCGCTTGCAGGAGCAGGCGGCGGAGCGCGAGGGCGACCTCGCCAAGGCGGCGGAACTGCGATACGGCGTCATCCTCTCCCTGCAGAAGCAGCTGGACGCCGAGACGAAGCGGCTGGAGGAATTGCAGAAGCACATGAAACTGCTGAAGGAAGAGGTGGACGCCGACGATATCGCCGAGGTGGTCAGCAAATGGACGGGCATCCCCGTCTCGCGCCTGATGGAAGGCGAGATGCAGAAGCTGTTGCACATGGAGGAGCGCCTGCGCCAGCGGGTGGTCGGACAGGACCATGCGATTGAGGCGGTGTCCAACGCGGTGCGGCGAGCGCGTGCGGGCCTGCAAGACCCCAACCGCCCCATCGGTTCGTTCATGTTCCTTGGACCGACGGGAGTGGGTAAAACCGAGCTCGCTCGTGCGCTGGCGGAGTTCCTGTTCGACGATGAGCGGGCGATGATTCGCCTCGACATGTCGGAGTACATGGAGAAACACTCGGTGGCACGGCTCATCGGTGCGCCTCCGGGCTATGTGGGCTATGAGGAGGGTGGTCAGCTCACCGAGGCAGTGCGCCGACGCCCGTACAGCGTTATCCTGCTGGACGAGATAGAGAAAGCGCATCCCGATGTGTTCAACGTGCTGCTACAGGTGCTGGATGACGGCCGCCTCACCGACGGCAAGGGACGCACGGTGGACTTCAAGAACACTGTGCTGATTATGACCTCCAACCTGGGGTCACAGTATCTGGCGGAGAACGCCTTTCTGGATATGCAGGAAGCGCGGATGCAGGTTCTGGATGCGGTGCGGGCCCACTTCCGACCGGAGTTCCTGAACCGCATCGACGAGATTATCGTCTTCAATCCGCTGTCGGTGCGCGAGATTAAACAGATTGTGGACATCCAGATTCGCCTGCTGCAGAGGCGGCTGGAGGAGAAGCACATCGGGCTGACCATTACCGATGAGGCGAAAGAGGTTCTCGCCGCCGAGGGATTTGACCCCGTATACGGCGCACGACCGCTGAAGCGCGTGCTGCAGAAGCGTGTGATGGACGCTATCGCCATGAAGCTGCTGGCGGGCGAGTTCGCCGAGGGCGACCACGTGGTGGTGGATGCCCAGAACGGCGAGCTGGTCTTCAGCAAGCGCGTGGAAGCGGAAGTGGTAGGCTAGCGGTTTGTTAAATCTCGAGAGGGCAGGCTTTTGCCCGGCGGTTTGCTTCTGGTCGTGACGGAGCGCGACTCTCCGATACGGATATATGGAGGGCGAGCTCCGTCTGACTTGACCCTTTCTTCACAAAGAGGTATAATCTTGCTTAGTTACGCTATATTTCACAATCCTACTCTTAGAGAGGCGTTACTCAGAGAATGGCACGTCACAAGCAGACGGAATCCAGCAATAATCGGGTACCCATCCCAACCCTCGAGCGTATGGCAACCTACCTGCGGTTGCTCAGCGACCTCGAGGCGGCGAAAGTGCATACTATCTCTTCTGCGGAGATTGAAAAACAGACGGGCATCAACGCCGCGCAGTTTCGTAAGGACCTCTCCTATTTCGGCGAGTTTGGCAAGCCGGGCGTCGGCTACAAGGTAAGCGATTTACACCAGCGCATTGCCCGAATCCTCAAAATCCATCGCGAGCAGCCGATGTTGCTGGTAGGCGCGGGGAACCTCGGCTCCGCCCTGGTGGGCTACCCCGGGTTGCGCGAGCACAAGTTCACCATCGCCGCCGTCTTCGACAACAACTATGCCAAAATCGGCAGGATGCTATGGGACCACGAGATACTGGATGTGAACCGTTTGAAAGAGGTGAACGAGCGCGTCCGCGCCCGTATCGGCATTATCGCGGTGCCCGCCAGTGCGGCACAGGAGGTAGCGGATAGACTGGTAGACGCCGGGGTGACCGCTATCCTCAACTTTGCACCCACTATCCTGCGGGTTCCGCCGCATGTGGTGGTGCGCAACGTTTCCTTTCTGCAAGAGCTGGCGGTGCTTTCCTACCATCTGGAGCATGAGGAGGACCGCCCGGTCATCTCCTCTATGCATCAGATTGACGGCGTGTGATGTGGCGATCTCTAGGGGTGCCGCCGGAAGAGCTGCGATGTGACGTGACCCTCGTTTGCGGGCAGTCGTTCCGCTGGAAACCGGTTGCCGAAAACGAGTGGAGGGGTGTCATCGGCTCCTGGGTGGTCACCTTGCGCCAGACCGCAGGAGAGGTTTTCTATCATTCTATCCCGGACGATGAGATTGCCCCTTTGCTCCGCGACTATTTCCAGCTGCACATCCCTCTGGCTCCGCTGTATCGGCAATGGGCTGAGGCAGATGCGCGATTTGCCAGGATCGCTCCTGCGTTTCCGGGGCTGCGTGTATTGCGCACTGACCCTGTGGAGTGCCTCTTCAGCTTTCTGTGCTCCAGTGCGAACAACATCCCTCGCATCACGCGCATGATAGATGCCCTCTGTCAACGCTATGGCGAGAAGCTGGTGGAGGTGGACGGCATCGCCTATCATCGTTTCCCCACCGTATCTGCCCTGGCGGGTGCGTCTGAGCAGGAACTGTTTGCGCTCGGCTTCGGCTACCGGGCGCGGCTGGTGGTGAAGGCGGCGCGCGAGCTGAGCGACCGGGGAGAAGATTGGCTGTACCGTTTGCGCAGAGTGCCGTATGAAGAAGCGCACCGTGCCCTGACCACCTTGCCCGGCGCAGGTCACAAAATTGCCGACTGTGTATGCCTTTTCTCACTGGACAAACCGCAGGCGGTACCGGTGGATACGCATGTGTGGCAAATTGCCCTGCGCGACTATCTTCCCGAACTGCAAGGGCGCAGCCTCACCGAAAAGGTATACCGGCAAGTGGGTGATTTCTTCCGTGCGCGGTTTGGCGTGTACGCCGGCTGGGCGCATAATGTATTGTTCGCAGCGGAGCTGCCAGCGTTTCGTCACAGGATATGAGGCATTTACGAGTCGCGAGTCGTTGCTCTGTTGCCATCGGTTGCGATTGCTTGGTATGATAGTAGTTAGGGTTATGAACCGGAGGAACCCCACATGCGAGCAGTAGTCATCGAATTGCCTGAGGAGATAGCTGACCTGTTGTCTCCAGAGGAGACGCAGAAGCTGGCATTACACACCTACGTCTTCACGCTGGTAAAGCAGCGGCGCATTAGCGTTTCGCGAGGGGCAGAAATACTTGGGCTTCCTTTAGCCGCCTTTCTCAAGCGCTTAGCCGAGACGGATTTTGTCTATTACGACTATTCGGACACTGATTGGGCTGAGGAAGAATCTGTCATCGCCGACTTGAAAAAAGCACGGGGAGCCCATTGATGACTGCGCCCAAGCCGGAAGCTGTTATCGATGCCAGCGTATGGATTGCTCTTTCAGTAGTCGGGTGCCTCGACCTGTTGCCTCTATTTTTCGCGAAGGTTTACTTGCCCGATGCGGTGTATGCAGAGATTCTTCGGGGCGAAGCTCGCGTTGGGGGTTCGGAGTTACAGCAAGCGGTCGGTAGTTGGTTGGTGCACACGGGTTCAGTGCCCATCGCCGAGGAGATTCCTCTCACGCTAGGTGCAGGTGAACGCGAGGTGCTGTCCTTTGCGATGAACGCTGTGGCAAGCAATAAGCAGCTGATAGCTCTCCTCGACGACCGACTGGCGCGCAGGTGGATACAGCAGCAGGGCATCCCGGTTATGGGAACTTTGGGTTTGCTGAAAGTGGCGCGAGAAAGTGGTGTAATCGGGGATTTGCTGCCTCTGCTGGAGAAACTGTCGACGGCTGGCTTTCGGATAAAAGATGACTTACGCTATCGTATCCTGCGTCAGGTAGGCGATATGCATAGTGAGCAACCATCCCTATAGGAGAAAAGCCTTTTCCCCACGAATCCTTCTTGCAACACGATGTCGCAGGAGGCTTTAACGCATGGCACGAGTGGTGGTTGTGGGCAGCGCGAACATGGATATGGTGGTGCGGGCATCGCGTATCCCCAGACCCGGCGAGACCATTGTGGGTTCGCAGTTTGTGATGGTTCCCGGCGGCAAAGGGGCGAATCAGGCGGTAGCTGCAGCGCGCCTCGGCGCACACGTCACCTTTGTGGCGCGTGTGGGCAATGACCTCTTCGGCGACCATAATCTGGAAGGCTACCAACGAGAGGGCATTGACTGTCGTTTCATCGTGCGCGATGAGGAAAGCCCGTCCGGCGTGGCGTTGATTGCGGTGGATGCGGACGGACAGAACGCTATCGTGGTGGCGCCGGGGGCGAACATGCGCCTGACACCAGAGGACGTAGAACGCGCCGAGGAGGAAATCGCCAGAGCAGATGTGGTGCTGGCGCAGCTGGAAGTGCCGATACCCACAGTCACCAGAACTGCCGAACTCGCTCACAAGCACGGCAAGCGGATGATACTGAACCCTGCTCCTGCCCCGCGACAGCCGTTGCCTGCCGAACTGCTAAGGAATGTGGATATACTAACTCCCAACGAGACGGAGGCTCAGAGTATCTGTAACGCGCCTGCTTATGCTTCGCCAGAATCGCTGGGGCAAGCCTTGCGTGCGCTGGGCGTGCCGGTGGTCATCATCACGCTGGGTGGGGAGGGGGTACTGCTGCAGAGCGATTCCGGTGCACAGCGGATGCCCGCGTATCCGGTGCAGGCAATAGACACCACGGCGGCAGGGGACGCTTTCGCCGGCGCGCTGGCGGTCGCCCTCGCCGAGGGAAAGAGCGTGGAATCGGCGGTGCAGTTTGCGCAGCGGGTGGCCTCGCTCTCCGTAACCCGCCTGGGGGCACAGCCCTCGCTACCGTATCGTGCAGAGGTGGATGATTTTTCTTCCGAAGGCTGAAGGCGGTTTACCTGTCCCTGAAGACCGCGTCGAGGTGGCGATGGCATAAGTGCTCAAATGTTCATCCTCTTAAAAACCCTCTCCGGTATGGCGCGAATCACCAGCATTACCAGCCACCAGATGGCGGGAACGTATGCGATGTCCTTCCCTCCCAATATCGCCTGCACGCTCTCCCTTGCCACGCGCTGAGGGGAGGCGAGGAAAGGTAGCTTATCCCGCCCCCACGTCATGCGCGTGTCGATAAAGCCCGGCTTGATCGTGGTGACCTGCACGCCCCGCTTGCTCAAACGGTTGCGCAGTCCCTGCAGGAAGAGGGAAAAACCGCCTTTCGCCGCGCCGTAGGGATAGTTTTGGCCGCGTCCCCTGTCGCCCGCGACGGAGCTGATGCCTGCAATAAAGCCCTCGCCCTGCTCCTCGAAGTAACACGCTGCCAGCGTCAACAGCGACGCCGCGCCGGTGAAGTTGACATCAATCAGCCGCTTGACCGCCTGAGGCGTGCGGAACGCCTCTGCTAATCCATCCATCGTACCCGCGACCCACACCACACCTTCCAGCCCGCCCAGCGTGCGGATGACGTCCTGCAAGAACGCTTCATGCTCTTCAACTGCCGCTGCGTCAAAACGCCCCGTGTGCACGGTTGCTCCGAAGCGGACGCGCACGTCGCTGGCGATGCGCTCCAGCTCATCACTGTCGCGCGCGGCGAGAAAGAGCGTGTCTCCCAAGCGGGCGAACTCGTGCGCCATGTATCGCGCCAGTGGGGAGGTAGCTCCTGCGATGAGCACCCGTCTCATTTCACCGCCTCCATCAGGCGCAGACGACGCGCCATGTCGGATTGCAGTACCCCCTTGGGGTCTACCTGCGCTTTGACCGCCTGCCAGCGGGGCAGTTGCGGATAGGTCGCGTGGAAGGTCTCCGCCGACATCCGCGCATCCTTCGCCAGGTACAGCCTGCCGCCCGCCTCGATGACAATTTTATCCAGTTCGTCCAGCACCTCAAACAGTCCGTTGCGCACCGGAAAGTCCAGCGCGATAGTGTAGCCCGGCATCGGGAAGGAGAGGATACCACCGCTACTCTCGCCCATGCGCTTGAGCACCGACAGGAAGGGGAAGGCGCGCCGTCGTTGCGCGGTTTCCAGTATGCGAGTGAGGTTCTCCATCCCTTTCTCGTACGGCAGCACGCACTGCCACTGCACGAAGCCTCGCTTCCCATAAGCGCGGTTCCACTGCAGGATGCTGTCCAGCGGGTAGAAGTAGGTGTTGTAGTCCACCAGTACGCCCTCTCTGCTGGGGTGGGTGGTGTAGTATACCCCATTGAACGCCTTCAGCGAGAGCGGGTTGAGCGCGAACTCCGGCAGGTCTACAGGCACAGTCTTCTCGCGCTTGCGGGGGATGGTGAACGGGTTCTGGCGCCTCGCGGCGGGCAGATGGTCTATCTGCGCATGTTTGCCGAACATCAGTACTCCTCTGCCGAAGCCTTTGCCCTGCGCCACGCAGTCCAGCCACGCCACCGAGTAGAGATAATGCTCGTCGCGCTCGTGGAAGGTGCGCAGGGTCTCATCGAGGTCGCGCGTGCGTACGTAGTCCACCGTTATCCACGCGGTGTCCACCCGTCGCAGCTGCAGTTCCACCTCTAACGTGATGCCCGTCAACCCCATTCCACCAACGGTGGCGTAAAAGATGTCGGGATTCCTCTCGCGCGAACAACGCACGGTCTCGCCTGAGGGCAACAACAGGGTCAGTGCCCGCACGAAGTTGCCGATGGAGCCGTCGTGGTGGTGGTTTTTGCCGTGTACATCGCACGCCACGCACGCTCCAATGGTACAGAATTTGGTGCCGGGCGTCACAGGCAGGAACCACCCGCGTGGCAGGAAGGTGGCGATAATATCCGCCAGCGACACGCCCGCCTCACACCGCACCACGCCGGTTGTCTCGTCGAAGGCGAGGAAGCGGTCAAGGCGTTCCATCAAGATGACCCCGCCCTCGCTGTTGAGCGCGGCGTCGCCGTACGCCCGCCCCAGCCCGCGCGGCAGGAAACCGTTGGGCTCCTCCTGCCGGAGCGTGTGTGCGACCTCTTTCACCCTCTCCGGGCGATAGAGGTGACAGGTGGCTTTGGCAAACCGTCCCCAGCCAACAAGGCATCTAGGTAAAGAAGTCATAAGTTGGTAATGTCCTGTCTTGAGCGTGGCAGGAAGACTACCTCATCCTCAGTATCACATTTCTCCCTGGTGTTATCCGAACCCTTCTCTCTCCTGGAGTCTCCGGTAAGACAGCACTTATCCCTTTGGGTGGGCTTCCAGCAATCTCTACATCCAGAATGATGTTCTGCTCTTTACATTCCATGTACACTCGCAAAAGACCATACTCTGTTGGTAAGGAATAGGATAGCTTCTTACCAGCACCGAACCATTCGGGGGGAATACCAGATAGCAGAACCAGTGAGCCATCGTCCTCATATACCAGAGCATCACGCATGAGTAGGACGAGCGACGCAATAGACCACCCATGCGGAATTGCGACCTCTGGGTTCCACATCGGATTCGATAAAAGCTTCCAATAGCCCTGAGAGGACGGTCCGCCTTCATCAAGCAGCTTCCACATCTTAAAAGTATACAGGTTCAGGTACCGTTGTACGACCCTGTAACCTGCTGAACGATGTCCTGCTATGAGAAAGTTATGGGCATAGTCCATATCTAGGTACTTCCATGAGGAGATAGGCACTTGACTGTCAAAACCGGTTTTTACAAAGTACTCTCTTGCTTTGGGGATAACTGAATGTATCTGGGCAGGCCAGGTGGCAAAACAGTAGCCGCGCTTGTCGTAACTGAGGTCGTAATCTATAGTCTCTAGCAGGTTCGTAAACTCCTGCAAGTAATCTTGCAAAATATGGCGTAAGTTGCTTGCTTCTTCCGACGAAAACTCATTTAGCATGTCCACTGCTCCCCTTAAGCCTGTAAGACTAACTAAGTTGACGTAGAGTAGACCTCCTTGATCCATGGTTCCATAGTTCAGATAGAAAGGAAAAATTCTACCTGCCTTCTTTTGCAGTTGCTGAGCGAGACGAGGGCTCGCGGGGATGGTGCGTTTCTGTCCAAGCAAGTTGACCTCTGCCGGGTGCATGCCATCGCTTCGCATATCCATGATACACCGTGCTAGGTTACGAATGGCAGGCAGCTTTTGCTTTAACCATGTTTCATCTCGTGTGAACAGCCAATATTTATGCATGACCCAAAGAAGATGACCTGCAGCATCGCCCTCTGGATAACGACGACCTTCCCATGGATGTCTAAGCATATAATCTATCGCCAGTTTGGCATATTCATATTGGCCGGCAATCAGTAGAGCGTACACCATGTATGCGGCATCTCTGATAAACACTCCATAGTTAATCGGAGTCACTGGAATGCGTCCGTCATGCTGCACGCTTTGGGCAAGGTGCGCAATTGCACCATGCAATCCCTCCCGCCACTCTCTCGAAGGAACCGTGATACTGATAGCTTTATTGATTTCCGTCAACGTCTGAACTGACTTCTGAGCCAATGAGATTGCCTCAGACTCTGTCAGTCTGGATTTGGGTGGGTGGGTGTCAGCTGGTGGAGAAAGGTTTACTATCTGGTACAGTGGTACTCCTTCGCTACTAAGAGCAGGGAGGCTGTAAGGACAGTGCAGCCATAAGATTTTCTCCTCTCCCACAGCAATGATAAGCTCCCAACCCAGCAAGAGGTTTGTTGCATTATTCGGGATGCTTCTGAAGGGAGTTTTGGTGTCTCGTGCTTGCCTTTCCAAATTCCCCTTGCCTTCCAGCATAATATTGAACAGGATACGGTAATCCGGATGATACAACACGAAGTCAGGGGACACTGAGCAACGGATGGCGATTTGGCTGTCAGACATAACACACTGACGAACTGCATCCCACTGGTATCTACGCCGATATGCTGAGCTGGTAGGTCCTCGGTTGCCAACTAACAGGTAAACGCGAATCTTCTTCCTTTCTTTTGACGCATCCCCCCTCCCAAGTCGTACGCGAACTAGGACTCCATCACTAAGAGGATACCAACTTTGTTCCACGAGTACGCTTCCTGCCTCTGAACGTATGATGGGAATAGGTAACTCCCGCAACAACGTATGTGTGGCTCGGTGCTCTACTAGCGAGCTCAAATTGCTGCTCTGCGCATCCACATCAAAAACCGATAATAACACACCGTTGCTGCCAATCCCGGGGGAAAAGTTGCCAGCCCAATCTACATAGGCTCGCTGAAATTCGTGTTGTAGAGGTAAACCTACAGGTATCTGAAGACTCGCGTAAGCAGATGCTACATTCATTTGCTGATACATCTCCTTGAATGCAGTGCGGTTGTTATATGCAATGAGAAAAATCATGCAAGATAGTGCCAAGATCCGTAGCCGGCTGTAGTCCGCTGTGGCAAAAATTAGCCATAGCACTGGTAGCCAATGGCCTGAGTACAAAAGCAGTTCATTACCGTAAACTATGTGTAGTAGTATGCTATATCCCAAGCCCCAGAACAGCGGTACCCTGTCTGGACTAAAAGGCTTACTTCGGCTGAAAAAAATGACCATTGTAAGAAATAAAGCCATAATCCCAATTCGCCAAACAGAGATATCGGAAAGTTTCACGGTCTCTGCTGACAGCTGTAATATGGGAATTCCTTCTATTTGGCAGCCAAGGTCAGTAAAACTCAACCGTATCCCGACCACGGAGTAAACAAGCAACTGTATCAGCACTCGCAAGGGGTGGAACATTCCATCCCACCAGAGGGCCAGCCATCTCGTTTCGGCGCTGACTGATGAAGGGAGGAACCAGTATTCTGACCCAAGGTAGAAAACCTTTCTCTGCAATACGGATAACACCGCAGCTATGAAAGTGACAGATACTGCGTAGAATGTTAAATGGAATAGGATGAGAAGTTTCTGCCGCATGGAGTACCACAGCCTGATTGCATAGACCATTAATGCATGAAAGAAGTTGCTTGTTGTTACCCCTATGGACAACAACCCAGCGAGAAGATATAACACCCTCTCTATTCTCCCGATAGGCTTTTCCCGATGCAACGCGTAAATCGTGTAAGGTAGGATGACGCTGTACGTAGCAAGCCCTGAGCTCTCTGGAAAGGTACTCAATATGATGTATCCGAAGGATAAGGCGTAACCGAAAACCACTATGGCTGCCCAAGCATAGCGTCTGCTATAGTAGTAAGCTGCTATAAACAGCAGACTTGCTGATAACGCCATAAACATTCCAGTAGTTAGCTGAGCTATGCGTAGATCGCTATTGGAAGGAACAAGATGCGACACCGTATGGGCAACTGGTTGGAAAAGCAGAGGCATCAACGGATGTACTGTCGTACGGGATCCCTCACCATTCCAGTGTTCCGTAACAGTCCTGACTACTCTTTGAACATCCATCTGTAGTACGAGGTTCTTGAGCAAATTGCCCGGGATGTACTCGGGAAGATGCTTGGCGAGGAACAATGACCAATAGAACGCGCCCATTCCTAATAACGCGGCAGCCAAAATAACGCACATAGGCTCAAGTCTGTCTATTTTGCGTGCTTTAAATATTGCGAACATTACAAGTAAAATTGGTGCGCCAAGCAGTGTGAAAGATATTAAAATTCGTAGAAACGTCAGCATAGCTCCTCCTCTTGCTCTTCTTCAATGCCCTTATACCAAACTGTGCCGCTGGGATGTGGAATAGCACAGTGAGACAAAGGCATATATAGCTATCTCCTCCCTCTCTTGAGGACTCCATCCAGCCACGCTTTATCCTCCTCGCTGAGCGCGGCGGGTGGGTCTGCCGAATAGTTCAATACGATGCCATATCTTCCCTGCTGATACACCTGGTTCAGCACCGCCTGCAAATCCACCACCACATCGGGGTCGCCTTCCAGCAGGGGCACGATCACGCGGGGCAGACGTTCCTGCAAGGAGACCAGCCAGACCCAGGCGCTGCCCTCGCTCCAGCCGCCTTTGTGCAGACAGACCACGTAGTCCCATTTCTTGTGCCCTTCCAGCGCAGGGCGGGGGGCAAACACGGTGTGTTCCCCGTAGTGGAGCAGGTCAATCTCCATCAGGTGCGTGGTGCTGTGTATCAGCTCGCGCTGTTTCTCTAAATACAGTTCGCGTCCGTGTGCGCCGGGCGTTTTGTTGGCAGGGCTGAGCAGTTCGATGACGGTGACCAGCTGGCGTTCCCCGCCTTTCAGACGAAAAATCTGCAGGAAAGCTTCGCGTACGGGGAAAGGCTGAATTTCTATTCTGAGGGGAGGGTCGGCAAGAGCCACTCCACCCGCTGTCCCCTTTTCAGGGGGGAAGGGACGCTGAACAGGGTGCGATATCGTTACGTCGGGCGTGATAATGCGCAGGGTGTCGGGTTTCTCCACGTACACACGCTCATCGATATCCGCCATATAGCCCTCTGGCAGGGACGGCGCAATAGCATCAGCCAGGTAGGTAACAAACCGGTGATGCACCCCCGGCCAGAGCTGCGGGTCTTCCAGATACGGGTTCATGCCCGGAAACGGGTTATCTCTCATGTTGGCTCACCAGCACTATTATACTCTTCGTTACATCATGGAAGTAAGCACTGCCGACAAACTCAGTGACAGCCCTACCAGAATCCACGCCCACCATTTCCATCGGCGCGTACTGAACAGCTGGAAAAACAGCACCGCTCCCATAATGGTCAGCAGGTCTACTGCTACCTTGCCCTGTGGATGGTTCTGAGGTTCGCCCAGCACACCCAGATAGGTACCGGTTGCCGATAAGCCGGTGAGTGTGAGCAGAACAGCCGCCATCCGCTCACCGGAGCGCAGCTCTGCCCCGATGGCGATAAGCGTTAGCATTGCGCCCAGCAAGCCGGCAAGCTCCAGACCGATGGGTATCCAGCGCGACCAGTCATTGGAGCCGAGTACCACGGTGAACAGCGGTACAAGGCAGGCGACAAACAGGGGTACATACCAGTACGACACCTGCCTGAACTGCGGGCGAGGGGGAAGTACCTCGAGTTTGACAGGAATGCTGATGCGGTGTTCGCCGTTCACAAACTGCACCACATCGGACAGAGTGCCCTGTGCCGAAACCATTCCCGTGTCGGCAGTCAGGGTGATGACCTGTTGCTTGCGCTGGAGCACAGTGGGATGCACATACAGCCAGCCGGGATGGGATACCAGTCGCGCGTCCAGCGGCTTCCTGTTGATGGAACGCACCACCACCTTTGCCACACATTGTTCGCCCTGGCGCACCGGACCGAAAGAGACCATCTGCGGCTCCACTTTCGCAACGGCTGAGCGCGGGCTTTCAGGGGAGGGGCGAGGGGCGGGCTTCTGTCTCTGCTGCACCCCATATGCCTGCGAGGAGACCACCGCCAGCGTCTCATCGCCCGCATCGGGCAGCATCACCTGCACCCGACGCAACGCCTGCGCGAACTCGCCAGCTGTTGGGTAGCGGTCCTCTTTGCGCTTTGCCAGCGCGCGGTCGATCACCGTCTGCAGAGCGGGCGGTGCGTCAGGCACAAACTGCTGTAGCGGGGGCGGTTCCTGCTTCTGCACCGCCTCTTGCCACGAGAAGGGGTTCTTGGGGTTGGCAGCGTTGAAGGGGCGGTGACCGGTCACCATCTCATAAAGGGTCACGCCTACTGCCCACAGGTCGGAGCGGTGGTCGGAGTGCTCTTCCTCTTCGAAATCTTCAGGCGCCATGTACACATACGTGCCCGCGCCCCCTGCGTAGGAGCCTGTGCCCAGAATGGTTGCCAGCCCGAAATCCACCAGTTTGACCGCGCCGTCTTTGCGTATCAGGATGTTGCCCGGCTTGATGTCACGGTGGATGGTATGATTGCGGTGAGCGTAATCCAGCGCGTCCAGCACCTGGATGGCGATGTCCAGCGCTTGGCGGATGGGCAGCTTCCCCTGCTGGCGCAGGAGTTCCTGCAGGTTGACGCCCGGTACGTATTCCATCGCGATGAGGATTTTGCCGTCCACGCGGTCTACGCTATGCACGCGCACGATATTGGGGTGGTTCAGGCGGTCCAGCAGACGAGCCTCTTCCAGGAAACGCTCTACGTCTCCTGCCTGGATATTGATTTCTTTCAACGCAACCTGCTTGCGCAGTAAGGAATCCCATGCGAGGTATACGATACCCGTCGCGCCGTAGCCCAGCACGTCCACACGCTCATATTTACCGATGGGGCTGAGTGCCATCGTTCATCCCTTCCGGTATCGCGCGAAAGACGGTCAATTTGCCCGCATCTATCACGTATACCGAGCCGTCTGGCGCCACAGCCAGCGCAGCAGGGCGTTTTAGCTTGCCTTCACCGATGGTTCCCAACAGCGTGCCGTCAGGGCGGTATTTAAGGATATGTTTGGCAGCGCGGTCACTCACATAGAAATTGCCCTGCGAGTCGGTAGCGAAATACACCATGTCCGGCTTGATTTCGGGATTTGCCGCCGCGCTGAAAGGTGTGCCGGACACCGTGAGCACCTTCCCCTCCGGCGAGATACAGAGTATCCTGCCCTGCTCGCTCATCGCGTAAATCTTGCCCTGCGGGTCGACGACCAGCGGCGCACCACGTAGCGGTTTGTTCAGCAACACCTGCGGCTGCTCCGCATAACGCACGCTTGCCAGGTCCACGATAGGCGGAGGCGGTGGCAGCTGAGGCGCAGGCTTCGGCTTTCTCGTGGACGCAATTCCCCACAGCACGCTCGCCATGACCAGCACCAACGCCGCACCCAGTACCATCTGCCGGGGCGAGACGCGCTGTGCCAGGCGAGCTATTCGGCGCAGAGGGTCGCGGGCGGTTGGCAATTCGGAGACCGTTTGCAGTTCTTCCTCATCGTCATACCGGGGCGAGACCTCGCGCATATCCGCCGCCAGTAACACCGTAATGTTATCCTGCCCGCCGTGCGCATTGGCGGCGTCGACGAGGCTACGACAAGCCCGGTCGGGATCGTGACGGTGCTTGCGCAGTAGCCGGGCAATCTCTTCCTCCCACACCATGTTCGTCAATCCGTCGGTGCAGAGCATCAGCATGTCGCCGGGTTCCATCTCCGCCGAGATAATATCGGGGGTATAGTCGGCGTTCGTGCCCACAGCGCGGGTCAGCATATGTCGGAAGCGACTGTGTCGAGCCTGCTCGATGCTCATTCCTCCTGCACGTACCTGCTCGGCGACGAAGGTGTGGTCTTCCGTCAGGGGTAGCAGCTGCTCGCCCCGCAGGATATAGGCACGGCTATCACCCACGCTGGCTATCCACACCTCTGCGTCTTTCACCAGCGCGATGACGAGGGTAGTGCCCATGCCCTCGTATTCAGGGTGTTCTTCGGCGCGTTGCTGAATGGAGATGTGCGCTGCTTCCACCGCGAAGCGCAACAGGGCGGAGGCATCGGCATACGCTACGTTATTCAATATCGCCTGCGACGCTGCCTCCACCGCCGCGCGGCTGGCAATCTCTCCGGCGTTGCGTCCTCCCATACCATCGGCGACAATGAGCGCGAAGTCAAAAATCCCGCGCAGCTGAGTCGCGTCCAGCGTAGCGTAGCTGTCCTCATTGTGCGCCCGCACTTTGCCTACATCCGTTGCGGCGGCTATCTGCCAGAGAGGTTTCTTTCCTGTCATCAGACGTGCCATTCTGCTACTCCACATCCTGTCTGATAGTCCACGCCACGTACAGCACAAATAGCACCAGCGCAGCCAGCAACACAAACCGAAGCAGCCCAGCCAGAACGTTCATTATGGCTCCTTGATGTCGAAGCGTATTGTTGTTTTTCCCACCCGGATGATGTCGCCCGAGTGTAGACCCAGCGGTTTGTGCGGAGAAAGACGGCTATCGTTAACAGCAGTGCCCGACGCACTGCCCAGGTCCTCTATCAGCCACTGTTTACCGTCCCAGCGGACAACGGCGTGACGCATCGCCGCCTCTGATTCCTCCAGAACGATATCCGCCGTGAGCGCACGCCCGATCAACGCCTCGCTGGGCAAGGGAACCACTTCCTGTTGCGGGGTGTCCGGGTGCAGCGTCAAAAAGGCGGCCGGACGCGACGAGATGGCTTCCGCAGCGGGCACTTCGCGCTTTTCGGCAGGCGGTTCGGTGTACTCGAAAACCAGCACCGTCTTGCCCATGCGGATACGGTCGCCCGAACGCAGCACCCTGTTGTCCACCCGCTGTTCGTTCACGTACAGCCCGTTAGTGCTTTGGAGGTCGTAAATGACGTAGTTTCCTGCTACCGCATCCCACTCGATACGAGCGTGTCGGCGCGAAATCTGCCGGTCGGCGTCCAGCACAAGGTCACAGCCTGCGTTACGCGAACGTCCGATGATAACCGGTCGGTTTGTCAGAAGGAGCAGAGGTTTTCCGTCCTCGCTTTTCAACACCGCTCGCGAGGCAACCCCGGACGCCACGTCGGTTGCGGAAGCAACGGGCGTGCTGGCGATGTTGGTGGCTTCTTCAACCGGCATGAATCCCGGGGTAGGGGGTGTTATGGGCAAAGGCACAGAGGGATCGAACCTGGCGGTAATGCGCAGTGCCTGTCGGGGGGCGTTTGCAGGTGCTACGGGCTGCGCTACCACCTCGCAGACGATACCTCCACGCAGGCGGTAGCCCTCCTGTTGCAGCTCCTGCCACAGCGCGTCCGCCAGCTCCTGCGGTTGCAGGAAGGTGAGGTATGCTTCCTGCTCTTCGGGATTTTGCAGGGCAATTTCCAGCTTGTAGCGGTTTGGCACATACAGTTCGCCGTCCAGCCCCTCGATGCAATGCTCTTCCGCTGCCATGACCAGCCGACGTAACACCTCGCGCGGGTGCAGCTCGCCTCCTGTGCCGAAAAGCCCCTCATACCAGTTTCCGAACAGCGTGTTGATGCGCTCAAACAGGTTGCGCACGTGCCTCTCACCTTCCTGCAATGCACTGCCTTTGATTATATCCCGCGTTACGTGTCGCGTCAACCTCTGCGGTACTCTATCAGCAGGGAGCCGGGCGCGTGCTCTATGGTCACCTCGATGCCTTTCAGCAGCTCCTGACCGCGAAAAACTTTGACGGAGCGCTTCAGGTGTTCGTCGCTGAAGCGGAGTTCGTAACTGCCGTCGGCGTGGACCGCTCGCAGAGGCAATCGCAGGGCGGGCGTCGCGCACTTTGTCCGCCGGAATATCAACACGATACCAGCGTCCTTCTCCGGCAGGTGAAATTGATACGCCATCCACGCATCGTCGGCGGTGCTGTAGGGCGTTAGCAGGTAGAAATCGCCGAGGAAGTAACCGCGCACTCGCCGAAACTCTGCTGCCAGCGCTTTCGCCCGCTGGAGAGGGAACGGTTGCCCTGGTTGCCAGCTTGCCTCCGGAGGCAGAAACTGCCGGTATGTCTCGTAGACAGTGGTGGGCGACCATGCCGTCCACAATCCCAGTCCGTTGTTCATCGCGCTGCGCATCAGATAGGCGTCGGGATAGCCGCAACCGGTAGCGGTGGTGGGCAGGTAACGGCTGATACCGGCGGTATGGCATTGTTGACCGACCGGCTCGAAGTAGCGGTAATCACTGCGCCACAGTGCGACGCTGCGTGAAATGGTTTCCAAGTCCAGCCGCCTGCCGCCTGAAGCGCAGTTGTCGATGAGCAAATCCGGGTGGCGCTTTAGCAGGGTATCCCAAAGAGTGTACAGCCCTTGCACGTGCCTTATCTCGGTGATGCCCTGGCGGTCGGGAGCATCGGCAGCACGCCAGAAAGGAAGCGGGTCTATGTTGAAATCCTGTCGATAGACTGCGATGCCTTCGCGCTCGATCATCTGCGAGAGATGCTCGATAAGCCAGTGCAGTGCGGAAGGGTGTCCCAGGTTAAGCAGTCGATTAGGGTTGTTGGGCAGGCGCAGCACCCAATCCGGGTGTTCGCGGTCAATCCAGGTGCCTTCATACACCCGCTCCGGCTCAAACCAGAGCAGCAATCCCTTCATGCCCATGCGGCGCACGCCATCCGAGAGCGGCCGCAATCCACGTGGAAAGCCATCTTTGCGCGGAAACCAGTTTCCTACGCCGTTGGGCCATCGCCCCTCGAACCATCCGGCGTCCAGCCAGAGGTACTCCACCCCATAAGGCACGAAATGTGAGGCGAACTCCAGCTGGCTCTGCTCGGTGGCCTGATTCGCCTCGTCGGGCGGTCCGCAGGACGAACAGGTGAAGGGCAGCGTCACGGGTTTGCCCCGACGGTGCGGTACGTGGTGCTGTAGCAGAAAACGGCGCAGGCGGTTAAAGCCGATAAACTCGTCCTCACCCTGCCACGCAAGTAGCAGAATGCGCGGTGTACGTATCGCTTCACCGGGGTGCAGCTTTAGATGTGTTTGCTCCATACCCGCCCGCAAGCGCAAGTTGCCCCGGTTTTCTATCAGCAAATCCGCCGCCCACTGCCCGGACCAGCCAATGGCGAACAGCACTCCTCCATTGTCAGTTTGCAAGTTGAAAAAAGGCAGGGCAACGGTGTTGGATGAGCGTCCGCCCACCGGCGCGAGGTGTATCGCCTTATCCGGTTTTAACTCGTCCGTGATCGGTGCAAAGTCGTCGCGTTGTGCGTTGCTGCCCAGTGCGCGGTGCAGCCTCCACCTTCGCCCTCCTGTGAGCGTGGTGTCTATCGCCTGCACTTCTGCAAGCACCGGAGTGTCCTGCGCGCCCGTGTTGCGGAAATACAGCACCCACTCGATAGCCGGGAAGTCACGGAACAGTGTGCATTCGCACTCTACTTGCAAACCGGTAGCGGGGTCCGTGTAGGTAAAGATATGCAGGGTGCGCGAGCGGTCCAGACGGCGGGTTTTCTGCTCAAATCCCCAGCGTGGCAGCAGTTCCGCCGACGATTTGCCACCGCAGGTGAACGAGAACGGCGGATGCACCCCTCTGGCAAACTGCGCTTGCATCCATTGTTGCATCTCTTTCATGCCGGTGATAGAGACGATAGACATGGTCGCCTTCCTCCTTTTTGCTCGCACAGAGACACACAGGGACAGTTCTTCGTGTCCTTGTGCGAGGCTCAAAGAATCCTGATACCGACTCAACAATGGGTTACACAGAGGAGAGCAGAATCCTTCGGTTTACTGCACCCGTCTCAGGCAAGGTTTTCGGATGTTTTGCGTTGAAAAAGAGATTGGACGGTAATGAGAGGGTAAGTATGAACAAGATACCTCGACGCATTCTGCGATTGCAGGAGGAGTTAATCGCCCTGCGCCACGACTTGCACGCCCATCCCGAGCTGGGCTTCGAGGAACAGCGCACGGCGAGCATCGTGGCAGGCTGGCTGAAGAGGCACGGTCTGGAGGTGCGTGCAGGAGTTGCGGGCACAGGTGTGGTAGGCACTCTGCGCGGAGAGGCGGGTGAGGGCACTGTGGTTGGCTTTCGCGCCGACATGGACGCTCTACCTGTCGAGGAACAAAGCGACCTGCCTTACCGCTCGCAGCACCCCGGCAAGATGCACGCCTGCGGGCATGACGGGCACACCACCATCTTGCTGGGCGCGGCAGCGGTTCTGGCTGAGCTGCGCACACAACTGCGTGGAGCGGTGCGCTTCTATTTCCAGCCGGCGGAGGAGGGCGTTTCTGGCGCGAAGGCGATGCTGGCAGAGGGCGTCCTGCAGGAGATGCCTCCCCGATGGGTGGTGGCATTGCACGGACGACCCGGGCTACCGCTGGGAAGCGTGGGCGTTCGTGCAGGCGCGATGATGGCGTCGGCGGACACGTTTGATGTCTGGCTACAAGGCAGGGGCGGGCACGCCGCACTGCCTCACCTCACCGACGACCCCATCGTTGCCGGGGCGCAGCTGGTACAGGCGATGCAGACACTGGTGAGCCGCGAAAGCGCGCCTTCCGACCCCATCGTGCTGAGCGTGACGCAGTTCCACGCAGGTAATACCTATAATGTACTGCCGCAGGAAGCGCATCTGGCGGGAACAGTGCGCTGTCTGCACGAAGAGACGCGGGACAGGGTGAGAGAGCGTGTGGAGCAACTGGTGAATGCGACCGCTCAGGCGTGGCATCTGCACGGGCGATTCGAGTGGCACGAGGGTGTGCCCGTTTTGTGGAACGACGAGACGGTTGTTGCCCGGATAGCGCAGGTGGCGGAGGAGGCTTTCGGTAAGGAGAGGGTGACATGGCTGGAGCACCCGCTAATGGGCGCAGAGGATTTTGCCCACTTTGCGCAGGCGGTTCCATCGGCGATGTTTTTCCTGGGGCTGGGCGAGGTTGCGGACTGGCACACCGCCTGTTTTGATTTCCCCGACGAGGCGATTGCGCCGGGGGTAGAGATGTTCGTGCGGCTCGCGCTGGCGGAATCGGGTACATAGGGACAGGGCGGCAAAGCCGCCCTGCCCTCCGCGCAGATGAACCGCTTTGGCATCCCTCCTCTCCGATGCCTCTGGTGTCCTTCGCCAGCCAAGTTAGAGGTATGCGCCCTCGCGTATCATGAGTATCACCAGTGCAATCGCCGCGATGGCTACACAGAGCGCAACAACGGACGACATCTCATTCACACCTCGCTTCCGTGCGCTAATATGGTGAAGAGGTACCCCTTGGGTGCTCGCGTGTTCGCTTTCATAATGGTCTTTCCACTTGAAGCCACAGGTTGCTCCTGCGCATCCTGCGAGGTGCGCCAAAAACCGTGAAGGATACTGACGGTAAATTGCGCAGATGCCTGTTTATTTAATGGGGACGTTTCACCCTCTTCAGCTGCTCTGCCAGCGGGGAACGTTTGTAGAACTCATCCAGCGGGTAACAGCCGGAGGGCAACCCGTTGCGTGGGGCGGTGGTGCAGTCGCTAAAGGTACGGCACAGGCGTTTGGTCTGCAGAGGTTTGCCTTCCAGCACATCATGCGGTAGCTCAGGGTACGCCAGCATCATGCGTCCCAGGCCGGCGAAATCCGTCCATCCTTCCCGCACCACCGCCTGCGCCACATGCGGGATGTACTCTTGCAGGTAGGTATACGCCGTGCCCACAAACACCAGCTCCGGGAACCGGCTTTTCAGGATATGTACCGCCCACATCTGCCGTGCCACCCCCACCAGTGGGTCTTCGGGAGGCTGGTAGCCATCAGAGGGTGGATACAGAGCAGGACGCTGGATATGCGGGTTGTAGTACGGACTGCCTGCGGAGAGATTCACCAGCCGGATGCCCAGATCGCACAGCAGGGCGAGGAAATCGGCAGGCTCGGTTAAGTCGGGTTCCGTCGGGTCGTGCGGGTTCACCCCAAAACCCCAGCGGTAGGGAAGCAAGTGCTCGTGTGGCTCCGGCACGCCGATACCCGGTTTGCCCGGGCGAGATGTGGCCGGGTCCGGGCGGAACGGTATCATGTCGAACGCGGAAAGTCGCACTCCGATGCGCAGACCCGGTGCCTCGGCGCGAACACCCTGCACCACTTCGCGCAGGAAGCGGGTGCGGTTTTCGAAACTGCCACCATAGTCGCCTTCGCGCGTGTACGCGCTGAGGAACTCGTGCCCCAGATAGCCGTGGCAGTGCTTGATGTCCACAAAGTGGAAGCCAATCTGCCATGCCAGCTTCGCCGCGCGGATGAACGAGTCGATAATCTGCCGGATTTCACCGTCGGTCAGTACGGGGTAGTCGTCGGGCAGATTGAGACGCCTGTCCAGAATAGGATGGCGGTACAGGATGCGTGGTTCGGGCTTGTCCTTCGGACGGCTATAGCGACCCGAATGGGTCAGCTGCAAGCCGACGACCAGCCCATCGGTGGAGCCGACTGCTTTGCGATGCTCTTCAACCAGTGCCTCGCGCAGGCGAGCGAGGTCGTCGCGCGTCTGTTCGTTCAGCACCAGCTGGTTTGGGTTTGCCCTGCCGTCGTACTGCACCGCTACCGCTTCGCCGCCCCAGACCAGTTTCGCCCCACTGCTGCCGAATCGTCGCCATCGACGGAAGGTGAACTCGGAAGGTCTGCCATCGGGCGTGCCGTCCCACCCTTCCATCGGCTGAACCGCGAAGCGGTTGCCAATAGTCAACCCGTCCACCGTCAACGGCTGTGCGAGGGGCGAGGTGTCTCCCGACAGCACCTGCCGGTCACAGGGGATGTGCAAATTCAGGCGTTGCAGCACATCGATAAACTCATCGACGCCCTTTAAGGCTGCCAGCTTGACGTATTCGCTCATGGAAAAAATCTTCGGCGTGAGCGGTGAAAAATCCCCCGTTGTCGTGGAGAAAGGGAGGTCGTTCCCCTCTACCGGAGCTTCGGGAGAGAGGTTCAGCTACTCATCCCCAATCGCGCCGAAGTTGCGCACCAGCACGCCGAAGTCGAACAGGGTAACCTCCGCATCGCCGTCCAAATCCGCATCCGCGTTCCAGTTGGGGTCTCCGGGCATACTCCCGAACGCGGCAACAAGCTGTCCGAAGTCAAACAGCGTCACCTCGTTATCCCCATCGATGTCGCCGTTGGTCAGAGAGACGTTCACCGTCACGCTGGAACCGCTGACGGATACGTTCGGCACTACTGTCCTCAACCAGTGACTGGCTTTGAAGGCGAGGTCGTAAGTGCCGGGGTAAGTGGCGAAGGCGTAGTTGCCGCTGGAGTCCAGATTGAGGGCTCGTGAGCCGACCACGTTTCCTCCCTGGCGCAGTTCCACAGTGACGGGTATTTGGGTGGCGTCGCCGATGAAGTCGCGCAGTTCCACGTTGCCGGTGACGGTAACCATTGTATCCAACAGGAACGCTTCATTGCGCCACGACACGGGGCTGAAGCCATAACCCACGATGTAGCGTCCATCGGGCGAGATGGCATAGGCAATCCACAACCCCGCACTATAGGTGACACTCAGGTTTTCCATCCCGCCCGACTGCGTCCAACGAAAGGCGCGCGGCGATGGATCTGTACCCATACGGCCCACAACGACCGAGCCGTCGGCAGAGACGCCATACGCCGTGCTCTCATCGAACCCGAGCGTGCCGAGGTCTTGCATCACGCCGTTTGCCCAACGAAAGGCGTGAGAAAAATAGGGGGGAGTGGATGCGGATGCCGTTCCGACAACGACCGCGCCGTCGGTAGAGACACCATACGCAAAGCTATTATTGCCACCGAGCGTGCCGAGGTCTTGCATCCCGTCAGACTGTGTCCAGCGAAAGGCGCGATAATTATAGCTGGCGTTTTGCGCCCATCCGACAACGACCGCGTCGTCGGTAGAGACACCATACGCAGCGCTCTCACGGCCACCGAGCGTGCCGAGGTCTTGCATCCCGTCAGACTGTGTCCAGCGGAAGGCGCGAACATAACCGCTGACGTTGTAGGCATACCCGACCACCACCGAGCCGTCGGCAGAAACGCCATACGCCCAGCTAGAATTGCCACCGAGCGTGCCGAGGTCTTGCATCCCGCCAGACTGTGTCCAGCGAAAGGCGCGAACATAACCGCTGCCGTTGTATGACGCTCCGACCACCACCGAGCCGTCGGCAGAAACGCCATACGCCCAGCTATAATTACCACCGAGCGTACCAAGCCATGTGAGCGATTGCGCGTGCAACGGGGTGATAACGCCAAGCAACATGCCCAGCGTCACCAGAACAACCGGCACGCAAGCGCGACATCCTGCACACGCTCCACGTGTCCCACAACCCCTGTGTTTTAGCATGGTTATATACCTCCTCTTTGTGTGAGTATCGATGGAAGGCTGATTGGGGAACGGTCTTGAGGAGCGCAGAGGGTAGACGCGCACGCCAACGTTCTGAACTCGTCGCGACAGTTACCCAAAGAGCCTTCCGGTGCTCACTCTCTGGATTGTACTGGAGTTCAGTAATACCCTTAGCGTAACTAATTATAGTAAATTATGCGCAACTCGTCAAGACTTTCGAGCAACGGGGAAGGCAAGATCTGCTGGGGGGTCACTCCACTATTGCTTGACCACAGATGATTCTTTACACATTGGCAAAGCGGTTTCGCCTGTCTGTCATTTTGAGCGGAGCGAGGAAGCGCAGAGATGCTTCACTTCGTTCAGCATGACACGTAACGATTGTCATTCTGAGCGGAGCGAAGAATCTCGTGTTATCGCCACAATGAGATGCTTCGCTGACGCTCAGCATGACAAGATAGATTGAAACATTCATTTGTCAAGAACATGCATATCTAAAGATTGAGGTTTGACAACCTAACAGTCTACCGCTCCAGAAACATCACTAGGCACTTACACGCCCCGCCGCTTTTGATAAACTCGCTCATCGGGATGGGGATGACCTCGTAGCCTTTGCGCTCCAGCAAGCCGGTTACCAGCGGGCAACCTTCCGGCATCAGCACCGTGTTCCCGATGACCACACTGTTGCAGGCAAAGCGCATCGCCTCTTCCTCTATCACGTACAGCGTGTGGAAGTGCTCCTCAATCACACGACGGGCATAGGGGTCAAATGCGCCGGGGTAGTACACCACCGTGCGCTCATCCAGCACGAACAGCGCGGTGTCCAGATGGTACCAGCGGTCATCCACCAGCTCCAGCGAGAGCACCTCACGCCCCAGATACTCTGCCGCAACACGATGGGCGCATATCTCTGTGCGTTTGCGGTAGCCTGCCACGTATCGCTCGCCCGCCCACAGGATGTCGCCTTCTCCTTCGAAGGGACAGTCCTCCGGCACTGTGTAGACGGTGTAACCATGCTCCTCAAACCAGCGACGGAAGTGCGGCTCTTCGGGCTGGCGCTCGGGGTGGCGGAAACGGCTCAACAGCACCGCTTTCTCGCCCACCATCAAGCCCGCGTTGGCGGTGAAGACCATATCGGGGCACTCCGGGGCTGGGGAGACCAGCTCCACCTGAGCCAGCCGTTGCACCTGTTCGTAAAGCATTCGCCACTGACGGGCGGCGAGGGGCAGGTGGGGTCTGTTCTCCAGATGCATCCAGGCGTTAATCTCGTAGCGCAGGTCGTAGTGGTCGGGTGGGCACATCAGCACGCGCGTCATGGCTCATGCCTCTCCGCACAGCTGCGTTGCCAGCTCCTTCAGGAAGAAGGCGCAGTCGGTGACGATGCCAAACGCCTGATGTGAGCCGCGGTCGGTCAGCTTGATAACCGTATCCGCGTTGGCGTCGATGCAGAAGGTGGTGACCGATGCAGGCAGCAGGTTGCCCGTCGCGATGGAGTGCAGGGTGGTTGCCACCATGAGCGCAAGACCGACTCCCTGAATGGCTTCGCGCATAGCGTCCTGCGCCTGCACGGTGTCGGTGATAACGTCGGGCAGGGGACCGTCGTCGCGGATGCTACCCGCCAGCACCACCTTGACTCCCGCCACCACGCAGGCGTGCATGATGCCGCTCTTCAGGATACCTTTTTCCACCGCCTGGCGGATACCACCTGCCGCGCGAATGGTGTTAATCGCCCGCAGGTGGTGCTCGTGTCCGTGCGTCTCGGGTACGCCCGTCTCCAGCGCGACGCCCAGCGAGGTGCCGTACAGCGCGCGCTCGATATCGTGTGTGGCGAGGGCGTTGCCTGCAAACAACACGTCTATCCACCCTGCGCGAATCATCCGCTCTAAATAGGGTGCGGCTCCGGTATGCACAATAGCCGGTCCGCCCACAAAGAGCACCTTCTGCCCTTTGAGTTTGGTCTCGCGTACGGCGCGCGCCACCGCCTGCACGATGCGCGTCTTGGGCTTCTCGATGGAGACCTCACTGCCCATGAAGTGGAACACGCTCTCCGCCTCACGGCGGGGCAGGGGCGTCACCCGAACGCCCGCGCTACCCACCACAAACAGGTCGCCCTTTCGCGCCCAGTGCAGGGGAACACATTCCGCCTGCCACCCCGATTCGGTGCGCGTGACGCGGATACCGCAGTCCATCTCGATACGCTCAACGGGTATCCACGTGCCTTCGATGCGCACGAAGGTTTCCAGATTGGTGGTGGAGTAGAAGCCTTCAGGGAACACACCATCCTGCGGGGCGGGTTGCAGTGTCGCGTCCTCTTGTGAGATAACCGCACCGTGCTGCTGGACCTCATGCAAGGCGCGCTGAAGGCTCTGCTCGTCGGGCGCGATGACCAGTATCTCCGCGTGGCTGGTCTCATCATGCGACTTGCCGATACGGAAGGAGCGTATCTCGTAGTCCACGCCCGACGCCACAAGGATGTCCAGCACCTTCGACAGCGTGAGCGAGTCGATGATATGTCCTTCCAGCGTGATGAGTTCGGTGTGCATAGAATGCTCCTATGGCTGGCTTTGTAGCCACTCGTCCCAGTGCGTCGCCCGTGCGAACGCCAGCAGTCCGTAGCGCGTTTCGAAGCTACTGGGCGTCGGCACGTAAATAGACAACCCGTGCGAGCGGTTTACCCGACGGTTGCTGTGCGCCTCGGTGACCACCGCTTGCGAGAGCGCGGTTTGCACGCCGTCGATGGCGTCGGTTAGCGACTGCGAGCCGGGCAACCTCGCCCGCAACTGCTCGGTGTAGTCCCACAGGTCTTTGTAGGTGTATTCTCCGTACGCTTGGGCGTTATCCCGCGCGGCGGCGACCGCAGACCCATTTCCCGGAGCGACGGCGAGCAATACCTGCGCCAGTACATCCACCTTCTGCGCCACGTTCTCTATCTGCGAGGCGTCCAGCGCGGATTGTGTGATGTTGTCGGTGCTGTCGGGGTTGTAGTAGTTAATAGTCTGCGTCACAATCTGGGCGGCAAGGTCGCGCGCCGAAATGCCCGGATTGGAAACGACCGGAGCCAGAATACGATGATAGGGGTACCCCGCCGCCGGAGGGCTTTCCTCGGACCCTACAATATAATCGCCCAGATTGCGTATCTCGTAAGCCACCTCCAGCATCTGCATCAGCGAGGCATCAAAGGCGATGATGTCCCATTTGACACCCACGCTCAGCGCAAGAGGCAGTTCCCAGATACGAATGTGGTTGCCGGTGTTGTCATCGTAGGAGACACCGCGCGCGAAGAGGTTCAGCCTGTCGCGAAACGCCCGCCAGCCCGCACCGTGATTCCACAGCACCACCATATACTTGCGTGCAGGGAAACTGCGCACGCCCCACTGCAGAAAATCGCGCAGGGTGTTGGGACTGCCCATGTCCACCCCGGTGCCCATGTCCACCAGCAGGTTGGAATTGACCGTTTCGGGGTCGCTATCTCTGGTCACATAGTAGCGGCGGGTGGTCTTCCAGTCGCCGTTGCTTGAGTCATAGCCTGCAATGCGTTTCCACTGTACCACGATGTTCACATCACTGGTGGAGCCGAGTTGCTCCATCTCGTTCATATCATCGATGCTGTCAGGTTCCAGGTTATTGGCTGCGTTCATAAACACCAGTATCGTCCATTCGCGGGTGACGGTTTGCACCCCGACGGAGGCGTTGGCTTGCAGCCCCAGAGTGTCCACACTGGCGGTCACCGTCGCGCTACCCGGAGCCAGCGCGCGGGCAACGCCGTCCGAACCGAGGTTCACCACACTGCCATCGCTCACACTCCAGCGCACAGAGGCTCCTGCCGGCAGCAGCAGATAACGCCCCTGCGCATCCACCCCCAGCACCGACAGGGGCAGTATCTGCCCGGGCGCAAGGCTGGCAATGCTCGGCAGGATGGCGAGGGCAGTGGGCGTGCCTCCGGTAGCGACGTTCAGCCGTTGCGGGGTGTCCTGCACAATCTGCACGGTGATGTCGCCGACAGCGACCGGTGTGCCTGTAGCGTTTTCATCGTTGTAGACGTTCAGCTGTATCCGGTAGACTCCTGTTTCTAACTGAGCAGCCCACGCTGTGGAATCTCCGACGGCGCGGCTCAGAACCGTCTCCTGTATCAGTTTGTCCGAGCGATAGAGCATGGCTCGCACCGCATGAGGTGCAGATGGGTCGCCGCGGTTGCCCGTCCAGACGATGGTGAGCACCAGACTTCCCGATTCGGCAGGCGGGAGATTAGCATCGGTGCGGAACATCCCGCAGCCGGAGAGGGCGAACGCAAGCAGTAACAGCACGGTTAAATATCCTGAACGATGTGAGGTCAAGAGTCGAAAACCTCCTTTGCATCCAGTTTGAATATATCGACGAGCGCGACCGCCAGACCGTTTTGCTCGATCGATGGAGCAATCCGGTGCGCCAGCTCCTTCACGGCGGGTTTGGCGTTGCCCATTGCCACCGCGTAGCCCGCCCAGCGCATCATGGGGATGTCGTTATTGCCGTCGCCGATTGCCAGCACGCGCTCGCGCGGTACGCCCAGTTGATACGCCAGTCGTTGCAGGGTGCGTGCCTTGTTCGCGCCCGGGTGCATGAACTCCAGGTACTCGTCGTTGCTCTTGATGATGTTGAGCCGATCGCCGAAACGTTCGCGGAACATCTCGCGCAACCTGTCGGTAGTTTCGGGGGTGTCAATCAGGATGAGTTTGGTCGGCGACTGCCCCCGAAAGCGCGTCAGGCTACCCACCGGTTCGATGACCGACCCTGTGCGCTGGTGATACAGCTGCGACCAGCGAGTTTCTTGCTTCACGTAGAGGTGGTCATTCAGGTAGTAGTTGAGGTGATACCCGTTTGTTTCACAGAAATCCACCACCTCATCCGCGAAGGCGGCAGGTACGGTCAGGTGGAACCAGATGAAGCCGTCGCGCGGGTGCTTGATCATCGCGCCGTTGTAGGAGAGGATGGGAGCGTTGAGGCAGGCTTCGTGCCAGAAGCGTTCGGTGGCAGCGTGCATTCTGCCCGAGGCGATGACCACGTATGCGCCTCGCTCGGCGACGGCGTGCATCGCCCGCAGGTCAATGGGGGAACAGCGGTTGTGCTCATCCGCCAGCGTGCCGTCCAGGTCTACCGCTACCAGGTCAAAAGGAAGGGAACTCATATCGCCTCTTTCGTGTCTTAAGCGTCTGCCGGTATTAAAGGATACGCTTTTTGCGAGGCGGTGTCAAGGTTAGGGGATGTATATGAGGTGCTTGGCAGGGGCTTGAGGTTATTCTCAAGCCACCTGTTGCCATTGGGTAATTTCCACCACTGTATGTCTGCGCCGTGCATCTGCAACAATATCCTCCAGCCTCGCCGCGACGGGATCCTCGATCCACGCATCGCCACATTGCTTGCAGACGAGTGCAGGAACATCCCTCACAACCACGACCCCGAATTGCAGGTCTACAGCGAAGGTGGTGGTGCCGGGCTGTTTTTCACCGCCGCAAAGTGGGCAGCGCCCTAAGGCATTGTTCACGTCTTTTTCCTCCTTGTGCGTAAATCTGTGTCAAAATGTTCAATATCGGGTCGATAGGCAGTAATCACATGACATGTTCGCGCGACAGGATCGACAGCTGCAACCACATGCACCGGTTCCTCTACTGCGTACAGAATGAGACAGCTTGGATACGGACGGTCTGCTGGGTAGACTTCAATAACCTCACCGTTCAAGAGAGCATCTACAACCTCAGCACGTGAAACACACGCTCCAGAAGCCGTTCCAGCGCATGGTGATGCCATTGTATACGCCCTTGCGCCACAACTTGACGCAGGACTTCGATATCGAATGCGCCCATCGAACTCCTTGGCTCAAGGCTGCTGGTTTCAGAGTAGTACAGCCCACTACATTATATCAGAAGAGTGGGCTTTTACCAAGCGGCAAGGGCGGTAAAGTCGAGACGGTAAGGGTACTTGACAAAAACCGGCGGAGAGTTCTATATTGGAGGCACAAACATGGAACCTAGGTGAGGTGAACTCGGTATGAAACGTCAGGCGTTCACGCTGGCGGAAGTGCTGGCGGCGACGGGGCTGTTGCTGCTCATGATGATACCCTCGTTTCCCGTGCTTCCCCGTGCGCGCGAATCTGCCCGCCAGGCGCAATGTTTGGACAATGTGAAGCGATTTGCTACGGGTATCCTGCTGTATGCCTATGACTACGACGGGGCGATCGTGCCTTGGTTCAAGATACGAGAATACCCGGGGCAGCCCCTGAACGAACGATTCTGGATCGGCCAATTGCAGCCATATCTTCACACTCAGCTCTTGCCGCCAGACCCTGGCAAAACGTACACCGTAGGGGGGCAACCTGTGGGTATGCACCGATGCCCGGAGTGGACTCTGGAGCGTTTCCTACGCGGCACAAACATGCCCGATTGCTACCCGCAAGCGTGGGAATGGGCAATGCCTCCCACGCAGATATTTGCCCATTACGCTGTTCCTTTCGCAATGGCCGTCCGCTCCGGTTCCGGCACGATAGAGGACCCATACTGTCAGTGGGCTGGCAGTCTGTGCTACCCGCCGGAGCTCGGCGGTGTGACGCGTTACCTGCACGAGATAAAGCGGCCCCAAGAAACAGAGGTCCTCGCCGATGGCATTACGTTTCTCGACAAGGGACCAGCCTATGTGGCTACCAACGGCGGAGGCTGCGAGTCGCAAAAGATTCATGGGGACGGCTCAAACTTCGCCTTCGCCGATGGGCATGCCCGGTTCATCGCGGGCAATGCGGAGCGCTATCTGGACACCACGGTTGAGGACGGAAGAACCGTTTGGTACATGCGGTACTTCACGTTCTCGATGCCGTGAGGAGAGAAAGGAGGGAAACGATGTTTACCAAGTACCGTGCATCTCTACTCTGTCTGTCCCTCGTTATCAGCATCGTCTGCCGTCCTGCCCACGCGCAGAAGCTGGTCTGGTTGGGAACACTGGGTGGGGAATGGTCGTATGCGGCGGGTGTATCTGCCGATGGCTCTATGGTAGTTGGGGAATCGGAGGGGGCAGATGGTGCAGGGCGAGCCTTCCTTTGGTCACCGACGACAGGGATGATAGACCTGGGCACGTTGGGTGGCAGCTGGAGTTATGCCAGCGCAGTCTCGGCAGATGGTTCTACCGTCGTAGGCACCGCTGCGCGGGATGAAGGCACATATCGCGCCTTTCGCTGGACACTGGTGGGAGGTATGGTGGAGTTAAGCACCATCGCCAACTCCAGTCTCGCTTTCGGGGTCTCCGCGGATGGTGGTATCGTGGTGGGATACCTCGACGCTGGTGGCGGCGCCACTACTGCGATGCGCTGGCTACCCTCCGGGACAGCGGAAGATGTTCCGCTCAAACACGCTTTTGGCGTATCTGCAGATGGCAATCTTGTAGCAGGGGTTGCCTCACGGCAGGGTGACTGGCGCAGCTACGCAGCTGTCTGGACGCCTACAACGGGGACCCAGATACTTGGCAGTTTGGGAGAGTGGAGTTATGCCCTTGGCGTGTCCGCCAGCGGCGAGGTAGTGGTGGGCGACTCGTTGAACTCGGAGAGCCTGCGCCGCGCCTTCCGCTGGAGCCAGGCAGAGGGGATGCTGGAGCTATTGCCCCCCATAGGCTTCCGAGAGTCTTCGGCGATGGCTGTTTCAGGAGATGGTTCCGTCATCGTCGGCGAGGCAATGAACCCTGACGACGGGGGACACGCTGTTCGATGGATGGCTTCTCTTGTCGCCGAAGACCTGAACGAGGCAACAGCCCCCTTGCTGGCAGGAGGTTCTATCCTGTCGTTTGCTGCAGGGATTTCTCCCGACGGACGCTACATCGTGGGTGGCGGTTACAATGCGCATACAGCGCGCTGGGAAGCATTCTTGTTGGATACTACTGTACGCTATGCTATTTCGGGAAGGGTGGAGCTGCAGGATTATACCGGCGACATCACACAGGTACCCATCATGGTGGAGGTGCGTCGGCAGGGAGTGCTGGTGCTTCAGCAGAGGCTGCAGCTGAGCCCGTCTGGTGAATATGTTCTCACCAACCTGGGTGTTGGCACATATGACCTCGTATTCTCTGCGAGCCACTGGCTGCGCAAGTTGGTGAGCCATGTAGTCGTGGCAGGGTCGGATGTGTCCGGAGTCGATGCCAGTCTCATCAACGGCGACATCGACGGCGACAATGAGGTGACGCTGTTCGATTTCGGACAACTGGTGGTCGCCTTCGGTAGCGTACCCGGCGATGACAGGTGGAACCCAAATGCCGATCTTGATGGCGACGAGGATGTATCGCTATACGATTTCGGCATCCTGGTTCGCAATTTTGGCGCAATAGGGGATGAGTAGATGTAATATCTACACACAGAGAACGCGGAGCGCCTAGAGCAAAACCCTGTGTTCTCTGCGGTGATGAGCCGTCTTCAGGGCAGGAGGTAAGTCGGGGATGCGACGTGCCAAACTGTTCAACAACATGGACACATTGGGCGTGGTGGCGGTGCTTGTTGCCTACCTGAACTGGGCGTCGTACCAGGTCTCACAGAACCTGCGTAGTGAAGGGGAAGTAGACCTCGCTATCGTGGTTGTGCTGATACTGGGCTTGGCTTACCGATTCGGACGACGGCGCGTCAAGCCTGTGTATGAGGAGGTAGCCTCCAGGGTTATCCTGCTTCTTTCCGGGGTGCTGGTGTTCTCGGGATGGGCGACGGAATCGGTAGCTCTGGTCGCCGGCGCGAACCTGTGGTTTCTCCTAGAGGGGGCGCATTTTTCGGAGAGAGACCTGTATGCCTACCAGAAGCTGACCCCACTACTCTACCTGCTTTTGGTGCTCCTACCTCCTGCATATAAGCACGAGAACCTGTGCCTAAGGTGGATCGTTGGCATCTACCTGATACTGCTGTTTATTGGTGAAACACAGGAGGAGATTCATGGCGACAGGAACCCGTACGAGGACGTGGTAGGGCTCATTCTTGGTGTAATGCTTATCATCTTTCTGCCTTCGGCGAGTATCGCGCTTCTCGTATCGCCTCGTTCAGCGACCCCAGAGGCACAGACGGTAGAGAGAATATTCGCGGGCGTTGGGCTGTGCCTGTTGCTCATTGTAGCTGCGTTGATTGTCTGGCAACATCGACGAAGTTCAGGGCAATCCCGTCCCTCCGATTCGGGAGTGCGCGCGCCTCTGTCACCCGTTCCTACCGTCTCCGCAGGGAATGCACAGAAGCTGCCGGAGGAGTAGCACGCCTCACGTAGCGAGAAGCAAGAGTGCAAGCGTTCTCAGTCACTCTTGTGGAGGGCGAGGCTCCGAGAAGAGTCTCGCCCTTTTTCAGTAGATTACTGGTACTCAGGAATGGTGCGGCAGCGGTCGCGCCAATCACGCAACCATTCTACCTGCTGAGCGGGCTTCCAGTCCCACAGATAGTCGTCGGTGGGGCCCTGCTCGTTAGTCCAGTTCAGCGCGCCCATCGTAGCGCATATCTTGATGGCTTTGACGTGACCATCGTGGAAGCTCCAGTTACTGATGCCGTTATGCGAGGTAACCACGCCCTTGTTACGGTCGAACCAGGCGCGGAACCACTCGCCGTTCAGCACCCAGGGACCATGGTCGTTCCAGTACTCGCGCGACTCCAGCAGCTGGATGACGCTGGCAGGGCGAGGAATCGCTGCCAGCTGTACCGGGTTAGGTAACAGGGGGTTCACAATCCAGCCCAGCCGCACGCCGACCTCGTTCTTCTGCGCCCAGTTGGCTGCGCCGGCGTAGGACCGCTTGATGCCGATGTTCATTTCCATCGTATAACCGGTTTCACTTAATCGGCTCATGAGCGACGGAGGGTAGACACCTTCCGTACCGTGATAGCACGACCAGTTCCAGATAGGTTCACCCGGCTGCTCGAAGCTCATGCACAGGTAGATGCCCGTGTTCTTGATATAGGGTTGCACGGCATATCGCCAGCCGTGGCACGCCAATCCGGCCGGTGTTTCAATAGGCGACCAGCCAGGGTAGGGCAGGGTTTCGTCGTAGTCCTGCGTGTACTGAAGCACCGCCAGGGACAGCTGCTTGATGTTGGAAAGGCACGAGGTCTTACGTGCCATCTCCCGGGCGCGTGCGAACACCGGGAACAGGATCGCCGCCAGAATCGCGATAATCGCGATGACGACGAGCAGTTCGATGAGCGTGAACGCTCTGTTGCGTAACATGTCAGCGAACCTCCTTGGTTTTTGAGATTAGTTGATTGGATTTGCCTGGGTCATATCCAGGTTTCTAAAGATGCCAGGCGGTATCACCCGCTTCTGGATAGCTTCTACCACCAGCTTGCGTTCCTCTGGTGTAAGCAATCGGGCATCGCCACCCGTGCGATTGACCAGCTCATTCACCTTTAACCCCATCTGCGAAGGAGCAGCGCTGGGACGGTTCCCCACGAAGGCCCGGTACAGGAAGAATCCTGCAATGAGCACCGCAATGGCGATAACCGCAATCGCTACGGATGGAGAGACCTCTTTCTTCATGTTCACAAACCTTTCACCTCCTCTCAGCCCGTTAACATCGCCTGCGCCGAGGGCGTATGCGCTGTCGGGGTTTTATTCTGTCGGGCGGTTCGGGAGAGCAGGGCATCACACTGTCACGCTGTACCAGCTCACCCGGAAATATCACATGCTCGGTAGAGGGCTTACCGCTCTCAATCTGCTGGATAAGCAGTCGAGCAGTGGTTATACCGATTTCGCGCACCGGTTGCCGGATGGTGGTCAGGGGTGGGGAGGCAACTGCCGCCGCCTCTACGTCGTCGAAGCCCAGCACCGAAATATCTTCGGGCACCAGTAGCCCTTTGCGACGGAGGGTTTCCAGTGCACCTAGAGCCATCCAGTCGTTACAGCTTACTACCGCCGAGAACGCCGGACGCACCTGTAACAGCAGTTCCATCGCCTGTCTGCCGGAGAGGGTGCTGTAGTCGCCCCGGCGTATCCAGTGTGGAGTAGGGGTAATGCCTGCATCGTGCAGGGCGCGCAGGTAGCCCCGCTCGCGTTGCCTTGCGCTCCAGTAGTTGGTCGGACCGGCGATAAAGGCGATGCGTCTATGCCCCAGATCAATCAGCCACTTGACGGCGGCGTACACAGAGCCTTCGTCATCCACATCTACACAAGCGGCACGCAGGTCCTGCGGACTACTACCCGCCACCACGCGAGGGATGTTGCAGCTCTCCACCCACTGTAGCAGGGGACTTTGATACAACGGGGCAGCCAGAATCGCGCCGTCGATGGAACCGTCTTCGGCGCTCAGGCGTGCGTGCTCGGGGTCGGGTCGTTCCAGCGCAATAATCTTCAGCTGGTAGCCCGACTGCACCGCTTCCGCAAGAATGCCATCGAGAAGGGTGGAGTAGTACGGGTTGCCCATTAACGCGCCTCGAAAGTGTTCCACTACCACCCCCAGCGTGTTGCTGCGCCGACGCACCAGGCTGCGTGCAATCTGGTTAGGGCGGTAGCCCAGCTCCTCCACCGCCTGCAACACGCGCTCTCTGGTCTGCTCCGAGAAGCGACTACCTCGCCCATACAGCACGTTCGTGACGGTGGTTACCGACACGCCAGCCCGTTCAGCAACGTCCTTGATGGTCGGTGTTCCTTCAAGCATTTATCTTCCCTAGTCTAACGTTCAATCATTTTTGACGACAAATAGGTTTGACGTTCAACTAATCTTATCATAGCACCCCTTGCCACAAAAGTCAAGGGGTCGTTTTGCCTCACGTAAAACCTTTCTGAAAATCATTCGTTGCCTCATTTGAAAATCTTTTCCAATTC